>Ga0070686_100002150_pt1 | contig 10869 bp, 8 predicted proteins | sample KBSS23LmetaG_FD_65654 | JGI IMG/M metagenome (GOLD analysis project Ga0070686, IMG submission 65654) | Switchgrass rhizosphere microbial communities from Kellogg Biological Station, Michigan, USA - KBS S2-3L metaG | ecosystem: Host-associated > Plants > Roots > Rhizosphere ...
GTTGGTTTCGTGCTTGAAAGTCGCTCCGGCGATCTCTGGCTGGGCGGAGCCTTCGGCCTCGGCCGCCTTCGCAACGGTGAAGCAAAAGCGCAACTCTTCGCCGGCTCCGAAGGGCTTCCATCCGAGCGCATGCTCTGCATTGCCGAAATCGCCGAAGACAAATTTTGGGCGGGCAGCGTCGATTCCATTTACGAATTGCGCGGCCCGCGTTGGGAGCGCGTGAAGGGTGGCATCGAACGCGTGCGCGGCATTTTTCGTTCGCGCGAAGGGGTGATCTGGGTTGCCGCTTCCGACGGTTTGCATCAATTCAATAACGGCGCCTGGATCACCCACGGCGACGATGAAGGCCTGCCGAGCCTGGTGATTCACGAAGTCATTCAAGATCGGCGCGGACGAATCTGGGCCGCCACCAGCCGCGGCGCCGTCGAGTATTTTCCCGAAAGCGATACCGAAGAGCCCCGCACCCTCGCGCCGTCCATCGTCGAAAACCAGGGCGAAGAAAACCAGGGCGTTACCATCCGCTTCAACGGCGTCGATAAATGGAATTACACTCCCGCCCCCCGCCTCCTCTTTGCTTATCGCCTCGACGAAGGTTCGTGGACCGCCTTCACCAATCTCGCCGTTGTCACGTTCCAAAACCTCAGCGCCGGTCCGCATTACCTCCAGGCCCGCGCCATGGACCGCGCCGGCAACCAGGATCAATCCAGCGCCACCTTCGATTTCGCCGTCGCCTTGCCCTGGTCGCGCGACCCTCGTTTGATCGCCGTTGGCATCCTCGGCATTCTCGCCGTCGCCTTTTTCGCCGGCCTCGCCGTCAATCGCCACCTCCGGCTCAAACGCAGCTACGCCGAAGTCGAACGCATGGTCGCCGAGCGGACCGCCCAACTCGAGAAAGCCAACCAGGAACTTCTGCACAGCCAAAAAATGCGCGCGCTCGGGACGCTGGCCGCCGGCATCGCGCACGACTTTAACAACATCCTCTCCATCATCAAAGGCTCCGCCCAAATCATCGAAAACAATCCCGACGACCAGGACAAAGTTCTCACCCGCGTCAACCGCATCCAAACCGTCGTCGATCAAGGCGCGGGCATCGTTCGCTCCATGCTCGGCCTCGGCAATGTCAGCGACACCACCGACTGCGACTCGGGCGAACTCATCGAAGAAGCCATCCGCCTTTTGGGCGATCGTTTCCCGCCCGAAGTCCAGGTGCGCTACGAAAAGAACGGCCCCGCCCCCCGCTTCACTTGCTCCAAGGGCGTAATCCACCAAATCCTGCAAAACTTAATTCTCAACGCCGTCGATGCCTCCGGAGGCAAAGGCGAAGTGACCTTGCGCACCCGCTTGATCCACGACCTGGGTCGCGGCGTGGCGCTCACCCCGCGCTCAGCCCCCGCCTACCTCGCCATCGACGTCCAGGATTACGGCAGCGGCATTCAACCCGAAGCTCTGCCCCGCATCTTCGAGCCCTTCTACACCACCAAAGCCTTCAGCTCCCGCCGAGGCACAGGACTCGGCCTTTCCATGGTGTACGAACTCGCCAAAGGCCTCGGCTACGGCCTCGTCGTCCGTTCGAATCCCGGCCATGGCAGCCAATTCACCCTTCTCGCGCCGCTCGATAACGGATAACCCTTTTTTCAAATCCGTTCTCGCGGGTCGCACTTTTACCTCTTGAATATCCCGCAGCGCGGAGGAACTTGCTTGACCCGGTTTGGGTTGACTTCAGAATGCGCGCCCAATGAGTGCGATCCTGGCGCTGGAAGATGGTTCGGTTTGGCGTGGTCGGTCCTTCGGGGCCGCTGCCGAGGCGTGTGGGGAGGTCTGTTTCAACACCTCGATGACCGGCTATCAGGAGATCCTCACCGATCCCTCCTACAAAGGCCAAATCGTCACGATGACCTATCCGCTCATCGGCAATTACGGCGTGAATCTCCAGGACGTCGAATCCTGGCGTCCGCACGTCGGCGGCTTCGTCGTCCGCGAACTCTCCCCCGTCGTCAGCAATTGGCGCGCGGACATGTCCCTTTCCGATTACCTTGAGCAAAATGGCATCCCGGGCATCCAGGATATTGACACCCGTTCGCTCACCAAACGCCTCCGCGTCGGCGGCGCGATGAAGGGCTTCATTTCCACCCGCGAGATTTCCGATGCCGAAGCCATCGAACGCGCCCGCAATTGGCCCGGCCTGGTCGGCGTCGATTACGTCAAGGAAGTCACCCATCGCGAAGCCTTCGACTGGGACCCCGAAGACAAACAGAGTTCCAGTTTCAACCTCGTCCAGGGCCAGCCGGTTCTCGATGCCCGCAATGTCCGCGACGTTTTGCCCGCCGCCGACATTCCGATTGTCGCCTACGACTTCGGGATGAAATACAACATCCTCCGCCGCCTTCGCCAAAAGGGATTCAAAGTCCACGTCCTGCCCGCGACCGCGCCCGCCAGCGAAGCGTTAAAGTTAAAGCCCGCCGGAATATTTCTTTCCAACGGCCCGGGTGATCCCTCCGCCCTTGGTTACGCCGTCAACACCGTCAAAGAACTGACCAACAGCGGCATCCCGATTTTTGGCATTTGCCTCGGGCACCAAATCCTCGGCCAGGCCTTTGGCGGCAAGACTTTCAAATTGAAATTCGGCCATCGCGGCGCCAACCAACCCGTCAAAGACCTCGAAACCGGCAAGGTCGAAATTACCTCCCAAAATCACGGATTCGCCGTCGATGCCAAGTCCTTGCCGAGCGAAGTCGAAGTCAACCGCATCAACCTCAACGACAACACCGTCGAAGGGATGCGCCACAAAACCAAGCCCATTTTCTGCGTCCAATACCATCCCGAAGCGTCGCCCGGCCCGCACGATTCCACGATTCTGTTCGAGGAATTCCGCAAATTGATCGAAAAACATTGAGCCATTCGCAAACCATTCGGGCTGCGGAAGGTTTGCAGGAAAACCGTTTGACTTGAATTCGCGCCTGTCGATAATGGCGGGACCGTAAACCGACTATGTCCAAACTTGTCCTGCTGAGCGAGGAATTCGCCGGGCGCACATACGAATTGAGCGTGGAGAAAACGACGGTCGGTCGTGTCGACGACAACGCGTTTCAAATTTCCGAGCCCTCCGTCTCCAGCCATCACGCCGAAATCATCCTTCGCGGCAACGACGTTGTCATCAAGGACCTGAACTCGACCAACGGCACTTTCATCAATGGCGACAAGATCACCGAGGCCGTCCTGAAGCCTGGCCAGGTCTTGCGCTTTGGCTCCGTCGAATTGAAATTGGACGGCCCCGGCGGTCCCGCTCCAGCGACGGCGGCAGGCTCAAAACCGGGCTCAACTGCGGCTGCTTCGGCGGCGGCGGCCAAAAAAACGGATAGCGGCCAGACCCGCGTCATCCAGCGTGGCGGCGTCAAATTGAACGAACTTCAGGAAGGAGCCACCACCTCCACACCCAAGTTCCAAACCACTGCCTTCGCCAAGAAATCGAACAAGACCACGATCGTCTTTATCAGCATCGCGATCGTCCTCGTTCTGGCCATCGTCATATTCCTGGTTATCGCCTTAACCAGCGTCAAGGGCGCCGCCCAATAAAATTGTAACCCGGGACCGCCACGTTCCAGCGTGGCGCGAACGTCGCCCGTGCGCCGCCGCACCTTCAAATCCCTCCGTGAAACTACCGGAGCCGATCATCACCATCACGTTTACGTCGTTCTGCTTTCCGACGGCGTGCGTCGCCTTCGCAAAACGCGCCTCGAAAATCCCAACGCCAACCCGAAACTCCCCTGCCTCTATGTCGGCATGACCGGACTCTCGCCCGAAGAACGCTTTGCCAACCACAAAGCCGGCGTCAAATCCGCTTACGCCGTGAAACGCTTCGGCCTCCGGCTCCTCCCCGAACTCTTCGCCCACCTCAATCCCATGCCCTTCGAAGCCGCCGCTCAAATGGAAATCGACCTCGCCGCCGACCTCCGCCGCGCCGGCTACACCGTTGCCGGCGGCCACTAAGCTTCGGATTTTGCGTCAGGCTTTCAAAAATCCGAACGGCAAAAAATCGGTCAGACGAAGGCGTTGGTAATGGACCTTCGACGCAATCGTATCACACTCGCTGGATTGTAGTGTGTAGCCACGTTGCTGCAGTTCGCGCTCCAGTTCTGCGCGATGTTCGGGTCGCAATAGCGAGTGTTCGTAAATGATCATCTCCGGCGCCCACGCCAAATCCAAAACCTGTCGCACCACGAAATAATCGTATCCTTCCGTGTCGATGAGAAACAAAGTTGCCGCCTCGATTTGATGTTTCGCCAGCAACGTCGAAAGCCGCAGCGCGGGGACCGTTTCAGAACGAATCCGCCGTTCGAAATCCGGATGAACATGCGCGTGCTGCATCAACACCTCGCGGCTAAAGGTCGCCGTTCCTTCAAGCCACTCCGGAACCTCCAGGCCCAGCGTGTCCAAAAAATAGATCGGAATCGCGCCGTCCAAATCGGCTATTGCCGCGCGTTCAAAACGCAACCCCGGGCGGCCCCGATAATTTTCCTGCAACGCCTCGAAATATTTCGGCAACGGTTCCACAAACAGACCGGACCAACCGTCGCGTTTGATGAAGTCATGAATCAAATCCCAACGCTTGCCGTCATGCGCGCCAATTTGCACGAACGACACTTTCCGTTTCGCGCGTGATAGCGAATCCAGCATCAGCCACGGCGCCGATACCCCGTGCTTGAGCTTCGCGGGAATCCATGGACGCAACCGCGTCGGAATCAGCCGCCTGATAAATCGATAAAACACGCTTCGGAAAGAGTTCTGTCGCCGCCGGGCTCCGTCAAGCCCCGCCAAATCATTAGTTGCTTTTCGCCGTCGCCAAATCGGTCGCAATCGTCCTCACCAGTTCATCCAGATAATCTGGAACATTCGGACCATAGAACGACATCATCCGAGGTTCATAACCGTCGAGATGGTAGTAGCGCGGCAGGATCACGTAGCCGATGTAGTCGCCATTGAAGCTGGTGATCACACCGTGATAGCCGCGACCGCGCAGCATGTCCTTTATGCCCAGCGCGAGTTCGCCGCTGAAATCGCACGGGGTCGAAAGCCAGATGGAATCTCCGAGCCGAAAGCCCTGGACGAAGCTCGGTTTTTCCGGCGGAAGCAATTGCCGCGTGACCCAGGGACGCAAACGAATGCCATCGGTGAGTCGCGTATTCAGCGGCGGCAAGGTGATATCCGCCGAAAGAATGCCGAACGTAATCGCGTTGGTGAGCGGGGTCGTTGCGATGCGGTCGTGCAACATTTTCGCGAGTGATTCGCCCATTTTTTTCGCGCCCGTTTCCCCGCCTTCGCCCGCGCGCGGCCCGTGACTGCCCACGCCGCCCGCTAAAAAAATCGCGTCGGCGCCCGCCGTTTGTTCGAGAGCGCGTTGCCAATAACCCGGATAGTCCGCGCTGAATTCCATCATGCGTCCAGAGAACACCGTGGCGTGCGCGGAGTAACTGCCGAGGATGATCGTGCGCCCGCCGGTTTGTTTCAGAATCAGATAACTGAACTCGGGATCGACCGCGCCCTGTTCGCCCACGAGCCGATTGCGCACAAACTCCGGCGCCTGGAAGCTGCCGTGGCCAATTTGTGCCGGCTTCAGATCAGCGACCGCGTCGCGCGCCGCTTTAACGAGGCATTCGGCAAACCACGCCGGCGAGTTGCGATTGTATTTGCCCGCGAACATTTCCCCCACAATCCCCGGACCCCACGCGCCGAGGCTGCAATGCGTGTGCGTCGCGCTGAAATAAAGTTGATTGCGTTCCAGCCCGAACTCCTTGTCGAGCCGCTCCGTCGCGGCGTCCGAAACTTCGCGCGGAATAATTAGCGCATCGACGCCAAACATAATACCCAGCCGGCCCGCGACACGAATCGCCGCCGCTTTAACAAAGACATCGTCGTGCACCCCCGTCGCCGGACGGCCCTTGCGATTGCCAAAGCCCGCCAACGGAATTTCATGAAAATAACCCGCCGCCGCATTGTCCCCCGCGCTGCCAAATGTCGGGGTCAACCGCGCGCGCCCGAACCCTGCGAAAACTTCCCCCCGCGCCAGCGTATTCGTTGCCGCGCCGGCCGCGAGCCGCGCTTTCGTTTCCTGGTAATAAGTACTTTTAACCAACGGCTGATAATCGACCGCATCCAAACACGCAACCGCCAGGATGATCGCCAGCGCGACCAACCCAACCACCAGTCGCAACAAGATCCGCCCCGCTCTCTTCATCTCCCGAGAGTAGAGCGATTCCCCCTGTGGCGCAGTTTCTTTTGCAAGGGCGAAACCTGCGCTACAGGCGCAAGCTCTCGCTCTGCTGGCGTCGGATTGATTGACGTGCGACCGGCTCGGGTTAAACTGAAGCGCCATTAATGATCCAAGCGGTTGCCATTTTCAATATCTCCCGACCCGCGCGCGCGATCGCGGTTTATTGACATGCCTGAAATCCTGACGCCGAACGAAGAAGCTCAATTGACCCAGACAATTGAGATGTTCGAGGTCATCACCCAATCCCAGCCGCTCGATTATCAGTCCCTCGAAATCCTCAAGGAAGCTTACTCCAAGCTCAACAAGCAGGACGCAGTCATCGCCACCGCCAAGCGCATCGCCGAAGCCTACGTCCAACTCGGCCAACTCTCCTCCGCGATCCTCGAGTACGAAAGCATCCTCCAACGTTTTCCCGACGATCCCGACGTCCAAAAAGCGCTCGGCGCCATCGAAGCCAAGGCGAACAGTTTCTCCGCCCCTCCCCAGGAAACCGAAACCATCGAACGCCCCGCCGCCCCGGCTCCCAGACGCGACGGCAGCCGCCCCATTTCGCCCGGCCCCATCGCGCCCATGCCCGCCGCCATCGACGATGGCCGCCAGGTCATGCAGAAATTGTTCCTCGATTCCAAACTCATTTCCGGCTCCGACTTCGAAATGTTCTGGCCCACCCCGAACCTCAAGGACGCGCCCAAAGTCGTCATCGATCCCTTCATCCAGGTTCTCGCCGACAAACAGATTTTGCCCGTCGAGAAATCGATGAAGGCGCTCGCCGAAAAATCGCGCCTCGCCTTTTTGCCGCTCGACAAATACGACGTCGATGTCGAACTCGCCCGCTCCTTTCCCCGCGAAATTTGCCTGCGCTGGTGCGTCCTGCCCTTCGACAAGCTCAGCAAATCCGTCATGGTTGCGACCGCCAATCCTTTTAACAAACAGGCCGCGCGCGATTTGGAAGCTTCGACCAAAGGCCGCTTGTTATTTTACCTCGCGTCACCCTCCGAGCTGACGAAAATTTTAAAGAAGATTTTCCGGTGAAAATCAACGCGCCACAACAAGGTAGCATCGGTCGCGCTGCGACCGATGTCTCTCGTCGCAGACCAACGAGCGCTACCCCACGCTAAACCCTATGCCTCCTCCTAAAACATTTGGCGAACGCATCGCCGACGCGCTGGTGGAAGACGGATTGCTTTCGCCCAAGCAAGTCGAGGAATTGCTCGAGCAACAAAAAAAGGAAGGCACCCGCCTCCTCAAGTTGCTGACCGACAAATCCTACATCAGCGAAACCGACATGGTCGTCTCCATGGGCCGCGTCCTCGGCACCCCCCCCGTCAATCTCGCCCGCATCGGCATCCCGATGGATATCGCCGGCCTCCTGCCCAAGGAAGTCGCGATGAACCACAAAGTCATCCCGATTTCCCGCCTTGATAATCGCCTGTATTTGGCGATGGCCGATCCCTTGAACGTCCTCGCCCTCGACGACGTCAAGCGCATCACCAAGCTCGAAGTCACTCCGATGATCGCGTCGGAGAAGTCCATTCTCGACAAGCTCAACAACCTCGAAACCGCCCGCGGTTCGATGGAGGAAATCATCGAGCAACAGAAGCGCGAAGACCTCGAAGCCGAAGCCGACAACGTCGAGCAGGTCATGGAAGCGGTCGATAACCTGAACGAGCAACAGCTCCAGGATTCGACCAACGAAGCCCCCGTCATCAAGCTCGCCAACCTCATCATCGTCACCGCCATCAAAGACCGCGCCAGCGACATTCACATCGAACCCTTCGAGAAAGTCGTCCGCCTCCGCTACCGTATCGACGGCGCTTTGGTCGATGCCACGCCGCCGCCCAAAAATTTGCAGGTCGCTCTCACCTCCCGTCTGAAAATCATGAGCAACCTCAACATCGCCGAGCGCCGCCTCCCTCAGGACGGACGCATGCGCATGAAGGTTGGCAACAAAGACATCGATTTGCGCGTCTCCTTTCTGCCCACCGTCCACGGCGAAAAAGTCGTGCTCCGCGTCCTCGATAAATCCAACTTGTCCGCCAGCATCGAGAAGCTCGGCATGGACGCCGCGACCTTCAAACGCTTCAAATCCGCCGTCGATGCCCCGCACGGATTAATTCTCGTCACCGGCCCCACCGGCTCCGGCAAAACGACCACGCTCTATTCCGCGCTCAACGAACTCAACAATCCCGACTACAACATCGTCACCGTCGAAGACCCCGTCGAATTCCAAATCCCCGGCATCAACCAGGTGCCCGTGAACAAGGAAATCGGCCTCACCTTCGCCGCCGCCTTGCGCTCCATTTTGCGCCAGGACCCGGACATCTGCATGATCGGCGAAATCCGCGACGAAGAAACCGCCGAGATCGCCGTCGAAGCCGCCCTCACCGGCCACCAGGTCCTCAGCACCATGCACTGCAATGACGCCCCCGGCGCCATCGCCCGCCTCGACGACATGGGCATCGCCCCATTCCTGATTTCCTCCTCCGTCATTTTGGCCTGCGCCCAACGCCTCATGCGCCGCATCTGCAACGTCTGCAAGGAACCCGTCAACTATCCGCCCAAGATGTTCGAAGACTTGGATATCGATCCCACACTGTTCGACGGCGTGACCCTCTATCGCGGGCGCGGATGCGATCGCTGCAAAAACTCCGGCTACTCCGGACGCCTCGCCATCATCGAAGTCATGACCGTCACCGATGAAATTCGCAAAATGGTCATCGAACGAAAAAGCGCCATGGAAATCGGCAAAGTCGCCGTCGAACAGGGCATGAAAAACCTTCGCGCCGTCGCCCTCGACAAAGTCCGCGAAGGCCTCTCCACCCTCGAACAAGTCCTTGTGCTCACCTCCAACCACTAATCGTAACCCAACTCGTAGCAGCCGAGATGACGAGGCTCTAACCAAATCTGTCACCCGGACCACCCGACGCGCCAACGCTCTAATCAAATGACCCGCGTCCTCTTCATCGACCACGTCGATCGCATCCTCGGCGGCGCGGAAATCAACCTCCTCGAACTCCTCGCCGAAGCGCGCCGCCACACCGACTGGGAAATCGCCTGCGCCTGCCCCGAACAAGGCCCCCTCGGCCAGCGTGTCCGCGAACTTGGCATCCGCACCTTCGAACACGGCTTCGGCGACGGCCTCAACACCCTCCGCTTCGCCGGCCGCGCCTTTCCCTGGTCCGGCATTTTCCGCGGTTGGAACGCCCTTCGCCAGGCCAGCGCCGGCCTCGCCAAAACCTTCGCCCGCTTCTCCCCCGACATCGCCATTTCCTGCGCCCTCAAAGACCACCTCGCCGTCGCCCGCGCCACCCGCGCCCGCTTCGTCCCCACCGCCTGGTGGGTCAACGACCTTCTCACCGAAGATTTCTTTTCCAAAGCCGCCCGCGCCGCCGTCCGCATGAGCGCGTCCACTCCGCAACAGATTATCGCAGTCTCCAATTGCGTCGCCGAACCCTTTCGCCAATGGCATTTCGAAAAAAAGACCACCGTCATCCATAACGGCATTCCCCTCGAACGCTACCGCCGCCTCCCGCGCGGATTCCTTCGCAAACAACTCAACCTCACCGACGACGCCCCCCTCTTCGGCATCGTCGGCCGCTTCACCCCCTGGAAAGGACAACTCCATTTCCTCCAAATTGCCGAAGCCTGGGTCCAATCCGGACGCCCCGGAAACTTCGTACTGATTGGCGAAGCCTTCAACGAAGACAAACCCTACGAAAAGAACCTGCGCCATTACATCGCCGAAAGCAGTCTCAAAGGCCGCGCCCATTTCATTCCCTTCCAGGAAAACATTTCCGCGGCCTTGAGCGACCTCGATGCCCTCCTCCACACCTCCACCAAACCCGAACCCTTCGGCCGCGTCCTCATTGAAACCATGGCCATCGGCGCCCCCGTCATCGCGGCCGACGCCGGCGGCCCCCGCGAAATCATCCAACACGGCCAAAACGGATTCCTTGCCACCCCCAACGACCTCGTCGCCTACTATGAAAACCTAAAACTCCTCGCTCCCAAAACCGATCTCACCGACCGCCTCACCGCCGCCGCCCGCCAAACCGTCGAACAACACTTCACCATCCACCGCGTCCTCACCCAGTTCCAATCCCTCATCACCGCCAATTCCTGAAAATTTTCACCTTTTCAGTTTTCATTTTTGGCGCATGCTTTGCCGCTTCGGGCCGGGAGCATGCGGCTCGATCTGAATCTCGGTTTGAAATTGGAATTGGAATGGAAATGAATCTGGACAGCGTTTATTCGGAACTCACGTTGAAGGGCACCAAAGCGAAGTTGGTTCTCCTGGTTTTGGACGGCCTGGGCGATATCGCCACGCGCGAAAACGGTTACATCACTCCGCTTGAAGCGGCGACGACTCCGCATCTCGACGAGATTACCCGCGACGGCGCGCAGGGTCGGATGATTCCGGTGGCGCCCGGCATTACGCCCGGCAGCGGTCCGGGGCATCTCGGGCTGTTTGGCTATGATCCAATTGAATTTCAGGTCGGACGCGGTGTGATCGAAGCGCTGGGGCTCGGCATCGAATTGAAGGCGGGCGATGTCGCCGCGCGCGCGAATTTTTGCACGCTGGACGCAAAAGGCATCGTGAC
>Ga0070686_100002152_pt1 | contig 10867 bp, 23 predicted proteins | sample KBSS23LmetaG_FD_65654 | JGI IMG/M metagenome (GOLD analysis project Ga0070686, IMG submission 65654) | Switchgrass rhizosphere microbial communities from Kellogg Biological Station, Michigan, USA - KBS S2-3L metaG | ecosystem: Host-associated > Plants > Roots > Rhizosphere ...
GTCGCATCGAAATCGAGGTCAGACATGGGTTCTGGCTCCACGCTTGATGGGTGTCGGGGTTGTTCCTGCGTCACGCTTGGTTGGTTCGGTTTCGGGCAGGTGCTCGGCCAACACGGCCCAGATCTTTTCTGGGTGCTGCCAGGCGTCGGTGATGTTCGGCAGGTCGATCGAAGCGGGCAAGCCCAGCCGGTTCTTGGCATGGAAGGCAGGGCGTTCCTCCAGATAGAGGACGCGTTGGCCGCCGCCGACGGCGCGGGCGACCTTCTTGCCGAAGCCGGCATCGGCCTTGGCGATCGAGACACGGTAGTTGGCGAAGGCGACAACGTCAGCATGCTCTTGCACCAACCCACCAGCGCGCTCGTGCAGCTTGATCAGGTAGCGGTCGTAGGGTTCGTTGTCAGGCGCATCAAAGCGCTTGATGACGTAGTGAGCCAGCTCGACGATCGTCATGCCCTTGTCGTCGCGGAGCGCATTGAGCGCTTCGAGGTACTCGCGCCAGATGCCGAGCGCCGCCACGTAGCCTCGGCCATAGCCCGGGTCCTCGACGGATTTCCAGCCATGACGCTGGCAAGCCTCGGCCCAGATCAGAGGCTCAAGCCAGTCCAGGCTATCGATGACGACGGTTTTAAAGCTATGCTCTTCTGAGTAAAGGCTGGAGCTGGCGTCGATGACCTCGGCAAACGAACTAACCTCCCAGCCGGGGACATCGAGACGCCCCGAGCCGCGCTCGGTCCAGATGAAAACGGGGTCAGGGGCTCCGGCCGCGAGAGTGGTTTTGCCGACGCCACCCGGACCAAAGATCACGATGATGGGCGGTTTAAGGCCTCCACCATGCCTCAGGGATGCTAAGGATACTGCCATTTTTCACGCTCCACGCCACATGCTCCACACTGCTCATCGCTCACCTACAGCATATAGCCTAGCGCAACATATTTCTCGGGGCAAGCGCGAAAAAAGAGCCCCGGCAGGTGAGGCCGGGGCTTTTCTCGGAGTGGGAGCCTTTGATTGTTGGTTGGTGCGGCGTCTGAGCCGGGAAATGGGCACCGGCTCATGAACACCTGATCATGGCAACGGTTCCGCCTGCGATCTCCGCTTAAGGCCGCGCCGAGCTTGATGCTTGACGCGGTAGGCTATGGCTGCGATTAGGGGCATAGCTTCATGAAAGAAGCAAGCAAAGTTTCATGAAAAATAAGTAAGAGGGGATGATGGGCGATGAGCACGTACGGCAGCGGCGCAAGGCGCTAGGCTGGCCGCGTAGACAGCTGGCAGAGCGGTCGGGGGTAACCGAGCGCACGATCATCAACATTGAGAAGGGGAGGTACGCGCCGCGGGCGGCCACGTTGGCTAAGTTGGATCGAGCGTTGATCGAGGGCGAGCTGGCGAAAGGCGCGTCGTGACCTACGCCTTCGAGGTCCCGGGACGCCCGGGATCGAAACAGTCAGTGCGGTTCGGGCAGACGCGCGCTTACCAGCCAGCCAGGGTGGTCAACTACCACGCCCTGGTGGCTACCTTGGCTCGCCAAGCGATCCCAACTCCGATTGAGGGCGCGGTGGCTGTGCATTTGGCGGTCTGGCTGCGCACGCCCGCATCGTGGAGCAAAAAACGCAAGGCGGTCCTGAACCGCGCCACTACGCGGCCCGATGCGGACAACATCGCCAAGGCGTTCATGGACGGTATGAACGGTGTGGCTTGGCACGACGACAAACAGGTGGTCGACTTGCACATAACCAAGGGCTACGGCACGCGCGACGTGGTGGTGGTGAGCGTGACGGAACTTTAAAGATTCCACTTGACATCGCGCCATTCTAGGCCCATGTTAGGTCTACAAACAACTGACATGGAGTGCCTGAGATGAAAACCTTAGTTGCTTCTATCCTCGCCGCCAGCCTCCTCGGAGGGTGCGCCGGGCGGACGCCGGCGCCGGTGGCGATCTCGCAAGCGCAGGACAACGGGGCATCTTGCACCGCGTTGCAGGCCGAGACCGCGGCCAACAACATGAAGATCCACCAGCTCGGCAGCGAGCAGGTCGGGAAGAACGTCCAGAACGCCGTCGCCGGGTTCGTCGGCGCGTTCATCTGGCCGGTGTGGTTCGCCATGGATTGGCAGGGCGCGCAGGGGAAGGAGATCGCCGCCCTGACCCAACGCAACGTCTACCTGTGGCAGCTGGCGACCGAGCGGCGGTGCCCCGGCACCTCGGCGCCTGAAATTACCTCTTGACAACACGCGCAAGAACCGCGCTAGGTTTGCGCTATGAACGAGCAAGCCCCCACCCTCGCCTCTCGCCTCACAGCAATGCGCAAGGCGCTTGATCTGACACAGGTGCAGGTCGCGGTCGACGCAATGGTGGCGCCTGAGACGTTACGCAAAGCTGAGAACGGGAGTTCGTTAAAGCATGCAACGCGGCAACGTCTTGAAGCATGGTTGACCCGCGCAGAACGTAGGCTTGAGTTACCATCATGATCAGCGGCGTGTATGCGATCAAAAGCCAAGACGGGAGAATTTATGTTGGCCAATCCACCGATATGATTAAGCGTCTCTCTGAGCATCTAGGGCTATTAATTCGAGGTTCGCACAATAATCGAAGCTTGCAAAACACATTCATTAAACATGGGTTAAACGGGATAACTTGGACTATTTTAGAGCAATGCAAAAAGGAATGCCTTGATGATGCAGAAAAAATGCATGTCCTAACTTTACGAAAATCTGATCATAATGTATCAATGCTTAAGCCAGTATCAATAAATCCAGCTATAATGAGAGAAGCTCGCCGAGAAAAAGCTTTGCGTGATGAGTTTTCTATATGGTTACGAGGTAGACGAGCTACGCTTCAGTTAGACCAGCTCGACGTGGCAGTGCGCGCCGGCGTTTCGCGGTTCACGGTTTCACGTATTGAGCGCGGTCATCGCACCCATCCGCTCGTAGCGGCTGCCATACGCCGTGCCCTGAACAAGGATCAGTCTGATGCCAGTTGACCAAGAGCCATCGATGGCAGCTCTGCTTTTGGAGGTGCTGCGCGCCCGGATGGCCGAGCGCGCCAACGAGGTGCCGGTGTTCGTGCCGAGCGACCAGCCGGAGCAGCCGGAGCAGCCGGAGCAGCTGGAGGAGCAATGGGTGTGTCATCTAACGAACGAGCAGATCGATGAGATGCAGACCGTGCTGCGCAAAGGCTGGTGCAAAGGCACCGTGGCTCGCGACGCGCTGGGGTGGCGCTGCTTCTACGGCAGTGGACGAGCACGGTCATGGTGCCTTTACGGCGCGGCTCTAAAGGTACATTGTACGCATGAACTTATGTATGACTGGCCTCTCGCTCTTCCACCTGACACGTTCAACGACAGGGCAGACTCGGTCGATGAAGTCCTGGCCAAGCTCGACGAACTGAGGCCGCCGCGATGAACGTTGATCACTGGAACGCTTGGATCGCTATGGTGGTGACGGCAGGCTTGTACGCCGTATTCCACATCGAGCCGACGTGGAAAAGCGCGATCAATTTAGCCATCGGCGGCTTCTTGGCGCTGATGCTGTTGAATGTGGCCAATGCGATTTGCCGCCGCCTGGTCAGTAAGGGGGCTAGCCAATGAGCAGGGTGAAATTTCACCGCGTACAGCCGGCTCGCATGAATAGCGGCGCCGTCTGGCAGATTGAGCACAACGGAGCCGAAGTCGGCAGATTGCGGGATCATTCCGGCGCATGGATGGCCGAGATGAACAACGGCGAACGCCTCTGGGGCGCCTACGGGTCCTTCGCATCCGCGCGAAAGCAGGTGGTCGAGCGCTTCATGAGAAAGACACGGTGAGCTGAGTTCCGTCCCGGCGAACATCAACCCCGAAACACGAAAGGAGCGGCTTGGTAATGGATCTGAGTGAGACTGCGGGCAAACAAGGACGGCGGCGGCCGGGCGCCGTCGTCGACCCGGAGCCACCATCGGGTCGGAGCATCGCAGCGTGACTCTCAAAGAGGAGCAATGGCTCGAAACTTGGCAAGAGTTCGTTGTCAGGCTTGAGCAATGGGCGGAAAGCTATCCGGTTACAATTTTCCCACACTTCGACATACGTAATACCAGAGAGGGCACGTTCACGCGGGATGAAACGATTAGTTTGGCCGCGTCCAATGCCGCCAACATGGGCAGGCATGTGCTTGAACGGGTCATTAATGACGTGCGTAAGCTCGATGCGTCCGCGCCATGGAGACGGAAGGAGTGAATGATGACCTGGACCACTAAGCCCCGCGACGACGCCTTCCGAGCCATGTGTCGGGCCGCCATGACCGCGCGCGCCTCGGAGCACGAAGCCGCCCCTGTGGTCGTCGTCTCGGATACTACGATGCTACCGCTCGTTGTGCCGCCATATCGTGACGGCATCATCAAGCTCAGCAGACGTCGACTGGAAGCGTGGTGCGAGGCGGAGGACTGGAGCACGGAAGACTGGTGGCACCTTATGGCACTCGCAGGCTGCGCCTTCCTAGTCGCCTTTGCGTTAATCGTTATTGTGGCGAGTTAACAGCCTCCCAAGGAGCTTGAACGAAAATGTCAACTGCAGAAGTCGCCGCCGACCTCGCCACCGCCCAAGCCGCGCTGGCAAAGACAACCGATCAACTCGTGAAGCTCGCGGGCGATGTGGCAGCCGCCACCAACGCTGCCGCAGGCTTGGTCACGACGCTCGAAGCCGTCGACGCCGACCTGGCGGTCACAACCACGGCGACGCTCGCTGCGAAAGCTGCGGTCGATAAAGCAATCATCGACCTCGTCGGCGCGCCACCGCCACCTCCGCCTCCGCCGTCTCCCACAGACACCGCCCTGATTCTAGAGCGCAGCAACGTGACCGGCCCCGAGGAGCTGCCCCTCGGCGCCCTCGAAGAGGCCGTCACGATCACCGCCGTGGTTAAGGTCCCGCCTGTCGACGGGAAATACCGCAAACTGGTCGGCGCCGATGGCTCCGACGGCAAATACGGGGGCCTGTGCGTCGGCATCACCGACAAGGCCCAGCTCGAAGCGTGGGTCGACGACGGTGCAGGCATCCGTCAGGCCATCCTCCCGGCGCGAGTTAATAAACGCAGCTTCGTGTCGTATCGCATCCTGCACGGCACAACCGGCGCCAGGATCGACGCGAATGCCGTCGCGGTCTCGCTGCCCAACGGTCGCGTGGCCTGCGATGGGAAGTGCGCTATCGGCAAAGGCGTGTGGGATCACGAGTGGGTCAACGACATGACCGGCGCTGAGATGCCGCGGTTGCGCATCTACCGGACCGAACGGACCGACGCCGAGATCGACGCCGACAAGGCGGAGTGGGCCTCCCTGATCGATCCCGACGACGTGGTCACCCCGCCTGGACCGCCTCCGAGCGACGGGCTGGAGCCGGTCGACGGCGGCGCCAAGGCGATCACGGTGACCACGATGGGCACGCGGCAGAAGATCGTCGCGTGGGGCGCAGGCGCTGGCCCGATCAACGAGCTGGACCGCGTGTTCCCGCGGATGAAGCAGTACGCCAAGACGGACTTCGACGACATCCACCTGAACCTGTTGCGACTGATCTGGTCTGGCAACGGCGACGGTCTCGGCCGCGCCTACAAGCCCCTGATCGATTGGGCGACCGATCGCGTCAAGAGTTACGGCGAGAAACTGTGGGTGCACGCGACCGGCTACGGCTACTCAGAGGGCGACCCGGTCGGGTCGGCCAAGCGGCTGGCCGCGAGCATCAAGGCGGGCACGGACGCCGGGTGCAGGCTCGACAGCGTGTGCATGCAGAACGAACCGGGAGGCACCGATCCGCACTGGCCGGACGGGGATCACGCGCCCGCGCACAAGGAGATGCGCGCCCAGCTCGACGCCTACGGGCTGCAGAGGATCACGCTGACCGGCTTGGAGTATGCCAAGGACGACGGCTGGATCGCACCCGGCAATGTACCCAAAAATGTTCGCCGACACTTCGACCAGCTCGACGCCGCCGGACTGGTGCCGAGTGCCGTGGCGATCGGTGCGGTCCACTGCTACGGCGACTGCACCAGCTCGCACCTGTACGACGAGCGGTGGCTCAAGCGCAGCTGCTCGATCATGCAGCTGGAATGCGGCTTCGGCTCCAATCCGTCGGTTGCCTGCCGGATCATCAATGATCTGAACACCGGCGTGAGCCACTGGAGCTATCACCTGCTCCAGGCGTACAGCCCGGACGCGCCCGGCGACTACGGCCAGAAGCTGGTCGACTTCAATGGCCGGCCGAACGGCTACTACCATCCTTACAGATTGTTATCGACGCGGTTCTCGACGGGCACGCAAGCGCACCTGTGCGTCGCCAACGGGGTCCGCCCGTTCTTCACGCAGGGCTCAAAGTCGTCGGCGTTCGTGGCCGCCGGCAAGCGCGCGGACGGCAAGTGGGTCGTGGCCGGGCAGTCCAACGGTGGCGGCAAACAACAGCTGACGTTCCAGCTGCCCGAGCCGATCAAGGGCGCCATGGTCGGCGAGCGCTGTAACTCTGCCGGCGCTCCTTCGGGGTACAGCGTCGGCGCGGTCGACGGCTACGTCAGGCTGACGGTCGGGAACAACGAGCTCGCGGTGCTGGTCGGCCCGTGAGCGGGAGGGAACCATGGCTAAGAAGAAATCCAAGGCTTATTTGCAAGGCTATCGCGACGGGAAGAAGCTCGGATACGCTATGGCCTTCCAGCAATGCCTCGCTCATCTTCGGGCCAACCTAGAGAGCGATTACAGTTACGCACGCAGTCAGCTTCATCACTTTGTAGATAGTTACGGGCCCAAACACTTGAAGCAAACGGATGAGGTAACGGAATGACCACCAATCGGGCTTGGGTAGTTGTCTTCGTGTTTTTGGTCCTGCTGGGCACGCTGGTGTATGACGCGCACGTCGAGAACCGTGGATTGAGGCAGTTGGTCTTTGGCTGGATGGGCGACACCTTGATGGACATGCGATGGCAGGAATGCCGGGACGCGAAGAAAGCCATATGCAACTGAGTCTCGGCATGATGCTCGGGCTGGTGGTGGCAATAATCGGCGCCGCGATTCTAGTGGCAGCCATACGGAGGTGGTGATGCAGATCCTGACGCGGCCGACGTTCCGCGAGAGCTGGCGGGGTGCGACGCCGGACGAGCGCGCCGAGCTGGTGTTCGTCCTGACGTTCCAGATGGTGATCTTGGGGATCATGGCGTTGAGCGCGGCGGCCATCGGCGCGATCATCGCGCTGGTCGGCTGGCCCAAGGTCGGGACGGCGGTGGCCTCGTCGATGTTCGTCCTCGCCGTCACACGCCTGTACGGGAGGTGAGCCTATGAATGTCCTTTTCCTGCACTCAGCCTACACGAATCGCGGCGGGGAAGAGGTCTCGTTGGAGGTCGACGCGCAGCTGCTACGTGACCACGGCCACGATGTCGTCATCAGCGTATGGCCCAACTCCAGCCTCGGCCGGTTCGAGGCGGCTACGCGCCAGATCTGGTCGAATAGGATATGGGGCGAGGTCTCTAAGACCGTGGATCGCGCGCAGCCTGACGTGGTTGATGTCACTAATACTTCATGGACGTTAGGCCCGACCGCGATCGCGGCGCTGCATGCCCTGAACATGCCAATCGTGGCCCGTCTGAATAATGAGCGCCTTCGTTTCGGCCTGCGTGAGTTGATCAATACGCCCTACAACGGTAGCCGGATGCAGTCGGCGGCACTCGTGCTCGGCAACGCTCTGCACAAAGGCACCTGGGCGCGCAAGGTGGACCGCTTCATCGCGGTGAGCCAGTATGTCCGGGATCGGATGGCCGACGCCGGGCTCACGCGGATCAGCGTGCGCGGCGACACGGTCTATCCGGCGCCGAAGTTCCAGCCCGAGCCCGGCGACCGCTTCCTGTTCGTGGGCCGCATCTGTCCCGAGAAGGGCGTGCCGGTGCTGCTAGAGGCATGGAAGCATCTGCCTGGGCTGCATCTCGACGTTGTGGGCAAGCTCCTGGCCCAGCCACGGGAGCAAGTCGGCGTGAAGTGGCACGGTGCCTTGCCGCACGAGCGGGTGCTCGACATGATGGCCAAGGCTCGCGCGGTGATCGTGCCGAGCGTTTGGCCGGAGCCCAGCGGGCGGGTGGTGTGCGAAGCGATGGCCTGCGGCACGCCGGTGATCACCAGCGACGCTGGTGGGCTGCCAGAGGCGCAGCCGGCTATGATAGCCGACCTAGGCGTTCCTAAGATGCTGGCAACACTGGTGCGCTATGCGGCTGATTGGCCACCCGACGAGGCGGTACGGCAGCGGTTGATCGCGCGCGCCACGTGGAAGAAATATTCCTCGCCCGAGCGCCAGCTGGAGAAGCTGATCGGCAATTACCAGCTGGCGCTCGCGCACCGGGCCGCTCGCAAGCATCCGCGGCTCGTGATAGGTGCCTTGGACGATCCAGCGACGCGAGAGCATCTCGCCCGCTTCGATGCAGCTAGGAAGACTGAACAATGACCCCGATCATCGACGACGAAGCTGCTTTCGACCACGCCCTCGGGCGCTATCGTCCCGACCCCGATCCCGAGCCGCGTCTACGCGGTGATATCTTGGTCCGGCAGGTACTTACGGCCGCCCTGCCGAATTGGCTGCTCGCGGCCGTTTCGGTCCTATGGAGCTTGGTGATGCTGCTGGTCTGGGACTTGCCGCAGCAAGCCGCGACGTGGGTGGTGCGGAAATGCTTGACGCGATCCTAGGAGCAATATGGGGCAGCGGCGTGCCGGTGATTGCGCTGGCCGTCGTCGTCGGGTGGCTGTTGCCTGGCGGGAGGACGAGCGATGATAACGCCTGAACGAATCGAATTCGAGCGCGGCGTCGACCAGCGGCTCAACGAGCTCGCGGAACGGAGCGAGCGTCGCGTGCCACGATATCCAGAGCAGGACTACGGCGAGCCGGCGCCAGCTTGGGCGCAACGGTACCCGCGGCTGATCCACGCTTGGGCCTGGCTCCGCGCCATCGGTTGGATGCTGCGAGGCTACGGTCTGTGACAGCGAGCCGCATCCCCAGATTGTGCGCCTGGCTTGCCGCCGTCGGGGCTGGCGCCGGTGCTGCCTTGGGCTGGATCGTCGGGGAGCAGTTTTACCTGAGGCCAGCCTATCAGGGCTTTTGGTCGATCATCCTGGCGGCTCTACTGGCTTGGGTGTGCGCATGGACAGCGCCCTCTGTCGTAGACCATGGAAAGGGAGAACCATGAAGACCCTCTTTGCCGTCATCGTTGCGTTCCTCGCTACCGCGACCATGGCTGGCGGCGCCGACTTGCCGTCGTGCCAACACCAGTCTCCCGGCCGCGTGCCGTCCTACGGCTCTGCGGCCCAAAAAGCCGGCTTCCATCAGGGAGTTCACCAGGACTGTCAACCAGAAGAGAGGAAATAGTCATGATCAAGTACCTCATCGTCGCGTTGTTAACCCTCGGGACCACCGCGGCCTTGGCTGGAGGCGGTGACTATTTCTCCGGCCCCGGGCGCTCGCCGTCCTACGGGCCGAAGGCGATCGCTGCCGGATTCGGTCCTGGCGCCACCTCGTCGGGCAGCCAGAAGCAAACTGGGGGCGGCACCCAGACCGCCAGCAATAGCCCGAACAACTGTGGCTGTCAGGACAGCGGCCACCACTAACCCTCACGCAGGATCGGCCTACTAGCAGATGACGCGCTTTCGTTCGATCGCCGAGCGGCCAAATCCGTTTTGGTCGCTCGGCCTCGGCCTTCTGATCGCTGCGGTGCTGTTGGCGCTGGCCCTGTCCGGCTGCGCCGGCACGACCATGAGTCTCAAGGGGCAGGTCTGCGGTCAGGCCGTGGACCTGTCCCTAACAGATCGGAAAGACAGGAGCGGCTTCGAGGCCACAGTCGAGTGCCCCCAAGGAGGCAGCGTCCACATCAGCTCGACGGACAGCAGCACGAGCGCGGTGGTCAACGCGCTGTCCGCCGCGATGCAATCGCTGACGACGCTGGTGGCCAAGATCGCAGGAACAGCTGGAGGTGCGCCGTGAGCTTGCGCGACTACTTGTCGGCGGTGGTGCTGATGTTAGCAGCTGCCCCCGCCTCCGCCTTCGACCTGTACGATGCCACAGCCTTCCTCGACAAGCCGGATTTGTCCAGCTACGGCATCCAACCGCTCGCAATCGTCGGCAGCGGCTTGCTGGGCAAAAGGCGAGATCAAGACATCCGTGCTGCCGCGCAGCCTTATGCCAAAGCAACCGGCTACGTGCTGCTCGACATCGAGGATCTGTGCGTCGACGAGCGAGGCTGCCCGACGGCGCAGGTGCGCAAGAACATCGATAAGCTGGTTCACTACCTGGCGGTGTTCCGCACCGTCGCCAACCGCGCCAAGCTTGGCTACTACAGCGTGATCCCGATCAGGGACTACTGGTCGCCAGTTAGCGGTGAGCCGGATCGAATCGCAGCGTGGCAGCATGCCAACGACCAGCTAGGGAAACTGGCGGACGCGGTGGACGCCATCTTCCCCAGCATCTACACGTTCTATCCCGATCGCGCCGGCTGGGAAGTCTACGCGAACGCCAACATCGACGAGGCACAAGCCTATGGCAAGGCAGTCTACCCGTTCCTGTGGATGGACTACCATGCCGAGCCCCCGGACCAGCCGCTCGAAGCCGACTATTGGACTTTAGAGCTACAGACCTGCGAGGGCGCGGCCGACGGTGCGGTGATCTGGGGCGGATGGCACTTCGGCGACCCGTATGGCCGCGAAGAGTGGGACGCTAAGGCGCCGTGGTGGTTGGCGACCTTGGACTTCATCGCGCCATGAGATCGTTAAGTGCGCTTGAATGCGAATACATCCGCCGTGAACGTCGGCGAATGCGTTGGTATTGGTTGCGCGAGGATCTGATCATGATCACGGTCCTATGGATCGCGCCTCTAATGTTTGTCGCAATCGGTGTTCCGCTA
>Ga0070686_100002154_pt1 | contig 10865 bp, 9 predicted proteins | sample KBSS23LmetaG_FD_65654 | JGI IMG/M metagenome (GOLD analysis project Ga0070686, IMG submission 65654) | Switchgrass rhizosphere microbial communities from Kellogg Biological Station, Michigan, USA - KBS S2-3L metaG | ecosystem: Host-associated > Plants > Roots > Rhizosphere ...
CATCAGCGCGCCAAGGCCGCGGCCTAATGCCGGTTTTGCCATCGGCAGAGATTGTGGCACGAGCGGTTTGATGTCAATGGATTGACGAATTCGAACGAATTTCCGATTGCTGGAGCGCTTTCGCACGGTTACCGTCTAATTTGCATGGTCCGAAAATTGTTGGCTCTCCTCTTTTTGCTTTTGGCTGCCTCAGGCCCGGCGCGCGCGCGCGATTTGGGCGAAGGTCTTTTGGTTTACTTGCCGCTGGCGACGAATTTCGAAGATGCCTCGGGCCAAAGTATTTTAGTGAAGGTGAATGGCGACGTTCGGATCGAAGCTCAAGGCGCTTATTTCCCGGGTGGCGGAAACGATTGGATTGATCTGCCGAATTTTCCGCTGAACGGCAGGCCGTTTTCGATTTCGATGTGGGTGAAGGTCACCGGAAAGAATCCGATGTACGGCCTGCTGTATCAGCACGAATCGAGCGCGGATAATCATTGGCTGCATTTGATGTTGCGCGGCGGGCTGCAACCATATCTCGGTTTTTACAACAACGACGCCATTTCGCCGCTCGCGATTTCGCCGAATCAATGGACGCACCTGGTTTTCGAACACAACGGAACGCATCAGCAACTTTGGGTGAACGGAGCGCTCCTCTGTTCGCGTGAAGCGCGGGCATACGAAGGCGCCCAGGGTGTAACACATCTGGGGCGGAGTCCGAATTGGAATAATGTGCCCTCCAAAAACTTCGAAGGATTCATCCGCGATTTTCGCATCTACGATCACGCCCTCGCCGGACGGGAAATTCGCGTGCTGATGGGACAACAGGAAGATCTGCGCGCCACCAACGCGAGCGACGGCCTGGCCACTGACCCGTTGCTATCCAACGCGCTTGCGGCCGAGGTTGGCATCCCGTTCCTCGACATCGCCGGGAACAAACTGCTCATCACGGGCGAGAGCAAACAGGTTTACGAAGTGCGCGCGTGGAGCGATTTGAATGCGGGCTTCGAATTAATCGGCCTGGCGACCAACGTGAGCGGACGCGTCGAATTCATCGACACGAACGCGACCACCGCGAATCGCTTCTATTCGTTGCGGCTGCACAAGTAATAGCCGCGTTATTTCACGCCTGTTATTTCCGCGAGCAAATCGAAGAATCCCTTTTTGCGCGGCGAACTGATCTGCCAATTCACGGGCACGGATTGGTAGCCGTCGTTGAAGGATTCGTCCTTCATCCGGTAATCGAAATAGCCCCAGGATGCGTGTTCGGAAATGGCGGCGACAAAATTGTTCATCGGTTTGTCGAAGTCGAAATGGTCATCCTCGTTGAAGAGTATCGGCATCGCTCGATACGTCGGAAGCTCGCGAACCTGGCGGATCATTTCGCCGATGCGCGCCGGATTTCCCACGCCGTTGCCGTGGATCAGGATGAAATCGGAAAGGGCGACGATGTTGGTGGTTGGAATTGCTCCGCCGCCAAAAGAGGTTCCCACCAGGAAACGATGCCCGCCGGGTCCCCGCGCATTTTTCACGCTTTGAATCAGCTCCGTCACGCGATCCGGCCGGAGAATTGGCGGTTGATAAGTGGGGTTCGTCTCATTGTTTATTTCGATCAATAAATTCTTCCAGCCACCCTCGAACAACCAGCGCGTGGCAGAATCCGTCGCGCGCACCGCGACATCATCGGTCTTTAAGCGCGGCGATTGGCCGAAATAAAAATAGCCCACGATCGGAACCATCCCGAGCTGATCGGCGGCATCGAGGATGCGCTTCAGGCGCGCGGCGTAGGCGGGTTTAATTTCGCCCCCATCGGTGTAGGCGTTGTTATCCCAAGTCTGATTGTGACTGTAACCCTCGGGCGACCCGCCCTGGAAATTGATCGTGAACGATAGCAAGCCGTGCGCGCGCCAAACTTTCATCGCCGCAATGAACTCGGTCGTGTTGCGGTCCGCGTCCCATCGGCCGGTTTCGGGATATTTCCAGCGCGCCATCGTCTCGGGATTCGCATCGTCGAAGATGCCCTGCACCATTCGCGAATTGAGGAGCAGTCCTTCGATCGAATGGCCTTTCCACACCCGCCCGCGATAAGTCGGTTCGCCATTGATACGAAAGGAATCGCCGACAATCGAAACTTCCGTTTTCTGCGCGCAAAGATTCGCGGCGATCGCGAACGTAAAGAAAAAAGAGAAGAGCCGTTTTTTCACTGCTTAACGAGTAAATGGTGCGCGTGAGTGCGAATCCATTCCTCATCTTTGGGCATCGAGGTGATGTAATCGTGCGGGCTTCCTTCCGGGTTCGGTCGAACCAAGGGCGTTTTCCAGCGATGCGTTTCGCTGTGGCCGTCGGAAAAGGTGATGTCCGCGGAATTCTTGCTGTGGAGCGCGCCGGGCACGTGGAAGAAATTCTGGTCTTCTCGCGGAATCAAAAACGGCGTCCAACAATTGCTCCACGGCTCGGTTTCGATCAGCACGAACATGGACGACGGCAAACGGATATCCTCAACCCGCTTGTAAAGATGGATCGGAGCGAGGTTGCCGTTCATGGAGTCGTTCATCGAATAGGTGCGCATTTTTTGCAGGGTCTGGTTCTTGACTTTGTATGATGTGTGTTCGGCCGGGCACAAATAAACCTGGTGGGCTTTCAGGTAGTTCGCGAAGAGCGCTTTCGAAGGATCGGTAAACGAATTCGTGGCGATGAATCCGGGCGTGGGGCCATGGACCGTTCCAAAAACCCAACTCGGCGGAGAGCCGGCCTGGTAATAATAATTCCCGGGCAACGCGCCGTTGAAATCGGTGTGATACAACGCCCACGTCTGCATCACCTGCCGCTCGTTGCTGAGGCAAACGGCTTTTTGGGCCTGCTGTTTTCCCTTGGCGATCGCGGGCAAAAGCATCGAGGCGAGGATGGCGATAATGGCGATGACGACCAAAAGCTCGATCAACGTGAAACCGGCGGGCACGGAACTCCGGCCTTTGTAACTCAAAATCATGGCTGCAATCCCAAGATTACAGCACAGATTCAAAAATTGAAAGCGGCATCAACAGTCAAAACCGAAAAATGTCCGCGTGCGAATACCCGGAGCTTCACTCCGCTTTGTAGCCGCGCCAAATCCAAACGAGCGTGTCGGCGAGAGTGTGCTGGATCACCTTGCCGTCGCAATGGCCGGTCGCAAGGCTGAAAACGAAGCGGTGATCGTAACCCTTCTTTTCCAGCGCCTCGTCGGTCCTCTTGCCGGCCATCACCCAATTATGATGGGTTTCTTCGGCGTCGTTCGGGCGCAGATCTTTTTCCGAAACATGCGTGAAAATACGGAGCGGCTTTTTCTCGCTGTTTTCGATCAGCTTCATGCCGGAATGATATTCCCACGCGCCCAACGGAAACTTCGCTTCTTCCGGCGCGTCGTCATCCTGCTGGTCCACGAACGTCCCCGAATACGCGATGACGCGGCGGTACCAATCCGGGCGAAACCAGGCCATCGTCAAAGCCGCCGCCGCGCCGGAACTGCAACCTTCCACCGCGCGACCCCACGGATCGTCCGTGAGCGCAAACTTCGGATACGCTGCTTTGATTTCTTCGTTCGCGAGGACCGCCGGCAAAACTTCGTCGTGAATAAAACGCGCCAGGCGATCGGACATCGTGTCGTATTCGAGGCCGCGCTCGCTGTTCTTTCCATCGTTGCCGCCGTTTTGGACGGCAATCGCGACAAAGGCGGGCAGCTTGCGATTGGGATCGGTCGAGATCGTCAAATTATCGAGCGCGTTTTTGACCAGATTCAACGGCCCCGCTCCGTCATGAATGATCAGGACCGGCGCCTTGGTCCCGTCCTTGTACTGGGCGGGAACATAAACATAAATCTTACGTTCGACGTTCACCTTCTTCTTGTCGGGCTCGAGCGTCGAATCAGTGCCTTGGAAAATCTTGCTGTCCGCCAGCTTCATCGAGAATTGGAACGACTTCCCTTTCGGGTTGCCCTTGTCGGTCAAATCCGGATCAGTCTTATATTCCGGGCCGATGGTGAAACTGCCGTTGCCTTCCTTCCCGGCCTTTTCCTCCGCGGCGAACGCCGAGCAGACCACCAATGAACAGACCGCAAACAAACGTGTGAAATGCATGCCCGCTTTTAAATCACCCGCGCCCAGATAGACAAGCGGCAAATTCGCGCGTAAAAGCGTTGCGTGAATCTCTTGCGCACCGTGGTTTGTTTCCTCTTTTTCGCAACGCCGCTGCTCGCGCAACGAATTGCGTTCGTGCACCCCGCGCCGATGCAGCCGGAGCAAAACGATCGTGCCATCATTTTCCAGGACGACTTCAAACAGGCGCCCGAGGCGGCACGCTATTTCGAAATCGATTCCGCAAAGGGGAGTTTTGCGTGGACATCCGGGGACGGTCTCGATGCGAACGGTGGCGCGATGCGTTGCCAATTCGAGAAAGGCCAGGTCAGCGCCGGCAGTTTGAAAGTTCTCTTTGGCAAAAGCCCCTTTAATCGCGGCGTCAAAAAGACTGAGGAATTTCGCGAAATTTATTGGCGCGTTTATGTGAAACACGAAGCAGGTTGGGAGGGAAATCCCGCCAAGCTCGCGCGCGCGACCTGCCTGGCGTCGAGCGACTGGACGCAGGGTTTTATCGCGCACGTATGGAGCGGCAAAGGCGACGCGTTGTGCATCGACCCCGCGACGGGCATTCGCGACAACCAGAAAGTTTCGACGCGCTACAACGATTTCCAAAACCTCCGCTGGCTCGGCTCGCGCGAAACTCAAACGCCGGTTTTCAGCGCCGCCGAATCGGGCCGCTGGGTTTGCGTCGAGTCGCGCATTCGCTTGAACACACCCGGAAAGGAAGACGGAGTTTTTCAACTATGGATCGACGCGAAATTGGAAGCATCGCGCACGAATCTGAATTGGCACGGCGAATGGAACGATTACGCCATCAACGCGATCTTTTTGGAGAACTATTGGAACGAAGGCTCAACCAAACGCCAGGCGCGTTGGTTCGATAATTTCGTTGTCAGCACGCAACCGGTCGGACCCATCCTCGCCGCGACGCCTCCCATCGTGACGCGCGCAGCAACCGCAGGCGACAAACCCTGGGAAATCGAAGTCGCGACGGACCCCGACGGCCATGACATCATTTGGCGCTCAAAGCCCGCTCCCGCGTCCGCCCCTGACCTTACCATCGACAAATCGCACGGAACTTTTCTCGGCAGCCGAGCCGGCATGGAATCGTTGACGCCAGGCGCCACCCACTGGCTGCGCATTCGATTCACCAACGACGAAAAATGGTCCCCCTGGCACGCTCCCTTCAAAACAACCGCCCAATAATCGAGCCGGAGATCTGATCAAGGCTTGCGGGTTGGTTGGGACGATGGGCGATGCCCTTGCGACGGGCTGATTAAACGAACTCGGCTCCGCCGCGCTCCTACACAATGGTTAGCTGCACACTGCTTTCTATGATGCCGGCTCCGATGGCGTAGCGGGTCAATCCCGCGGTGTCATGGATGTTGAGCTTGTGCATCAGGTTGGAGCGATGTTTTTCGACGGTCTTGGCGGCAATTCCGAGTTCGGCCGCGGTTTGTTTGTTGGCCTTGCCTTCAGCGATGAGTTGAAGAACCTCGGTTTCGCGCGAGGTTAACAAGGCCGCCAGTTTTTTCAGAACGCCAGGGCGATCGCCGGATTTTGCGTGTTCCAAACGTCGCATGATCGAAGGACTAAAAAACGTTTTTCCTTTCTGTGTCTCCCGGATCGCCTGGCAAACTTCATCCGAAGAGGATTGTTTGATCAGGAACCCAACCGCGCCGCATTCGATGGCTTTGTCGAGGTACGCGTCATCGCTATGGGCGGAAAGCATCAACACCTTGGCGTCCGGACGCGCCTTGAGAAGCTGGCGGGTGGCTTCCAGGCCATTCAGGCGCGGCATCGCGATGTCCATCAGGACGACATCTGGCTTAAGCTTTATCGCCAGTTCCAGGGCCTGGCGTCCGTCCTGCCCTTCCCCGATGACCTCGAAGTCATCCTCCAACTCCAACATCTTGCGAAACCCTTCGCGCACAATGACGTGATCTTCGGCCAGTAGGATGGTGATGGGTTTCATAGATTATTTTTCGTTCGGGAAAGGCTTCGAAAGCGGTTTGGCCAAAGGGGTTTTCCCGAGCGGAAGACGCGCGAGAATGGTGGCGCCCTGGCCGGGGGCCGATTCAATGCTGAAAATGCCGCCCAGAATCTCGACGCGTTCCCTCATGCCCAGGAGGCCAAGGCGTTTGCGGGGGCGGGCCTGGATTAATTGCAGCGCATCGAACGAGGAGCCGTTGTCCTTGATCGACATGCAAACACAGTCCGGCAGCTTCTGGATGCTCACTTCCACACGGCTGGCGCGGGCGTGTTTGGCGACGTTGTTCAAGGCTTCCTGCGCCACGCGGAACAAAACGGTGCGCCGGGCGATATCCAAAAGCTCCGCCTCGTTGAACACACTCAAATGCGTTCGCACCCCGGTCTGCGCCGTAAACGATTTCAGGTAGGAATGGAGAGCGGGGATCAGTCCAAGATCGTCCAGAGCGGACGGGCGCAATTCGCGGGCGAATTGGTGAATCGAGGAGAGCGCTTTCTCCACCATCTTCTGCGTGCGGGCGATGCTGGGGCCGATGCCGGCTTTTTTGCGGGCGGATTCCTTTTTTAATAAACCCAGGCGCAGCGTAATGCCGGTCAACCCCTGGCCGATGACATCGTGAAGTTCGCGGCTAATGCGTTTGCGCTCGTCCTCCTGGGCCTGCAAGACCTGGCGCGACAGCAAGCGCAATTCGCCCTCCAGGCGATGCGATTGCTCCAGGAGTTTCATTTGGCCCTGTTTGCTTTTTGTGAGCGATCGTTCCACCAACTGACGGCGGGCGATTTCTTCGATTAACTTGCTATTCGAAGCCGCCAGCACCGCCAGACGCCGTTCGGCTAGTTCGGATCGTTTGCGTTCCGTGATGTCGCGGATGTTACAGTGGATGACGGACTGATTATCTTCCTGGTAAAGATTGCCGACGACCTCGACTTCCAGTTGACGGCCATCTCCCGTTTCCATCGGCAGGTCGTCATAGCGAACTTCACGCCGGCGCTTGAGCGTCCGAAAAAATTCCTGGCTGGCGGCTTCATCATTGAGCAGGCCAATCTCGAACATTTCCTTCCCGACCAATTGCCCGCGGGGATACCCAAGCAACTCGGTTATGGAGGGATTGGCATCCGTGATTTTGCGGGTCGCCGGGTCGATCAGGAGCACGCCGTCATGCGCCGTTTCGAAAAGGCGCCGATATCGAAGCTCGGAAACGCGCATCGTTTCCTCGGCTTGCTTGCGGGCGCTCACGTCCAGCATCACGACGCGGCATTCGTCGTTGGAGCACCGCTGCGCCTCGATGTCCACCGTGCGCGGAGCTTTGGCGTCGCCGACCAGGTGAAAGGTGATCGTATGGCGCGCGTCGTCCGCGAAGACCTGCTTGAGAAACAAACTGAAGGCCCCTCGCGTTTCCATTGAAACCAGCGCGCCAAAGGGTCGTCCCACGAGTTGCCCGCGAGCGATCCCAACCAACTGCGAACCGGTGAGATTAACCAGGCGAATGATGGCGTCCCGGCTCAGCGTGAAGTAACCGACGGGCGCAAAATCGTAAAGGTCCGTATATTTTTCGAGGACCGACTCGACGCGATCGCGCGCTTCCTGCAGTTCGGTATTCTGCATTTCCAACTCGACCTGGTGCACCTGGAGTTCGTGCAGCAAACGACGGTTGGCCATATCCTCGGTCTCCGGCGGCGAACCCCGCCGGCGAAGCTCCTTCTCCGCGCGCTGTTGCAGATTCAACGCGGGCGAACTTTTGGACTTATGGGTGGACGGCTTCATTTTTTCCTGACCGCTGGCGAAGCCTCTTTTCTGATTTCGGAAATCGTAATGACCACGCCGTCGATCCGCTCGTCCAGCGTTCGGTACGGCAAGATGCGCACGGTGAACGAACCATCATTCTTCGAAGCCACGGCCTTTTCCGAAGCCGCAAGCGTGCGCAAAACTCCGCGCGCGTCTTCGATCAGCTTCGGATAATCGAGCTCGGAGGTAAGGTCCGAGATGGGCCGACCCACATCCGTCGGGAGCAAATTGATGAGCTTCGCCGCCTGCGCGGTGAACCGGCGCACGTTGAGATTTCTGTCCAAAAACAGGGTGGCAATGCCCGTGCTGTCGAGGAGGTTTTTCATGTCGGTGCTGGCCAGGGACAGCTCGTCCAACTTCGCTTGCAACTCGGTGTTCACCGTTTGCAATTCCTCATTCATCGACTGCATCTCTTCCTTGGAGGTGGTCAACTCCTCGTTGGTCGATTGCAATTCCTCGTTGGTCGATTGCAGCTCTTCATTGGCCGAACGCAACTCCTCCTGGGATGTTTGCATTTCTTCACGCGTCGCGCGCGCCTCGCCGCGCACGCGGACCAGTTCCTTTTCGAGCGTCTCCACCCGCACGTTGCGTCCCATCGGCCTGATGGCGCGCGCCCCAACCTTCGTCACGGCCGGCGCGGCCACATCCGTAAAAACAATCATCACCATGCCTTTGAGCAATCCGGCCTCGTCGAGTCGTTGGACGGAAATATCGACGAAATGATCCGTGTCATTGGAGCCGGCTTTCAAATTCTGGAGGAGAACGCGCTCCGGTTGCCGGAGCGCTTTCTGAAACGCGCCGGTCAGTTCGAAGCGCAACCCGGGTCGGGCCATGGCAAAGATATTCCAATTGGCCTTGCCCGCCGCCGGTTCAAGATATTTTCCGGTCTTGCCGCTGATGTAAAAAATATCGCCCTTTTCCGTGGCGAGCACCGAGGGCGGCGCATAATTCTGGAGGATCAATTGTTCCGCCTGAGATTGGAAGCTGATCAGGGGCTTGGTCGCGATGGGGGCCTCTTTCGATTCGGAAGCCCGCGCCCCGGCAAAGGACGAGGGGAACTCGACCAGATCGCTGCGCAGCGCATTTTCGGATCGTCGAAACAACCGTGTTTTTCCCGGCAGCGGCGTAAAAAGCTCCGGGTGCGATCCGATGGTTTCAGCGCTTCCGAGCAAAAGAATTCCGCCCGGGTTCAGGCTGAAATGAAAAAGCGGGATCAGTTTTTTTTGCACCTCGGCCGTGAGATAAATCAGCAAATTGCGGCAGCACAGAATGTCCAGCTTGGTGAAGGGCGGGTCCATAATGAGATTCTGCGGCGCGAAAATCACCATCTCGCGAATCTCCCGCCGCACCTGGAAACCGCGATCCACCTTCGTAAAAAAGCGACTCAATCGCGCGGGCGAAACATCCGCCGCAATGTTGGCGGGATACACTCCCTGGCGCGCCTTGTCGATTCCGTCGCTGTCCAGGTCCGTCGCGAAAATCTGCAACGCGAAGTTCCCGCGCACCTTCGCGCTTTCAACCGCTTCCTTGAAAACGATGGCGAGCGAATAAGCCTCCTCGCCGGTCGAGCAGCCGGGAATCCAGGCGCGCAAAGCCTGGCCGGGCGGGCATTTCGTGAGCAGCAAGCGAAGGGCGCTTTTGCGCAACTGCTCCCACACCGCGGGGTCGCGGAAAAAATTGGTCACGCCGATCAGCAGTTCCTTGAACAGCAGCTCCAATTCCTGCGAGTTGCTTTGCAAGTAGCGAACGTAACTGGCCATCTTGTCGATCTGATGGATGCCCATGCGGCGTTCGATCCGTCGATGCAGGGTGTTTCGCTTATAGAGGGAAAAATCCTGCCCGGTGTGGGATCGCAACAGGATAATGATCTTCTCCAGGGCGCTTTGCGTTTTGTCGCCGGGAACCGTTTCGGTTCGGACCAGCAACGGCGCGCGTTCCAGGTAGGAAATAATTTTCGCCGGCAAATCGCCCGCCGGAGCCACGATGTCCGCCAACCCCGCGTCGATGGCGCTGCGCGGCATGCCGTCGAATTTGGCGGTGGCGGGAGTTTGCGCCAACGCCAGGCCCGCCTTCTCTTTGATGGCGCGCAAACCCAACGTGCCGTCCGATCCCATCCCGGAGAGAATCACGCCGATGCTTCGTTCCTGCGCATCCAGGGCGAGCGAACGCAGGAAAAAATCGATGGGCAGGCGCAGGCCCCGGGGAGCGGCTGGTTCCAAAAGGTGCAGCACTCCGTGGAGAATCGACATGTCTCTGTTCGGCGGAATCACATACACGCAATTGGGCCGGACCGGCATGCGATCCCGGACTTGAATTGCTTTCATCCCGGTCGAACGCTGGAGCAACTCAGGCATGATCCCTTTGTGCGTGGGATCCAAGTGCTGGATGATGACGAACGCCATGCCGCAGGCGACGGGAACGTGGGCGAGAAATTGTTCCAAAGCTTCCAGGCCCCCGGCCGATGCGCCGATGCCGACAATCGGAAATTTCTCGTTTGCGGCCGCCGCTTTTGGAGAACGGGCAAGGGATTTGGATTTTGTTTTCATTAAGGAGCGTCGAAACCGAACGCTCGCAGAGCCCCGAGGGATTGGCGGCGCGAGACCAACGAATGATTCGACCACAACCTACACCCTTCTGGCCTAAAGGCGATTTCTTTCGCGCAATCGGAATAACATTCCATTCACGTCAAGCTTCCGCTTTTCGTTTTTTTCCGCCATGGGGTGAATCCAGTAGTGCTTGAACCCGTCCGGTAGGGTTAGTCCCCATTTGAGCCGGCGCCCTTTCAAGGCAAAGTCCACGAACAAATATGAAAATTAATTTCAAACACTCCCTCCTGCTCCTCGCCATCGCGGCCGTCCTCACGACCACGCTGGTCGGATGCAACACCGCCCACGGCTTCGGCAAAGACGTCGAAAAAGCCGGCGAAAAAATTCAAGACGGGACGAAATAATTCGTTTTCGCCCAAGGATCAAACCGTCCATGACCCCCCATTTTTATTT
>Ga0070686_100002156_pt1 | contig 10864 bp, 5 predicted proteins | sample KBSS23LmetaG_FD_65654 | JGI IMG/M metagenome (GOLD analysis project Ga0070686, IMG submission 65654) | Switchgrass rhizosphere microbial communities from Kellogg Biological Station, Michigan, USA - KBS S2-3L metaG | ecosystem: Host-associated > Plants > Roots > Rhizosphere ...
TCGGGCGTGGTCGCGGTGAAATAAAGGATGTTGTTGAGCACGAGGAAGTGTTCCGGGAACGCGTCGCCCGCGGGATTTAAATCGGCGACCAACGACGCGGTTGCGCCGTCGAATTTCCAAAGTTCCCAGCCGTGAACGCCATCGTCCGCCGCAAAAACCAGTTGCGTGCCGAGCACGGTGAGATTCTTGGGATACGAATCGCCCGTCGTATTGATGTCGGCGGCGAGGGTTGCATTGGTTCCATCGAATTTCCAAAGCTCGGCGCCGGACGTTGCATCGGTGGCGCGAAAATAAAGGGCGCCTTTGAACTCGGTCAGGAAATCGGGAAACGCATCGGCAACGCCGGAGCTAATGTCGGCGGCGAGCGTGACGTTGGTTCCGTCGGTGGCAAAAAGTTCGTAACCGACATCGGAGCGCAGCGCGGGAAAATAGAGTTTGCCGGCGAACGGTTTGAAATGTTTTGGATAGGAGCTGCTCGCTTCGGAGCCGGGATTGATGTCGAACAGTTTCGCGGTGGCGCCGTCGTACTTCCAAAGTTCGTAACCGTTGGCGCCGTTGTCAGCCATGAAATAAAGCGCGTTGTTGAACGCGGTCAAATTGTTCGGATAGGAGCCGTAGTTCGTGCCGGAATCGGGGTGAATGTTCGCGGCCAGGCTGGCGGTGACGCCGTCGTATTTCCAAAGTTCGTAATTCGTGCGGGTCGAATTGTTGTTCGCGCTGAAATAAAGAACGCCATTCACCACGGTCAATTCGGACGGCCACGAACTGTTCGGGTTCACCTTCACGGTGTCGTTCAAATCGGGGTTGATGTCCGCGACGCGTTCGGCGCCGGTCGCGGTGGTGCGCCAGAGTTCGGCTCCGCGATGCGGATCGAACGCGGAAAAATAAAGAGCGCTGTTATACCCGGTCAGCCACGCCGGCAACGAATCGTTGCCTTCGAATGTGCCGAAGCCGATGTCGTCCTTGGTTTCATTGATGTCGGCGACGAGCGTGACGTTCGTGCCGTCCGACTTCCAAAGCTCGCGCCCGGTGTCCAGGGTGTAGGCGTTGAAATAAAGTTTTTGCGCAAAGACCGTGAGATTGCTCGGATACGATCCATTCGGACCGGGATTCAAATCGGCGACCATGACCGCCGAAGTCGCAGCGAGGGCGCGTCCGCAGAGCGCAATGAGGCCAAGAATCAGGGTGAATTTCATTTTCATAAGGCGGCAGCGATTGGTTCGGGTTGGCTCGACAACGCGTCGCCTCGCGTTTGCGATTGGACCATCCTGGCGTAGATCCCTTCGCGCGCGACGAGGTCGTCGTGATCGCCGAATTCCGCGACTCGTCCGTTCGCCAGCACAACAATCGAATCGGCTTGTCGAATGGTCGAAAGCCGGTGCGCGATCACGAACGTGGTGCGTCCCTTCATCAGGGCGCGCAAGGCCAACAGCAACGCCTCCTCGGTGTGCGTGTCGAGCGCGGAAGTCGGTTCGTCGAGAATCAAAATGGGCGCGTTTTTCAAAAAAGCGCGCGCGATGGAAAGGCGCTGGCGCTGGCCCCCGGAAAGGTTCACGCCGCGTTCGCCGAGCAACGTGTCGTAGCCGTTGGGAAGCTTGCGGATAAATTCATCGGCCTGCGCGCGGCGGGCGGCTTCCTCGATTTGGGCGCGTGTGGCGTTCGGCAAACCGAAGCCGATGTTCTCCCCAATCGTCGTGGAAAAAAGCACGGGATCCTGGAGCACGACGCTCACCTGCTGGCGCAACCATTCGAGGCGCAGATCGCGCAGGTCATTCCCATCGAGGAAAATCGCGCCGCTGATCGGATCGTAAAAGCGCAATAGCAAACTGGCCATCGTCGTCTTGCCGGAGCCGGTGCGACCGACGATCGCAATGGTTTGCCCGGGACGCACGGTGAGATTCAAACGGTTCAGCACCGGACGGCCCTGGTCGTATTCGAAAGTGACGTGGCGAAATTCGATTTCGCCCCGGACATGCTTGAGCGATTTCGCATCGGCGCGATCCTGAATATCGGGAGCGGCATCGATGATTTCGAAGACGCGGCGAAGTTGGGCCGTGGCGGATTGAATCACGCTAGCGCTTTGGCTGAACGTGTTCATCGGCTGATACAGCATGCCGAGGTACGCGAGAAAAACGAGGATGTCGCCGATCGATAATTGGCCGCGCAAAACCTGGTGGCCCGCAACCCAAACGACGGCGGCGGTGCCAATCGAAACGGCGAGCCCGGCGCAGGCGGAGTAAATCAATTGCGTGCGCGTCATTTGTTGATTCGCATCGAGGCTGCTTTCGGATTGAACGCGAAAACGCCGGCCGGCCATGGCTTCGAGCGTGAAGGCCTGGATCGCGCGAATCGACGAAAGCGATTCCTGGACCGTGGAAACAAGCTGGCTTTCGTTTTCGTGATAACGCCGCGATTGCTGGTCGATGCGCCGGCTGAACCCGCGAATGATGAAGGCAAAAATCGGCGTGACCGCCAGGGTCGTCAACGTCAGCGCCACGTTCATTTTCAGCATGACGATGACCGCGCCGATCAACGTGAAAAGGCCGGTGGCGGCGGGCACGATGGCTCCGTTGAGAATGGCCTGCGCGGCATGCGAATCGTAGGCGATGCGATAGATCGAATCGCCCACTTTAACGCGATCGTGATAGGCGATCGACAAACGATGCAAATGGTCGCACGCGTGGCAGCGCAGTTGTTGGACGATCCGCGCGCCGACGCGGATGAGAAAGAAATGCCCGAGCGTCACGCCGCCGCGATGGAGGATCGCGAGCGTTAAAATCGCAAGGCAAACCGCGGTGATTCCGGCGGCCGCATCGCCGCTGGAAATTTGCGGCAGGATCGAAATGAGCCAATGCGGGGCCGGTCGTTTTCCAAAAACGTAATCGACAAGCCACTTCACCGGCCACGGCTGCATCAGGTCGATGCACGTCGCGATGAGCAACAGCGCGCCGCCCGCCAGCGTTTCCTTGCGCGCCGGTTTCCAATACGGAATGAGGCGGCGCATCATCAGTGATAAACTTTCGCTTTGGGCATGCCGATGGGCCAGCCGCATTCCATCGCCATCTGCGACACGGCCTGGACCATTAATTTGCGCGCCCCGACGTAGCGCGTGAGCACGAACACGATCGGAATCGCGAGCGGCGCGAGATACAGCGCCTGCGTCATGCCAACCAGCGCCGCCATCAACCCCGCCACGAACAGGGGCGCGTGCGCTTTCAATTTCGCGGTTACGCGATAACGGACATGATGCATCGCGCGCTGCAAATCCTCTTCGTAAACGGACGTGAGTTTCAGCGTGTAAGGGCCGGGGCCGAGCACTTCGATATCGCCGTCATCCCACTCGCTGCACGGTTGCGCGACCCAACCGCACGATTTCATGTGCGCGAGCAAACGCTTGAGCCAGAGATCGCGTTTTTCCAAATCGCCATCGAGCAAATCCGTGTCGCCAAACATCGCGGGCGCCTGGCGCAATTCCCACCGGCCCTTAATGCGGCCCAGCGTGCGCGCCAGCGGTTGCAGCACGTGGAGCGCGCCGATAATGATAAGGCCTTTCCAATAATCGCCGCCGGTCCAGCGTTTGTTTTGCGCGCCGCGCCGCCCGGCGAGATAGCACGTTCCCACGGTCATCGCGAACATCAGGATCGAAAGTGTCACCAATCCCACCGCGAGCGGCGCCGGTCCGAACCACCACGACAACACACCCGACAAAAATGAACAGGCGGTCAACGTCAGCCATTCCGCGGTGGAAAAAATTTGAAACCACCAGGTCAGGAACGGTTGATAAAGCGTCTGGAATTGAGCGGAGCAAAACGTGCCGCGATAGATTTTAGGTTCGAACACGAGCGGCATTCCCGCCTGCCGCAAATGCGAATGAACACTGTCATAGACTCCGCCTTCCCAGACCGGATAACCGAAGAAATTGAAGCGCCCGGGATAGCGCCGTTGCAAATGCGCCTCGGCGTAGCCGTACCCTTTTTGCTGGCGCAAATACGTTTTGACGCTCGGCCGGCGGTGATGCCAGACCAGCGCGGTCGGGTGATAGACGATTCTTTTATTCGCCACGAGCAATCTCCAGCAGAGATCGACATCGTCGCCCGCCGCGCGATGTTGCGCGTCGAACATCCCCACCGCTTCGAACGCGTTTTTGCGAAACGCCATGTTGCAGCCGGGAATGTGTTCGGCCCGCGCGTTGTCCACCAACACGCAGGTCGGATTTCCGGGCGATTCATCGACGCATTGCGCGATAAACCCGTCCGCCGTGGGCGAAAGATTGGGACCGCCCACCGCCGCCGCGCCGTGTTCCTCGAGCGCGGAAACCAAATAATAAAGCCAGTCCTGATCGGCATACGCGTCGCTGTCGATGAACGCGACAATTTCGCCGCGGCTCGCTTCGATGCCGAGATTGCGCGCGCGACTCAAGCCCCCGTTGGGCACGCGAATCAACCGAACCGTATGGCGTTCGGCGATTTCGTGCGTGCCATCGCGCGAGCCGTCATCGATCACGATCACTTCGTAGTGCGGGTAATGAAGCTTGCCGAGCGATTGAAGCGTTTCTTCCAGCGTGGTCGCGGAATTGTAGCAACAGACCACGACGGAAACCATCGGCCACGGCTTCTTGCGCGTGGCGTAAAGGCGACCGCGAAAAACATCCTGCACCGCCGCGAGCGCTTTTTTGGGGCGCCGTTGCGCGTCGGTTAACCCGAAACTCCAACCGGTCACGTCCGTGCCGAAAATGCCCCATTCATCGGTCCACCCGTAAATCACCGTGCCGCACAAACCCTTTTCGAACGCGGCGCGAATCTGCCAATCCAAATGGCGGGCCTGCGCTTCCTCGCCGTGCTTTTGCGAATCCAGGCCGATCTCCGCGAGGAGCACAGGCTTCTCGTTGGCCAAGGTTTGCAGGCGCGCGAGGTAGGCGCGCATCTCGGGCTCGCGTTCGAGATAAACGTTGTAGGAAAGAACATCCAGAAACGGCAGGCGCAAATATTCGGTGGGCGGATGCGAAACGTAGGTCGTCAACGCGTTCGGAGCCTCCTCTTTCACGATCGTGTTGACCGTGTGTAGAAACGATTCGATGCGTTTGGCTCCATACCAGCGAATGATCAGCGGCGGAATTTCGTTGCCGATCGAAAACATCAGCAGCGCCGGATGCCCCGCGAGGCGGCGCGCATGTTCGCGCGTCCAATCGTAAAGATACTTCAAACGCTCCGGTTGATCGAAGTCGCATCGGCGCGGGCCCCACACAATATCGGGAAATAAATAAAGGCCCGTTTCCGCCGCGAGGTCCGCGAGCCAATCGGGCGGCGGTGTGTAAACCCGCACGGTATTGACGCCCGCCTCGCGCATGCGCAACAAATCTTCGCGGGCTTGCGCGCGATGGGGAAAAGGTTCTCCATCTTCGTTGGGGCGAAAGGTTCCGTAAGTCACGCCCTTGATCCAAAAGCGTTCGCCGTTCACATACAGAAAACGCCCCTCGACTCGAACCGGCGCGAGATTTGTTTTCGGCGGTTCGGGAACGCGCAACGCGGTGCGGATGCGCGAAATAACCGGAGCGGCGACCGCTTCGAGAACACCCGAGCCGCCCGCCTCCGACCCGATGGCAATGGGTTGCGCTCCGAGGAGCCGATCCAAAGAATGACGAACGAAATTCCGGTTCACAGCGCCTCAGTAATTCGTATAGACGTTGCGATCTTTGATTTTGCCTTTGGTGACGTGCTCCGCGTGGCCATCCGCGAACCATCCGTTCAGTTGCTTCGCGCCGTGGTGGCGAAAACGAAAATTCGAACCATCGGGATTCATCGGATCGAAAACCTGGTCCATGTCCACGCCGACCGGGATGAAGTTGCCTCCATTCGCTTCCAAACCATCGTTCCAATAAATCGCCGTCCCATTGCTCCCGACCACGCCCCAGAGTATGGCGTGCGAACTGCCGTCCTCCGCATATTGAATCGCGTCGCCCACCACCAGGGTCTCGCTCGGACGCTTGATCGAATCGCCCGGCGCCGGTCCGATTTTGTCGGTCACTTCCTTGCAAACATTCGGGTTCGCGGAGTAATTCAACTTGATACCCCGGTTCGCCACCGCCGCCGAAGGACAATGGAATAACTCCGTGCGCGCATTGGTCACCGTCATATCCGACCCGCCGCCCGCATAAGTTCCCACGCACAAATCCCATTCCGTCAGGCCATCCTGGCGCCCGGGCGGATAGAAGAAATAATCTTGCACGTAGAGCTCGATGCCGATGCCCATCTGCTTTTCGTTGCTGACGCATTTGATCGCCCGACTGCGATCCTTCGCTTTTGCCAGCGCCGGCAGGAGCAGCCCGGCGAGAATGGCAATGATGCCAATGACGACGATCAACTCGATCAACGTGAACCCCGATCTTAAATTTTTAAATTGCGATCCAAACCTTGACACGCGGACCTCCTGTTCTAATGGTCCAGGTTTTGGCAACCTGCTTCAAACTCCGCCAATCTCTAAGCTGGACCCGTTCCAAGTTTCGGCAAATCGGGTTAAGCCCTTTATTGCCAGCGGGAAAACCGCGATCACCTCCCCTGATGACCAAAGTGACTTCGGGTAGCCCACCCAGAACCTCGGGTGTAGCCACCCACTCTATTCGGGGGCATACAAAAAAGCGCAGCCGCGAATCCGCGGCTGCGCTGGTGGCCTTGGGAGAGAATCAGATGATCCTGGTGGCGGATGCCGACGTCAGCTTCGAAGTTGGACAGTTAATTACCGACCATCGTGGCGACGCCGCCGAGCTGGGAACCGATGAAGCTGAGAACTTCCGTAATGGGATTGGCAATCGCGGTGGAACTGCTGCCGGCATAAAGAAGACCGACCGCGCGGGGGTTGGTGGCGGCATCTTCGACGAGGAGGGAACCAGAATCGCCGCCCGCGAGGAAGGCGCTGTTGCTGTTAGCAATGACGATTTGGCCGGTGAATGTTTTGGTGAAGGCGGTTCCACCGGCACACTCATTGTCGTAGGTCACACTGATCGTGGCATTGAGTCCGCTGATTTTGCTGTGAGTCAAGGCGGTGGTGCGCCCGCTTTTTTTCACAGGCTGGTTCAAGGAGGCTCCAACGGTCTGTCCAGAAATGGAGCCGATCTCCAAAATGGAAGGGCTGACATATCCTGGGGTCACCTGAGCCAGACCGACATCCACGTTATAGTTTGGAAGCGAATTCATTTTGCGCAAGGTGGCGACATCCTGGCTGTTCGCGGCGTTGCAGCTGACATCAATCAAGCCGGGTTGAACCACCGGATTCCCCGTCGCCGCAATGTAGCTATTACCGCCGAGAACGATATCGGACTCCAAAACGTGATAGTTGCTAAGGATGTATTGGACGCCATTGACTTGAATCATCGAGCCGAGCGTGCCGCCGCAGCAGTAGCCGTTTGCCAGATCATACCGCCATCCGCCCGAGGTTCCCAACTGGATGGGCAATGACTGTCTCGCGGTATGACTAACGGGGGTGGTCGTTCCCCCGCCCCCGCCGGGTTTGCCGGCGGGCTTACCGAAGGCGCGAAATTTGTCCGTCAGCTCGACCTTCACTGGAACACCTGCGCCGACCGGAGCCTGAAACGCACGCGCATTGGCATCGTTCTGATCCACGTAGATCACGAGAGCCGCAGCTCCATTTTGATCAAGGCCGACCGCGGTGCCCAAGACGCCCCGGGTCTTCATAAGATCGAGGGTGACTTTGTTTTGGAGAGCCATGACGGCGCGAACGCTGGCATGAGTGTTGTCAAGCAGTTCCGGCGCGGGCGCGGCGTTCAGATTGAAAAATGCCGATGCGGTTAACACCAGCACGGTGAGGATCGCCCGACGGGAGGTAGTGAAAAGCATGAAGAGAGATACAGCAGAGAAACCGGATTGCAAGGGCGGGAAGGAAGAATTTTTTCACTGTCCTATTGACCGACAGAAACGACCCAAGAAGGGACACTCGGAGCTCATGAATTACGGCTCTTCCTCTGCCCTTTGGGTTGTTCGCGCTCCTGGCGTTAAATGGGAACCAGGAAGCTTTCAAAATTTTCACCGCGCCTGAGGCTGCGCGCCAGCTTGACGCCGCCGGTGACCTTTCCGAAATCAACCGGGCGCTGGCTCAGGGCGTTCCCGTCGATGCCCGTTCCGCTCCATGGGATGTCACCGCGCTACTGAGCCGCGCGAAAAACGACCCGCTCGAAGCTATCGAGCGGGTTGGTGTGAACAAGGATCCAAGAACGCCCGCGAGCGGTTGGGCCACCAGCGGACTCCTGGATTCGGATGGCCTTACGTTGGTCAGCGCCAATGGCCAGTTGACGCCTGCGGAAAGCTAGCAAACGAAGGCCGGGCGACAATCGGGGATCTCCCGATAAAATCGTCGCCACCAATGCGATCGATGCCTTATTGATGCAGCGCGCTTTCGAACCGGTGGAATCGTGTGACTCGATTATCTGATCGGTGCGCCCCAAGATTTGATTCCCGCCAAAAAAAAAGCGGTGCCGTGGATGTCTTTTGAACCCTCCCTCTCGAACGCGCCATTTCCTGGCGCAGTCGGTCATTGCCACCGGACTGGCTGGCGATTATTACAAAGCAGCCAATGGACTCGACCATGCCAGATTGCCGTGCCGGCAACGGGCCGGGGCGCGCGGGCGCGGAGATTGATGAAACCATTCCGCCGCGCGCAACGTCTCGATCAGGACCGCCGGGCTCGCTTCGAATTTCGGAGCGGAGGGTTTGCCCTGGCGTGGCTTGCGGGTCAGAACTTTTGCTTAACGAACCACAACAATAAGATCGATCAAACCATGAAGACATTCCTATCCACGATGATGGCGCTGGCGCTGGCCGCCGGCTTTAGCGTTCAAGCTCAACAACCGGCGCGCGTCAATTCGACGGGCGGCGCGAGCCCTCACGAAACGACGAGCGCGGTCATCGACAACAATCGCGTGACCATCACTTATGGCCGTCCTTACACCAAGGCGCCGAAGACCGGCGAAGTGCGGAAGATCTGGGGCGAATTGGTCCCTTATGGCAAAGCCTGGCGCATGGGTTCGGACGAAGCGACGGTGCTCATCACGCAGCAACCGATCGTTCTCGGCGGGACGGAACTGGCGGCGGGCGCTTACACGCTTTACATGGTGCCGGAGGAAAATGGCGTCTCGAAGCTCGCGATCAGCAAAAAGCTCGGCGCATGGGGCGTGCCGGTGGATGAAAAGAATGACATTGCGCGGGTTGATCTCACCAAGGCCGCGACCTCGGCGCCGGTGAATCAGTTCACGATGGCGGTGCAGAAAAATCCGGCGGGCGGCGGCTTGATCAAGTTGTCGTGGGAAAACGCGGAGTATTCCGTTCCGTTTACGTTGAAGAAATAAGGTTGGAAGATCGACTCGCTGGCTCCGCAAAACTGTATGAAACGAATTCGGACTTTTCCCGCGTTTCGTTTGGAGGCCCGACAGGCGGCGAATGCCGTGCGGTTGGGTGTGGCCTGCTTATTGGGGGTGTTCAGCGCCGGCGCCAGCGAGACGGTTCCGACCACACCGGCGGCGATTCTCCAGGAGCTGCGGAGTTTTGGGACGGTCGCCACGATCCTCCACGTGGCGGCGCATCCGGACGACGAGAACACTGCGTTGCTGACTTATTTTGCGCGCGGGCGGGGTTATCGCACGGCGTATCTCTCGCTCACGCGCGGGGACGGCGGGCAGAATGAAATCGGTCCGGAATTCGACGAGAAGCTGGGCGTGGCGCGAACGCAGGAATTGCTGGCGGCGCGGCGGCTCGATGGCGGGCGGCAGTTTTTCACGCGCGCGATCGATTTTGGATTCTCGAAGACGCCCGAGGAAACGTTGCGGATGTGGGATCGCGAACAGGTCCTGGGCGATGTGGTGCGGATCATTCGGCAATATCGTCCGGATGTGATCGTGACGCGCTTTCCGATTCCACCGGGCAGCGGCGGGCATGGACATCACACGGCATCGGGAATTTTAGGGGTGGAAGCGTTCAAACTGGCGGGCGATCCCAAGGCGTATCCGGAGCAACTCGCGCAAGGTCTCAGCGTTTGGCAACCGAAGCGCGTGGCTTGGAATGGCGGCGGGAGCGCGCGAGGCGGGGGCGCGCCGACGGGACCGACGGTGCAAGTGGACATTGGCGGGAACGATCCGGTGACGGGCGAAGCGTTCGGAGTGATTGCGTCGCGGAGTCGCGGGATGCATATCACGCAGGGGTTTGGGAATTTTGGCGGACGCGGCGGGGGCGGGCCCAATATGCAGACGTTCACGGTGCTCGGAGGCGAACCGGCGACGAAGGATTTGTGCGATGGCATCGATACGACGTGGGCGCGAGTGCCGGGCGGCGCGGCGATTGGAGCGATGGTTGAGAAAGCGGTGGCTGATTTTAACCAGGAGAATCCGGGCGCGAGCGTTCCGGCGTTGCTGGCGATTCGCGCTAAGGTGGCGGAGCTTTCGCCTGATCCGGTCGTTCTCGATAAACGCGCGCAATTGGATCGCATCCTTGAGGCTTGCCTTGGGTTGAAGGTCGAAACAATCGCGACCGCGCCGGAGGTTGTGCCGGGAGAGCGGCTTAAATTAAAGCACACGGTTTCGGTGACGGCGGCGGCGCCGGTTCGCTGGAAGGCGATCGAATCGCAGAGTCTTGAGAGCGGCGCCTTTGAAAGCGCCATGTTGAAGGCGGGGGAACCTCGAACGATGGAACGCGAATATCGGACCCCGGAAAAATTGGCGATGACGCAGCCGTATTGGTTGCGGGAGGATGGTCGCAGCGGAATTTTTCGAGTTGATGATCCTAAGTTGATTGGGACGCCGGAGAACGCGCCGGCTTTTCCACTGGAATTTGTTTTCGAGATCGAGGGACAAATTTTAAAGGTC
>Ga0070686_100002157_pt1 | contig 10862 bp, 8 predicted proteins | sample KBSS23LmetaG_FD_65654 | JGI IMG/M metagenome (GOLD analysis project Ga0070686, IMG submission 65654) | Switchgrass rhizosphere microbial communities from Kellogg Biological Station, Michigan, USA - KBS S2-3L metaG | ecosystem: Host-associated > Plants > Roots > Rhizosphere ...
AAACTTTGCCTTGGGATCCTGCTTAATGATTTCGGAGATGATTGCTTTTATTTTCGTTCCCTCCTTTTCATGCCTCGCGATCGCAATCACGCTCGACGCCTGGATTTGCTTTTCCGGGGGCCAATCCGAGAAACCATTGAATTTCTCGGAATCCCTCCTCACGGCGGACCAATCGCTCAACGGGTCCGTTTCCGTGCCGGTCATGCGGGAAGGACCTGCCGACGGCGCCATCCTGACCGAACTGGGAATCAACGGTCCGGGCGAAAAGAATGCGGGCAACACGAACACGGCGGTCAACCCGACGTGGAGAATCAAAATCGCGGACAAAACCCACACCGCCACCGTCAGCCTGCGAATCGCCGCCGAGTTTTCCTGCTGGAGACGCGACGCGGCCTGCGCGTCGTTAACCCCGGCCTGAACGTTCGCTGAAACAGTGGCGAGTTTTTCCCGGATGCGCGCGTGTGCGTCTTCGGTTCCTTCGTTCATAAGGTGGGTGGGGCGTTGTCCGAACGCTAGAATTCGTGGCCGCGATGTCAAGGGAGGAAGATGCGGGGAAAAATTCTCCGCCCTCCACCTTGGCTTCAAATCCGCCGCCCCCAACCCGAAAACACCTTGTCGCGTTTCACGCGATGATAATCTTCAACTCCGCCCAGCCACCCAATCTGCGTAATCCCTGTACCGCCTCGGCGGCGATGTGCAATCTGCGGTTAAAAAATTCCCAATTTCCGCCCCCCTCGCGCTCTTCGCGGCCTTCGCGTTTCAATCCCCATTCCGCAATCGTCAATCCGGCGGTGATGCGCCATCCGCGGTCAAATTGGCCCCATTTTTTTGTGCTCATTTTTCTCCCCAAAATCCGCAATCCGAATTCTGCCAATCTGCGATCGTGCTGTCTCCGGTTAGAAATCCGAGCCTTCCAACGGAAATAAGAATTTAATTTTTCTTTCTCAATCGTCATGCTCATGACCCGTGCGAAGTATCTTTCCCCCCACGATTCACGGCGACCATTCAACTCGTTCCCCATATCTCCCGAAAGCCAGCAGGTATCAATCGTAGTGCCACGAACCAATGCAGATTCTCCGCTCCCTTCCGGTTTCCAGCGCCGACTACATCGCAAGGGAATTTCATACCCGCATCATCCCGCCCTCGCGCTGTCGTCTCTGCCATGCGGCGCAGCCGTTCGAAGCCCTCGGTTATTACTCGCGTTCGCTCACGCTCGATCGCGAAATTATCCGTATTTACGTCCGCCGCTTCCGCTGCAAAAAGTGTGGCCGGACCGCCAGCATCCTTCCTTCTTTCGCTCAACCCTATCGCTTGGTTCAAAACGAAGTCATCGATGAGTATTTCGAAACCGGCGCCGCCGATCCAAACTCTCCCTGGAAATTGATCCTCGCCGGTTACCGCCGCAAGTTTGGGCGCTGGCTTCCGGAATTGCGGCGCGCGCTGAACAGCCGGTCCGGTCGCGCTCCGCCCTTCGAGGCTGGTCACGAAGCCTGGCGCGCCTTGCGTAAATCCCTCGGCGACCTCGAACGCATCACCGAATTCCTCGTCGCCGAATTTCAAATCACCGTGTTCGGCCGCTACCGTTGCCATTCCATCGGCGCATAATCGCGGCCCTTTTTCTTAAATTTGGCGCGCCAGCGCCATCGGCTCCCCACACACCTTAAATATTTTTCCAACCGGAAAATCGTGAAAATCTTCCGGCGTGCATCAAAGGAGTCCGAAGAGAATGAAATTGGAAAATGCAGCGCGCGAAACTTCGGATGTAGGCTTTGAATCTCCTGCCGCTCGTTTCGCGGGATTCTGTAAAGCAGAGATTCTTTTTGCCTCATGAACTCCGCGCCACTCCATACCGAACCGCCAGACTCCACGCCGAGGGTTCCAGTCGCCGCCTATGTCCGCATGTCAACCGAGCACCAACAATATTCCACCAGCAACCAGCTCGACGTGATCAAGGAATACGCCAAACGGCGGGGCTTCGACATCATCAAGCAATACTCCGACGAGGGCAAAAGCGGCCTCAACATCCAGGGCCGCGATTCCCTCGGACAAATGATCAAGGATGTCGAAAGCGGCCAGGCCACCTTCAAACACATTCTCGTTTACGACATTTCCCGCTGGGGCCGCTTCCAGGACGCGGATGAATCCGCCTATTACGAGTACATCTGCAAACGCGCCGGCATCGCCGTCCATTATTGCGCCGAGCAATTTGAAAATGACGGCAGTCCCGTCTCGACCATTGTTAAAGGCGTTAAACGCGCAATGGCTGGCGAATACAGTCGCGAACTTTCTTCGAAAGTTTTTCAGGGCGCTTGTCGCCTGATCCAACTCGGTTTCAAGCAAGGCGGCCCGGCCGGCTATGGACTTCGTCGCGCCTTGATCGACCAGTCCGGAAAACAAAAGGGCCTCCTCAGCCGCGGCGAACACAAATCCATTCAAACCGACCGGGTCATTCTTGTTCCCGGCCCAGCGGAGGAAATCGCCATCGTTCAGGAAATTTATTCGATGTTTCTTACCGACAACAAAACCGAAAAGCAGATCGCCGAAACTCTTAATGCTCGCGGATTAAAGACCGATCTCGACCGCCCCTGGACGCGCGGCACGGTTCACGAAGTCCTCACCAACGAAAAATACATCGGCAACAACGTTTACCATCGCACCTCCTTTAAGCTGAAGAAAAAGCACGTCGAGAATCCGCCCGACAAATGGATCCGCGCTGAAGGCGCCTTTACACCGATCATCGACCAGCCGTTGTTCGCCGCCGCGCGCGAAATCATCCTTTCCCGCAGTCGCCGTTTTACTGACGCTGAAATGCTCGAATTCCTGCGCGCCCTCCAAATCAAACATGGCCGCATCTCAGGAATTCTCATCGATGAGGAGGAAGACCTTCCGAGCAGCTCCGCGTATCGGACCCGCTTCGGCAGTCTTGTTCGCGCCTACGAACTCATCGGTTACACACCCGAAATCGATTTCTCTTTCCTTGAAATCAACAAACGTCTTCGCGAAGAGCATTTTAAAATCGTCGGCTCGGTCGTCGAGAAAATCACCGCGCTCGGCGCGAGCGCCCTCTGGGATAAATCCACCGGTTTGCTCACCGTTAATTCGGAGTTCCGCGTCTCCGTGGTTCTTTCTCGCCATACCGTCACCCACGCGGGCGCCTCGCGCTGGCTCATTCGCCTGGATGAATCCCGCAAACCGGACCTCACCATCGCCGTTCGGATGGATGAAACAAACCGCATCCCCCGCGATTATTATATCCTCCCCGGCATCGATATGGAATGGACCACCATACGTGCCGCCGAAGTAAACGGGATCACTCTCGACGCCTACTGTTTCGATTCCCTCGATCAATTCTTCGCCCTCACCAAACGTGTTCGCATCCCCGAAATGATATGAACGACCCTATTCGAATAATTCCCATCGATCGCATTCGCATCCTCAACCCGCGCCACCGCGACAAGAATAAATTCCAGCCGGTGGTCGAAAGCATTAAGAATCTGGGCCTCAAAAAGCCGATCCAGGTCAGCATCCGCCCCGGCCGCGATGGCGAAGCCGCCACCTACGATCTCGTTTGCGGCCAGGGCCGGCTCGAAGCCTGTCTGTTGCTTGGCCATCGCGAAATCCCTGCCGAAGTCGTTGAACTTCCCAAGGAAGATTGCCTCCTGCGAAGCTTGGTTGAAAACATGGCCCGCCGATATCCCGCCACCAACGACCTAATCAACGAAATCGAAAGATTGCGTGCTCTCGACTACACCAACAAACAAATCGGCCAAAAACTGGATGTTTGTGAATCAGTTGTCGGGAATCTCCTCAAACTAAAAAATGATGGCGAACAAGGTCTGCTGGAAGCAGCCTTGCGCGGTCGGATTCCCGTTGGCGTTGCAGTCGATATCGCAAAAGCCGAAAGCCTCGATGCGCAGCGCGAACTCCTCAAGGCTTACGAAAACGGACAGCTTAATCAGGCCTCCATCCGCACAGTCAAACGCCTGATTGAACAAAGGCGTTTCATTGGCAAAGCCGTTCGCGGCAATACCCGGGCCAGGATTCGCACCAGCGCCGACGGTCTGGTGAACGCGTACAAACGCGAGACCCAGCGCCAGAAACTGATCATCCGAAAGGCGAAAATCTGCGAAGCCAAGCTGACCGTCTTGTTTCAGGCGTTCACCAAATTGCTGGCGGAGGATGGGTTCAACCACCTCCTCCGGGCCGAAGGTCTCTCAACCATGCCGGAATTCCTCTCCGAGAAACTTAATCCTAAATTCCAGGAGGCCGCATGACTTCAATCAAACAAGGGTGTTTCCACGTTTCCGTCCCTTGCGTCCTTTTTGTCCCTTTGGTCCTTTGCTGTCTTTTAATTCTACTATTTCCCATCCCGAAAACCTTCAACCAATCCTCCCATGAACGCTCCCAAAACCAGCTTCGAACTGCAGCCGATCCGACTCCGGCTCGATTCCATCTTTCCCGTTCGCAAAGTCGCTGAACCCGAAAAAGGCGTCTCGCGCTTTCGAGCAATCCTCTCTTCGATCAAGGAAGTTGGCATGATCGAACCGCTCATCGTCCATCCTCAGAAAGGAAAATCCGGCTTCTACTCGCTCCTCGACGGCCATCTCCGGCTCCACGCGTTAAAGCAGCTTGGCCACACCGAAGCCGATTGCCTGATTTCCACCGACGACGAAAGTTTCACTTACAACGCGCGCATCAATCGCGTCGCGGCGATTCAGGAACATCGCATGATCGCCAAAGCCGTTCAAAACGGCGTGGCGCCGGAAAAGATCGCCGCCGCTCTGAATCGAAAATTGCATGAGATCAAAGCGATGCTGAACCTCCTCACCGGCGTCAATGAACTCGCTGCCGATCTTCTCAAGGACAAACCCATTTACCCCAAGGCGCTTTACCTTTTACGTCGGGTCACCGGCCCACGCCAAATTGAAATGGCCGAACTCATGATCAGCGCTAACAATTTCACCGAGGGTTACGCAGAGGCCTTGGTTGTTGGCACTCCCAAAAACGAACTTGTTCGCCCGGAAGAACCCAAAACGAAAAAAAACCTGAGCGCCGAGCAAATCGCTCGCATGGAAGCCGAAATGGAAACCCTCGAACACGACTTCCGCGCCGTCGAACAAACCTACGGCGAAAACGTCCTCAACTTCACCGTCGCCAAAGCCTACGTCAATAAACTCCTCGAGAACGCCCGCGTCCTAAAATTCCTCGCCTCCAAACACCCCGATCTCCTCTCCGCCTTTCAGGACATCATCGCCATGGAAACAATCTGAACATGACTGTTCTCCCAATCTGATAACGTGAAAACCTGATAATCTTCAACTCTGCCCCCCCAACCTGCAATCTGCGGTTAAAACTTCCAGCCCCCTGTCCACCGACTAGTCCTACATAGCCAAAGTGGCGAGGAAGCCTGGGCGAAGGAGGATTCGTTGCCTTCTGTTCAAAAAATATCCGCCTCCTTTTTCCCCGTTTGCTCTCTTTGCGTTCCTTTGCGGCAATCCGCCCCCCGACTTGAAAATCTGACAACCTTCAACTCCCCGCATTCCTCGTTTTCCTCCACCCAAAAAATCTGTGAAATCTGAGCAATCTGCGGTTAAGAATTCGGGGTTCTTCTTCGTACGCTTCGTTGCCTTCTGTTCAAAAAAAATCCGCCTCCCTCTTCTGTGCGCTCTTTTGCGTTCCTTCATGTGGTGCGCCAATCTGGCGGCCCCCCTTGTAATCCCCGCCATCCCCCCTGTTCAACCGCACGCACGGTCATTCCTGAAAACGACCGTGGTACACAAAGTCTTTCGTTGGACCTGCCTTGATGTGGCACTCCGCGCAGGCGCTCGATTTTTGGGGCGGGGTGATATAACTGCCGTCGGCGCGGTATTCCACGAATTCCCATTCGCCACTGCGCCTGGCTCCATAGGCGGCCCCGAAATCCTTTTCGCGGCGCATCACGTGCAGGCCGGTCACTTTGTCTTTTTTCAGCGCGCCATTGGCATCCTTCGCCGGTTTGCCATCCGCGCCTTTGAGGGTCGTCGCGGATTCCATGACCAGGATCGATCCGTACGGATAAGGCAGTTGGGTGGGTTTGGTGACCGACGCCGCGGAAGCGTTGCCATAGACGGAAACAAGCTTTGCGCCCTCATCGCGCGCGACGGTTCGAAGCAGCTCGAAAGTTTTTGCGTAGTCCTTCGGAAAACCGACCCGGTCTTCGGCGGGAGCCGGATTATTGGTCTCGCCCGCCAGGACCGGCGCGGTCAGGAGGCAACACGCGATGCCATTGAAAAAAAGCTCTCGTATGGTTTTCATGGAATGGCTTTGAGGCTACCGAATCTTTGCCTTCTGCACAGCCTGTTTTAATTCAGAAGGCTTTAACGTTCCCTCGCTCCGTTTCTTTTCTTTTCGCGAAAAGGGCCTGATCCAGGTCATCGATCCCGGCCAACCGGAAGGCGAAGTCACCAGCGAACTCGATCTCGGCGAAACCATCCTCGGCACCCCATCGATCTCCGGAAACGCGATCTACCTGCGCAGCGACGGACACCTCTGGAAGATCCCAACCCTGCCGGGAAAGCGGGCTCGGTCTTTTAACAGTCCACCTTCACGCATTCGGTTCGGATTTCCGGGCCTGATCTGACTCTTTCGCCGCGAGTTTGAGGATGTCGTTTGCCGAATGCGAAATGCGGATTCGGCTGAAAAACCCCCTGTTATTGGAATTTGAATTTTTCTTTGAAAAAACGCCTGAAAAATATCGCTCCAGGATTCGATATACGCGACGATTTCGAACCGGGCGCCACCTTTTGGTGGTGTTTTCAAGTGGCGCTTTTTGAACAGAGAGGGTTTTTCAGCGGAATCGAATGCGATGATTCGACCCCTCGCTGCAGACCCCTCGTTGCAGCCGCAACGGGAGAAACAGGATTGCGGCCAAAACTCCGATGAGCAAAGCCGTCAGCTTCTGATAGTCTTTCCCTTCCCGGCGCATCGCCAAAATAATAATCCCGCCTCGCGTCCCCGAACAGGGAATTTCCTTCCTTCTAAATTGCTCCTCCGTCACTTCCACCCCCAGTATCTTCGAAATCTGCGGTTGAAACTTTGACGTCTTCTTCGTCCGCTTCCTTGCCTCCTGCGAAAATGCCTTACCCGGGACCGCCAGCCTGCCCGGCGAGGGCTTCCACGCGTGGCGCGAACGGATTTTCATGTTCGGTGGTGAACGCAGTTCATAAGGACTTCTGTTCAAAAAAACGGGCCCCACCTTTCCGCTTTTGCGCTCTTTCGCCTTCCCTTGCGACCATCAGTCCAAAAAATCGATGTGACTCTCTGTCATGCCGCGGCGGAGACCTTTAATAGGTGGCTGGGAAAACTCCGCCCTTTCTACCGGCGCCGGCGCCATCTCACTTCTTAGTCTCTTTTTTCTTTTTCAGCGATGCGGTGCGCGGTTCTTTGAAGTGACCGGTGGCGAGAGCGGTTCCGTCCTTTTTGAATTTGATTTCGATGAAATCGGCTTTGAGCGTGTCTTCTTTGAATTGCCCATTTTCCAGAGTCCTTTTGGATATGGGCTCGCCGGAATTCTCCTCCCATTCATAAATGACCTTGTAACCGCTTTTTTCACTCTTCGATATGGTGAATTGCACTTTCCATTCCCCGTCCGACTTGCCTTCCCAAATGCCGAGCGGGCTGATCTCATCCGCCGCGCCAATGCGGCCGGTGACGAATCCGAGAAGAATCAACGCGACGGCGAGGCGGAGGCAGGATTTGATCATTTTCATTTAATAATTGAGCCTTCTTTGTTCGGGGGACTGAGGATGTTTAACGGCTTCCACGGAGCCATGCAAGTAAATCGGCTCAGGATTCGCCTTGCCGCGTGTCTAGGCCGATTCCAGAATGCCCGCCAGCACGGCATATTGTGACCAATCGATTTTTCCTTTTCCTATTGTTCGCATGGACCTCGTTCTCGGCCGAGGTCAAGTTGGCCATCATCCAGCTTGACGACGGCGGCGCCGAACAGGCGGCGCTTTTGACTTCGGCGTTAACGAAGATTGAGAACATAACGGTCCTCGAACGGGACTCCCTGGAAAAGCTCGTGCGGGAGAGCGCGTTGTCGCGTTCGGACAGCGGTTTTTTGAAGGCCGGACAATTTCTTGGAGCGGACGCGATCCTGTTTTTTCAATCCGTTCAAACAGAAACCAATGTCCTGCTTCGGATGCGACTGGCGAGCGTTCGGGAAGGAGCGGTCCTTTACGCCAGGGAATCCGCCGGGATTCTGGAGAATTCCGAACGCTGGGCGGCAACAACGGCTCCCCAGATTGTTTCGATGGCATCGAAGCTGCACGCGGACCGTTCGCAGATTGCGCCGATCTCTGTTCTGAATTTGCGATCGCCTTCCGCGACGGGCGCCTCCGAACTGTTGGATCGAGAATTGACGTCGCTGTTGCTGCTTCGATTGGCCCGTGAGACGAATCTGCTATTGCTGGAACGACGGCGGTTGATCGACCTTGCCTTCGAAAAAGAACTCGCGGACCAAACGGAAAAATTCTGGGCGGGCGCGTACGTTTTGGATGGGACCATTAACAAAGCCGGCATCGATCCCCGAAAGACGACCGTTTCCGTTCGCTTGGTCGCGCCGGATAAAGCGGTCACAGAATTCGAGGTTTCTGCAGCGCGCACCAACGCTGCCGGAATCGTGAATGAAATCGTTCTGAAAACGCTGGCCGCCGCCCGGCTGCAAGCGCCGCCGCGCTGGAGCCCTGAAAACGAAGCCATCGAGCTGGGCGAAGAAGCGAATTGGGCGCTGCGATGGCGGATGTTTCCCGAAGCCCAGGCCGCCTCCGAATCAGCCTGGGCGCTGGGGATGCACGCGCCCTCCATTGCGGTCACGCGCTGCCTGGCGTATTTGCGCGAAGTGGATAAACCCAACGAATTCAGGTACCCGCCGGGTTATTTCGACAAGAACAATGGGGTCTGGGCCCCGCCCATGCCGAGAGTCGAGGGGGTCCGCCAGGCCCTGGCTGTCATGGACGATTTCCTAACCCGCGCGCCATCCGCCGTGGCTTCAAACGATGTTTATCGCGCCATTTGCGAGTTGCTCGATGCGAGCGGGAGATTGCTCATCCCGCATTATTTCGTGCCCGCGATTCGCGCCGGCCGGGAAGAGAAACTGGCGGAGATTCGCGCGCTGTCGCGGCGCGTAGCGACCGTTGCGAGGATGAATCCGGAAATCCGTGAAGACCTTTGGACTTCAGTACCCAGGCCGATCGACGCCAAATTCAGAACACCCAAAAGTCTGGTGAAGCTTTTACAGGATTACTCGGGAGTCTTCGAGGAAACCCCGGAAGATGCCGTTTCGGTCTATCGCGACATCATCAATGCAAGATCGCGATACCCGTCGTTCCGAAGCCAGTTCTATAAAGACACGGACAAGACGCCCTCCTTCGTGGGGGGTTGGAAAATCGACGACCGCATTCGAGGAGCCGCTGTGTGGGATCGGTTCATCCAGGAGTTGATTGCCTCGACCAATTACCAAAATCATTTAGACGGGCGCATCCTGCGACTTGTGCAAATTCAGGATTGGCCGACCTACCTTCAAGAACACCGCAAATTACAAGACCAAGCGCTCGCGCATTTTTCGAAAGCAGAACGGAAAACAGCGGGCCTTGAGGATTTGACCTACAACTATTTTCATGGAAATCCAAAACCGCCCAAGGAAGAGGAGACTACATTCTTTTACGATCTGATTCACTGGTCAACCAACCTCACGGCGACGCCTAAGCGTGCCAAGCTCGAAACAGCGCCGATTGTGGAAACAGCCCCGATCGAAATCACTGACTTTTGGGCGACCTCTCCGGAGGTTAAGCGCTCCGCCGGTCACATTTACCGGGAAGGAAAAGTGTGGTTCCTTTTTGAAGGGCGGACTTTCGAAAAGCCATTTCATCAATGGGAGATCTTCTCTTTCGATTTGGCCTCGCGGTCTAAACAAGTCATTCCAGTATTAACCGATGGCGGTAAACGCAATGCCGGGGGTTTCACGCGGCCATCTCTCGATGAGTTGCGTTTTACCTCTCCGCCGCGCCTCATCGAAGTTCTTTCCAACGAAGTTTACCTCGCCCAGGGTGATCAACTTTGCATCTACAATTTGCGCAACGAACGATGGAGGCTTGAAATCCTGCCGGAAGCGGACCCGCATTTATACGTTGTAGGAAATCGTCTTTTCCTCAGTGGCAAAACGACTCTCTATGAACGAACCGGTCCCGGAGCGACACAACTTCTGGCGAGCGCTCGCCGACGCCCATCGGCCACTCCTCTCGACGAAATGAACGCGTTGGATTATCCATGCGTCCAGGCGGGTCCGCAGGGAGAGCTGTGGGTTTTCGCGCGCAGCAATCTGTTCTCGCTGGCGAATGGAGTTTGGACTCAGCAAACGAACTTGCGCGATGTCGCTGGCAGTTTGAGCGACGCTGCCGGCAGTTTTCTAATCTCTCCCGCTCCGACGGCGGTGATTCAGATTCACTCGTTTCAAGGCTCTCTGGACTCGCATCGTTTTCTTGGAAGTTCGTTGGGAGCAGGCATTGCGATGGGAATCACGGACCCCTCACTACTGAACGGTTTTACCAACGAATGGACCCTCGACAATCACATCGCCTTCATCAGCGCGCCCGGATTCTTCAAGGATACCCCGGTGCTTCTGGCCGTGAAAGACTACAACCCATTCGGAAAAGAAAAGCCAAAGGCCTCCATCGTCGTCTTTCCCCGAAATTCCCGACGCCTGGCGTCCATCCCTCTGGTTTTCGACGGGACTTTTTCTCCCAAGTTCGCGCCGAAATTCGATTTTACGCGACCCTGGATGATCGACACCCCCAGCGGGATTGCTTTCGGTCATTGGCGCA
>Ga0070686_100002158_pt1 | contig 10859 bp, 10 predicted proteins | sample KBSS23LmetaG_FD_65654 | JGI IMG/M metagenome (GOLD analysis project Ga0070686, IMG submission 65654) | Switchgrass rhizosphere microbial communities from Kellogg Biological Station, Michigan, USA - KBS S2-3L metaG | ecosystem: Host-associated > Plants > Roots > Rhizosphere ...
CGCCGCCGGGCTGATCCCCATGATCCGCGCGACCTCCCGCAGGTCGTAGCCGTGCACGTCGTGCAGCAGGAACGCCCAGGCCCGCCCCGGGTCGATGCGTGCGAGGTGCTCGGCGACGCGATCGATCGTCGACCGGAGCATCGCCTGGTGAGCGGAATGATCCGCCGCGGCGATCGTTTCGAACGGCAGCGTCTCGTTCAGGACGCGGCGTTCGACTTTGCGGTGGCGAATGTGCTTGTACACGACGTGCGCCGCCAGCGTCGCGATCCAAGCGTCGAGGGGGCACTCACCCCGGTAGCGGTCGACGGTCCGCACGATCTCGACCATCGTCTGCTGGAAAAGATCCTGGCGTTCGGGATCGTTTCGGCCCAGCAGCCTGCGCAGGGTCCGATCGACGACGGGCTTGCCGCGTTCATAGAGCGCTTCGGCCGCGCCGACGTCCGCCCGGCGCAACGCCGCGAGCAGCTGGCTGTCATCCAGACCAGGGGCGGGCGCCGGACCGGAGCTGTCGCGCCGGCCGACGATCAACCTGAGCCTGGGGACACCCGCTCCCACGTTCATTAAGGTACCGCGAGATGCCTCCGGGAAGGCAGGGCGCCGTCAGAAACGGGCGACCAGCCCGCCCTGGACGATCAGGCGGAACGGCGCGAGTTCAGCCACTTTTTCCTGATGGACGTACACATCGGTCTGTCCGAAAGCGATCTCGGTGCCGGCCGCGAGGACGAGCGCGAGGGTCGGGCTGACGGCCCACTGCGCCTCCGCCAGAACCATGGCGCCCGGAAGCAGGCGCGCGCTTCGGACGGGAGCGGGGTCGTCGTCCGACAGGTGGGACAGCGACTGGTAGAGCAAGAGGGCGTCCATTCTCAACGCCAGCGCGAGCCCGGCATTCGACGGCGGCGGCGCGATGGCGAACAGGGCGACACCTGCCGCGACGGCCAGATCCACGGCGTTCGACTGCGCGCGGGCGACCTCGCCGAAGCGCGCCTGCCCACCCACCCGCAAGCCAATCCGCCGGGAGGGATTCCAGCGGAGACCGAGCGCGCCGCCCACGCTCGTCCCGGCGCCGCCGAGCGGGAGACCGCCTTCCACGGCCGCATCCAGCGCCAGGCGGCGCTCCGGCTGAGGCAAGGGTGGTGAAGCCGCGACGGCCACGGCGGGCGGCGCCGTTGCTTGCGCGGTCCGGGCGCGCTCGAGGTGAGCCTGCTTTTCCGGGGCGACCAGCGCGGCCAGGACCAGTCCGAGGGCGCGTCCCCGCTCGGCGACCGGATCGCCGGCGTCGAAAGACACGGTCGACGATCGCACGAAGCTCGCGTCGGTCGCGGCGACCTCGAGGCGCGCGCTCGTGCGCTTCTCGTCCGTCCAGGTGATGCGCGCGACGATCGTCGCGTGCTCCTCGCGGGCGCTGTCGACCAGCGCGTTCAGCGGCGAGTCGCCGGCGAGGCGCCTGGTCGAGACCGTCACGTCGGGTCCGAGCGCTTCCTCCGCGGCGCGCGCCACCGCGCCCGGAAGCGGCGAGCCCGCGTCCACGGCGTCGACGAACACCAGGATGACGAGCGCGAGCACGGTCTGATCAGGCCATGTCCCGCTGTGAAATCAACCGCGTTCTGCAGGACGGCGCGGCCGAGCCGTCAGGACACGCAGTGCCCGCAGCGGTGCGCTGCGCTTGGCCTCGCTGACGCCGTTGCGCGGACGCGCGCGCCGCGCGCAAGAAATTCGCCCGACGGTCAGGGCTTGGGAATGCGAAGCGTCTTGCTGATCATGGCGCTGCCGTGGAGGCCGAACAGGAGGCTGAGCGGATGCAAGGTCAGCCCGGCGATCGACACCGCGCCCAGCGGCAGGTCCTCTTGCCAGCGGCCCAGCGCGGCGAGCACCGCCAGCAGCGCCACAAGCAACAGGCTCGTCGGGATCGGGAAGCCTTCGAAGAAACGGACCTTGGCCGCGGCCGCGGCGGCCGCGTACGCCGTCACGTTGTAGCGCGCGAGTCGGCTGATGCCGCACCCGACGAAATACACCAGCAGCAACGCGTCCCAGGCGCCGCGCAGGCCCGCCGCGAACGCCATCGCCGCGGGCGCGACGCCGAACGACACGACGTCGGCGAGCGAGTCCAGCTCCTGCCCCAGCGGCGACGCCATCCCGCGCCGCCGTGCGATCCGGCCGTCGAGCGCATCCATGATGAGCGCGATCGGCAGCAGGGCGGTCCCGAGCCAGAAGAACGCGTTTCGGCGGTCCATGGCGAAGCGCATGAACGCCAGCACGGCACCCGCGCCGAGGAAACCGTTCGCCAGCGTGAACACGTCGGCGACGTGAAACGACCGGATCATCGAGAAGTGCCGGGGCGCCCGCGGGTCCATGGTCGTACCTATCAGGGTGCTACCGCCTCACCGCCGACGGTAGAGGTGGAAATGCCGATCCGGAAAAGTATCAGGGGCGTCAGCCCGGCTCCATCACGTGCAGCATGCCCATCATCCCCGCCTCGGCGTGATCGAGGATGTGGCAGTGGAACATCCACATGCCGGGGCGATCGTCGTACTTGACGACGAACCTGACGGTCCCGTCGACGGGCACGTTGACGGTGTCCTTCCACTCGAGCGGACCTTCCGGCGACAGCACCTGGAAGAAGAAGCCGTGCAGGTGGAACGGGTGCGCGAAATCGATGGTGTTCGTGACTGTCCAGACCTGCGTGTCGCCGACGTACACCATCAGCGGCTCGGAATCCTTGAACGCGACGCCGTTGATGCCGAGCTGCAGCGGCGAATCGCTGTACTGCGCGGTCAGCTGCAGGTCGACAGCGCCGGCTCCGGCGATCGGCAGCGGCGTGATCGGTCGGGCAATGACCGGCAGCGCGGGCGTCTCGACCTTTGAACCTTCCAGGCGCACGGCGAACAGATCCACGGGCGGGCGTTCGAACGTGCTGCCGAACCCGCGATCGAACGCGATCCACTTGACCACCAGCTCTGCGCCGGACTCTCCCTGGGGAACGACCAGCAGGTCCATGCGCTCGCCCGGCGCGATCTCCGGCTGCGCCACCTCCACGGGAGCGGCCATGAGACCGCCGTCGCCACCGATGCGCGTGAACGAATGGCCGTCGAGCGAGATCTGGAAGTAGCGGGTCTTCGCGGCGTTGATGAAGCGCCAGCGCTGCCGCAGCCCCGGCCGCGCCTTCAGCGTGGGCCTGACCTTGCCGTTCACGAGCAGCACGTTGCCCTCGCGGCCGAACAGCGTGCCGAAGTCGCCGGCCGCGTCCGGCGGTTGCAGGGTTCCGTCGTCGTTCACGCCGAGATCGCTGAGCACCATCACCACCTCGTCGCCGAGGCCGGCCGGCTCGGAAGGATCATCGACGATGAACGCGCCATAGAGCCCGTTGCCTTCCTGCGCGGCCGAGTTGACGTGCGGGTGGTACCAGAACGTCGACGCGTCGGGCACGACGAAGTCGTAGTCGAAGCTTCCGCCGGGCGGCACGGGCGGTTGCGAGTGCCCGGGCGCGCCGTCCATCGCCGCCGGAATTCGCAGGCCATGCCAGTGGACCGTGGTGTCCTCGGGCAGCGCGTTGTTGAGGTGCACGATCACCCGATCGCCGACGCGCGCGCGGATCAGCGGCCCCGGAACGCTGCCCTCGTACGTCCACATCATGCTCGGTCCGCCGGGGACGAACGACAGCGGCGCCAGGCGTGCCTGCATGTTCAGCTCGACCACGTGGGGATCCGGATTGATGTCGACGGCGCCGGGCACGCGGATGCCGTCGTCCCAGCCGACCGGCTGCCCCGGCGCTTCAACGCCCGCGTCCGGGGCGCAGGCGAGCAGCAGGAGGGAGGTGGCGACGAACGTGGCTGGAATGCTTCGGGTGTCGGTCACGAATGGACGAGCGAAGCAGGGTTTGTGCCGATCAGCCGTAGGGGCTTTTCGGTCCCGCAACCGCGCAAGTTTTTCGCCGTCCGCTCAGGCGGCGTCCTGCTGCTCGAACAACTTGCGCGCGTGGCGGACGAAGTCGGCCTCGGTGACGATGCCGACCAGCTTGCCGCCGTCGACGACGGGAAGGCAGCCGATCTTCTTCGTCTCGAGCAGCCGGGCCGCCTCCGCCGCCGAGGCGTTGGGCCCGATCGAGAGCACGTGCGTTTCCATCAGCATGTCGACGGGGATCTGGCGCGCGATGTCGCGAGGACGTTCGTGGCGCGGATCGCCATGGCTGACCCAGGCGGCAAGCAGCTTGCGGTTCGTGACCAGGCCGATCAAGTGTTCCTCGCCGTCGACGACGGGAAGGTGGCGGATGCGACCCGCCTTCATCAGGTGCTGCGCCAGGTCCAGCGAATCCCCGACGTTCAGGATCTCGACCGGGCTCGACATCAGGTCTCGGACAAATGTCTTGGTCATGCTCGGCTGGACTGCAACATCAGCGCCACGTGACGGCTGCCTGATCCGATCGGGCTGGCGGTACTTCGAGATCAATGACGAACAAATGCAGCGCCGCGATCGCCATCGCGTCGCGTTTTTCGATCGTGGTTGTGCTGGGCATCACCGTGAACGCCTGTGGGGGCGTTTCGACCAATCCGGCACCGGTGTGCACGGGGACGACCTGCGCCTGCATGGCGGGCGCGAGCTGCGATGTCTCGACCCAGACCTGCGGCGCGAGCTGCACCCTCGGCTGCGCCGCGCAGTCGACCTGCGCGGGCGCGTGCGGAGACTCCTGCAGCGTGGATTGCAGCGAGGGCGCGAGCTGTTCGATCACGCTGGGCGCGAGCGGTAGCATCTCGTGCAAGGCGAATTCGACCTGCCACGTGACCTGTGCGGGCGACTGCTCGATCAGCTGCGCCGACACCGCGGACTGCCAGATCAAGTGCGCCGGCGACGCCGCATTCCATGACGTGAACGGCGGCGGGAGCTGCTGAATGTCGGCCATGAAGCTTCCCGCAGTCATCTCCGTCGGTCTCGTCCTGTGCTTCGTCGGCTGCGCGGGCGGAATCGAAGACAAGCCGACGCCGTCGATCACCCAGCCGATCACGGACCTGCCCTGCGACGTGGAGACCGTTCTGGCGGGCAAGTGCTGGTCCTGTCACGGCCAGACGCCGACGCTCGGCCTGCCGTCGTTCACCAGCGCGGCGGCGCTGACGGCGCCGTCCCTGACGGATCCCGCGCAATCGGTCGCGGCGATCGCGGTGACGCGCATGCAGTCGACGACCACGCCCATGCCCCCGCCGCCCGCGACGGCCGCGACCGCCAGCGAGATAGCGGTGCTCTCGGCCTGGGTGTCGGCGGGTTACCCGGGCGGCAGCGGCTGCGGACCGATCTGCACGAGTGGACAGACCTGGACGGGCGGCAACGAGGGCGCGCGCGAGATGAATCCCGGGATGGCGTGCATCCACTGCCACGCGAGCAGCGACGAGGGACCGGGGTTCTCCGTCGCCGGCACCATCTATCCCACCATTCGCGAACCGGATCTCTGCTACGGCGCCAGCTCATCGAGCGGAGCGCAGGTCGTCATCACCGGAGCGGACGGTCGCACGCTGACGCTGACCCCGAACGCGACCGGCAATTTCTACTCCGAGGGTCGGGTCGCGCTGCCGTACAGCGCGAAGGTGGTCACGTCCGCCGGCGAGCGCGCGATGGCCGCGCAGCAGACCTCGGGGGATTGCAACAGCTGCCACACCCAGGTCGGCGCGAACGGCGCCCCGGGGCGCATCATGCTCCCCTGATCGATCGACCGGGACGCCATGCTCGACCGGGGATTGCGGCGATCGCCAACTGGCCGGCGGCCCCTCTCGACAGCAGATAGCAGTAGACCGGTTTGGGAGGGGACGGAGCGGGATGAGGGTCGCTGGCTTTGCTTGTATGTTCATTCTCGCGATCGCGGGATGTGAAGGCGACATCGGAGAATCGAGCCCAGGGCCCGGAACGGACGCAGGAGCTCAGCCGCCCGCGAGCGTCCCTGACGGGGGCGTTACCGACGATGCCGGCGGCGGCGCGCCCGACCCGTTCGCGGTGGCACCCACGTGCACCAGCGGCTCGATGTGGACGCAGGGCAACCACGGCTCTGCCGAGATGAACCCGGGGCGGGCATGCATCGCGTGCCACTCGACCGGCGACGGTCCCGACCTGACCGTCGCCGGCACCATCTACCCGACGGCCCACGAACCGGATCTGTGCAACGGCGCGAACGGATCGGACGTCGTGATCACGATCGTCGGCGCGGATGGCCAGTCGCTGACGCTCGCGCCGAACAAGGTCGGCAACTTCAATTCGAAGACGCGCGTCGCGCTTCCCTACACGGCGAAGGTCGCGTACATGGGCCGCGAGCGCGCGATGGGGGCGATGCAGACGTCGGGCGACTGCAACAGCTGCCACACGCAGTCGGGCGCGAACGGCGCCCCCGGGCGGATCCTGCTGCCCTGAACGGCGCACCTTCTGCGCGCCGGTTCAGGCGGGATCTCGCCGACGTCGCGTTGGCCTCGCGCTTGCTCTTGCAGACAGCATGGACCGACTCGACCGGATCGTGCTCCTCCTGCTCGGCGGCGCCTTCGCGGCGGCGTGCAGTCACCAACCTCCCGCCAACCAGCCGTCGCAACAGGCGCAGCTCGCGCAGGCGATCGCGGCGCCCGACCGCGCGACGCCGCCCGAGCCCCTGTCACCCGCTGCGCGCGACATCCTGAAGGCCAGGATGGCCTCCCATGCGCGCGACATGGGCGATCTCGTCTCCGCGATCATGATCCTCGACTACGCGCGCATCGCCCAGAAGGCGGATTCGATCGCGTCCGACGTGAACCTTTCCCGGCCGATCTCCGGCGACGCGACGGAGCTGAACTCGGCGCTGCCCGAGAAGTTCTTCATGCGGCAGGACCAGCTGCGCGCGGGAGCGCGCGCGCTGGCCGATGCCGCGCGAGCGATGGATCCCTATCGCGTCGCCAACGAGTACGGCCGGCTGTCTGAAGGGTGCGTGCGCTGTCACGCCGACTTCCGTCCCGGAAACCGGTAGGCGATCGGACTAGCCGGCGCGGGCGAGGCGGTCGGCGCGGTCGAGTTGCTCGCGCTTGCCGAGGACGATCAGCGTGTCGCCCGCGGCCAGCGCGGCGCTGTCCGGCGGGTTGAACAGCATGTGGCCGCTCGCTTGCTTGACCGCCACCAGGATGAGGCCGATGTCGGCGCGCACGCCGGTCGTCGCGATGGTGCGCCCCGCCAGGCCGCTGCCTGCGGCGACGGGCAGCTCCTCGATCTGCAGGTCCAGGTGCTCGCTGCGCGTCGCGACCTCGATGAAGTCCAGCACCGCCGGCCGCAGGACCGCCTGCGCGACGCGGCCGCCGCCGATCACGTGTGGAGACACGACACGGCTCGCGCCGGCCCGCATCAGCTTGGGGACCGACGCCGCCTCCTCGGCGCGGGCGACGATCGGAATTCGCTCCGCGAGCAGGCGGGCGCTCATCGTGATGAAGACGTTGTCGGCGTCGGACGCCACGACGACGACCAGCGCGCGGGCGCGATCGAGGCCCGCCTCGCGCAGCACGGCGTCCTCGGTGGCGTCGCCCACCAGCGGATGCCCGCCCGCCAGCGAGACGTCGGCCAGCCGTTCGGCCGTCTTGTCGATGACCACGAACGGTACGCCCGCGGATGAGAAGTCCTCGCAGACCTGGCGGCCGACCCGCCCGTAACCGCACACGATGATGTGGCCGGCGAGACCGGCGATCTTCTTTTCCATTCGATGTCTCCCGAGGTGTGAGGACAGCTCGCCGCTGATCACGGCGCGCAGAAACTCGGCGGTGGTGAAGAACAACGTGAAGATCCCGCCCAGCGCGAGCCCGATGGTGAACGTGCGTCCGGCGGGGCTGAGGGGATGGACCTCCCCGTAGCCGATGGTGGTCAGTGTCGTCACGGTCATGTACAGCGCATCGAACAGTGACCAGCCTTCGATCGCGTGATAGCCGGCGGTCCCGAGCACGATGAGCCCGAGCGGAACCACCGCCAGCAGCTGAACGCGGCGGGGCAGGGCAAGACCACGGCTCGGGGATCGTCCCGTCGTCGTTTGTCTCGCCATCCTCCCCCGTTTGAGCGAGATGCGTGCCAGTCGAGGGCGCGCACCGATCGCGCGGGTCACCTCGAACGCCCGCGAACAGGCTGCGCGGGATTTACCGGGCCCGGCAAATCTTGCGCCGATTCGCCGGTCGCTGGTTCCGAATCAGGAAAACCCGCTGGCATCCCGCCTGCTTTAAATTGATGAGGTGACATGCTGCTCGTGGCGGGATCGCTGCTGTCGACGGCGCCGACGCTCGGCCTGACCGGCGACGAGGCGCGCCGCCGGTTCGCGATCTCGGGCGCCAACGAGATCCGACGGGCGCCGCGGCCGTCGCGCGCGAAGATGCTGCTCGGCCAGCTCGCCAGCCCGCTCATCTGGCTGCTGCTCGTGGCCGCCGCCGTGTCGGGCGCGCTGGGCGAGATCGCCGACGCCATCGCCATCGCGTTCATCGTGATCGTGAACGCGCTGGTCGGCTTCTTCCAGGAGCACCGCGCGGAGAACGCCCTGGAGGCGCTGCGGACGCTGACCGCGCCGCGGGCGCGCGTCCGCCGCGACGGCCGCCAGGCGGTGATCGCCGCCGCCGAGGTCGTGCCGGGCGACATCCTGCTGCTCGAGGCGGGCGACGTCGTCGCCGCCGACGCGCGGCTGCTGGAAGCGAACCGGCTCTCCACCAACGAGGCCGCTCTCACGGGCGAGAGCGCCGCGGTCGAGAAGGATCCTCGGCCGACCGCGGCCGACGCGCCGCTGGCCGAGCGCCGCGACGCCGTCTTTCTCGCGACGTCGGTCGCGACAGGAACGGGGGTGGCCGAGGTCACCGCGACGGGAATGGCGACGGAGCTTGGTCGGGTCGCCAACCTGCTCGCCACCGCGGAGCACGCGACCACGCCGCTGCAACAGCGGCTCGCCCGCGTCAGCAAGACGCTGCTGCTGCTGTGCCTGGGGATCGTGGCGGTCACGGCGGTCGTCGGGCTGGCGCGCGGGCGATCGCCGATGGACGTGTTCATGTCGGCGGTGTCGCTGGCGGTCGCGGCGGTGCCGGAAGGTCTTCCCGCCATCGTGACGATCGCGCTGGCGATCGGCGTTCAGCGGATGTCCGAGCGGAACGTCCTGATCCGGCGGCTGCCCGCTGTCGAGACGCTGGGCAGCGCCACGGTGATCTGCACCGACAAGACCGGCACGCTCACCACAGGGGTCATGACCGTCCGCGAGCTGTGGGGCCCCGACCATCACGGCGTGCTGGCGGCGGCCGCGGCTTGCTGTGACGCAGAGCTGGCTGACGATCGACGTACAGGCACCGGCGATCCGACGGAGATCGCGCTGCTGGCGGCGGCGGCGGAGCGGGGGATCGACCGCGACGCGATCGAGCGCGAGCGGCCGCGCCGGGCCGTGACGCCGTTCGACACCGATCGCAAGCGGATGTCCATCGCGCGCGCGGACGGCGTCCTGTACGTGAAGGGCGCGCCCGAGGTGCTGTATCCGCTGTGCCGGTCGGGGACGGAGGGCGCCGCCGAGGCCAACGCCGAGATGGCGGCGCGCGGCCTGCGGGTGCTCGGCGTGGCGACGGGCGCTGGACCGGAGGAAAGCGATCTGCGCTTCCTGGGCCTGGTCGGGATCGCCGATCCGCCCCGCAGCGAGGCGATCGAGGCGGTGGCGGCGGCGCGCGCCGCCGGCATCCGCACGGTCATGATCACCGGCGATCACCCGGTGACGGCCAACGCCATCGCGCGCGAGCTGGGTATCGTGCGCGGCGGCGAGGACGCCGCGGATCGCGTGCACGCGCGCGCCACGCCCGAGCAGAAGCTGGCCATCGTCAAGACGTGGAAGCAGCGCGGGGCCATCGTCGCGATGACGGGCGACGGCGTGAACGACGCGCCCGCGCTGCGCGAGGCGCACATCGGCATCGCGATGGGCAAGACGGGCACCGAGGTCACGCGCGAGGCGTCGGACATGGTGCTGGCCGACGACAACTTCGCCAGCATCGTCGCGGCGGTGCGCGAGGGGCGCGGCATCTTCGACAACATCCGCAAGACGCTGGTCTACCTGCTGACCGGCAACACCGCCGAGCTGCTGGTCATGCTGGGCGCCGGCGTCGCGGGTCTGCCGCTGCCGCTGCTGCCCCTGCACCTGCTCTGGATCAACCTCGTCACCGACGGGTTTCCGGCGCTCGCGCTGGTGATGGACCCGCCCGACAGCGACGCGCTCCGGCGGCCGCCGCGCCCGCCGGCGGAGCCGATGCTCGGGCGTCCGGAATGGAAGGGCATCGTCGCGGCCGGCATCCTGGAGGCGGCGGTGGTCCTGGGGGTGTTCGTCTGGGGCCTGCGCGCCGGGGACGTCGGCCTGGCGCGCGGGATGGCGTTCGACACACTGGTGATGAGCGAGCTGTTCCGCGCGTTCGCGGCGCGCAGCCCCACGCGTCTGTTCGGGCAGGTCGGCGTCTTCACGAACTTGCGTCTCGTCGGCGTCGTGTTCGCTTCCGTCCTGCTGCAATTCGGGCTGCATCAGATCCCGGTGCTGGTGGGCCTGTTCCAGCTGCCCGATCTGTCGGCGGCGCGCTGGGCGCTGGCGTTGCTGCTGGGGCTGGTGCCGGTGTCGGCGATCGAGCTGGCGAAGCTGGCGCGGAGGTCCCGATGACGCGGCCCGCGACCGGGTTCGGCCACTACCTGCGTGACGTGGTCTACGGCGCGCTCGACGGCGTCATCACCACCATGGCGGTCCTCGCCGGCACCGAGGGCGCCTCCCTGAGCATGCGCGTGGGCCTGATCCTCGGGTTGGCCAACTTGCTCGGCGACGGCATCTCGATGGGTGCGAGCAACTATCTCGGCCTGCGCTCGGAGCTGGAACAGACGGGCGGCTCGGTGGCGGT
>Ga0070686_100002159_pt1 | contig 10859 bp, 12 predicted proteins | sample KBSS23LmetaG_FD_65654 | JGI IMG/M metagenome (GOLD analysis project Ga0070686, IMG submission 65654) | Switchgrass rhizosphere microbial communities from Kellogg Biological Station, Michigan, USA - KBS S2-3L metaG | ecosystem: Host-associated > Plants > Roots > Rhizosphere ...
CCCCGGCCGGCTGATCGGCTACGTCGCGAACATGGTGCCGCGGGTCATCGCCTGGTTCGGCCGGATGGCCAGTCAAGCAATCGCCTGGGCCGGTCGCCTGGTGAGCAACGTGGCTTCCACCTTGAGTCGACTCCCCGGGCGGGCGGCCGGGGCGGTGAGCCGCCTCTGGGGTGCGATGACGGGTTTCTTCAGCTCGGCCATCACCAACGCCCGGGCCCGAGCCTGGAGCCTGGTCAACGGCGTGGTGAACGTCCTGAGCCAGCTTCCCGGCCGCGCCCGTACCCAGGCCAGCCGGGTGAGATCAGCCATTGTCGGGGCGTTCGCCGGCGCTGGTGGGTGGTTGAAATCGGCTGGTAACCGGGTGATGTCCGGGTTCATCTCCGGTATTCGGGCCATGGTGAAGCCGCTGAAGGACACCCTGGGATGGGTTACCAGCTTGATTCCGAAGGGCAAGGGCCCGCCCAAGAAGGACGCCGTCCTCCTGAAGCCGGCCGGTGAGTCGGTGATGGACGGCTTCATGGCCGGGGTGGAGTCGCGCATCAGCGGCCTCAAGAACCAGCTCGGCGGCATCACGGCCGGGATGCCGGGCATGGTGACCGGTAGCCAGGCCTCCACCTACAGCACGGCGAACGCCGGCGGCGGTCTCACCATCGGCACGCTGAACATCACCCTGAAGGGCACCCTGTCCGAGACGGACCCGGTGGCCCGTCGGGCTATGGTGGTGCAGCTCCAGACCATGCTGGACGAGGTCACCAGGTCCCGATCGAGGAGCAGGTAATGCCGGTAGCGGATTGGGGCACGGTCACCGTCGGCCGCATCACCCTGCGGGAGACGTTCGAGGCGACACTGAACCTCAACACGGCGACCAACAAGCGCACGCTCGGCCTGCGGGGTGAGGAGTCGTCGCCTCCGCTCACGCTGGCCCAGGTGATCCAGCGCCAGGAGGACATCCTCGGCCTGCTGGACCGGTTCGTCCCGATCTCGTTCACCTACAAGAACGACCAGGACGGCTTCTACAACATCACCGACGTCAACACCGAGTTGACCAACTGGACCAACGAGATCACCAAGTTCACCTGGACCATCCAGGCGGAGTTCTACGGGCCGGAGGGCTCGGTCGACATCGACTCCCGGTTGACACAGATCAACCGGCTCAACGCGTTCGGGCTGGCCGGTGAGAAGTGGCACGCCCCGGCCGGTGGTGCCTACGGCTACTACACCGGCACCAGCCAGCCGTCGGGCTCGGTCTCCCGGGCCAGCGCGGACGGTACGGCCATCACCGTCTACCGGGGCCTGCCCACCGGCGTGAGCCCGCGCTGGGGTTCCAGCCCGGCCGTCTACCAGAACGGCCGGGCCCGGGTGCTGATCGGCGGAGCGGAGCGGGCGGCCACCCGGGTCATCGTCTCGGCCTCGGCCGCCAACTGGTCGGTGGAGAATGCCCTCGTCCGGGTCCAGCCCGGCACGTCTGCCACCCTCCAGGTGTCGGCCTGGGACGGCTCGGCCTGGGATCGGGTCGACTGGAACGCCTCGGTGACGGCCTCGGCCTCCGGTCCGATCACCAGCTGGGACTCCGTGGCCATCATCCGTAACGACTACGAGCTGGTGACGCTCCGGCTGCTGAAGGGCAACGCCCCGGGCCGGACCACCCTGGACATCTCCCTGCGGCGTGGCGCTCGGGCGGCCGAGCTCTACCTGGCCACCGACATCGGGACCACCAAATCGTTCTATCGGGCCACGGCGGAGGCCGGGACGGCACCGGCCAGCGCCAGCTACCAGGCGGCCACGGCCAACGACGCCGCCGGCAACCGGTACGTGATCGGCACGGCGGCCAGCTCGGTCACCTACCAGGCGGCCCAGGGCGGGATCACCAAGAGCGCCGTGGCCGCGCTGGACGCCTTCATCGGGGCCCAGGTGAACGGCGCCAGTGCGGCGGCCGGTGACCTGGCCGCGGTGATCAGGGACCACTACATGGCGACCAACTCCGAGACCAGCACGGGGGTACGTCGCTGATGGCCATTACCGAAACGACGATGGCGATCGGCTCCTGGTCACTTCGGCTCAGAGCGAACACGCCGAAAGAGATCATGAACGCGCTGAAGCCGTTCGGCCACGTGGCGATCATGCCGGGCCGGATCGACGTCAAGGCGGCCGGTGACGGCCTGCTCACCGCGGCCCGGTACGTCGGCGTTTACCGCTCCCTGTTCGCCCAGCCCGAGGATTACGAGATCAAGGGCCCGGGCATGGCGTTCTGGCTCGGCGATGAGGACGACAAGGGCTACGTCTTCCAGGTCACCGGCAAGACGCTAGGGTTCGGCCTGGCCAGCTCCCTGGGCCAGGTGCTCGGCCCGGCACCGTCGGTGAGCACGGGGAACGTGTACCCGCCATCACCAGACCCCAATCTCGTGTTCGACCGGAACCTGAAGACGCCGCGCGGTCTGCTCGACTACATCTGCTCCACCTACGGGTCCGGAACCTCGGCCGTCGAATGGAAGATCAACGGCAACGCATCCGTCGATGCCGGTCTGGTAGCCAGCCTCTACCCCTCGACCAGTAACCCCACCACTCTGCTGGTCCGCCGGGATGGCGGTAAGGAGATCGGCCTCACCACCGTAGAAGGCTCGATGTCGCTGGACGTCGACGCCTCGGACACCACCACCAAGGTTATCGTCGTAGCCGAAGGGAGCGGCGGGGGCATCGCCTACGCCTCGGCCAGTGCGGCGGCTGTTCCCTACAAGGACCTGTTCGGCAATCCTGTCCAGCTCACCAGGGTCATCAGTGAGTCCGACACCTCCGTGGATGCGGCGCCGTTGCGCGCAATCATCTATGCCCGCAAGTACCGGGGCCTACGGTATGCGGCCCAGCTCAGCACCGAAGAATACGACGTCAAGGGCACGTTCCAGACCGGCGACTCGATCTATGTCTACGACCCGGACGCTGGTTTCGTCGATCCCACCAACCAGGTGATGTATCACGGCGTGCCGATCAACCCCTACGTGGTGCGCGTCACGGAGATCACCTGGCCGGTGCCGGCGTGGTGGACCGTGGCCTACCGGGACCCGGACGGCGTCTGGTACGACCTGTCGGACTATTACGCGCCCGAGTCCGGCTCCACCTCCATCACCGTGGGCGACTTCCTGGAGTCGGTAGGGGGCTCCTACCAGGAGCCTCTCGGGTCGAGGCCAAGCGGTGACTCCTCGGTGCCGATGACCCCGGTTTTCGGCACCATCACCACGGCCGCCTACCAGTCGGACACGGCCAAGACGGGAGACACCAAGGCTCAGATCAACGCCTCCTGGTCGACTCCAACGAACGTGGGCGGCACGACGGTGGTCGACGGCGGCTACTACCGGTTGCGGTACCGGGCCAAGTTCGCCTCGGGATCGGACTGGACCGAGACGGTGACCACCTGGGGCACCAACCAGACGGTGCTCACCGAGCTCACCCCGGGCACCACCTACAGCCTTCAGATCCGGGCGGAGGACATCGCCGTGCCGCCGAACGTGTCGGCCTGGTCCGCCTCCGCCGACGTGGTGACGGCGTTCGACGGTGTAGCGCCGTCCCAGCCGGCGGCCCCGGCCGTGGCCGGCTCCCGGATCGCCGTCCAGATCACGCACACCCTGGGCAAGTCTTCCGGCGGCACCTACAACCTGGAGACCGACCTGGACCACCTGGAGGTGCACAACGGGGCGTCGTCCACCTTCACCCCTTCCGCCTCCACCCTGCTGGGCAACCTCACGGCGAACATCGGCCTGATGCTGGCGGCGATCCCGGCGGTCGGCACGCTGAACGTGGAGAGCACGGCGGCCACCTGGTTCAAGATCATCGCCGTGGACCGGTCCGGCAACAAGAGCACGGCCAGCCCGGCCGCGAGCGCTACCGCCCTGCTGATCGACGACGCGCACATCAGCACCCTGACCGTGTCCAAGGTGACGGCCGGGACGATCGCCGCCACCTGGATCAACGCCGGCACCATCACCACGGCATCGGCCGGGGCCCGGGTGGAACTGGTCGGGGCCGGGCTGAACGCCTACAACTCCAGCGGCGTCAAGACGGTGGAGATCAAGGGGTCGGACGGCTCGGCCACCATCACCGGGGTGTTCAAGACGGGATTCTCCGGCGGCGGCACGCCGTACCTCCAGATGACTGACTCGGGCGACCGGACCACCATCGACATGTTCAATTCCACAGCGTCAGCTAATATGTCAGCGTTCATCAACTCGCCGCAAGATGGCGGCAACTCGTCCATGATCGGCATTAATACCGGATCCTTCACTTATTCCGGCGTTCCAACTAGACACCGCTTGTTCATGTCCAATGCTCTTGGCATATTCCTGGAATCCCCGCGACAGACCTCGCCATTCGGGCCGGTTGGTGGCGGCCTCATTTTAACCGATACGGTCGCATACCTCCAGGTGAAGAACACAAACGGAGTGGTTAATGGTGGGGCCACTCAACTTGATGACGTTTCGGCTCGATTGAATACTCAGAATACCGGCGTTGTGGCCTCTGAGGTTGCCCTGTTCGATGACGGCGGTGTGTGGCTCACCGGCCGCATGACCAAGGATAATACAATCAGCGGAAAAGCTGCCGTCTATTCCGGGTCATTCAACGACAATGCCGGAGGCGGCACTATCACCTCTTCTTACGCTGTGACTATGAGCACGATTCCATGGCCCATTCTTAACTTGATGGAGAATAGCACTACAGCCCGCAGCTACCATATGAAGACAGCGACAACCACCGGATGGTCTCTTTTCGGGCCTAACGTTGATTGCGAATACACCTACTTTTTCCAGAGGCTGATATGACGCATGCCAAGCACACCACGATGGTGGACGTCACTGACAGGGGTGATAACATTCGTCTCTACAGCCTGGTTGGCGAGGAGGGCAAACAACTTCCAGACATTCACTACATTCCTAAGATCGCCTTGGGTATCCGGGCCGCTGAGTACGATCTGGACCCCGAGGACCCACGGGTACTGGAGATGATTCTCCGAATCCATCACCATTCCGACACCGGTAAACCGAGGATTGAACGGGAAGACGGCCGACCACCCCTCTACACTATGGAGACCGTGGCCGCCGCCAGGGACTTCATTGGCGATCGGATCGAGGAGGTTCGGGTGGACCGAAAGGCTCCCGCCATCGAGACCGGCGCCCGGATGCTGGCCGGAGCGATCGAGAACAGGGTCGCTACCGAGGCACTGGTCCAGGCGAGGTCAATGTTGCTCAAGTTTGTGGACAAGCGTCTGGTCGAACCGGTACAGCACTACCGTGACCAGATGCGGGAGGAGGTTGCCAGGGAGGTGGTGCTCACTCCGGCCGACCGGATGCTTCGGCAGTTCGATATCGATCGTCGCAGGGTGAACAGCCCGCCTTCTCGCACTCCGAAACGGTAATGTCGGGGAGACGTCCACTACACTGAGTTAGTGACAACTGCCCAGGTTCTCGGCGTCGCCGGCACGGCGTGGCTCACCGTGCTCGGTCTCGTCGTCGGGACGATCCGGGCCATCGTGTCGGGAGCGCTGGTTCCAAGATCACAGGTAGACGCGCTCACCCGGAGCTGGGAGGCTCGGTTGAACGAGTCGCACACGCGCGAACGGGACTGGATGGCCTCCAGCCAGGCGAAAGACAGCATCCTGGATGAATACGCCGAGCAATTCGGGCAACTCCTGATCTCTGCTCGGACCACCGAGGCCCTGATCCGCGCGCTACCTAGTGGACGGGACACATGACGATGGTGACCGAGCCGACCAGCGGGCAGGACGCCCGGGCGGACCGCAAGGCGGCCGAGGAGCGGCTGGCCCAGGCGGTGGCGTCCAGACCTGAGGTACGGCGCATCACCGAGTCGATGGAACGGATGCTTCAGGAGAACCACTTCTCGGTCCGGCTGGCCCGGGCCCTCGGACTGGAGGACGATCGGAGATGATCGACTTACTCACCGGCTGGCTGATCGGCACCGGCTGGCTGGCCGCCCTGATCTTCCTGGTCCGGTTTCTCATCACCACCTGGTTCATCCGCACCGCCGGTGTGCTCACCGTGGCGTTTCTCGGCTCGGCGTTCGGCATCCTGAGCCTGGCTCTGGCCACCACCCTGTTCGGCCCGGAGTTCCCCGGCCGGCCCGGTATCCGGCTCGGCGTCTACGTCCTGATCAACGTCCTGCTGTGGACCAGCGTGGCCCTGCTGGTGCGCGACCAGCGGCGCGGCCGGGCCAGGAGTACCGTGGACTCCGAGGAGGCATCATGACCCGTTTCACCGACATCGCTCACTGGCGCCCGCTCGGCCCCGGCAATCCGCCGAGCCGGATGGACCGCCACGACATCATCTGTCTGCACACCATGGTCGGCTACCTGAAGTCGACCGAGGACATGTTCGACAATCAGGGGTACACCGGCGTCGAATCCCACTTCGGCGTCGGCGGCAAGTGGGGCTCGGACGCCTCGGCCGGTCTGGACGGCATCATCTACCAGTGGGTGGATACCGAGTACCGCGCGGACGCGAACCTGGACGGCAACCACCGGCTGATCTCGATCGAGACCGCCGACAACGCGCCCCAGCGCGCGGCCGACATCCAGGCCTGGACGCCGAACCAGGTCCGGGCCATCATCCGGCTGGTGGCCGCGCTCTGCCGCCGGTACGACATCCCGGCCGAGCTGGTGCCCGACTCCAAGTCCGGCCGCCGGGGGATCGCCTACCACCGCCAGGGCATCGACCCGTGGCGCGTGGCCGGCGGCGAGACCTGGTCGAACAGCAGGGGCAAGGAGTGCCCGGGGGACCGGCGCATCGCCCAGATCAGGAACGAGATCATCCCGGGTGTGCGCGCCGCGCTCGCCCCCAAACCCCAGGAGTTCGTTGTGGCGAGTAAGGACGAGGTCAAGGCCGCTCTGCGTGAGGTCCTCAAGGAGGACGCCGTCGTCAAGCAATTGGCCGAGGACCTGTTCTCGGCCGACGTGATCGAGGCGCCGGACGACGACAAGGCGGCCGACCCGAAGAACACGACCTGGCAACTCCGGTCGTACCTGAACCGCTTGGTGAACAACACCAAGAAGGCACCACCCACCGCCTAGGAGGCACCCGTGCTCAACCTCATCCGCCGTGAGCCGACGCTCATCTTGTCGGCCGTCTCCGGCCTGCTGGCCATCGTGGTCTCGTTCGGTTTCGACGCCCTGTCGGCCGAGCAGGCCGGGTTGATCGTCGCCGTCCTGTCCGCCGTGATCGGTCTGGTGAACGCGGTCGCCGTCCGGCCGGTGCCACCGGCGGCCTTCACCGGGCTCATTGCGGCCGGGGCCGCCCTGCTGACCTCCTACGGGCTGAACTTCACCCAGGAGCAGGTGGGCTCGGTCCAGGTGGCCGTGGTCGCCCTGCTCGCCCTGGTGACCCGGATGAGCGTCACACCGGTGTCCGACCCGAGGCCGGCCTCGGATGTCGTAGGCTAGGTTCCACCTCGGTCAGAGTGGATGAACGCAGGCGGCCCCGGAGCGATTCGCTCCGGGGCCGCTGTGCTGGGCGGATCAGGTGCCGGGGATGAACGCCTGGCCGTTGGCCTGGAGCAGGCCGACGCCGCCCGGCCGATCCTCGGTGACCGGCGTCGGCGTCGGCTGGGAGAGCAGGTTGAACTGCTCCCGCAGAACGGCGTTCTCGGCGGTGAGCTCCTCCAGCCGGGGGCCCATGGCCTCCACCCCGGCCTGAAGCTCGGCGTTCTCCATCAGGAGTTGGCGGACCAGGTTGCCGTACTTGGCGTGCACCTGGTTCATCACGTCGGCGAGGTTGATCTGAATCTGTTGTTCGGGCATCAGGTGGTCTCCTTGGGGTTCGATTCAACAAGCATCTTGACCATGTCGGCCGCCGCCCTCCAGCCCGCGCGCTCCTCCTCGGTGAGTGCGGCCCAGGAAGGGGCGTCCTCAAAATTGGCCGGAGCCTGGCGGTAGGCTCGGTAGGCCACATAGCCCAAATCGATCATCATCAGGTGGTCTCCTTGACGGCCAGGGCACGGTACCGATCGACGATGTCGGTCGCCATCACGATCGGTTTTTGTGGGAAGAAGGTGAGGTGCGAGACCAGGGCGTCGCCCACGATGGAGTTCGGCTGGCCGATGGCGGCCGGCTGGGCCACCGTGTGCCAGTGCTCCTCCTCGTACGGGACGAGGACGCCCGGCTCCGGAAGGTCGGCGTACATCGAGCCGAGGCTGGCGAACACCGACACCGAGAACTGCATGTTGAGCGGGAGCTGGTAGTCCTGGTAGAGAAACAGATCCTCGGCCGCCCCAGCCGCCACCCGGTCCAGCAGGAGCCGGTGCAGCGCCACGGCGAACCGACCGTCCGCCCAGCCGACGGCATCCATGCAGTACGGGCCGCCGACCGCGGGCCAGGTGTACGCCGGGCCGTCCAGTGGGAGCGCCAGGTCCACCGATCCGGCCGCCGGGATCACCCCGGCCTGCTGGGCGTACCAGGAGATGATGGAGTTGTTCCACATCACCGGGAACGAGGCTACCCCGCCGTGAGCCTGGAGCCGATGCACGGCCAGCCGCTCCAAGGCGTCCTGGTGGAGGTAGACGATGTCGTCGTCAATCCGCAGGAACACGGTGTCACGGTCGGTCATGTACTCGTAGAAGTAGCCGGTGTTCCGCTGCTTCGGGTGCCGCCGCTGGCGGCCGACCGGCCGCTCCTTGAGACTGATCCAGTCGTGCGAGCGGGCCAGCTCATAGGCGTAGGCGAGATCTTCCGCCTGGTCAGGGTCGGTATTGAGGCAGAGCCACCACTCGTCGATGAGCCCCCGTTCGTGCTCGCGCCTCAGGTACTGGGCCAGGATCGAGACGGTCTCTTTCCGGCCGTACGGCGTCCAGGCGATGGCGCGCTTGTCCTTGATCATTCACTGTCCTCTGTCGATGGGTGCGGATCTTCGTACACACTACCGCTCCGATAAACATCCCAATGGCCATCGGCCCGGGCACGCCGAGCAGGGTAAGCACCCAGACGGTGAGCACGAATCCCCAGAACCAGTAGGCGGCCGGGGCCGACCGCTGGGCCCACCGGGTGATCATAGGTAGTGGCGGTAGTCGAAGTAGACTTCTTCCCTACCCGCTTCTCGGTCCATGGAGCAGGGTATGCACTTCCAGCGCCTGATCCGGTGCTGGCAGGTTCCTCGCATCCAGTACCAGGCGTAGCGCCAGCCCGTGAAGCGCTTCACCGGCCGTACGTCCTCTCGATCATGCCGCAGGTCGCCCCGGGCACACCGTTCCGCCAGCAATCCACGTCCTGCATGATGGTCAGTTTCGTCTTGTCCAGGTGGACGGGCGGCTTGGGCACGGTGGTGGGCCCGGCGGCCGACGGCCTCCGGCGGTGCTCCGGTGCTCCCTGGATGTCCGGGAACAGCAGCGACATCAGAAGCAGGGCGAGCGCGCCGAGGCCCAGGAGCAGGAGGCCGCACCCGGCCCGGAAGATCAGGTTACGCCTCATCAGAACAGCACCTGCTCCCACTGGCCGCCGATGGACTGGAGGATGTTCCGGCTGGCCCGTGCCCGGGCCGACTCACCCAGGGCGCGGCGGAGGCGGGGTTCGTCTACCAATCGCTTCAGGTACCGTCCCCACATCCACGGTGTGTCCGACTCCACCAGCGACTCCAGGCCCCACTCCCGGTAAGGGGCAATGTCCGAGGCGATGAGCGGGACCCCCATCATCCCGGACTCCAGCGCCTTGGTCGGAAACTTGGCCTCGGTGAAGCTGTTCGCCCGGTACGGCGCCACCCAGATGTCGAACTGCCGGACGGCCTGGTGGTAGAGCTCGGTCGGCGCCAGCCACTCGAACGCCACGATGCGGTCACCGAACGGGAGGAGCTTCTGCAAAGCCGGATGCGCCCGGGGGATGCCGACCAGGTGCAGCTCGGCGGTCGGGTCGTAGGCCATGATCTTCACCAGGGCGGGGATCGCCAGGTCCAGGTCGTGGGCGGTGGACGACGTGCCGGCCCAGCCGATCACCAGCGGCCGGTCAGCGGCCTCGTAGTCGCGCGGCACCGACAGGTGGCCGGCGTGGAGGCCGTTCTCGATCACCACGGCCCCGGGCGACGACAGGCCGTGAGCGTTCAGCGCGTCCTCCATCGCCGTGGCGATCCGTTCGCTGGCCACGGTGATGGTGTCCGCCAGGCGGCACGCCTCCCGGAGGTTGGCCTGGACGTCGGGCTGCGACCAGTACTCATACGCTCCGGCGTTGCGCTCCTCGACCGCGAAGTAGTCGTCGTCCAGGTCCAGGACCAGGCGCTTGCCCGCCTTCTTGAACTGGCGCCAGGACTCCAGGGCCTCCGGCCGGGCGATCCGGGAGCCGACGATGACGGACGCCTTAGCCACCACGCTGGCGGGGAGCACCTCGGCCACCCAGGTCTGATGCCCCCGCCAGCCGAGGGCGGCGGCCGGCTGGTCCGCCCGGTACCAGGAGGAGCCATCCGTGGACGCCGTCCAGAACGCGGCGTAGCTCATCGGCTCATCACGTACCCCAGGAAGATGCCGAACAGGAAACAGATCAGGACGTCAATCATCAGACGCCCTCGGCCGGGCCGGTCTTCCGGCTGAAGATGTCGATCGTCGGCTCCCGCCGGGCGACCTGAGCCGTGAGGTACCCTGGGAGCCAGTGCGCGGCGTACCAGTCGATGGTGGCCTCCAGGCCGGGGCCGAGGTGGACCAGATCGAACGGGTCCATCCTGACCATGTCCAGGGTGTTGATGTCGGCCACCACCGGCGTGCCGGGCGTCTCGCCCGGGCGCATCGGCAGGTAGGTGATGTCCACAGCTTCGTGCGGCATCCCGGCGGACGCCTTCTTGTTCGCCACGATGGCCCGGACCATCTCGGCCACGGCACCGACGGTGACG
>Ga0070686_100002163_pt1 | contig 10851 bp, 10 predicted proteins | sample KBSS23LmetaG_FD_65654 | JGI IMG/M metagenome (GOLD analysis project Ga0070686, IMG submission 65654) | Switchgrass rhizosphere microbial communities from Kellogg Biological Station, Michigan, USA - KBS S2-3L metaG | ecosystem: Host-associated > Plants > Roots > Rhizosphere ...
TCCAGCAGCGACCGGCGCCACCGAGGCCGAGCGCGTCGTCGGTGCGGGGATCGCGCTGGCAGCGACGCGTGGCGGGCGCTACATCCTCGCGCTCGCGCCGAAGAGCAAACCGGATCCGAACGGAATGGCCGTCGAGCCCGTGGTCTACACGGTTACCTGGTAGCGATCAACGGCAACTGCAACTGAACGGTCACAAGCTTGGAAACTGCCGTTAAGTTGCCGTTGCAGTTGCTGTCGCTCTGTTACTTCCCGATTCTCCTCAGCTCGACAAGCAGACAGTGATCCTGAACGACGTCGATACCCGCGCGAGCTAAGCGCTCGGCGGCTTCGTCGTTCCGAATCCCGAGCTGAAACCAGACGGCCTTCGGGTTCTTCGCGATCATGTCGTCGACGTGCTGCGGAATGTCCTTCGGACGGCGGAACACGTCGACGAGGTCTATCGGGCCCGGGATATCGACGAGCTTGCGATAGACTTTACGTTCCATGATCTCGGTTAGCTCGGGGTAGTAAACGGGCACAGGGATGACTTCCATACCAGCCATGGACGCATACTCCGGCACGTAGTAGGCGGGCTGGTTCGGGTCCGGCTTCATCCCCAGCACCGCGATACGGCGCGTGTTGTCGAGAAGCGTTTTTATTTTGTCCGGCGCGTCGATGAGATGTTTGCGCCAGTCTTCGCCGTCAGTATTCGTGGCCATTTCCTGTTCGAGCTGGTGACTCATTGGACTCAGCAATTGGACAGCCCGCGCGCACTGTCAAGCGCTCGCGCGGGGTAACGAGAATGACATCACGTCAATAAATTGCAAGAGCGAGTCCAGCCAAACTTCGGAGATCCACACGTAATGCGAATGCTAGTACTTGGCGCGGGGCTGCAAGGCTCCGCGTGCGCTTATGATTTGCTGCAAAACCCGGAAGTAAAGGAAGTCAGACTGGCCGATCTGCACACCGGTCATCTTCCGCAGTTCCTGGCGCCATACTCCGGCGAGCGCCTGATTTTCACGCCGCTGGATGTGCGTGACAAGGAAGCGGTGCTGGCGCTGATGCGCGAGTCCGACGCCGCGATGAGCGCCATTCCATATTACTTCAACTACGACCTCGCCGCGCTCGCGGTGGAAGCCGGGGTTCACTTCTCCGATCTTGGCGGCAACACCGAGATTGTCTTCAAGCAGAAGACGCTCGACGCCGCGGCGAAACAGAAGAACATCACCATCATTCCGGACTGCGGTCTGGCGCCGGGCATGGTGAACATCCTCGCCGAGCACGGGATCAAGCAGCTCGACACCGTCGATTCAGTGCGGATCTTCGTCGGCGGATTACCGCAGAATCCCGAGCCACCGCTCAACTATCAGATCGTGTACTCGCTCGAGGGCGTGCTCGATTACTACACGACCCTCTCGTGGGTGCTTCGCAACGGCAAACGCACCCAGGTTAAAGCGCTGTCCGAGATCGAGCCAGTCTACTTCGGCGGCTCACTCGGCGAGCTCGAAGGATTCCACACCGCGGGCGGACTCTCGACGATGGCGTTCCGCTACGAAGGCAAGATTCCGACGATGGAGTACAAGACGCTGCGCTACCCTGGACACGCGCGCATTATGGAGGCGATCCGCGAGCTCGGCTTGCTCGAGCTGAATCCGGTCGACGTCAAAGGAATGAAAGTCGTGCCGCGGGATCTCGTTGTCTCCGCCATGGGTCCTCGTCTCACCAAGCCAAACGCCCAGGACCTGGTCGCGCTGCGCGTCTATGCGGAGGGAAAGAAGGGCGGCAAGCCGAAGCGCGTGGGCTGGGAGATGGTGGACTATTACGACGATGACAACGGCATCAGTGCTATGGAGCGCTCGACCGGTTATTCACTTTCAATCACCGGGCAGATGCAGGCGCGCGGAGAGATCGGAAAGGCGGGTGTCTTCACGCCGGACGAAGCGATTCCCGCGGAGAAGTACATCCGCGAGCTGGCGCAACGGGGCGTCATGATCCACGAGATGCGGTAGCCACCGGCGCGGGCGCGTGGACAGCGTGAACCTGGTAGTGCTAGGTTAGCGGCATGATGAATCTGCGCTCGCCAGAGTGGACGCTGCTGATACTCAGGCTTCTAGTATCCGCGATTCTCGCTGTCCTCTTTCTGCAGTCGGGCCTGGACAAAGTGATCGACCGGCGCGGAAACCGCGCCTATCTCGACGGGGTCTTTGCGAAGAGCCCGCTCGCAGGGACGGTCGGCCCGATGTTTTTTGTCGTCACGGTGCTCGAGGTCGCGGCTGGAGCCCTCAGTGCGCTCGGGCTCCTGATGTTACTCGCAATCCAGGATGCCACGGTCGCGTTCTACGGCGCCGTGATCGCCGCTGCCAATCTGGTGGCGCTCTTCTTCGGTCAGCGCATGGCAAAAGATTATGCGGGCGCTGCGGCCCTGGTGCCGTATTTCCTTCTCGCGCTGACGGCGATCTTCATTCTCGCGGAACACTGAGCCGACTCCCGTCGGCGCCAGCTACATAACCGCGCGCAATCCGAAAGTGATCGTCCGGCCCGGCACCACGGTAATGTTATCGGGCTCTCCGAGCTGCCGGTTGAGCAGATTGTCGCCGCTGAGTGTCATCGACACGCCACGGAAAAGATTGCGCCCGATGCTGGCGCGGAGCCGGGTTACTCCGCTGTAATTCAGCCAGTAATTCCGGAGCTGTTGTCCGACCAGCTGCGCGTCCGTCTGCGTGGAATTGGAGAACGCACCGGCGAGCGCCACACGATCGTAATCGATCCAGTCCCACGAGCGTGACGCCACGACGGAGCCCGTCCAGGAGCGACTGGCCCATGACGCGGAGATGCTTCCGGTTTTCGCCGGCACCTCGAGCATGCGATCGCCGACCTGCAGATCGCCTATGTAATTCGCCGCCGTTTTCTTCACTCTGCTGTCGACCGTTGAGAACGTGCCGCTCAGCGCCAGGTGCCCAAGATTGTAATCGCCCTTGAGCTCCCAGCCGCGATTGGTGATCTGGCCAACGTTCTGAAGTGCGTAGGCGATGTGCCGATCGTCGGCAGCGATCGGCTGGTTCGGATATTCGTGGCTGGGTCCTGGACCGCCGGAGACGTGGCTACCCGATTCCACGTAGGCAACACGCTGGATGAGACCGGACGCGAGCTGGTCGAAGCGCGTCACCTGGAGGCCGAAGGTCTTTCCAAAGAACATGTCCACGCCCGCCTCGATTCCCGATTGTTCCTCGGGCGCGAGGTTGAACAGCTGCATCTCACGGTGCGGCTCGAACCACGCCGTTTGGCGAATAGGAGTCGTCGCAGGACGAATTCCGCGTCCGTAAGCCGAACGCAATTTGACTGTCACGGATCCGACATCGTGCAGGACAGCGGCGCCAAGCATCGGCAGAACTGAAACGGTCGACAACGATCCGAGTGCGTCGTTGCGCTCGACGCGCACGCCGGTTGTGAGATAGGCGTCGTCCCGCCATCCAATGTTCGCCTGCGCGATTCCCGCCGCGGTCCACCGCCGCATAACCGATTGAGTCAGCTGGCCCTGCATCGGCATCGAAGTCGCCGAATCCGCCGCCGCGCGGAAGTCGAGCACCGAATTCTCGGCGGCAAAGGTCAGCGTGGTCGCAACCCCGTCCGCATCGCCGAGCTTTGCAACGCTAGTCAGGCGTAGCGACCCGAGATTCGCGTTGCCACCGGCGGTGCCGAGATCGGGTCCCGATGCCGAGGGCAATGGAGTGTGGTAATCGGCGAGGTTCATCAACCTGCTGCCGTCGAAGCCTGCGACGAGGACGTGCGTCCAACGCTCATTCGGAATGAAGGTGGCGCTTGCACCAAGCGTGTACTCGCGCACCGACTGGGGAATGAGCAGTCCGGCGCGAGCAGCGCTGACCGAGTCGCGGAACAGCGGACTGATCGGATCCAGCGACGTGCTCGCGAAGAGTCTCCCAGTCGCAGTGGCAATCAGTTTCGGCCTAACGAAGCGTAATCCAAGACTTCCCGTCGTGTGCCGGACAAATGCCCCCGGCAGATACTCTCCGACGCCGCCCGAGGTGAAGCTTGCGGCAGACGACTGCGCATCCGATCCCTGGCGAACGGTGACCGCGTGATCCTGCGTAATGGCGGCGCTCGAGACGTAGTCGCTCGCCGCTGCGCCAACCGCGGTGCGCACAGTCGTCGTCGGGCCGCCGTTCGATCCGTCGTGCCGCGTGGTGATGTTGATGACACCGCTGATTGCGTCGCTGCCGTATAGAGCCGCCCCCTGCGGTCCGCGAATCACCTCGATCTTGTCTACCGTCTCCGGCGTGAACTGTGTGACGAGGAGCGGATTGGCGATCTCGATTCCGTCGACGTAAACCTTGGGATAGCTCGCGCCGAACGAGCTGGTGCCGCGAATGCTCCCGTAGTGCGCGAGGAGGGAAGTGGGGGCGGTTTGCCAAACCCAGAGGCCTGGAACCATATCGCTCAGCGCGCGCCCGAGATTGCCCTCCGCGTAACGCGAGAGCTGGTTGCCGCTGACGACGTTCATTGCCACGGTGAGATGCCGCGCTGGCGCCTCGATGGTGTTTCCCGTGACTATCACGCGATCGAGAACCCGTGCAGTTTGCCCGGCACGGCCCGGCAGCTGCGGCCGCACCAGCGCCACCCGGTCGGCGTCCGCCGCCACAGGCAATACCATCGTTCCGCGAAGCAGAACGCCGAGTGCCTCGCCAAGTGGCAGCGAATCAAACTCCGCGCAAACGGTCGAGTCGGCCGGGATCGACTCCGAAGTGTAGGAGAGTTTTACGCGCGCGTCCGATGAGAGACGGTCCAGAGCATCGCGAAGGGAGATATTGCGGGCGTGGAGCGACACGCGTCTGTCGAGCGGAGCATTCCAACTGGATGCCGAGACCAGCTGGGTCGGCAGCGAGCAGTCCTGCGCGCCCGCCGGGGACGCGACGATGGGTTGAGCCAGCAGTGCGAACAACGCACCGCCGGAGAGCAGGCTCCGGTAATGTTTCGAGCTACTGGCGCAGTGTGTCTGGCCGCGCACGGGAGAGGATGGCGACGTTCCCCTGCCGTTCGACGCGTGCGCCGAGCGTGAGTGCAATGACATTTAGAACCCGGTCTACCGGCTCACCCGAAAAGGACGCGGTAAGGTGCAGGCTCGCCAGCGACGAATCTGCTATCCGTAACCTTACTCCATACCACCGATAAAGTTCGGCACCAACTAGTGTCAGCGGTGAATCGCGAAAAACAAGCCGTCCCTCGGTCCAGGCCAGATCGTCCGGAGAAACAGCTGACCTTTCGACAGCAACGATCCCCTGGGGGTCTACGATGGCCCTGTCTCGCGCCTTGAGGACAGCACCGCGGGTGTGCCTCTGGTCAGCAGCTCCGATCGCCACGGAGCCGGAATCAACCGCCACCCGGGTACCGGCACTGTCGTCGGTCTCAACAGCGAAGGCGGTCCCGATATCCTGAATGCTTATTGCGCCGGCTCGAACCGTGAATGGGTGTGCCGGATCATGAACCACTCTGAAGTACGCAATTCCGTCGAGAGTCACGAGGCGGACGTCGTCCGCAAAAGGGGCGACGATGAGCCTGCTGGTCGGCCCGAGGAGAACCCGGGTTCCATCCCGCAGCAGCACCTCGCGGCGCTCTCCAACACTGGTCGCGTAGATTTTCCCGCTCGCCTCGAGGTCGGCGCTGCTCTTCCGCTGCCAAAGGGTAATCCCACCGACGATGATTACAGCCGCTGCCGCAACGCGGAGAAATGCGGACAACGAGCGCTTCGAGTCGGCCTCCACGCGCGGGGCAATCGGAATCACCTTCGCCTCGCCGAACCTCCCCTTCACCTTTTTGAGGGCGTCCTCGACATCGATGTCGGCGCGGGCGCGATCGTCATGTGCTACGTTCCTGACGATCGATTCGAGCAGGCGCACGACCTCCTGGCGATGGGCGTCAGCTTCCACCCACCGCTTCGTGCTCTCGATCTCGCCAGGATTAACTTCCCCGGTGACGAAGCGGGCAATCCGCTCCCAATCGTCGGGACTGATCCTGGCGGAACCCCCGTCAGCGTTCGACATATTCATTAATTAGTCAGACACACGAACGGAACGCCACCCTACTTGGACACAAACGAAGCCGACGACCGAGCGCTCCAAGTTCGCCTACGGGCCGGAGACGAGCGCGCGTTCGACAGTATTTTCCGTTCCCACTACACGCACCTGGTTCGGATGGCCGAATCCGTGCTGCGCGAGCGCGCAGTGGCTGAGGAAGTCGCCCAGGAGGTGATGCTCGAATTATGGCGCCGCCGGGAAACGCTTGCAGTCGAACAGAGTTTCCGCGCCTATCTGCTCCGGTCCACCCGCAACCGCGCGCTCAATCACGTGCGACACCAGCGAGTCGTCATGCGCGAGGCTGCAATCGCATCGGTTGCCGCGGAATCCGCGAGCGCGCCTTCGGCGGAGGATGAAATGCTCGGCACCGAGCTCGAACGCCAGGTGAACGCGGCCATTGCATCCTTGCCAGAGAAGAGCAGGGAAGTCTTTCAGTTGAGCCGCGACCAGGGACTCAAGTACGCGGAAATTGCAGCGGTACTCGAGGTGTCGGTGAAGACCGTCGAGAAACGAATGGGACAGGCGCTCGCCGAGTTGCGTCAACGACTGGAGCAGTGGCTGCCTGGTCGGATCCGGGGATCGCAGGGTAAGCCGGGCCAAAGAGAGCCGGCGTAGGGTAGGCAGCGGGAGACGTGTCTCGTTGCGGGAGGCACAGACATTCCAGCGTAAGGCCTCATAGGAGAAAACGTATGAAGATGGCTTCCAGGTTTCTGCTTGCAGTCGGCGTCGGCATTCTTGCCGTCGCATGCTCCGATAACACGACCACGCCGGTGAATAGTTCGCTCGCGGCGTCGGCTCTGGTGACTGCGCCCGTCAGTTTCGATCAGATCAACACCAGCTTCGTGGGAAGCACTGACCCCAGCTTTGGGTTCTCTCCCGACGACGCCGACGACGATAACGGCAATGGCGGGGAGTTCGAGGGCGAAGGCCGGCATCGCGGACCAGGCTGGACACATCTGATGGGTGGCGGCATCGCCGATGTCTTCAGAGGCCGCATCCTTTTCGGAGGCGGATTCGGCAGAGGCCCCTTCGGCGATCTGCGTGACGATATGAACTGCGCGTTCTCCTCGACTGATAATCGTCTCACCTGCCAGCCGGTGACGCGCCGTGGACTGACCGTTACCCGCTCCTTCTCCTATCTCGACGCATCGGGAGCCGTGCAGCAGGCGTTCAACGACCAGACGACAAATACTGTCAACGCGAAAACGAGCGTGGCTGGAACCCGGGTGCACCACAGTCAGCGCGATACGAGCACTGTCTCCAGCAGCAGTGACATCACGGTTGGCGGGCTCGCGTCCGGCGCTACCGCGCGCACGGTCAATGGAACGACCGCCGGAACCGAAAACACCGTCGGCATCAAGAGAGACGGTACAAAGTTCACGGCAGTACGCATGGCCGGGGACACCATCAGCGGAGTAATAATTCCGTTGCAGAATGGCCGGCCGACGTACCCGACGGCCGGAACGATCGTGCGCTCGATGCAGGCGACGGTGACTCTGGCTGGTCAGACTCCGACGATGTCCACCCGCCGTGAGGTCATCACGTTTGATGGAACGAGCACAGCCCAGATTTCCGTGACCCAGGACGGCGTTACGAAGACAGGTACGCTGTCACTCACGGGTGGCGGGCTCGACTGCCACTAGGCGCGGCGGGGAGAAGTAAAAGCAACAGAACAGGTGCGGGGTGTGAGCAAGTAAGGTTGCGGGGTTTGGGTTCGGGCGCGCTCCCGCACCTGGCAGCGTATCTGCTCACACCTCGCACCTGTTTTGTTGTCGTGGTTCCAGAATCCACGCGATGCAAACTAGGTGGCGATCCCTTCGATTCGGGTGATCCGCTTCGCCTTATCGCAAAGATCCCGCAGCTCGCCTTGCGACATGGCATCCCAGTGGGACGGGATCGGAATAAGCCGGCGCTTTTCGCTCAACGATTCGAAGGTCAGCCAGCCGGAGCCGTAACCTTCAGACAGGGTGATGCGACGCTGTGTCGTGACTCGGCGGTCCTGGCCCGTCCGGCGCTCGGTCCCGCGCCAGGGATAATCGGTTGGGCGCCGGCGGTCTCCCCCGGATAGCCGACGCTCTACTCTGGTCGGCTGCGAATCCCAAACCTGCCAGTAGGACCCATCTTTGTCTACGAACGTTCGATAGGACATCTATCACCTCACGCGGAAGGCACACGCGGTTTCCAACGCTGATTCGGTGCAGGAAAGATGCCAGTTGGCGGTTTTCCTGGCGCTCTAAAGATATGTTTGCCAACGAGTTATCTACTAATTCCTACCGCCCGAAACTGGCCAAAGTTTCACTCATCACGTCGATCATGGACTTGGCGGTCCAGCGATCTCGCCCGTTGTAAAGGAAGGAAAAAGCCAGCACTTCGCCGTTCACCGCCGTTACATAGCCCGAGAGGCCAATAACGTCGTTGGTGGTGCCGGTTTTGGCGTGGAGGTTACCCTCCGCAGGCGTGTTCCGCATCCGCCGTTTGAGGAGCTCGGAATCGCCCGCGACTGGCAGAGAAGAATGCAGCCAGGGACCCCACGTTGAGCGATGCGCATACCCCAGCAGTTGGACTTGTGCGCGAGGTGTGACGCGGTCGAGGGTCGAGAGGCCGCTCCCATCAGAGAAGTGGAGCTGAGCAGTATCGACGCCTACTTTCGTCGCGAAGAACTTGTCGAGGAGGGCGCTCGCATTCGCGACCGTACCCTGGGTGTCACGGTCGGGTCCGCGTGCAGCGTTTCTGAACAGCAGCTCCGCGTAGTGGTTGATGCTTTCCCGATTCATCGCCGCTATCATGCTCGCAAGCGGTGGCGACAACAGAGCAGCGACCTTGACGGCGCTCGCCGGTGTTTTCCCGAGCTGGATTCCACCGTCGACCTTGATCCCACGAGCGATCAAAGCCGAGCGGAAGGCGCCGGTTGTGAAGCTCGCGGGGTCTTCGACGATGTAAACGTAGCGGCGCGTGCCTGCGCGCGAGCCGATCGATCCGTTGGCGACGATGGTGCCATCGCTTTGCTTCCGGAAACCGAGACGCGCTCCGCCACCGGCTACTGTCCGAACGTTGGCGACCACTCCAATCGCGCTGGTCGATGGCTCGAGCGTGACCACGGCGGGTTTGCCGGGCGTCGTCGGAGTGACGGCGACCGCAATCAGGTTCTCGTTCAATGACAGCGCCGAGACCCTCGCCGCGTAGCCAGCCTGGAGGTAGCGCGTCAGCCATCCTTCCGGAATTTTCTGATCGTCGAAGCCGCTGGCATCGCCGATGATGTTGCCGGTGATGCGCTTGATACCCTTCTGCGCCACGAGGTCAGCGAGCTTGTTCATCGGTGCCGACGGCCCGCCGGGCAGGAATTTGCCGGAGAGCGCCGGATCGCCGTCGCCCCGAATGTAGAGATTGCCGGTGAGAGTCCCATCCGGTCCGACTGCTCCATCGCGCAGCGCGTCAGTGCTGAACTGATAGGTGGGACCGAAGCGCTCGAAAGCGATCGCGCTCGTCAACAGCTTCATCGTCGATGCCGGCAGCATCGGCTCGCCGGCATTGTAGGCGTACAGGGTGTCGCCCCTGGTCAGAGAGACGACCATGCCACCCCACGTCCCACTCCTGATCCTGCCCGCCAGAGCGGCGAGGTTGGACGAGAGGTCGTCGGTCGTGCGCGGTGTCGAGTAGCGGACGACTGGAACCGCCGGCGTCCTCGACGGCCGGCGGGCACGGCGGCGAGTGGTAGTTCTTTTTGTTGTTTGTGCTTCGACGATTATCGGTGCGACTTCGCAGAGAGCGAACGCCAGCAGTATGGCGATCCGAATCTTACGAGCGAACATCTTCAAGCATTGGGAATTTGAGAGCAGGTTGGAACGACATCACATGGCGAGAAGGGTGCCAACAGTCGCGCCCGATCGCGCGACTGCTTCGCTTGGAATATACCCGGGTGTTGGGTATTTTTTCGGAAACGTGAAACATCCACCGAGAGGCGACTGATGGCTGAGCGGCCGCACAACTTCCTGCGCGAAGGCGTCATCACCGGCTTCATCGGCGCAACCGCCATAGCAATCTGGTTCCTCATCGTGGATACGATCGCGGGCCATCCCTTCTACACACCGATCTTCCTCGGGAAGGGCGTCGTCAGCGTGCTCGGCAAGAACATGATGGGTGATACCGCGTTCACGCACGTCCTCGGCTACACAGTGTTCCACTACGTCGCTTTCTTCATAGTGGGGATCCTGCTCACTGTCATAGTCCATCAGGCGGAGCGCACTCCGGGAATCCTTGCCGGACTGCTCGTTGCATTCGTGATGATGTCGCTCGGCTTCTATATGATCGCGGCAGCGTTCTCGCAATCGGCGCTGGGTTCCATCTCCTGGGCGCAGATTTTCATCGCCAATCTGCTGGCGTCAGGGCTGATGCTCTGGTATCTGTGGCGGAAGCACCCGCGGCTCGATCATCAGCTCAAGCGCGCGCTCGAGGGAACCGACGACTAGGCTGTCGACGGCTTCCAGTCGACCTGAGCGCCCGCGGTGGAATCTTCCCCGCGGGCGTTCCATTTGAAGAAAATCACCGTCATGATGATCATGAAGATGAGCCCGCCGGGAATCCACATGATCAGCGCGCCGAGCAGCTGGTCCTCGAGCGGAGACAGAGGCAATACCCGCGGCGCGGCGCTGTACGCGGGATAGAGCACCCGATCCGCCATCGCGATGTAAACGGCGACGATCGACATCGGGATGCTGATCAAAAAGCTGTACAGCATTTGTCCCGGATAGGCGAGTCTCGGCAATTCCGGCAGCTGGCTGAGCAG
>Ga0070686_100002165_pt1 | contig 10849 bp, 5 predicted proteins | sample KBSS23LmetaG_FD_65654 | JGI IMG/M metagenome (GOLD analysis project Ga0070686, IMG submission 65654) | Switchgrass rhizosphere microbial communities from Kellogg Biological Station, Michigan, USA - KBS S2-3L metaG | ecosystem: Host-associated > Plants > Roots > Rhizosphere ...
CATGCGCACCTGCCGTTCGTGCGCCATCCGGAGCACGACCGCTTTCTGGAGGAGAACTGGCTCTTCGAAGCCATTGTTGAGACGTACCTGCCTCTGCTTCAAGTCTTGGAGGGCTGGCAGCGGGATGGCATGCGCACCGCCCGCATCACGCTGACCCTTTCACCGACTTTGTGCGCGATGCTCATCGATCCGTTGTTGCAGGATCGCTTCGTGCGGCACCTGGACGGTTTGCTGGAATTGTCCGAACGGGAAATACACCGAACGCATTGGGACCGCGCATACCATTCGCTGGCCCACATGTATCAGCAGCGTTTTCTGTCGCTGCGCCGTACGTATTTTGCCTGCGGCCGGAATTTGATCGGAGCGTTTCGCCGGCTGCAGGATGACGGGTGTGTGGAGATTATCACCTGCGCAGCCACGCATGCCTTGCTGCCGCTGCTGACGGATCATCCGCCGTCGTTGCGGGCGCAGGTAATGGTGGCGCGGGATCATTACGTCAGTTGTTTCGGACGGGAGCCGAATGGGATTTGGTTGCCGGAATGCGCTTACGCCGAGGGGGTCGACCTGGTCCTGCGGGAGGCGGGCATCCGGTGGTTCATCCTCGACACGCACGGCGTCTTGCATGCCCGGCCGCGGGCGCGTTACGGCGTGTTTGCCCCGCTGTTCACGCCCAATGGGGTGGCGGCTTTCGGGCGCGATCTGGAGTCCGCCCGCCAGGTCTGGAGCAAGCACGAGGGTTATCCCGGCGATGGAAATTACCGCGATTTCTATCGCGATATCGGGTTCGATCTCGATTACGACTATGTGCGCCCGATGATGCCCGTGGAGGGCAACCGGAGCTTCACGGGAATTAAGTACCACGCCATCACGGGCGCGGGAGGGGACAAGCGGATTTACGATCGGGGCGCGGCGTTGCAACGGGCCGCCGAGCACGCGCAACATTTCCTGGAGATGCGCATCAAGCAGATCGAACACCTCGCCAGCATCATGGATCGCCCGCCGTTCGTGCTCTCGCCGTACGACGGTGAGTTGTTCGGCCACTGGTGGTACGAAGGCCCCGAGTTCCTCGATTACCTTGTTCGCAAAGCGGTTTATGACCAAAACGTGGTCTCCCTGCGCACTCCTACCGATTACCTTCGGCAGCATCCGACGCAGCAGGTGAGCCGCCCCAGCGCCTCCAGTTGGGGAGAGGAGGGCTATTGGAAAGTTTGGCTGAATGAAACCAACGAATGGATTTATCCCCACCTGCGTGTCGCGCAGGAGCGGATGTCCGATTTGGCGGATCGCTTCATTGAGCCCGACCCGTTGACCCGCCGCGCCCTGGCGCAGGCCGGACGGGAGTTGGTGCTGGCCCAGGCCAGCGATTGGCCCTTCATTCTGCGCACCGGCACCAGCCCCAGCTACGCGCGCAAACGGGTGAAGGATCACTTGCTGCGTTTTATCGCTCTGCACGAGCAGCTCACCACGACGCGGATCGACGAGAAATGGCTCGCCCAAATTGAGGCCACCGACAATCTCTTCCCCGAACTGGACTACAGGTACTGGTCGACGAAGAAGCAGGCCGGGAAAGCGCCGCACACGCGCTGAGCGCGCGCTGTCGAGAGTCTGTCCCCAGAGAAGCGCTGGAACAGACTGGCGGCCTTGCGCGCCAGAAGAACAAAGACGGATTGCGTGACATCGTGCGCGAGCGCGGGCTCTCCGGTTTGGCGAAGTGCCACGGCATGCACCCAATCGAGATGGCGCCGGACCAGTTCGGCGAACGCGGGCTCCGAACAAGTTTCGGCGTAGGCGCGCACCAGCTCCGCATCGTCCTTCGTTTGCAGGCTCATTTATCTGTTCATCCCCGCCGAGGGAAAAACCGGACAAAGCCCGGACAACAGCATCCGGAAAATCAGGCTATCGCGCGAGCCATTCGAATGGCCCGCCTTCGCCCTTCCAGCTAAGGCGCGCGGCTGCGACAAAGTTTACCGACAAACGATGCTCGGTTTGAGACGTGGCTAACGTAGTTACCGCCGGGGCGTGACAACGCGATAGAACCGATTGGAGACGTAGCCGATATCCAGGATGGTTTCAGTGCGGCTGACGGCGCGGGCAGGGATATCCGCCAGCTTGGTCCAGGTGCCGGTGGAGCTGAGTGCATTTTGGAATTCGACGGAGTACGTCTTGTTGGCCACTGCGCCCACGGACAGCGTGGCCGCTGTCCCGTCGCGCGTGACATCGACGCGAAGGTAACTCCGCCCATCCGTTGGATCCGTGCCCGCGATGTATTCATCGCGATTGCGCATACCGTCGCCGTCGGGGTCCAACAAGGCATCGGCGGCATTGTTGGTGCCGAGCCCGTAGGCCGCCTCCCAATCGTCCGGCAACCCGTCCCCGTCGGTATCGGTGAGGACGCTCAGGAAGGCCGCTGCGCTTAATGTGCCGCCGGGCAGCGCCAGATTCGTGACCACCACCGCGTAGTTCGTCCACGGCTTTTGCACGTTGGTGATCGTGACGAAATTAGTGTGGTGATAGAGGACATTAGTGGTCCAGAAGCGTCCATTGGTGCGCCAGAGGTAACCGATGGGCAGGTTGGCGGTGTTGGTCACGATCACGCTGAGCGTGACCGCGCCGCCCGCTCGCACGTTTTGACTCAGCGGCGGTTGTGTGATGATGGGACTGATAAGCAGAACCAGCACGGCGGGGGCGCTCTCGATGGGGCCGACGGAATCGACGATTTGCACGGTGTAAGTGCCGGCCTGGGGGAGTTGAATGTTAGTAAGGCTCAGTGAGCTGTTGGTCGCGCCGGGCACGCTAAGACCATTAAAACGCCACTGATAGCGCAGCAGGCCATTGCCAACCGCATTTACACTGAACACGGCCGTGGCCCCCGGGCGTAGGACCACGTTGGTGGGTTGAACCAGAATGGTGGGACGCCTCCCCACCAGCACGCGCGCGGTGGCGCTCACCGTGGCACCGGCCTGATTAAAGACGACCACGCTGTAGTCACCGGCCTGATTGGGTTGGATGTTCGGTAGCAAAACAATGCGATTGGTGGCGCCCAGAATTGGAGTTCCTCCGAAGAGCCACTGATAAAACAACGGCTCGGCTCCTTCGGCCGTGACCGCCAGGTCCGCGTCTTGCGCGGCAAGGACGCTGACAGCTTGAGGCTGAGCCAGGATAATTGGCGCGGCGGCTCCAGGAATGAATTCGGCGCCAGGGGTCGGCCGTGCCGCGTGCCAGGGGAGTGGATCGTTGCCATAAGCCGAGGGCGGATGCCTTTGCAGCGAAGGGCCGCCGCCATCCGCGCCCACCGGCCACGGGGCATGATCGTTGTAGCGCACCTCGTCCACAGTGATGTACGGCACGCCGTTGGTGCCTGGGGCCTCCGGACGCTGCAACGCCAGGCGCTCCCCGCTGTCCTGAAGCGTTCCGCTGAATGGGCCGACGATGCGCCCCGCGCCCGGCACACCGTACTTTGTTCGGAAGAGCGCCGGTTCGGTAGCTGTCACCAGCAATATCTCCCGCGCGGCCAGTGTTAGGTTGGTGGGGAATTTGAATCCCAATCCGTCGATCCGCCACGTGTTGGTGGGAAATGTCGGCTCGAACAGGGGAATCGCGCTGTCCGTCAGGTTGCGGATTTCCAGAAATTCATCATCGCCGGCGGAGGGGTGATAGTGAATTTCCTGAATCACCACAGGGCCAATGCGCGGGCCTGCGTTGGCCGCGCCCCGCGTCGGGGCGAGTTGCGCCGGGAATTGCGCTTCCCCAACGCTGTTGACGTAACGGCCAAAGCTTACACCGTTGGCGGCGACGCCGAATTCAACCCCATCCGAAAAACCCGTCAGGTTGGTATTCGCCTCGCCAGAGCTGAGATAAACAGCATCGCCGGCGGAATCGAGTGAGAAACTGAAAGCCAGGTTGGGTGAGGCGTTGAAATCCGCTTCGGTGAAAACGTAATAGCCCCCGCCGGCAATGCTGGTCCCCGGCGGGATGCGAAACTTCTTCGGCGCCGCGGCATCATCGCTGAGGAACCAACCGCTGAGGTCAACCGCCGCGATGTTCGGATTGTAAAGTTCGATCCAATCGACCTCGGGAAGTTCGGTGCGTGTGAGCACTTCGTTGATGAACACGGGCAGCAGGCTCGGTTCGGGATCGTCAGCGCCCGGCGAGCCGCCCGGCGCCCGGCTGGCGCGCCAGGCCGCGCCGTCGTCAGAGTTGAGCGGCGCATCGCGGCGCGGCACCAAAGAGAAGCCGTGTCCATCGGGCGCAATGGGCCACGGCGCCCGGTCGTTAAAACTGACCGCCAGCACTCCGCTTCCGGACGGTGTCCGCAGCCGAATCGTTTCTCCGCTGTTGTCCAGACGTCCAGTGTAGACACCATTCGGAACGATGCCGGGATACTTCTGCTGAAACGCCGCCGCGTTGCGGGCCAGCACGAAGAACTGCCCGGGCTCAAGACGTGTTCCGTTGGTGAAGGTGAAGTTGACGCCTTCAAGGAAGAACCCGCTGAGTCGAACCGGCGTGAGCCCGGTGTTTTTGAACTCGAGAAACTCGAACTCGTCGCCGTCGAGCAATCCTGACGCTGGCGGATGAAACATGATCTCCGTGAGCGCCAGGCCGGAAAGCTCCTGGGGCGGATGGAAAAGCGCTCGCGTCAGGCCGCTCCAATTGGTCAGACCCACGCGAATCCGGGCGGACACCATGGTCTGGGCGGAGAGTGGAAAGGGAAGCTGGAAGGACAATGCGCTGGGCGCCAGGGCGCCGCCCGGAGCGCGCGGGTCGGTTCCGTCCAGCGTGTAGAATATCGTGCCGTTGGTGGCGCTGTAGATCGTGAGCTGAAACCCGTCGGAAATATCGCCGCCGTCCTGGTTGAAGGTGGGCGGACGCACATAGAATCCATCGAGCCAGTTGGCCCGGTCTTTCAGCCACGTCTTCATCTGCGTCACGCGCGCAACCCAAGTGGTGCTGTTGATAAACCCGTTCAGGACGGCCTTGTCGGCAAGTTCGGCCACCTGTGCGTCCAGGATCGCGTCCATGCCGGCGTTGCTCATGGCGCCCCGGCGATGGTCCCACCACCGATCGATGTAGAGTTGCCCAAAATCGATGTCCGCGAACAGGCGCCGATACCAAAGCCGGTCCGGCCGATGCAATGGTGTGTTGTTCGGCGGACCGGAGATGTAATACGCGTCCCAATTATAATCCCACGCCGGCCCCATGCGCAGTTTTCCGTCGTCAGCCTTCCAAGGGAACATCGAGATGAGCAGGCCATCGCCATTGCGCGTAAGATTGTGGAGCACGAAATAATCGGCGAAATCCACCGGGTCGAGATACTGGCGATAGCCGTTGACCGGATCGCGCCAGACCGCATTGTTCCAGAGCACATCCTCGAAACGTTTGAACCATCCTTCAATGGCGGCGCGCTGGTTGGTGTTAATGGTGTAACCGCCCGGGTTGTCGAAGTTGAGATAACCATTGCCCTGCTGCGGTTCATCGTCCCCCACGACCTGCGCGTTGGGCGGCGTCTCCGCAATGCGATTCGGACCGGCCGTGTGGAAAAACCACGGTTGCGTGGCGCCGTTCTCGGCCGGCCAGCCTGTCTCCGGCTCGGCGTCCATGCGGTTCAAGTTCAGCAGCCAGCTGCCCGTGCGGCCGTCCGCCGAGAGCGGTTGAAAGTCGAGCCGGTCCGCGCCGCGCGAGACCTTCTCCATCAACGCATACACGCCTCGTCGATCCGCCAAGCGCAGGTCGCCGCCATCTTCATTCACGAACGCTTCCACCCAGCGGAACCGCACGGCGTAGTGGCCGGTTTGCCGGCTTAATTCGTAGGCAAACGTGTTGAAGAATAGCGTCGGATCCTTGTTGTCATCCGGGTCGGGAAAATAGAGGACCCAATCGGAGTGTGCGGGGAGGTCGAGCGGCGAAACGGCCCGCTCGCCGCCGTCGTCGTCCATCACTTCGACGCTGTAGGGTTTCTGACGCCAAGTTGACGAAAACGCGCCGCGCCCGCGAATCGCGATCGGGCTGAACATCTGGGGCGAATTGGTGAAGGCGCTCAGGCCGGCCTGCCGCTCGAACGTCGCCCAGACCGCCGCTTGCCGCGGCACTTGCCTCACGCCCGCGCCGTTTCCCGTCCAGCCCTTCTGTGGAATCATCCCGGCGCCGAAATTGTCGATGACCAGCAGCGGCAAGGTCGACGTGTATTGCGCCAGCTCAGGAGCCAGTTTCAAAAAGCTCGCGCCGCTCGGTGGCCCGACCTGGCCATACCCCACCGCCACCGCACGGAGACGAGTCGTGCCGGTAATGTTTAAGGCATTGACGTATCGACTGCCGTGCGTGGCGTCCGGAGCGGTGCCGTCGGTTGTGTAATAGATCTCCGCCCCTGTCGTGTCGCAGGTCAGCGCAACGGAGAACGGCGCGGTGAACACTCCGCTGGACTGCGAAAATCGCACCACGGCTGGACGTGGGGGCGCATCATCATTGCTCGCCCCGGGTGTCGGATGCCCGAGGAATCGCCGCAACGTGTCATCGCCGCCCAGCAACCCGTAGGCGACATCCTCCTGCTGCGACGGATAAGGATCGAATTCCTGCAAGATGGTTGGGCCTTGCCCTGAGCCTGCCGAAGAACCCGGCCCAACCAGCGCCAAATACTCCCCGCCCTTGTCCAATTGGAAATTGGTGTGCAGCGGCGCTGCCGGATTGACGCGATTCTTGCCCGAAGCAAACACAATCCGAACCTCGCCGGCGCCGAGCAATAGATTCGGGAACGCCCACTTGGTCGGCTCGGATTTGTCGTCGGTAAGATAATACCCGGCCAGATTGAGCATGGTGGGCGTGGGATTGAACACTTCGATCCAATCGGGAAATTCGCCGTCCTCATCCGCCAGCGCCGTGCGGTTTTCGGCCATGAACTCCGAAATAACCAGGTGACTCGCAGGCTGGGCGACGAGCACCTGCGCCACCGCGGAGGCGGTTCCAAACGCGTTCCCGGCCGTCAGCGTGTAGGACGTGGTGACCGACGGACTCACGTCTACGGCTCCAACCCCGTTCAACGTCAGCGGCGTGACGTCGCCCGGGCCGGGCCTCACAGCATAGCTGTCTGCGTAAAGAACACTCCAATTCAGTGCCACGGCTGTGCCGGCCGTGGTGTAGCCGCGCTCAGGACGAAAACTTTGAACACTCGGCGCCGGGTTCACCACAACACTCACCCGGCCGGTGATGCTGCCGCCGAGGTTCGTGGCGACAAGCATGTAAATGGTCGTGGCGCTGGGCGTAACCACAAGACCCGTCACCTCCGTGACGTCGGCGCCATTGAGGAAGACCCGAATGGCATTGACCACCGACCAGTTCAACGTCGCGGACGCCGGGGAGAACAAAACGCCGGGCGTGGCGGAAAACGACAGCAAAATCGGCGGACGCACCACGTCGTTAAACGCGTCGGCATGCCGCTGGATCACGCTGTCAGCGATGATGTCGTCGTAGACTGTGATGCGGTGGACGGTGCCGACCATGGTTTCGCTTCCGCTCGGATTGCCCCCGATCCAACCCAAGCCAGTGGGCATGGCGAAGGCCGTGCTGATGCTGCCGCTGCTTCCAGCCAGGGTGCCATTCAAGTAAAGCTTCATTGTCCGCGTGGCCCCGTTCCACACATACGCGATGTGCGTGGCGCTTACTGGCGACGGAACAGCCGGAGAGAAGAGGTAGTCGGCGACGCCGAGTTGAGTGAAGCCCAGCTGGCCGGTGTTGCTGAATTGTTCGTAGCGAAGGTTGCTACCGGTGTTGGCGCCGACGGCCAGATAAGCCGCCCCGCCTCCGGCGTTCGGATCGCCTTGGAGAATGAATTCCATTGTCACATCCCCCGAGGTCGCCCCGAAGTTGAAGGCACCCCGGTTGGCGCCGGTGAGAGTGACAGCGTTCAACAGGCGCGCCACGGGATTGAGGCCAGCGCTGGCGTCCGCGGCGACCGCCGTATCATAAGCCGCCAGCGTCGCATTGGCCTCGGAGATGGCCGTGAGACAAGCCCCGCCCAGTAGGAGACGGAGCACGAAGGTACGTAAGAAGTGAGAAAACATCGCCGGTGCGCTGGGTTTCGGTGCGAAGCTTATAGCCGTTCTCCGCAGGGATGACAAGTCGGACGACGTAGCGGCTCTCGGCAGAGAGCCGAGAACTCCCTAACGGAAAGAGAAGCCTCGATAGAGTGGGCGTTCCGAGCTGGAAGAGTGCGGCGGTCTGCCGACCGCCGCTACGTCCGCCGACCGCCGCTACTTGACGGGCTCCCAAGAAAAGCCAACTCTCCTCGGCGTAACCCGTGTCCAATTTGCTGTGATGCCGCGTTCGGATGAGCCAAAGCCGGCCGCTGTGGCCAGTCCGCTGCCGTTGGAAGCCGAACCTTCCGGGCCAGGCCGCGGCGGCGTCGGTCCGCGCGGGACACGCACGCATTGGCGTTGGGGGATCTGTGCCCTCCTGTTTTTCGCGGCAACGATCAATTACGTCGATCGCCAGGTGATTGGGATTCTGAAGCCGACTCTGGTGAAGGAGTTCGGGTGGCAGGACGAGCGGATCTATGCCGCCATTGTGTTCAGCTTTCAATTGGCCTATGCCATCGGATTGTTGCTGGCCGGGCGCGTGATGGACCGGCTTGGCACCCGCGTCGGTTTTGTGCTGGCGGTGACTTTGTGGAGCATCGCGGCGCTGGCTCATGCGGCAGCCGGCTGGTTCCCGGCCTTGCGTCTGCCCACCCTCAATCTCGATGCCTCCACGGGATTGACTGTGGTCATCCTGACCGGCTCGGCGGCTGGATTTGCGCTTGTTCGCTTTGCCCTTGGATTGGGAGAAGCGGGCAATTTTCCGGCTGCCATCAAGACGGTGGCGGAATGGTTCCCGCGAAAGGAAAGGGCCCTGGCCACGGGGATTTTTAATTCGGGGACGAACATCGGCGCGCTGTTGACACCGTTGCTGGTGCCGTGGCTCGCGCTGCGCTGGGGTTGGCCATGGGCTTTTCTCGGGACAGGCGCCATGGGCTTCTTCTGGGTCGTCCTGTGGCTTTGGCTCTACCGCCCGCCGGAAGAACATCGAGGCGTTTCCTCCGCCGAACTCGCCTACATCCGGAGCGAACTGGAAGTGGAAACGGCGCCGGTTTCCTGGCGGCGATTGCTGGTCTATCGCCAGACGTGGGCTTTCGCAGTGGGCAAATTCATCACCGACCCTGTGTGGTGGCTGTACCTGTTTTGGATCCCGGACTTTTTCAATCGCCAGCACGGGCTGGACTTGAAATCAATCGGGCTCCCCTTGGTGGTGATTTATCTCGTGGCGGATATCGGCAGCATCGGCGGCGGTTGGCTATCGTCCATGTTAATTCATCGGGGTTGGACGGCCAACCGGGCGCGCAAGAGTGCGATGCTGTTGTGCGCGCTGGCCGTGACACCAATCATGCTGGCCGCGCGCGTGGCCGACTTGTGGGGAGCCGTGTGGCTGGTCGCTTTGGCGGCGGCGGCCCACCAGGGTTGGTCGGCTAATTTGTTCACCTTGGTCTCGGACACGTTCCCGCGGCGCGCGGTGGGGTCGGTCGTCGGGATTGGCGGCATGGCGGGTGCAGCGGGTGGGATGCTCATCGCGTTGGTGGTGGGCGAGCTCCTGCAGCGGACAGGAAGTTATCGCCTGATCTTTCTCATCGCTGGAACAGCTTATTTGGTTGCTCTGACGCTGATCCATCTGTTGGTACCGCGCTTGGCACCCGCGCTCGGTGAAGCCAGGGCAAAGGCAAAGGAATGATAAACCACCAACCAACTTCAACTCTCGCGCGACTTCCCCAGTGTCAGACGAATGGTTCGGAACTCGTTTTCATCGCGTGGCGGCCGTTCTGCGAGGAGCTCGGTCTGTGGCGAGCCGAGCGGTGGCTGCGCGTCGTGCGTGACATCGCCACGACTGACAAGCGGTGGGACTTAATCAGGTGGTATTCCTACGACTAGGTGGGCTACGCTTACGTGGTATTCGAAGGCGGAGTCCAGAGCGATGCGGCGCTCGCCGATTTTCGCCGAGCCGTGGAGTTCTCGTCACCGCCAGTCCCGGTTTCCTGGCATGTGCAGGTGCTTACGAACGGAGTCAGACAGTGATAAAAATGCCGCCGAACATGTGCTGCAGGGAACCCGCTCCCGCAATGCGAGACTGCAATTCACACGTCCCGCTGGCCGGGTCGCTGAAGTTGGGACGTTAGGTGGCGTCCGCACACGCATGGGCAGGTTCAATGCACAAGCACGAAGAGTTAGGAACATTCGATTGCCTATCCCGGCTCGGGTGGTGGCATTACATGCGTGCATCGGGAGCTACTGCTGGCTCACACGTCAGAAGTTCCACGCCACACGGGAGAGGTTCGCCGCTGCATACTGGATTACGAAGACGCCACCACCGACCGTGGTTGGGTTGCGCGTTCGCCATGCTCGCACGGAGTTTGAGCAGCCGGACGCACAGAGTTGGTTTCTCATCCAAGCGATTGATGCGTTGCAGCGGGAGCGCCATGTCTTCCTGCACAGGTTGCGCCAATTCGAGTGGCGACGCATCCGCGAGAAGTTTCGAGGCAAGCGTCAGGCGTCGCGGGCCGAGCTTGACGCCTTGTATGCCTTGGATTTTCTATTTGTGAGATGACAGCCGCGCCGCCTAACTGGTCGGCTCCAGCGAGGCCCGCGGGTGCGCGTCTCTTCTCTTTCTATTTGGAGGAACCAGGGTTGGAGAACGTTGGCCTTCAGCTTCACTCCGTCCGGTTGGTGGCCGGTTTGGTGTTATCCGTGAGCGGCGGTGGCCGCAGCGGGGTTGGCCCCGGCGCCGCCGCGGTCTGACGCCAGCTTTCCGGTGGGCCAAGATAACTCGGTTTAAG
>Ga0070686_100002169_pt1 | contig 10833 bp, 5 predicted proteins | sample KBSS23LmetaG_FD_65654 | JGI IMG/M metagenome (GOLD analysis project Ga0070686, IMG submission 65654) | Switchgrass rhizosphere microbial communities from Kellogg Biological Station, Michigan, USA - KBS S2-3L metaG | ecosystem: Host-associated > Plants > Roots > Rhizosphere ...
AAGCGCGGATCGATTCGCGGCAAGGTCGTGACGTTTATCGGCGACGGCGCGTGCAACGTTCCGGCCTCGTGGATTTTTGCGGCGGCGAAAATGAATTTCGAATTGCGCATCGCGGCGCCGCGGAAGTTTCAGCCGAGCGCGGAACTTTTGCAACGCGCGGGCGGCAAGATCATGTTGACCGAAAATCTTTTGGAAGCCTGCGCGGGCGCCGATCTCCTTTACACCGACGTTTGGGTTTCGATGGGCAAAGAATCCGAGTCCGCCGATCGCATTCGCGAATTGAGCGGCTATCAAATCAACGAACAAACCATTCGCGCCGCCAAGCCCGACGCCCTCGTGATGCACTGCCTGCCGGCCTATCGCGGCAAAGAAATTACGGAAACAGCCTTCGAAGCCAATGCGCAAACCATTTTCGATGAGGCTGAAAATCGCCTGCACGTCCAGAAAGCAATCCTAAGCCTCGTGGTTAAGGCATAGGGCGGATAGCCGGTTCGAGGAGCGGGACTAGTTCCATGGCTCCGAGTTCATTGAGGTGGTCTTTGTCGCAATAGAGGATTCCTTCGTTATTGAAATAGCGGACCGAGCCGCTTGGATTAGTAAAGACGGTTTCAGTAATCAACGAGGTTACTCCCGGCAGTGTTTGGAAAAAGTCGGCAGCGCGATGGCGGGCTTCTGTGTATCCGGTTGGTTCAAAATACGTGGGAAGTCGATGATGGAAACGGAAGAAGTCTTTAAACAGGTACCGGGGATTTTCATCGGCTTCGATCGGGAGGACCGGCGGTTGGGTTAGGATTACGATTTTGCTGGTGCGCAGACGCAGCCAATTCACGGTCTGATTGACGGCATTGGTGAAGCCTTGCCACGCGAAGTCCGGTGGTCCGAATTTCATGGGTTCGACGTCCCAGCGACCGCAGATGATGACGACTGCGGGTTTCCAGTGGGCAATTTGGTTTTTGATGATCTCGTCCAATTCACGTTTGCGCGCGTTGTCGGCGCGATAGGCGGTGGGATGGGTGTTTGTTCCGCTGAAAATGCCGGAAGTAAACGTTTGCGTGAATAGGGCGATGGGAATCCCATCGTCCTGGGCAATTTTACGCAGCGCTGGGCCGATCATCAGACCGTGGCTTGAACCAAGGACGACGCAGCGAGGAGGGACATTGGTTGGGCCGAGACGAACGCCGCCCAGCTCAATCACGGAAAGAGCTTCGAAACCATCAGGAAACGGTTTTTTCTCGATGATTTTGACGGCGTCGAGCGGCAGGTTTTTGACGAAGGAGCGTTCGAAGCCACGGGATGTGAACATTAAACCGGCGACGGTCATTAAGAGAATCCAACCGGCGGCGACAGCAATAAGGAATTTTTTTGTGCCGATCGTTCGAGCGTGTCGAAAGGGTTGCTCGATGAACCTCCAGGTGAGGAATGCCAGGGCAATGGCGGCGAAGATCGCGGCGAGCCGATGCCGCAGGTCGGGCGGGTCGGGACACAGATAGTCGGTGGAGAAAACCAACGCCGGCCAATGCCAGAGGTAAAGTGAATAGGAAATAAGGCCGACCATCCGGACGGGGCCCCAGGCGAGGAGCGGGTTGACGCGTTTTGCGTCGGATTCGCCGTGCAACAAGATTAATACGGCGCCGAGAGTGGGAAGGAGCGCTAAGAGATTCGGCCAGGTGGCGGAGTCCTTGAGAAAGATCGCGGAACAAAAAATCATGACAAGGCCAACCCAGGAACACCAACGGGAAAGGGAAGGCGGTAAACGTCCGCCCTCCTGCAGGTAGATGGCGGTGATTGAACCGAGGAGGAGTTCCCACGCCCGCGAGGGCAGCAGGTAAAAATGGTTGGGCGAACTGGTTTGAAAAAAGAGCGCGACGCCGATCGAAATGGCGGCGGCCAGGGCGAGGACGAGGAGTTTATGATTTCGTGCTTGGCGATGAAGCAGGAGCAACGCAAGCGGCATGAAAAGATAAAACTGCTCTTCGACCGCGAGGGACCAAGTGTGGAGAAGGGTTCGGGAATTGGATTGGGGTCCGAAGTAACCATCCATCGTGGCGAATTTGAAATTGGAGATCGAGGCCAGCGCCGCGGCGGATTCAGAAGCCAATCGTTCCCGCGCGAGCGGAAGGAATAGGAAGTAACCCACAAGCAACGTGACCGCGACCAACGCCAGGAGCATCGGCAGGATGCGGCGAGCGCGACGGAGCCAAAAATCACGCAAGGTAAATGTGTTTTGCTCCAGCGCCTTGTTGACGATGCCGGTGATAAGAAAACCCGAGATGACAAAGAAAACGTCCACGCCAACAAACCCGCCGCGAAAAAAAACACCCGCGTGAAAGAAGATGACCGGGATGATGGCGAGCGCGCGCAAGCCGTCGATATCGCGACGGTACGGCATGGATTTTTCTTGGGTGGACATCGATGGCCGGAATTAGCGCCGGAAGCTTAACGAGGAGAGGCCGTGGTGGCAATGCTCCAACGTTCAGCCAATCGATTCGCGCATGCTGGCGAAGTAGCTTTTGCCGGTGTCGGCTTTCACGGGTTGTTTGGCGGTGGCGTTGGCGTGTTCGACGGCGTCTTCGGGCAGTTCTTTAAGAAATTGGGAGGGATGGCAGGGCATGGATTGGCCATATTTCTTGCGGGTCTCGCAATGGCTGATGGTGAGGCTTTTCATGGCGCGTGTGATGGCGACGTAAAAGAGGCGGCGTTCCTCGTCGAGGGTGTTTTCGACTTTCGAGCGGCTATGGGGAAGAAGTCCTTCTTCGAGGCCGACGACGAAGACGTGGGGGAATTCGAGACCCTTGCAACTGTGCATGGTGATCAAGGTGACGGCGTCCCCGGCGTCTTTTTCTTCTTCGCGATCGTTGTCCAGAGCGAGGTCTTCGAGGAAGGCTTCGACTTTGCCGGCGGGCGTCCAGTTGGAACTGCCGGCGTCATCGAGGTCGGGAAGCAAGTCGCGGAGATTGCGAATTCGGGTTTCGGCGGCTTCGGGGTCCTTCTCGGCGCGCTTGAGTTCGGCGTAATACCCGTTGCCATCCAGGAACTGCTCGGCCCACTTGGAGAGCACAAGATTGGGATCGTTGGATAGCGCAAGATGCTGGGTTTGAATCAAGTCAACAAACGCGCGAATGCATTCCTCCGTGCGCTTTTGAAACATGGCCTGGACGAGCGGATTTTTCATCGCGGTGAAGACGGAACATTTTCGTTCCTGGCTGGCGGCGAGCAAGCGTTCCATGGTCACGTCGGTCAAGCCGCGCGCAGGAACATTGGCAATGCGGAGGAGGGAAATGTCGTCGTGCGGATTCACGAACGCTTTGAGATAAGCGATGAAATCCTTGATTTCGCGCCGGTCGAAAAAGCTTTGTCCGCCAATCAAATGATAACGCACCGCGCTCTTGCGAAGGGCGCTTTCGATGGGACGCGATTGGAGATTGGTGCGAAATAAAATCGCCTGTTCGCCCCAGGGGACGCGCTTGGCCATGCGATTGAATTCGATCTCCTCGACAATCGTGCGCGCTTCCTCTTCGTCATCGGTGAAGGCGTGCAAAAGAATGCGATCTCCCTGGCCTTTGTCGGACCAGAGACGTTTGCCGCGACGATTGGTGTTGTTTTTGATGACTGCGTTGGCGGCGTTCAGAATCATGTTGGTCGACCGATAATTTTGTTCGAGCTTTACGATTTTGACTTCGGGAAAATGTTTTTCGAGGTCGCGGATGTTGGCGACTTCGGCGCCGCGCCAGCCGTAGATGCTTTGGTCATCGTCGCCGACGACGCAAAAGTTCCGATGCTCCTTCGTCAACGAATGGACCAGCTCGAATTGCGCGGCGTTCGTGTCCTGGTATTCATCGACCATGACGTAACGATACTTCGCGCGACAGGCTTCGAGGGCTTCAGGAAATTCACGGAACAAGCGAAGCGTGAGCAAAATTAAATCGTCGAAATCGACTGCGTTGCAGGCGTGCAAGGCAGATTCGTAACGGCCCTTCACATGGTTTGCGAGCGCAACGACATTGGGATCGGCCGTGCCGAGCGCTTTGGCGCCGCCGTTTTTGAAGCGGCTCAAAACGGAGAGCACCTGGCCGGCATCGACCTTGTCGCCCTTGGCGGAGAAATGGCTGAGGACTTTTTTGACGGCGGCCAACTGTTCGCTCTCGCTGTAGATAACGAAGTTGCGTTTGTAACCGAGCTTCTCGATGTGCAATCGCAAGATGCGAACACAGAGAGAATGAAACGTGCAGATGGTGGGCTTGGCCGGTTTTTCGCCTTCGACCGCGCGCTGTTTGGGGAGGATCGATCGAACGCGTTCCTGCATTTCGCGCGCCGCCTTGTTGGTGAAAGTAACCGCCAGAATATTGTCGGGCGAAATGCCGCGCTCGACCATGTGCGCGATGCGAAACGTGATCACGCGGGTCTTGCCGGTGCCCGCGCCGGCAAGGATCAGGACGGGACCTTTGATGGTCTCGACAGCCTGCCTTTGCTGCGGGTTAAGCGAACTCAGATTCACCATGCGGGCGCGCAGTTTAAGCGGTGGTGTCGGGCGCGCAAGCAGAACTCGAAAATTGACCTGAGTCGAAGGAGTCCCAAGCCGGCGCCAAGGGGCGGAATGTGGAGTATGAGCGCTTTGACAACCCCGGCAACGGGGATATCCTCTTTCGAGGAGTTGGGTGTGTTTTCATGAGTGATGTGATTCCGAATAGTTCCAATCTCGCGTTTGTCGAGGGGATGTATGCCGATTTTTTGCGCGATCCGAAGGCCGTGTCGGAGGAGTGGCAGACGTATTTTCGCGAGATGACCGATGGCGAGGCGCAACCCGCGCGCATCACCCCCGAGTTCAAGCCGGCGAGCATTTTCAATCCGCCCACCACGACGCAATCGGTGGATGCGCGGACCGATTGGGAGGAGCAGGCCGGGCATTTGCAGGATCGCGTGGATCAATTGGTCCGCGCTTATCGCGTTGGCGGCCACAAAATCGCGAAGATCGATCCGCTCGGCTTTCCGCGCACGGGCCCCGCGAATCTGGACCCGAATTATTTCGGCTTCACCGAAACGGACATGGATCGCCGCTTTTCATGCGAAACCTTGACCGGTCCCGACACGATGACGTTGCGCGAGATGCTCGAGAAATTGCGCAACACTTATTGCCGCAGCATCGGTGTCGAATACATGCACATCGACGAGCGGCCGATTCGCAAATGGATGCAGGAACGGATGGAGGGCTGCGAGAATCACCTCACGCTCGGGCGCAAAGAGCAGTTGCGAATTCTCACGCGCCTCACCGATGCCGTGACATTCGAGGAATTCATCCGCAAAAAATTCATTGGCGCGAAAAGTTTTTCGCTCGAAGGCTCGGAGAGCTTGATTCCGTTGCTCGATCTCGCCATCGAAAAAGCGGGCGACCAGGGGATTCTCGAAGTGGTGATTGGCATGGCGCATCGCGGGCGTTTGAATGTGCTCTGCAATATCATGGGCAAGGCGCCGGGCGAAATCTTTCGTGAATTCGCGGACACGAATCCCAATCAGTATATTGGCGGCGGCGACGTGAAGTATCACAAGGGTTACAGCAACGATTGGAAAACGTCGTCGAAGAAAACCGTTCACATCTCGCTTTGTTTTAATCCGAGCCATCTCGAATTTGTGAACACGGTCGCGCTCGGGCGTGTGCGCGCGAAGCAGGATCGCACCGGCGACCTCGAACGAAAAAAGGGACTGGCGATTTTGATTCATGGCGACGCGGCGTTTGCGGGCCAGGGTGTCGTGCAGGAGACGTTGAATCTGTGCAATCTGCCGGGCTACACCGTCGGTGGCACCTTGCATATTATTGTGAACAACCAGATCGGTTTTACCACGCGCCCGAACGAAGCGCGTTCGAGTGTCTATGCGACCGATGTGGCGAAGATGCTTTCGATCCCGGTGTTTCACGTGACCGGCGAAGATCCCGAAGCCGTCGCGCAATGCGTCCAGCTCGCGCTCGATTTTCGGCATGAATTCAAGCGCGACGTCGTCATCGACATGTATGGCTATCGACGGCTGGGCCATAACGAAACTGATGAGCCGTCCTTCACGCAACCGCTGCTTTATCGCGCCATCGAGCAGCGCAAAGGCGTGCGCGAAGGTTATCTCGAACATTTGCTCAAGCTCGGCGGCATCACGGAAAAAGACGCGAATCGGATTGGCGAAGCGCGCCACGAACATTTCGAAAAAGAATTGTCCGAATCGAAAGCGGCCGATTACGCGCCGCCCACACCGCTGCCCCGCGGGACGTGGAATGGATTTTTGGGCGGCGAAGATGCGATTGTGCCCGAGGTTCAAACCGGCGTCGCACGCGAACGTTTGTCGCAATTGCTCGAAGCGACCACGAAGATGCCGAAGGATTTTCATCCGCATCCCAAAATCGAACGCTTCCTGCAATCGCGCGTGAAGATGGCGCGCGGCGAACAACCGCTCGATTGGTCCGCGGCCGAAGCGTTGGCCTTCGGCTCGCTCGCGGTGGAAAATCATCGCGTGCGCCTGAGCGGCCAGGATGTGGGGCGCGGCACCTTTAGCCATCGCCACGCGATCCTGCATGATTACAAGGACGGACATCGTTACATCCCGTTGCGTCATCTCGAACCGGACCAGGCGCCCGTCGAAATTTACAATTCACCGCTTTCCGAAATTGGCGTGCTTGGCTTCGAATACGGTTACAGTCTCGATTCGCCGTCTGGATTGGTTTTGTGGGAAGCGCAATTCGGCGATTTCGTGAACGTCGCGCAAGTGATCGTCGATCAATTCATCGCGAGCGCTGAAGATAAATGGAAGCGTTTGAGCGGCGTCGTTCTCCTGCTGCCGCACGGCTTCGAAGGCCAGGGCCCGGAACATTCCAGCGCGCGTTTGGAACGTTTTCTCGCCATGGCTGCCGAAGACAACATTCAAGTCGCATATCCATCCACACCCGCGCAATATTTTCATCTGCTGCGCCGCCAGGCCTTGCGTCCGCTGCGCAAGCCGCTTGTCGTCATGTCGCCGAAAAGTTTATTGCGCCATCCGGATGTCGTTTCAGATTTGGAAGAATTCACGACCGGGCAATTTCAGCGCGTCATTCCCGAACGTTCGCCGGAAGTGAAAGCGGAAAACGTCAAAAAAATCCTGATGTGCACGGGTAAGATTTATTACGAACTGCGCAAGGAACGCGACGCGGCGAAACGCAACGACGTGGCGATAGTGCGGCTGGAGCAACTTTATCCGCTGAACGACGCGTTGCTCAAGGAGACGCTCGGTTTTTACGCGGACAACACGCCGGTCGTTTGGGTGCAGGAAGAGCCGGAGAACATGGGCGCGTGTCGTTATCTGCGCGTGAAGTTTGGGACGCGATTGCTGGGGCGGCATCCTTTTTCGTTCGTGGCTCGCGCCTCTTCAGCCAGTCCGGCGACCGGTTCCGCCGCGGCGCATAAATTGGAGCAGGCCAAAATCATTCACGAAGCTTTCGAGGGATAAATGCAAACTGAAATCAAAGTGCCGGCGATCGGCGAATCCATCACCGAAGTCGATATCGGAGAGTGGCTCAAGAAAGAGGGAGAAGCCGTCGCGAAAGACGAAAACATCGTCAGCATCGAAAGCGAAAAAGCGACCGTCGAACTTCCCTCGCCGTCTGCGGGGACGATCGTCAAAATCTTAAAAGCAAAAGGCCAAACCGCCGTCGTCGGCGAAACGATCGCCATGCTCGATTCCAATGGTGCGCCCGCTCCAAAAGCGCCGGAACCGAAACCCGCCGCTCCAGCCGCCACCGTGCCTTCTCAATCGCCGCGCGTGATGCCCGCCGCGGAACGCCTGCTCGCCGAAAACCAATTGCGCGCCGACCAGGTTCAAGGCACGGGCCCTGGCGGTCGCATTCTCAAGGAAGACGTCGCGCGCCACGCCGAAACAAAAGTGACCTTGCCCGCGCCGCCCGATAAATCGGCCGCGCCGCCGCCATTGCCCGCGAAAGCCGCGCTGGCGCCCGCCCGCGATTCCAATCGCCCGGACGAAGTCGTGCCGATGAATCGCCTGCGCCGCACCGTCGCCCAACGCCTCGTCGAAGCCCAGCGCACCACCGCCTCGCTCACGACCTTCAACGAAGTCGATCTGCACGAAGTCATGGCCTTGCGCAAACAATTCCAGGACACCTTCGTCGAGAAACACAGCGTCAAACTCGGCTTCATGTCCTTCTTCGTGAAAGCCGCGATCGAAGCCTTGAAAGCCATCCCGCAAGTCAACGCCGAGATTCGCGGCAACGACATCGTCTATCATCGGTACTACGACATTGGCGTCGCGATCGGCGGAGGCAAAGGACTCGTGGTGCCCGTGCTCCGCAACGCCGAACGCCTCAGCTTCGCGCAAATCGAAACGGCCATTGCCGAATTCGCCAAACGCGCCAAAGAGAACAAACTCACCCTCGAAGAACTGCAGGGCGGCACCTTCACCATCAGCAACGGCGGCGTTTACGGCTCCATGCTCTCGACGCCCATTTTGAATCCGCCCCAAAGCGGCATCCTCGGCATGCACAACATCCAGGAACGGCCCGTCGTGCGCGATTCCCAAATCGTCATCCGCCCCATGATGTATCTCGCGCTCACCTACGATCACCGCATCGTCGATGGCCGCGAAGCCGTAACCTTCCTCAAAAAAATCAAAGACCTCCTGGAATCCCCCGCTCGGATGCTGCTGGAGATTTAACTGAAGAGGTCTTGAATAATTTCGCCGTCGCTGAGCGCGAGGGGGCGGCCGACGGGGGTGATTAATTCTTTTTCGGGATTGATGCCGAGGGCGTGTTGAATGGTGGCGTGGATATCCTGGACGCGCACGGCTTTGGCGGGTTCCTTTTTTTCGCCGGTCGGATCGGTTTCGCCCATGACGTGGCCGCGACGAATGGCGCCGCCCGCGAGAGCCATCGAAAAGCCGAAAGGCCAATGATCGCGTCCACCCACCGGATTTAATTTTGGCGTGCGGCCAAATTCACCGCCGCACAGAACGATGGTGGAATCGAAGAGGTTGCGCTCTTTCAAATCGCGGATGAGCGCGGCGAAAGCCGGGTCGAGAATTTTAACATTGGCGCCTTGTTTTTCGTGATTGTTCACGTGGGTGTCCCAACCATCGAGCGTGACTTCGACGCATCGCACGCCAACTTCGATCAGGCGCAGCGCTGCCAGACAGCCGCGTCCGAATGGCGTGTCGCCGTACGCCGCGCGTTGGGTGGCGGGCGCGCGTTTCACGTCGAAAGCGGCGAGTTGATCGGAGGTCATTAACTTGAGCGCTCGCGCCATCGTGAGCTGATGCAGCGTGGTGTTCGCATCGAGATTGGGCGCGCGTCCCTGGCCGAACGATTTTTCCACGACTGACAAATCGTTCATGCGCTGATCGAGGCGTTCGCGAGAAACGAGCGGCGTGATGTCCTGCACCGGGCCTTGCGGATCGTACATTTGGAACGCGTCGAATTGCGCGCCGAGATAACCGCCACGCGCGGGCCATTGACCCGGCAGAATCGAAATGTGACGCGGGATATCCATCGCGTCGTCCTTCAATTCGTGACAAACCGCGGCGCCAATCGACGGATGCACAATCGTCGGATTGGGGCGATACCCCGTCTTTATATTGTAAACAGCGCGCTCGTGGTCGGCCTCTTTGCTAACGACCGACCGCACAAGGGTAACGTCGTTGAGGATTTCGGCGGTGCGCGCAAATCCTTCGGCAATGCGGACGTTCGGGAGCGCCGTTTTGATCGCTTTGGTTCCGAATGAAATTTTGCTTTCCGGATGTGGATCGAACGTCTCAAGTTGGCTGGGGCCCCCTGCCATCCACAAAATAATAACCGAACGCGCGGGCTTGCCTTTGGGCGCTTTTTCCTCGGCGCGCGCGAGCAATTGCGCGACGGGCGTCAACCACGCCGAAACACCCGTGGCGCCGAGCGTGCGCAACAACGTGCGCCGCGTGAAATGATCGGCCGTGCCGCATCCGCTGGCCGGTTTGAAAATTAATGGTTCCATGAAAACTCCGTCGAATTGATCAGCGTCCAAAACAAATCAGTCATCTTCGCGGCGCGCTTGATCTTCGGGTCGCGGATTAATTTTTCGCCAAAATGTTTTCGCTCTTCCGGTGTGGGAGGACGCGAGAGCGTGGTTAAATACGCAGCCTCGATGGCCGCGTCATCGTTCGGCGCCACCGCGCTAATGCGCGTCGCCGAATTCATTACCAGGTCCTCTTTCGTGCGCTCCTGCACCAGTTTTCCGTTCATCATGATCAAGCGTTGCGGAATCGTCCCGCCCGTCATTCCAAACTCGTCTTCGCCGGCGTCCCCGTAACGTTTGATGAAATCGTTCTGCTCGAAAAAGCGAATGATCCGTACCAGCACGTGCGAATTCGCATCGATCGTTTTCAATTTCGCGGATTGCAACAGGCTCCCGGCCATTTGTTCGGGGCGGAGCCGGGTCACGGGAAACGCCGCAAAAACTTTTTCCTGATCGGGCGTGATGGGATGTTCGGGATCGTTCGAACGGCTGTCGCGTTGGAAGGCCTTGGTCGCGGCAATCACGCGAATGAGCCGTTGCACATCGAAATGATGCGCGATCAAATCGTCGGCGAGAATTTCCATGCCGGCCGGCCACGGACCTTCGAGCGGGATGCTGTCCACGGGCTGATGGAGCGGGCGATTGAAGAGCAAGGCCCACGTGCGATTCACGAGTGCGCGCGCGAAGGGGCGATTGTCGGGATGCGTCACCCACGCCGCGAGCCGTTCGCGCAACGGGCCGTCCGCAGGCATTAGTTTTTCGTTGAACGGCGCATGGGCGAGGACCGGTTCCGGTTTATTTTTACCGTGATAACGCACTTCGT
>Ga0070686_100002170_pt1 | contig 10826 bp, 9 predicted proteins | sample KBSS23LmetaG_FD_65654 | JGI IMG/M metagenome (GOLD analysis project Ga0070686, IMG submission 65654) | Switchgrass rhizosphere microbial communities from Kellogg Biological Station, Michigan, USA - KBS S2-3L metaG | ecosystem: Host-associated > Plants > Roots > Rhizosphere ...
CGCTGATCGAACGTGTTGCCCGAAACGAGGCTCCGAAACCGTACCTGCACGAACGCCCGCAAGTTGCCGGGAGTACGATGCGTGAAGTCCATGACGCGGCATGGCTGGCCGTCGATCATGAGAACGTGACCTTTGCGAATGTCTGTGGCTTTCATGGGAGCGGGAACTTAAACCCGCGAGGGTAGCACTCCAAGGGGGAGAGTGCTAAGTGCTTGCCCCGCAGCCTCCCGTTTACTAGCGTGAGCAGCCTCACACACGTCGACCGTGTCGCATTGCAGCTTTCCGCAGCACAGTGGACAACACCGAGCGGACGGGTTTTGAGGTAAGGCTTTACGGAATAGTCAGATAGATGACCGGCATCATCTTTGCCTCTCTCGATGTCGCAAGGAGGGAAGCATGATCAGGCCCATCATCCATCGCCAGCTCACCCGCGGCGACCTCGCCTGCCTAGTCGACGAGATCGCCCGGATGGATGTCAGCGAAGGCCGCCAGGCCGACCAGGCGCTGCAAGCCGGCGCGGTCGACACGGTCCTCGATTCTCCCGCCGCCCTCGAGGCCGTCCTCGGCCGCGGCGGCGCGCCCGCTCCGCTTCCCCTCACGCTGCTCTGGTACATCCCGATTCGCGCCCAGCTGCGGCATCGCGGCGTGACCGACATTCTGCTCGCCGACTACGCCGCGACGCTGCCCGTCGTGTTTGCGACATCGCACTCGCCGACCGCCATCGCGCAACAGGACGCCGGCATGGCCGAGTGGTGGCGCTTCGTCGCCGCGCTGCCGCAGGGCACGGTCGCGCAAGCCGAGGCCGCGGCCGATGCCGCGGCACTCGCGCTGTGGTGGGCGGGCTGCTTCCCGGAGTTCGTGGAGCGCGGCGGCTCGAGTCAGGGGACCGTGCGCGCGTACGTCACGTTCGCCGGACGCATGCTCGCGCTCGCAGCCGACTTGCTCGAGCCGCAAGCGCCCGAGGAAGCCTCGCTGTTCTCGCGCGCTGCCGCAGCGCGCATCGAGCTGCACGCGGCCCTGATCGAGGCTCGGGTCGATTACATCGGGGAGGACACACACAGCAGTGAGAGCCGCCTCAATCGCTTCTTGAAGCGGCTCTCGGAAAACAACTAGCCGGCCTACGGCTGCTGCTGCGGGACCTCTTTCAGCTGCTGCACCCGCTGCAGATTCGTCACAGCCTTGCCGTACGTTCCTTCGATCCCGACCGCGGCACGATACTCTTCCTCCGCCGCGCGATACTGGCCGGTCCGCTCCAGCGCCATGCCGAGATTATTGTGGAACACGGCGACTTTGTCGTTGATGCCCACGGCGACGGTCAGCGGCTCGATCGCTTCCTGGAACCGCTCGAGCCGGATATACAACGCGCCGAGGTTGTTCAACGCCCACACGTCCGTGCTGTCGAGCTGAATCGCGCGCTGATACGACAGAATCGCGTCGTCGGTTTTGCCCAGCGCTTCGAACGCGCGACCCTGCAGGCGCACCGGCTCGCTCGACGTCGAATCGAGCTGCATCGCGGTCTCGATGTGCGCGAGCGCGCTGTCGGCCTGCTCGGTTTCCAGCAGCACTCGGCTCAGATTCAAATGACTCTTCACGTGCGTCGGGTCGAGCGTGATCGCTTGAACGAACGCGCTCTCCGCCGTCACCCGATCGCCGGACTTCCACGCCGAGAGGCCGAGCATGTAGAAGCCCCACGGGTTTGAGGGCCGGCTCTCGCTGTAGCTCTTGAACAGCGCCGCGGCGTCATCGTAGCGCCGGTCGCGATACGCCGAGTCGGCGAGCTCGAACGTCACGGGCCCGCTGATCACGCGCGGGGTCGAAGTTTCGCTGCTGACATTGCTGACCGGGACACTGCTGGTGGCGGGGGGCGTCACGACACGCTCACCGGCCCTGGCCTGGTCGGGGGTTCGATCACCGCACGCGGCGAACGCGTAGCCGGCGATCACGGTGCACACGATCCCGGCCATGAGGATCACCGGGAACTTGAGCGACCGGTTGGTCTGGTCGATCGAAAACTGGTACGACATGGGCTCCTCCTGGAGCAGGGGTTCGCCAGGAGGAGAAGGCAAGAGCGGTACCGGGTATCGGCTACCAGCTATCGGGTTATTTCGAAATGACTTACAAACTCGCTGCAGAGTCCTTGTGTCCAACCAAACACTACTCGTCTGCTTCCTTCGTGTCCCGCTGAACTCCCAAACGACGCATCACTTTCAGCAGGCTGGCGTGATCGGACAGGCCAAGCTCCTTCGCGGTCTTCGTCACGTGCCAGTCGTTCCGCTCGAGGGCCTGAATGACGATCTGGCGCTCCGCCTCGAGTTTCTGCTCTTCAAAACTGCGTGGAGAGGCCTGGGAACTGCGTGGAACGGATCTGCGATGATCGCGTATTTCCGCGGGCACATCACTCGCCGCTAACTCTGCGTGATCTGTGGCTATGAGCATGCGCTCGATCACGTTGCGCAGCTCGCGGATATTGTTGCGGCGCCAATCGTAGGCCATGAGAGCTTCGAGCGCGTCGGGCATCACCGTTTTCGGCCGCATGCCGAACCGCGCGCACGTTCCCTCGACGAGGTGTTCCACCAGCGCCGGAATATCCGACAGCCGCTCGCGCAGCGGCGGAACGCGCAGCACGTGGACATTCAAACGATAGAACAGGTCTTCGCGGAACCGCTGCTCGCCCACTTCCTTTTCAAGATCGCGGTGCGTCGCGGCGACGACGCGCGTGTCGACGTCGATCGTCTTCGTCGCGCCGATGCGCGTGACTTTCCGGTCTTCCAGCACCCGCAGGAGCTTGGCCTGCGCATTCGCCGGCAAGTCGCCGATTTCGTCCAGGAACAGGGTTCCACTGCTCGCCGCTTCGAACGCGCCTTTGCGCGTCGCCGTCGCGCCGGTAAACGCGCCACGCTCGTGACCGAACAGCTCGCTCTCCACCAGCTCGTGCGGCAGGGCGGCGCTGTTGATCGCGACGAACGGTCCCTTGGGATTCGCGCCGAGGCGGTGCAGCTCGCGCGCGACCAGCTCTTTCCCCGTCCCGCTCTCACCGACGATCAGCACGGAGCTCGGTACGGGCGCGACGCGCACGATGCTTTCCTTGAGCTTCATCAGTGCGGGACTCGCGCCGACGAGCGGTGACTCGAGTCCGAAGCCGCGTCTCAGCAGCGTGACTTCATTCGTCAGCCGCCGGCGCTCGATCGCGTTCTCCACTTCCTGCGCCACGCGCTCCATCGGCTCGGCCTTGTCGATGAAGCTGTAGGCGCCGAGCCGCAGCGCCTGCACGCACCGGTCGAAATCACCGGTCCCCGTGTAGACGATGACCGGCACCCGCAGGCCGAGGCGCTCGACCGAGCGCAGCACCTCGAACCCGTCCATCCCCGGCATTTCGAGATCGAGGATCACGCAGTCGATCGAGTCGCGCGTGAGACTCTCGAGCGCCGAGCGGCCGCTCTTCGCAATGAGCGTCTCGTAGCCGCGCAGACGCTTGAGGTCGTACGCGTATTGCTCGGCCATGGCCGGCACGTCGTCGACAATCAAGACGAGCGTCATTGTGCCGGAAGTTCTACGATGAATTTCGAGCCCTGGCCAGGCTCGGTTTCGACCTTGAGGGAGCCGTTCGAATCCAGCACCAGGCGACGCACGATCGACAGCCCCAGCCCCGTCCCACCGGCCTTGGTCGTGTAGAAGTCGTCGAACGCCTTGTCGAGCTCGGCCTTGGTCATGCCCCGGCCGGTGTCACTCACGATCAGGCGTACGACTCCCCTGCCCTTTTCGGTCTTCACCGCCACCGCGCCGTTCTTTCCATCGAGACTATCGACCGCGTTACTCACGAGATTCTCGATGATCCGGCGCAAGACGAGCGCGTCCGCGGACACCGCCGGCAGCCCATCAGCCAGCTGGATCTTCACGCCGCTCGATCCCGCGACACTGTCGCGGACGACCGCGTTGACGTCCGTGGCCTTGCGCTCGGACTGGGGCGAGAGCTTGGCGTAGTTGGCCGCGAGCGTTTCCAGGTAGTTGATGCTCGACTCGACCGTCCCCTGCCGCTCGCCGAATACCTGCGGCAGCTGGGCGGGCTCGTCTCGCGCGACCTGGGTCAGATGGCGAAACACGTTGCGCAGCGGGGCCAGGCCATTTTTCACGTCGTGGTTCACCTGGCGGGCGAGGTCGCCGATCGCGGCGCGCCGCTCCATCTCCCGCATTCCTGCTTCCACTGGAGTACTGATGCGTGTCGAGAGCCACCCGGCCAGGAGCAGCGCCGCCAGCGAGGCCACGAGCACCGCGACGATGAACCACAGGTTCACGTTGCGCTGCAGCGCGCTGAGCAGGGCGGAAGAGCGTGTGACCTCGATGTGAGCGCGGTCGACCTGTCCGGGACCATCGGCGGCGTCGATGTACGGAAGCGTGATCTCGCCGACCACCAGGCGGCCGGTGTCGGCCGCCGCCGAGTCCGTCGGCAGGGTCAGCTGCACCCCGAGCTCGGGGTCGCGTGCGAGTCGCGCGAGAAACGCCGAGTCCACGGTGACGCCGCCGATCAGCCGAAGCTGCTTCCCCGAAATGGCGAACGAATCGGCGGTGACGAGAGCGAGAAACGGTCCTTCGGCAGCCGCGGCCCGCACCAGCGTCGGAGCACGGACGGTCGGGCCGAGGCGGTCGAACTCGTTGCGGAAATGGCCGGAGGAGACGATGCGTCCTTCGTCGTCCTGGAGCTGCAGGAAATCGAGCCCGGCCAGACGCATGCCTTCACCGGCATAGTCGAGTGCGTAGTCCCGGTTTTCGCTGCGGACGACGTAGCCCCGAAATCGATTGTCGTCCTGCAGCGCCGTTTTCATCGCGGAGAGCCGCGCGGCGATCCGGTCGGTTTCCCGCGCCAGGTCCGCGTTGATCACGTTGACGAGCGCAGTGACGCGGCGCTCGTACTCACTCGTGATCCGCCGCGACATCTCCCGGCGGATGCCGAACCCGAACACGAGCAGCGGAATCAGCACCACCACCCCGAACGCGGTCAGGAGGCGGCTGCGGAAGGTCATGGGACGAGATGAACCGTCCCGTCGTAGTCGTACGCCCAGCGCGCGACCCCGCGACGCACGATCGCGGTGGGGCGCGTATCGACCAGCGCCGTGACCGTCGCGGACCACTCCGGCAGGAGCTCACGGGCGCTGCGGCATGGATCGGCCGTCATTCGCGGCAGCGCCACGATGTAGCCCCAGTCCTTCCCGGCGGCGACGGCTGCCTTGAGGTCGTCCGGCGAGCGCGGCGTTGCAACGGCACGCGTGAGCGCGGCCAGGCGCCCCGCGAGCTCGCGCGCAGTGGGATCGGACCGGGAGTACAGAATCCGACGCTGGCCGCCCGTGGCGGGCGGAGGACTCGTGGTTCCGCCGGCGGCACACGGCCGCAGATCGAGCCACCAGAAGCCGCCTTCCGGCCTGCGGGCTTCGGCGCGCACGGCCTGCTCGAGACCGTCGAATCGCGTGCCGCCGGCCTCGGGCGTGACGTACACGTACGTGCGGTCCCACGGGAGCGCGACCACGACGCGGTCTTTGAGCGTCGCGGCATAGTCGCGCAGCGAGCGATCCCGCGTGACGAGCAGGTCGACGCCCGCATCGAGCAGATCGCGGGCATCGCCACCGGAGGCGATTCGAAACACGAGTGTGTCGCCCCGGCCGTTCTGCGCGCGGATTTCCTGGGCGGTCGTCGTGGCGCTCGTGGCCCAGAACGCGCCGGTGCCGATGGGCCAGCTCGTGTCGGGCGCCGGCTTCACGATCGCGAGGCCCGGATCCGACAGTATGAGCGGCACCTCGTCGGCCTGCTTCGCCAGCGCGACGGTCACAATCTTCGTCTCGAGCGCACCAAGCGTGTAGCCCGCACCCCCGCGTCCGAACACGATGTCCTGCGCCGTGACGGGTGCGCCGTCCCAGAACTGCGCGCCCTCGCGAAGCCGGAAGGTCCAGCGCCGGCCGCCATCGTCCTTCACCCATTTCTCGGCCAGCTCGGGCGTTGCCTTGCCGTCGCAGTCGAAGCTCAGCGGCGTCTCGTACAGATGCCGGAACACGAGCCGCTCGCCGTCATTGGTGGGGATCGGCGCATGACGGGGATCGACCGGATCGGTCAGGCCGATCTTGATCACCGGCGCGCGGGACGGGGCCGCCCCCGTCGAGAGCACGCAGCGATCGTTGACGACGGCGTGGGTTTCGCCGCCGCCGGTCGGCACGCCGGTGCCGACGCGCGGGTGCGCGCAGGCAGCGAGAACGATCACGCCGAGGACCGAGAGCCGGTACGCTGGCATGAAGTAAGGATACACTACACTATCTCTGCATGGGATTCGCACGCACGATCCTCCTGAAAGCCTCCCGCAGCCAATGGCTCGCGCGCCAACTGCGCGAGCGCCGTTTCTTCCAGCGCGCCGTCAAACGCTTCATGCCCGGCGAAACGCTCGACGCCGCGCTCGAGGCGGCCGGCCAGTTCTCCAAGATCGGACTCGGCACGGTGCTCACCGAGCTGGGAGAGCAGGTCACCAATCGTGCCGAGGCCGCCGCGGTCCGCGATCATTACCTCGGAGTGCTCGAAAAGATTCAGCGCCGCAAGTTGCCGGCCCACGTCTCGGTGAAGCTGACGCACTTGGGATTGGACGGCAGCCAGGAAGGATGCGTGCAGGACGTGCTGAAGCTCGCCGCGCGCGCCGAGCAGGCGCGGTCGTTTCTGTGGATCGACATGGAAGAGTCGCGCTACGTCGATGCGACGCTCGACGTGTACCGCCGCGCCAAAGCGGAGTGGTCGAACGTCGGTGTCTGCCTGCAGGCCTACCTGCACCGCACCCCGAAGGACCTCGAAAGCCTGCTGTCGATTGCGCCCGCGATCCGGCTCGTGAAGGGCGCCTACAACGAGCCGGCCGACGTCGCGCTTCCCAAGAAGAGCGACGTCGACCAGGCCTACCTGCAGCTGGCCGAGAAGCTCCTCACCGAAGCGGGTCGGCAGCGGGCCAAGCCGGTGTTCGGCACGCATGACCTCGGGTTGATCGAGCGGATCAGGAAGACGGCCGTCGACAAACGGCTCGATCCTTCTTCATACGAGCTTCATATGCTCTACGGAATTCGGGCTGAGGAGCAACGCCGCCTGGCCTCGATGGGCGTGCAGGTCCGCGTCCTGATCAGCTACGGGAGCGCCTGGTTTGCCTGGTATATGCGCCGTCTTGCCGAACGGCCCGCGAACGTATGGTTCGTGTTGCGGAACGTCGTGTAGATTAAAGTCATGGCGTCATCGACGATTCCCCAGCGCCACCGAGAGACGCGCGATTCGGTCGTGATTCGATTCGCCGGCGACTCCGGCGATGGGATGCAAGTGACGGGCACGCAGTTCACGCTCGAAACCGCGCTGGCCGGCAGCGACTTCTCCACGTTCCCCGACTTCCCCGCGGAAATCCGCGCCCCGACGGGCACGACGTTCGGCGTCTCGGCGTTCCAGATCCACTTCGGCGGCGGCGACGTCATGACTCCCGGTGACGCCGTCGACGTACTCGTTGCGATGAATCCGGCGGCGCTCACGGTGGAGCTCGAGGACCTGAAGGTTGGCGGCACCGTCATCGTCGATACGGCCGCGTTCACCGAGCGCAATCTCAGCAAGGCCGGTTACAGCAAGAACCCGCTGGACGACGATTCCCTGGCCAAGTATCAGGTGCTCAAGTTCGACATCACCAAGCTCACCGCCGATGCCGTCAAACCGCACGGGCTGTCGTCGCGCGAGGCGCATCTGTGCCGCAACATGTGGGCGCTCGGCCTGCTGCTGTGGATGTACGGCTACGAGCGTACCGCGTCGGTCGAGTGGCTGAAGAAGAAGTACGCGAAGAAACCGCTGATCGCCGCCGCCAACGAGGCGGCGCTCAACGCCGGTCATGCATTCGGCGAGACGGCGGAGATGACGGAGCACCTGGTCGGCTACGTCGTGCCGAAGGCCGACGTCGAGCCCGGACGCTACCGCACCGTCAGCGGCACCGAAGGCCTGGCCTGGGGACTCGTTGCCGGGATGCGCGCGGCCGGAATCCAGAAGCTCGTGTTCGCGGGCTATCCGATCACGCCGGCCTCGGCGCTGCTGCACATCCTGGCGAATCTCCGCTCGTACGGTGTCGTCACGTTCCAGGCCGAGGACGAAATCGCGGCCGCCGGCGCCGCGTTGGGCGCCTCCTACGCCGGGGCGTTGGGTGTGACGTCCAGCTCGGGTCCGGGCATCGCGCTCAAGACCGAAATGCTGGGACTCGCGATCGCCACCGAGCTGCCGCTCATCGTGATCGACTCGCAACGGGCCGGTCCATCGACGGGCATGCCGACGAAAGCCGAGCAGTCCGATCTGTTCCAGGCCGTGCTCGGTCGCAACGCCGACGCGCCGCTCGCGGTACTGGCGCCGGCATCGACCGCGGACTGCTTCAGCATCGCGATGGAAGCAGTCCGCATCGCGACGAAGTACATGACACCGGTCATGGTGCTGAGCGATGGCTACCTCGCGCATGCGGCCGAGCCGTGGCGGATTCCGCGCGAGGCGGACTTGCCGAGCTTCCCGATCAGCTATCGGACAGACCCGGAAGGCTTTCATCCGTTCCTGCGCGATCCCAAGACATTGGCGCGTCCCTGGGTGAAGCCCGGTACGCCGCAGCTGGAGCACCGCATCGGCGGGCTCGAGCGCGATTACGATTCCGGCCACATCTCCTACGATCCCGACAACCACGCGCGCATGACCAAGGCGCGCGCCGACAAGATCGCCGGCATCGCCAACGACATTCCGCTGCAGACCGTCGCACTCGGGAATGACCGCGGCAAATTGGCGCTCGTCGGGTGGGGCTCGACGTTCGGCGGCATCCATCGCGCCGTGCAGATCGCCCGGAATGAAGGCCGCGATGTCTCGCACATTCATGTGCGCCACCTGAGTCCGTTTCCGCGCAATCTCGGCGACTTGTTGAAGCGCTACGACCGCGTGATCGTCCCCGAAATGAACAACGGGCAGCTGGTGAAGCTGCTGCGCGCCGAGTACCTCGTGCCGGCGGAGTCGCTGCCGAAGGTGACCGGCAAGCCGTTTCGCGTTACCGAGATCGCTCAGGCGATCAGGAAGATCGTATGACGGTCACCACGATCACCGACGCGCAGCTCGCGCCCAAAGATTACGCCTCGGACCAGGAAGTCCGCTGGTGTCCGGGCTGCGGCGACTACGCGATCCTGAAGGCGGTCCAGAAGGCCTGCGCCGACATGGGGCTCGTGCGCGAGCGCACCGTGTTCGTGAGCGGAATCGGATGCGCGGCGCGCTTTCCTTACTACATGTCGACATACGGATTTCATACCGTGCACGGGCGCGCCCCGGCGATCGCGACCGGCATCAAGCTCGCGAATCCCGAGCTCGACGTCTGGGTGATGACCGGTGACGGCGATGGACTGTCGATCGGCGGCAACCACATGCTGCACGTGCTGCGCCGCAACGTCGACCTCAACATCATCCTGTTCAATAACGAGATTTACGGCCTGACCAAGGGCCAATACTCGCCGACGTCACGCCGCGGCACCCGCTCGCCGTCCACGCCACAGGGCTCGATCGAGAACCCGGTCTCGGCGTGCGGGTTTGCGCTGGGCGCGGGCGCGCGCTTCGTAGCCCGGTCCATCGACACCCAGCAGGCGCATCTCATCGGCGTTCTGAAACGGGCGCACGCCCATAAGGGCGCGTCGTTCGTCGAAATCCTGCAGAATTGCGTCGTCTTCAACGACGCTGTTTTCGATCATATCACTGGGAAAGAAGTCGCCTCGGAGGCACAGATCCTCGTCGAGCACGGCAAGCCGCTGGTCTTCGGCAAGACCAAGGACAAGGGACTGCGGCTGAAGCCGGGCAAGATCGAGCTCGAAATCGCGCCCGCCGGCGCCGATACGCTGGTCCACGACGAAACCAGCCGCCCCCTCGCGCAGCTGCTCGCCGCGCTGGAGCCGCCGCTCCCGACGGCGATGGGGGTGCTGTACTGCAACCCGACCGAATCCTACGAGCATGATGTCTATGCTCAGCAGGGAGCTGCAGCTGGCAAAGGTGATTTGGATGCGCTGCTGAACAGCGAACGCACTTGGGAGGTGTCATGACCGTTGCGAATCGCAGGCGGAGCGGACCAGATCGGCGGGTGAAGAGCGTTCCGGTTGACGTCGAGCGCCGCAGTGGACTCGACCGGCGGATGATCGTGGAATCGGCGACGGCGCAGATCCATGCCGTCCTGGAGCTGCTTACGCAGCTCGCGGACATGGGCGCGCTCCGGGACGATTCGCGGCGGCTACTGGATACGGCGATGCTTCGTTTGCGCTACGCCCTGGAGCGAATGGAACCCGATTAACTGTTGCGGCTGTGCGACAGGCCGGCGCGGCCCCTCCGCGCCGGCCTTCGTGTTTTCCGGGCCCGCCGGTTGCATCCCTCGGCCGTGTCACCTCACGCGAGGCTCCCATGAAGAAGTGGCTCATCGCAAGCGTCGCGAGCATCGCGCTCGTCGCCTGCGAGCAGAATCGTCAGGTCGCCGGACCCGATCAGCCGATGTCGGCAGCCGTCACCGGCAGCGACGCCCAGATCTACATCGTCAACTTCGACGAGACGCAAACTACCGAAGCAGCCGTCACCGCGGGGATCCTGAACGCGGGAGCCGGCGCGGTGCAGTTCAACAACTTCTCGGTGGTCGCCGCGCCCGCAACGCCCGCGCAGCTCCTGACGATCTCGGCGCTGCCCGGACTCGAGGGGATCTACGCCAACAAGCAGCTCGAGTACTACATGCTGCACGAAAGCGTGCCCTCGATTCGGGCCGACGCGGTGCATGTGGCGGGCATCACCGGCAAGGG
>Ga0070686_100002171_pt1 | contig 10826 bp, 16 predicted proteins | sample KBSS23LmetaG_FD_65654 | JGI IMG/M metagenome (GOLD analysis project Ga0070686, IMG submission 65654) | Switchgrass rhizosphere microbial communities from Kellogg Biological Station, Michigan, USA - KBS S2-3L metaG | ecosystem: Host-associated > Plants > Roots > Rhizosphere ...
GAGGTCCGGCGCGTGGAGGAGGCGAGGACATGAGACCCGAGGACTACGTCGGCCAGGAGACGCTCCGGCGCATGCAGCAGACGAAGTGGTGGATGCTGGCGCGGTTCCTCGACCAGCTTCTCTACAATGGGAGCGTCGTCCTCACGGAGGGGTACCCGCAGCAGATCGTCCACCACCCAAAGGACAAGGACAAGCTCACGCACAACCGGAAGTTCATGGTGGGGACTCCGATCTACGTCGGCGAGTTCCCGGAGTACCTGACGTGCCTCGGGCGCGACGGGAAGCAGTTCGACGTCGAAAAGACTCTGCGCGAGCTGATGCACGAGTGCGAGCGCATGGCCATGAAGGAGGTCACGTGACCCCCCTCGCCGACCTCGAGAAGCGCGCTCGGAAGCTCGACGCGGAGGAGCGGAGCGACGTGTCTGCGCTGCTGTACGCCGTCGTGCACCACCTCGTGGAGCACTCCCCCTCCCCAGCGCCCCGCGCGGTGGCGGGGGTGCCGGTGGTGACGGTCACCGAGGACGCCACCGGCACGCGCTCGCTCCGCATCGACGGAGTGCACATCGCCTGGATTGCAAGGGAAGAGGCGCTCCTCGTGCGGGACGCGTTTCGCGCATGGCTCGCCGCCCACTGGCCCACCGCGCCGAGGGAGAGTGGTCCCGACGTAGCAACGCTACAGACGGCGTTGGACCAGGCGTGTCACGAGCGCGACGCCCGCGACGCGGAGATCGAGCGGCTGCGGGAGCGGCTCGCGTCGGCACTCGGAGCGGGCCGAGTTGGTGAGTCGCCGAGTGACCTGCGTCGGCGGTTGAAGCGAATGCAGGAGCAATGGGACAAGCGCGTGGCGGAGGCTGTCGCGCGGGAGACGCTGCGGTGCGCGCTGGCCTGCATCCACGTGGCCAGGGAATGGCGTGAGGAGTCGACGCTAGGCTTCGGTGGCGAGGAGACGCGGAACAAGCTTCGCATCCAGTCCGCAGAGTCCGCGGAGCTGTGTGCGACGCGGCTCACGGGCAAGGGCATCGAGGAGCTACGGCGGCTGTACAAGCAGGATTGCGACGATCGGCTCGCGCGCGCGCACTCCCCCGCCTCGCCCGCTGGGGAGGCGCATCCGCCCGACCCTTGGTGCACGGCGACGATCCCCGTGAGCGCTGGCGGTGTCGCCGGGACGATGCGCTGCTCGTTGTCGAACTGCCATGAGGGGCAGCACGAGTGCCGTGGGCCTGGAGGGAATATGCTGCTCGCGTGGCCACAACAGGAGCCCGCTGGGGAGGCGCCGCTCATCGTAGAGCACATCTACACGTCGACGGCGTGCGCGCACGGTCGGTGCGACGAATGCCGCAAGACGTGCAAGTTCTGTCCGGCGACATGCCGGTGCGAGTGCCACGGCAGCGGGCGCGCGGCGAAGACTTTCGGAGCACAACACCTGGACGAGCGCGAAGGTGCACCCGTTGCTCGTGAACGAGGCGGTACGACTCAGGTGGTGTCCGCAGCTGCGCCGGCCAGCGCTCCGAAGGAGCCGGCATCTTCTCCCCCTCCCGTCGCGCCCGACGTGGACGAGGTGGAGAATCCGAACGACGCGGTGCACCTACTGGCCACCGCGCTCGCCAACTGTATGGCGGACTGGCAATACGATCCCGAGGACGACCGCAGCGTGCACGACTGGTGCACCCACGCCGTCAAGCGTCACATCCGCCCTCTCCTCATCGCCGCCCGCGCGGAGGCGTACGAACGCGCGGCGAAGGAGTGCGACCGCGAGGAGATGTCGTGGCGGCCGTCGTTCCCTCGTGAGGCAATTGCGGCGGACCAGTGTGCCCGCCGCATCCGCGCGCTGGTGAAACCGTGAAGCTCACGAAGCCGCAGCTACGGGCATTACAAGCCGTCAGCGAGAGCGATGTGGATTCGCTCTACTACCACGCGCGCTTCGACGGGCTACTCGACCAGCTCGACGACGCCAGCAAGAACATCGCGGTCACAGCGACGAACAGGGCCGAGGCCGCCGAAGCCGCGCTCGAGGTCGCACGGGAGGCGCTCGACGACTGTTCGGTCATGGGGATCGCCGACTGCCTCGACTGCAAGGAAACGCGCCGTGTGGCGAACGCAGCCCTCGCGAAGCTGCCGCCGCGGAGGACGACGTGACGGACCCGACGAAGACCGCGCCGACCGCGAGCACTCGGACGATCGTTGAGGAGTGGGCGGAGATCGTGCTCCTCATGGGCGCGCTGATCGACCGCGTCGATCGCCTCGTGGTGCGCGCCGGGTGCACGTCGCGCGTGGAACTCATGAAGCGGCTAGCGCGCGAGTGGAAGCATCACGGCGCCATCGCGGGGGAGGTGCCCCGTGGCGAGTAGGCGGGCGAAGCCGAGGGTGTTCTATCTCGTGCTCGATCGGGAAGGCAGCTACTACCCCGAGACGATCACGACCAGTCAACAGCAGGCCGACGACGCGCGGAGGCGACTGAACGATGACGTCGACTATGTTGCACCCCACCGCGTCATCCGCGTCGTCGAGCAGCCGCGAGGGCGGGCGGGTGGGTAGGAGGAAGGGATGACGACGAGACCTCGCGTCGTGGTGCATCACCGCAACGGCGTGTCCGAGATCGTGCGCGCGTCGGAGCTTGAGGTCGATGCGCCGGGAGACGGCCAGTGGATCGGCTACGCGATCTTTCGCGAAGATGGGTGGCCGATGTGCCCGCAGTGCGGCGAAGACGAGCTGTACTCGCTCGACATGCCCGCGACGGTCGCATCAATCGTAGGGTGCTACGCATGCCGGTGGAGGCCGCCTTCAACCCACAAAAGCAAAACGCCGCCCACCCCGTAGGGCAGGCGGCGCGTTGTGCGTCGTGATGTAGCTGCGGGTTAGCTGGGCGGCATCGCCTCCGCGTCGGTCGTCGGCGCCGGCACGCGTCGAAGCCACCGCTCGGCGTAGGCGTGGCGGTGCTTCGCCTTGGGCTCGTCGTCCGAGCACGCGCCAGACGTGTAGAGCGAGAGGTTGCCGCACGCCTTCCAGCTCTCCCGGACCTTCGCGAGAGCGACGTGCGCCGCCTTCCTGCGGTCGGTGATGAGGTCGTCGTAGTTCCAGCCATCGCCACGCGCCGACGCGTAGGCGTATCCGCCGCCTGGCGTCAGCCGCACGCGTGCGGTCTGGCTCGGGAGGAGCACCTGGAAGATCGATACTTCACCGAGCTCACCGCGAACTCGCCCGTCGTCGACGTCGGCGCGGAGCTGACTCTCGAGCGCGGCGATCGCCGCGAGTTCCAGCGCCGTCTTCGCGCGCCCGTGCGGCCCCTTGAACACCGGCGGCTCGCTCGCGTCGAAGGCAACGGCGACGACGTCCTCTGCGATCGACCGGTAGCGTGTGAAGTCGGCGCCCGGGTGAAGCGGCGGCACCCACGACGAGAGCGCGGCGAGTATCCAGATGACGGTGAGGGACATGCTTGCTCCAAAAGGAAACGGCCCGGCGCGACGCCGCACCATGCGACGCCGGCCGGGCCCGGGGAGGAGGAGGGGAACGAACGCTAAGAGGGATCGGGAACGGAGGGAGGAGCGGGGACGGTGTCGGGGGCGCGCTCGTCGCGCAGCGCGTTCATGGTTTGCCAGAACGTCGAGGTTGCGACGTCCCATGAGAAGAACGAGCACGTCGGATAGCGCGCCGAGAACGCGCGGAGGTCGTCCTCCGTGAGCCGCACCGACCGCGGGTCGCTCGTCCAGAGGTCGCCGGCCTGATCGCCGGCGCCGTATGTCAGGCCGATGGGCATGAGCATCGGCACCGCTTCGGGATGCGCCGTGGCGAGCGCGCGCCATGCGTCTTCGAGGCGCGCGCAGAACGACGCCACGTTCTGCCCGGCGGCGCACCAGTATGCTTGCGGAAGGACCGCGTCAACGCGCGCTCCGAACTCCGCGAACGGGAACCCTTGGTGCGACTGCGGTCGCCAGATGGGCGCGTGCGCCAACCATGCATCACCAACGAGGGTGCGTAGCCGGTCCGCGAATGCGACGGCGTCGGCCCGGCGGTCGACCTGGGAGAACTCGTGGTCGACCGTGTTCGGCACCCACTCCCACTCGGTCTCGGCGTCGATGACGTGCCCTTCGGAGCCGTCGGCGATGACCTGCGCGATCGCCGCCGCCTGCGTCTGCCACGTGCCCGGCTTGCTGTAGTTCCACGTGAAGATGCCGAGCCCGGCGTCCTTGCACCGACGGATGAGATCCACGCCTCGCCCGAGCCAGCGCGTCGAGCGACCGTCATCGCCGATCTTCGCGCACAGCCACCCGAAGCCCGCGCGCTGCGCCTGCTCCACGAGAACCGCGTTCTCGACGTCGATGGTCGAGTGGCGGTTGAAGGAGATCCAGATCCCCCTCCCGCGCGGGCCCTTGCCGCGCGCCTCCGCGCTCCCGCGGATGTCCAGCATGGCGCTCGGTGCATACTCGTTGTCGTCGGTCATCGCAGGCGCGGGTGCCACCCGAACGGGTCGATCCAACCCGCCAGGTTCATGAGCATGATCAGCGCGAACAACCCGACGATGACGTAGAGGACGCCGCGCAGAAACGCCGGCTCCTTCGGGAGCGGGGCGACGGACACGATCCAACACGCCACCGCGAAGATGAGCACCCAGATGACGAGCGCGACGAGCAGACTCATGGCTTCTTCTCCTCCGGCTTGTGGTCAGACTTCAGCGACGCCGACGATCTGCGCCGGCAGCTCGGCCGACGCGTCCTCGTTGGGCCACGTTCCGAAGCACCAACGCTCGCGGCCTTCACCAACGACGCTCACGTTCGTGAACCCCGCATCGACGAACTTGTCGATGAGCGTGGCATCGCTCACCACCTGTTCGAGCCAGCCGAGATGAATGTGCGCGCGGTACCGTCGGCCCTTGCGAACCGTGTACTTCACGGGCACCGCACCGAGTGGCAACGCGAGTGCAGATCCGCCTTCGACGTCGCCGCCGACCAGCACTCCGGCGCCAGGTTCGTGAGATGGGTTGATTGGGCGTGCTGGCACGTCGCGACGCAGCCCGCGTCGGGCGCGGCCTCCGTGCACCCTAGCGCGGCGAGCTGCGCGCAGCCGGAGGCGCACGCGTCGGCCGACGGCGGCGGCATCGCCGCGTCGTTCGTCGCCGGCGGCGGGGGCTGCGGCGATGGCGGGCACGCCTGGACGGCGGCGGCGAGCGCCAAGAATACGATCACCACTGGCGCCGATGTCTGGATTGGCAACAGGCCAATGCTACGTTTGGGGTGATGTCCAGAATGAGCGCCGAACAGCGAATTGGGTCTCGTCATGGCACCTTCACGGTCGTTTCGGTTGTTGAGGAGTCGACCGCTCGCCGCATGGTGGTGGCGTCGTGCATTTGCGGGGCGACTCGAGAATTGCGTCTGGATCACTTCATCGACACGAGTCGACCTCTCGCATGCGTTGAATGCGGCGGCGGTCACGTCGTAGGACGCTCCAAATACGACACGGTGACCCCGACGAAGAAACATCCCGCGACGCGTCGGCTCTGGTATCGCATGCACGATCGCTGTCGGGACCCGAACCACGATGCGTTCAAGTACTACGGCGGTCGTGGGATCAAGGTCTGCGAGCGGTGGGGCTCGTTTGACCACTTCCTGGAAGACATGGGTCCAGTGCCGTCCCCTTTGCACAGCATCGACAGGAAGGACGGAAACGGAAACTACGATCCTGGCAACTGCAGGTGGGCCACGAAACACGTGCAAATGCGAAACTTCTCCCGCAACCACTGGATCGTGTTCAACGGAGAGCGTCTCTGTCTATACGATTGGGCGGCGAAGGCTGGCCTGAACCCATCGTGCCTACTTCGTCGGCTCCAAGCTGGATGGTCCGTAAAGCGTTCGCTCACCGAACCTAGCCGGCACGCCGCACGCTCGCGACAACCAAATCACTGAACTCATTGAGCGCGGCCTCGTTGACCCGAACGTTACCGTTTTCTCCGTAGCCTTCGCCCCACGAGTTCCTGAGCGTGTAGACGAACGTCCCGTCCGCCACGCGCTCGTACGCGAAGATGGTCACGTAGTGGTCGAGCGGCTCGCCGGTCGCGCCGATGACGCCGCCCGAGTAGTTCTGCCACGCGGCGCTGCCGCCGGGGACGGCGGCGCACACGGGGAAGCCGTTGGTGATGGCGGTGCGGACATCGAGCCCGCGCTGCGCGCCGTACGTGTAGATCCCGTACTCACCGAGGAGGAGCGACTCCGCGTCCTTCTCGAGGTCACCGAGAGACGGCTCGTCGTTGACGGTCCGCGGATCCACGTCGCTCATCCGCCCGTCCGGCGGGCGCGGCCCCATCGGGCGGACGCCCCACTCCTCGAACGCGCGGAACGCCTGGTTGGGCTGGGCGCCCTCGTCGACGAGCCGCGGGAGCGAGCCGTCCGGGCGGGGCATGCGGTCGACGCACCGGGCGAGCCGGTAGTTGTTGTCGGGCGACGGCACCCACGGGAGCGGGTCTCCGGCAGCCTTGCATCCGGCGTAGATGGCGCACGCGGTGGCGTGCCCCACGCAGGAGCCGGACCCATTTTGGTCCAACACTGGCGGAAGATTGGCCTCACATGAGGCGGAGAACTCCGCTGCCTTCGGGTGTCGCGCCGCGAAGTGGTGAAACGGGGTCCGCTTGTGCCCGGGATCGTCGGGCACGTAGCCGGTGGAGTAGGTGCCCATCAGCGCGCGCTCGCCTTCCACGACGCCGCCAGAGGCTCAGGAACCGGCACCGCCGGTCCGGAACCGGCCATCAGTCCGCCTCCAGGCGCACGGATGCCCATCTGCCCAGCCAGGGTCATCAGGTCCTTGTAGGCCAGCGTGAAGTCCGCCATCGCGGCGTCGAGCTGCCCCTTGTCCGCCTCCTCACCAGCCCGGGCGAGCCGGGTGGCGGCGTCGAGCGCGGCGTGCGCCCTCGAGTCGATCTTCACGAACGACGCCTGGACGTCCTTCATGTCCGGGTGCTGGGCGAAGAAGAGCGTCGCCGCCGCCTCGATGATGGCGAGGATCTGCTCGCCGTCCTCGACCACCGCGATGACGTCGTTCAGGACCGGGATCGCCGAGTGAAGGAGCCCGCACCCTGGAAGGACGAGAACCATGGTGGCGAACACCCACCCGCGCGTCTTGCGCGCGAAGAGCGCGCGGCGTTCGTGAAGCGACGGCGGCGGGGGCGGTGTCGGAATCACCACGTCGACGCTGCCATTGCCCGGCGATGCGGGCGGCGGAGGCGGGCGGACAGAGAGCGCCTTCGGCATGGGGACGTCCTTGCCTCCGCGTGCGAAGTCGACGCCGAAGACCTGCAAGAGCACGGCGCCGATGCCGGCAGAGACGCCGAGCAGGAGCCCCTGCTTCCACGTCATCCCGTCGGCCGCCGCCTTGTAGACGGCACCGGCGAACGCGCCGCAGCCGATCGCCAACATCGGTCGCCACCGCGGCGGAACGGCGAACCACGCGGGGCCGGCATCGTCCTTCGAAAGCCGCACGATGAACCACGCGGCGATCGATGCGAGGACGAGGAAGACAGCGCTCCAGTTGTGGGCCGTCAGGAAGGTGATGAGCGAATCGAGAGTCGGCATGTGTCCCTTTTCAGTGGTGAGAGCCGAGGCATGCGCCGCCGAGGCCGGCGAGCCCGACGGCGAGCGTGACGAGGAGGCCCAGGAGGGCGAGCCGGTACTTGCGCGACGCCTCGATGGGCGCCTGCTTGACGTCGACGTTCATGCGCTGGATCTCGACGTGGCCGCGCTGCATCGACAGCTTGTGCATGTCGGCCTTGCGCTGTTCTCGCTCGAGCTTCTCGCGCTCCTCGCGCGCGGCTCGGTATCGGATCCGCTCTTCGCGGTCCTCTTCAAGCAGTGCGACGACGTCGTCGATGCGGGAGAGCTGCCCGACATACGGCGCCAGCTCCTGCTTCACGACGTCCTGCACATGCCGAGCGAGACCCTCAGCCATGCCGCGGATGCGGTCGTCGACCTCCGACAGCACACGTCGGCGGAACGCGTCGTCTCCGTCCCGCGGCTGCATCGCCGAGGGAAGGGGCACCTCGACGACGCGCGGCATCGTCCCGCGCGACGGCGGGCGAGCGGGCGGCGCTGGCTCCTGCCGGCCAGTGGTCCGCCGATGGTCGAGCGGTCGCGAGGTGTCGGGATGGCTCCTCCCCCGCTCGTCGTCAGTCACCGGGGAGCCCGAACGAAGCGGCCACCTTCTCCAGTAGCTCGCCGAGCGCGAACGGCTTCGGCATCTCACCCCGCGGCACGTCGAGGCCTTCGGTGGAGATGGCCCACTTCTGAAACGACGAGATGCTCTGCGAGTCGCTCATGATGATGACGGGCACGTCCGCCATCGACGGCATGGCGCGGAACTGCGCAAAGAACATGAGCGACGAGCCGATGCGCGGCGCTTCCTTCGCGACCTTGACGTTCCAGCCATCGACCGTCGGCGCGGGCGGGCGTGCCCCCTCAGGGATGGGATCGCCAGGCGGCAGGTGGACGTCGAGCAAAACCACGCCCGGGAGCCGAGGCGCGTCGCCCGATCGCTGCGGCAGCATGTACTCGCGCCGCACGATGGCGAGCGCCTCGACGCCATTGGTCGCGGTCAACGTGCGGTAACCGCAGTCGGTCAGCTCTTGCTTGATGACGTCCGCCAGGTCGAGATCGTCCTCGACCACGAGCACATACCGCGTAGGGCGCGGAGATGGGCGCTCGCCTGGGTCCGACTCATCGTCGTCGCGCTGTAGCGCGTTCGCCGGGCTCAGCTTCGCCGACGCCTGGACGAACGCGAATGAGAGTTCGGGAGCGGACGGGCGCACGTGAGTCTTTCTACGAAGGCTCGGTCACGCCAGCTTCGCTTCGACGTTGATCCACAAGTATCCGGCGGTCGGCACGGTCTCTGTCTGGCCGCCCGCATAGGTGACCTTCCACGAGGCCTTGTATGTGGCGGCCGTGTCGAGGTCCGTGGAGCCCCACGCGTACCGCACGGCGGCGGTAGGCACGTCGGTGATCGTTGCCGACGCGCTGACCTTGACGACGCCTGTCTGCGCGTCGGCCATGATGAACGTCACCGTCGTGCCCACCGGGGAGAGGTCGACCGGCGAGTTGTCTTCCTGCTCGAGCCGCGCGGTGAGCGCGGGAAGCCGATCGCCTTGTTTCCAGGTGAGCATTGCGGGTGTGGGCTCCGTGATGACGGCGCGCGCGCCGAGAGTCGTCGACCGCGCGACGGTGGCGGGCGTCTGGTCGGTGGCATGCGCGGAGAGGACGGTCAGCCGCGCGACGCCGCCGATGGTCGTGACCGTCGCGAAGAGCGGGGGCCGCGCAGTGGGTGTGCGGCTCGGTAGCTCGAATGTCGCCGCGTCGTGCGGCGCTGGCAAGCTCTCCGCGATTGCACGGAGCCATGCCGCGACGCGCGTAACGACGTCGGTCGGTGTCGAGAGCGTCTCGACGACGCTCCGCGTGCGTACCCTCGCATACGTGATGGCGTCACTCGGCGCCGGCAGCGTCTCGGCGACCACGCCGCGAACGTAGGAGACGTTCCGCGTGACCGCGTCGGTGGGCGCGGCGAGGGTCTCGGCGGCAGTGCGAGCGGTCGCGATGCGGCGCGTGACTGCGTCCGATGGCGACGAGAGCGACTCGGATACCGCACGTGCCGCGCCGACGGCATGCGTGATCGCGTCGCTCGGAGCGGACAGCGATTCGGCCAGCGCCCGGACGTAGGTGACGGCCCGCGTCACCGTATCCGTCGGCGCGGCGAGGCTTTCGGAGATCGACTGGTTGTAGTTCGTCGCCCCGCCGTTTTTGACGTAGGTGACGACGTCGGTCGGGGCGCTCAGCGTCTCGGCAATGCCGCGAACGTACGCCGCCATGCGCGTCGGCGTGTCGGTGGGCGCGGAGAGGGTCTCTGCGATCGATCGATGTGCGGCGAAGGTCCTGGTGACGGCGTCGGTGGGCGACGAGAGCGTCTCTGCCACCGACCGCGCGCCGACGTAGGCGCGAGAGACAGCGTCCGTTGGTGCGGAGAGAGTCTCCGCGGGCCCCCGGTGGAACGCGACCGTGCGCGCGACCGCGTCGAGCGGGGCGGAGAGACTCTCCGCCAGGCTTCGCGAATAGACGGCGGTGCGCGTCGGCGAATCGCTGGGAGCGGACAGCGTCTCCGCGATCGATCGCGAGCCCGTGAAGGCGCGCGTGACCGCGTCGCTGGCGGCCGAGACGGCCTCGGCGAGGCTCCGCGAGTAGGCGACGGCCCGCGTGACCGCGTCGGTCGGCGCAGAGAGCGACTCCGATACAGTCCGCGCTCCGGAGAACGTCCGCGTCGCGGCATCCGAGAGCGAGGTCGACTCGCTGACCGACCGCGCGTAGGTCGCCGCGCGCGTGACGGCGTCGGTGGGCGCGGAGAGGGTCTCCGAAACCGACCGCGACGCCGCTTCGACGCGGGCGACAGCGTCCGTCGGTGCCGAGAGGGTCTCGGAGACGGAGCGCGAATAGGGAATCGACGCCGGCGGGAGATTGAGCTGAAAGAGAAGAAGAAGCACGCCCCTCTCTCCCTCTCAGCTCACGCCGGTCAGTTCTCTTCCCACCAGCAGATCTCGGGCGCGTACGACGCCGCGGACGGCGTGGTGCCGTTCATGACGTAGTAGATCAGCGCGCACGTCGCGGGGGCGATGATGAGCGGTGGGAGTGCGATCGGCAGGTTGCTCGCGTTTGCGACGGTGATCGAGCCGTTGATCATCGCCTCGACGCCGCCGAAGTTCATCAGGATCTTGTCCCCGACGACGCCAGCCACCGTGGCCGACACGGCAGGCCGGAGGATGTCGAGCCCGACGACGGCCTTCTGCGCGACCGCGGAGGCCGCAGTGA
>Ga0070686_100002172_pt1 | contig 10825 bp, 8 predicted proteins | sample KBSS23LmetaG_FD_65654 | JGI IMG/M metagenome (GOLD analysis project Ga0070686, IMG submission 65654) | Switchgrass rhizosphere microbial communities from Kellogg Biological Station, Michigan, USA - KBS S2-3L metaG | ecosystem: Host-associated > Plants > Roots > Rhizosphere ...
GGGGATATAGGAAATCGGGGCATCCTTGACGTCCGCGAACGTCACTTCTTCCCACGAAGTCGGTGTATTGATCAGGGTGCGTAGGAGCTTGTTATTCAGCGCGTGACCCGACTTGTGGCCGCTGAACTCGCCGATGAGGCTGCGACCGAGCAGATACAGATCGCCGATCGCGTCGAGAATCTTGTGCTTCACGAACTCGTCTTCGTACCGCAGCCCGTCTTCATTCAGCACGCGGTAGTCGTCGAGCACGATTGCGTTGTCCATGGTGCCGCCGAGCGCGAGATTCTTCGAACGCAGGAATTCCAGGTCGCGCATGAAGCCGAAAGTGCGCGCGCGGCTGATCTCTTTCAGGAACGAGGTCGTCGAGAAATCCATCGAAGCGCTCTGCGCCCGCTTCTTGAAGATCGGGTGATTGAACTCGATCTCGAAATTCACCTTGAAACCGTTGTACGGATCGAAGCGCGCCCACTTGTCGTCGTCCTGCACCAGGATCGGCTCGAGCACGCGTACGAAGCGCTTCGGCGCCGGCTGCTCTTCGATGCCGGCCGACTGCACTAGAAATACGAACGGGCCCGCGCTGCCGTCCATGATCGGCACTTCTTCCGCCGACAGATCGACGTAGGCGTTATCGAGGCCGAGCCCCGCGAATGCCGAGAGCAGATGCTCGATGGTGGAGACGCGGATGTTGTCGCGGATGAGCGTCGTGCCCAGCATCGTGTCGCCGACATTTTCGGCGTAAGCGCGGATGTCCACGGGCTCGTCGAGATCGGTGCGGCGAAACACCACGCCCGTGTCGACGGGCGCGGGACGCAGCACCATCAGCACTTTCTTGCCTGAATGCAGCCCCACGCCGGTGGCGCGGATCGTGTTCTTGAGCGTTCTTTGTCGCAGCATTCGCGTCGGAACCTCGTTGAGAAGCCGTCCTCCTTCAAGCCCGGACTTAGGTTAAGCGGGCGCAGACCCTACCATCGCCGCACGACAGCGGCAAGCCTCTGACTTGCCGCCAGTTTTGCGGCGGCGCCCCTTCCGGGCGCCGGCCCGCTTCCGCCAGCGCGCCGTCGCAGCGACGCGCCGTCGTGAACCTGTCAGTCCGCCTGCCGCCGCAGAAACGCCGGGATGTCCAACATAGACGTGTCCTCGGCGCTCAATCCGTCGCCCACGGCCCGTCTCGGCGTAACCGCTTGCGGGTCCCGTTGGTTGCGGATGTACGTCGGCACGTGCAGATCGTCCAGCGTCGGCACGCGGTGGCTGTTGCGTCCGCCCGGGATCGCCGTCATGCGGCGGCCATCCTGCTGAGGCATTTGCCCGGCAACCGGTCGGCCGATGCCCGTCGCAACCACAGTGACGCGGATTTCCTCGCGCATCTCCGGATCGATCACGCAGCCCACGACCACGTTGGCGTCTTCCGAGGCGTACTGCTTCACGGTGTCGCCGACCATGCTGAACTCGCTGGTCCGCAAGTCCATGCCGGCCGTGACGTTGATCAGCAGGCCATGCGCGCCCTGCAGGTTCACGTCTTCCAGCAGCGGGCTGGAAACGGCGGCTTCCGCAGCCTCGCGCGCCCGGTTGTCGCCGCGCGCCGAGCCCGAGCCCATCATCGCCATGCCGGTTTCCGCCATGACCGTGCGGACGTCGGCAAAGTCGACGTTGATCATGCCCGGCCGGGTGATCAACTCGGCAATACCTTGGACAGCGCCTTGCAGCACCTGGTTCGCCGCTTTGAAGGCGTCGAGCAGGGTCACGTCGCCGCCGAGCACCGTCAGCAGCTTCTGGTTCGGGATCGTGATCAGGGAGTCGCAGTGCTTGGCAAGCTCGCTGATGCCCGTGTCGGCAGAGCTGAGACGCTTGCGGCCTTCCATGTCGAACGGCTTGGTCACGACCGCGACCGTGAGGATGCCCAGCTCCTTCGCCACTTGCGCGACGATCGGTGCTGCGCCCGTCCCGGTGCCGCCGCCCATGCCAGCCGTGATGAACAGCATGTCGGAGCCTTCGATCATCTCGATGATGCGATCGCGGTCTTCCATCGCTGCCTGACGGCCGACCTCGGGATCGGCACCCGCGCCGAGGCCCTTGGTGATGTTGCAGCCGATCTGCAGGCCCACTTTCACCTTCGAGTGCTTGAGCGCCTGCGCATCGGTGTTGATGCAAATGAAATCTACGCCTTCGATCCCGGCAGAGATCATGTGTGCGACCGCGTTGCCGCCGCCGCCACCGACTCCGATTACTTTGATTACGGCACCTTGGTTTTCTGTATCAGCGAGTACGAACATCGTTAGTCCCCTCGATGTCTGCGAGACATCTGGTCAAGCCCACCTAGCAACTCGCTGCGGCTTCGGTTGCGCTCAGAGGACGCAATCGAGGTCGCAGCCCAAAACAAGTGACGGGAGTCACGTGAGTCACGTGGGTCACGAAGGCAGCGTCGCTTCTGGCCCTCGTGACCCTCGTGACTCTCATGGACCCTCGTCACTCCCATCAGAAATTTCCTTTGAACCATGCGTTCATTCGATCCCACACGCCCTTGGCCGCGCCGAGCGGCTCGCCGCGGCGGCCGCGCAGATAGTTCTCGCGGCCGTACAGCAGCAGGCCGACGCCGGTCGAATGAATCGGATTGCTCACGACGTCGACCAGCCCGGTGATGTGCTGCGGAATGCCGAGCCGCACCGGCATGTGGAAGACTTCTTCGGCGAGCTCCACGGCGCCTTCCATCTTCGAGCTGCCGCCCGTGAGCACGACGCCCGCGGCGATCACTTCCTCGAAGCCGGAGCGACGCAGCTCCTCGCGGATCAGTCCGAACAATTCCTCGTAGCGCGGCTCGACCACTTCGGCGAGCGTCTGGCGCGCGAGCCGGCGCGGCGGACGATCGCCCACGCTCGGCACTTCGATGGTCTCGTCCGAGTTCGCGAGCTGCGACAGCGCGCAGGCGAACTTCAACTTGATCTCTTCCGCGTGATGCGTCGGCGTGCGCAGGCTGACCGCGATGTCGTTGGTCACCTGGTCGCCGGCGATCGGAATCACTGCGGTGTGGCGGATCGCGCCGCCGGAGAACACGGCGATGTCGGTCGTGCCGCCGCCGACGTCGACCAGGCACACGCCGAGTTCTTTCTCGTCATCCGCGAGCACGGCGTAGCTGGAAGCGAGCTGCTCGAGCACCACGTCTTCGACTGCGAGCCCGCAGCGCTGCACGCACTTCACGATGTTCTGTGCGGCGCTCTCGGCGCCAGTGACGATGTGCACCTTCGCTTCGAGGCGCACGCCCGACATGCCGATCGGCTCGCGAATGCCTTCCTGGCTGTCGATCAGGAATTCCTGCGGCAGGATGTGCAGGATCTTCTGATCCGCGGGGATGGCCACAGCGCGTGCCGCGTCGATGACGCGGTCGACATCCTCGGCGGTCACTTCCTTGTTGCGGATCGCGACGATGCCGTGCGAGTTGAGACTGCGCACGTGACTGCCGGCGATGCCGGCGTACACCGAGTGGATCTCGCAGCCGGCCATCAGCTCCGCTTCTTCGACCGCGCGCTGGATCGACTGCACCGTCGACTCGATGTTGACGACGACACCGCGTTTCAGGCCGCGCGATGGATGCGAACCGAGGCCGATGACCTCGATGCGCCCGTCATAGGTCATCTCGCCGACGATCGCGACGACTTTCGAAGTCCCGATGTCGAGGCCGACGATCAGATTTCGTACATTTTTCTTAAGCATCTGGTTTGGCATCCTGTGCGTCATGGGCGACGCGGGTAGGCGCGTTCCAACCGATCGAGAAACCGTTGCTGTAGCGCAGGTCGACGTAGTTCACGTCCGAGCCGCGCGACGCGACCACCGGGCTGGCGATCGCGATGAAGCGTTCGAGCCGGGCCGCGACGTCCTGCCTGCCGAGGCGTACTTGCGCACCGTTGCCGAGCGTCAGCTCCCACGCACCGCGTGCATCGAGCTCGACCTTCGACAGGCGCATACCGACCGCAAGCAGCCGCGGATAAGTCTTGAGATAGAGCTGCGCGACTTCCGCCTCGGTGCCAGTCGGCCCGATCAGTTGCGGCAGCTCCGGAGGAATGTGTCGCGCGTGCGGCAGGAACAATTCGCCACGCGTGTTCATCAAGCCGTCCTCGCCCCAACGCGCGACTGCGACGTGCTCGGTGATGAACACGCGCACGCCGTTCGGCCAGCTGCGCTCGACGCGCGCACGGTCGACCCACGGAATGCTTTCGAGTGCAGCGCGCAGCGCGTCGAGATCGACCGAGAGGAATCCAGCGCCGCGGAACGGCGCGACCACTTCTTCGATCTGCACCGGCGCGACTCGCTGGAAGCGGCCGCCGACTTCGACCTTGCCGATCGGGCGATCGAACGCGAGCGCCAGACCCCACAGCATGATGCCGATGCCGATCAGCATGCCGGTGATGCCGAGCACGGACTGCAATCCGCCGGCGACGATCGGCTTGAGCCAGGCAAGCGAGTAGCGGCTGCCGCCGCTGCGCTCCGCCTTGCGGCGATTGCGCTTACGTTGGCCGAAGATCATGGCTTCCCTCCTAGTTTCATGGCGCGCGTCCCGCGCGACCCAGGCTCGTTTCGAGAATCCGCCAGACCAGCTCGTCGAAGTCGATGCCGAACGCCTTGGCGCCTTTCGGCACCAGCGAGTGACTGGTCATGCCGGGCGTGGTGTTCACTTCCAGCAGATAGTTCTGGCCATCGCGATCGCGCATCAGGTCGACGCGGCCCCAGCCGCTGCACGCCGACGTGCGGAAAGCTTCGAGCGCCAGCGCGCGCATCTCCGTCTCCGCCGAGCCGTGCAGACCGGGACAGATGTATTGCGTGTCGTCGGAGACGTACTTCGCGTGATAGTCGTAGTACTCGCCGGGCGGCACGATGCGGATCGTCGGTAACGCTTCGTCGTTGAGGATGCCGACGGTGAATTCCTCGCCTTCGATCAGCTGCTCCATCAGCAGCTCGCCTTGGTAGCGCGCGGCGAGCGCCACGGCCTGTGCCAGATCGGTCTCTTTGAAGACGCGACTCACGCCGACGCTGGATCCTTCGCAAGCCGGCTTCACGATCACCGGCAAGCCGAGCCAGCGCGCAGCAGCGGTGACGTCGTCGGTGCGAGACAGCCGCGCATAGCGAGGCGTCGACATATTCAGCGACAGCCACACTTGCTTCGTGCGGATCTTGTCGAGCGTCAACGCTGAGCCGAGCACGCCGGAGCCGGTGTACGGCACGTGCAGGGCATCGAGCAGACCTTGCACGACGCCATTCTCGCCGTCGCCGCCGTGCATGATGTTGAACACGCGGTCGCAGCGCTTTGCCGAGATGTCGGCGAGCAACGCCGGAACTCCGTCGACCGGATGCGCGTCGACGCCGCGGCGGAGCAACGCGTCGAGGCAGTTCTTGCCGGAATTCAGCGACACTTCGCGCTCGGACGAAGGGCCGCCGAGCAACACCGCGACGCGGCCGAATTCGCGCGGATCCGTGACCTGTACACTCATCGTCCTTCTCCCACGATGCGCACCTCAGGCCTGAGCTGCACGCCGTGTACGCGCTGGACTGTCGCCATCACGTACTGAATCAACTGTTCGATGTCCGCCGCGCTGGCAGTACCGTCGTTCACGATGAAGTTCGCGTGCATCTCCGACACGCGAGCGCCGCCGATGCGATGACCTTTGAGCCCGGCGCTGTCGATCAAGCGCGCCGCGTGATCGCCCGGCGGATTCGTGAACACCGAGCCGCACGACCATTCGCCGATTGGCTGCGTCGCCTTGCGACGCGCGAGCAGCAGACGGATGTCTTCGTTGCTCACGCCGGGACGCTGTTCGAACGTGAGGCGTGCGCCGAGGAACCACTCGTTCGACGGACCTGCGACGTGGCGATAGCTCGCGACGTAATCGCTCGCGGGCCGCTCGTGGCGCACGCCGGCGCGATCGATTGTTGCTACCCCGATCACGTGCCGCCAGGTCTCGCCGCCGAACGCACCGGCGTTCATGGCGAGCGCACCGCCGAGCGTTCCCGGAATGCCCGCGAAGAACTCGGCGGGGCCGAGGCCCCACTTGATGCACTGCTTGGCGAGCTTCGCGCACGCGACGCCGCTGCCGCACCAGATCTCGTTGTCGCCGTGCCGCTCCAACTCGTCGAAGACGCCGTGCGTCTCGATCACTGCGCCGCGAATGCCGGCGTCGCGCACGAGCAGATTGCTGCCGAGCCCGATCCACATCACGCTCGTGTCCGGTTCGAGGCTGCGCAGGAACGCAGCGACGTCGGCAACGTCGAGCGGACGGAAATAAATATCGGCGGGGCCGCCCACGTGCCAGGACGTGTGCTTCGACATGGGCTCGCCGCGACGGACGCGCGAAGCGATGTCCGGAGGCAGTGCCAGCGCGTTCATGGCCGCCTCCGGTCGACGAAGGGCGCCGGCTGAACCGAAGCAAGCGCGGTCGGCAGTTCTGCTGCCGCAGCGCCGATGCTGCCCGCGCCCATCGTCACGATCACGTCGCCGTCGCGAGCGATCTGGATCAGCGCGCGCGGCAGGTCTTCGATCTTCTCGAGCAACAGCGGCTCGACGCGACCGTGCGAGCGAATCGCGCGGCAGATCGCTTTGCCGTCTGCACCCGCGATCGGCGCTTCGCCGGCCGGATACACCTCGGTGACGATCAGCGCATCGACAGTCGCAAGCACGCGCGCGAAGTCGTCGAGGAGATCGCGCGTGCGCGTGTAACGGTGCGGCTGGAACGCCAGCAGGACGCGCCGCCCCGGCCAGCCCTGGCGGATCGCTTCGAGCGTCGCGGCCAGCTCCGTCGGGTGATGACCGTAATCGTCGATCAGCGTCACGCGGCCGACTGCGGTCTGCACGTCGCCGTACTGTTGCAGCCGGCGATCGACGCCGTGGAAGTTCGCGAGCGCGGCCTGGATCGCTTCGAACGCGACGTTCAGCTCGAGCCCGACCGCGATCGCAGCGAGCGAATTGAGCACGTTGTGCGTGCCCGGCAGACTCAACTGCACGGGCAGCAGCGTCTGCGAGCCGCGCCGTTGTAAGTCGTAACGGGTTTGCGTGCCCTGACGCGCGATGTTGATCGCGCGAATGTCGGCGTCTGCTTCGATGCCATACGTCACGACCGGGCGAGCGATGCGCGGCAGCAGGCTCGCTGCCATCGGATCGTCGGCGCACACGATCGCGACTCCGTAGAACGGCATGTTGTGCAGGAAGTCGATGAAGCTCTGCTTCAGCCGCTCGAAGTCGCCGTCGTGCGTAGCGAGATGATCGTTGTCGACGTTGGTGACGATCGCCATCATCGGATGCAGATGCATGAACGACGCGTCGCTCTCGTCGGCTTCCGCCACGAGATAGTTGCCTGCGCCGAGCCGCGCGTTGCTGCCTGCGCTCCTGAGCCGGCCGCCGATCACGAACGTCGGATCGAGACCGCCCTCGGCGAGGATCGACGCGACCATGCTGGTCGTCGTGGTCTTGCCGTGCGTGCCGGCGACAGCGATCGCGTAACGGAAGCGCATCAGCTCCCCGAGCATCTGCGCGCGCTGCACGACCGGCACGCGCCGTTCCTTTGCTTCCAGCACTTCCGGGTTGTCGGGCTGCACGGCGGTCGACACGACCAGCACGTCGGCCTTGCCGACGTTGGCGGCTGCGTGACCGAACTTGATGTCGGCACCCAACTGCGCGAGCCGCTGCGTCACGGCGTTCGGCTTGAGATCGCTGCCTTGCACTTGATAGCCGAGGTTCAGCAGCACTTCGGCAATGCCGCCCATGCCACTGCCACCGATGCCGACGAAGTGGATGCGGTTGATGCGGCGCATGCGTGCGGATTCGCTCATCGCGCACCTCCCGCGACCGCGTCGCATGCGTCGGCGAGTCGCACGTCGGCGTCGACGATCGCGACAGAGCGCGCACGCGCCGCCATGTCCGCGAGTTTCGCGCGACCGGCGCGCAGCAGTTTCTGCAGCTCTTCCGCCAGACTCGCCGGCGTCAATTGCGCTTCGGCGATCGCGACAGCCGCTTGCGTATCGACGAGGAACTTCGCGTTGAGCGTCTGGTGATCGTCGACCGCAGCGGCAAACGGCACGAAGATCGCGGGCAGCCCCGCTGCCGCGAGCTCGGAAACCGTGAGCGCACCGGAGCGGCAGACCACGAGGTCCGCCCACGCATACGCTTCCGCCATGTCGTCGATGAAGGCACGCACGTCGGCTTGCACGCCGTGCTTCGCGTACAGCTCCTGCGCTTGTGCGAGATGTCGCTCGCCCGCTTGATGAATCACGATCGGGCGCGAGGCTGCGTCGATCGTCGCCAGCGCTGCGGGCACGGCAGCATTGAGACGCGCCGCGCCTTGGCTGCCGCCGAATACGAGCAAGCGCAGCGGGCCAGTTCGGCTGCCGAATCGCTCGGCAGGCGCTGCGAGTGAAGCAATCTCCCGCCGCACCGGATTGCCAACGCGCTCAGCGTGCACAGCCGGCGGGAAGCTTGAGGGGAACGCTTCGAGCACGCGACGCGCGAAGCGCGCGAGCATGCGATTGGTCATGCCAGCGACTGCATTCTGTTCGTGGATCACGAGCGGCCGACGCGTGAGCCACGCAGCGACACCGCCCGGACCCGATACGAAGCCGCCGGCACCCAGCACGACGTTCGGTCGCCGACGACGCATCACCTGCAGGCTCTGCCAGATCGCCAGCGACAACTTGAACGGCGCCGCGAGCCAGGTCGCGAATCCTTTGCCGCGCAGCCCGCTGACGCTGATCCATTCGATCTCGATGTGCTGCGGGGGTACCAGCTTCGCTTCGAGCCCGCGCTGCGTGCCGAGCCACACCGGCTCGTAGCCGCGTTCGCGCAGCACGCGCGCAGCCGCGAGCGCCGGAAATACGTGACCGCCCGTGCCGCCCGCCATGATGAGGACGGTGCGCTTCATGACGGCCGCTCCCGTCGCACGGCGAGCCGGCCGGCGGCGCTGGCTTCGTGATGAATGCGCATCAAAACGCCAAGCCAGCCGAGCGTGACCATGATGCTGGACGCGCCGTAGGACATGAGCGGCAGCGTCAGTCCCTTGGTCGGCAGCAGGCCGAGGTTGACGCCGACGTTGATGAACGTCTGCAAGCCGAGCCAGAGGCCGAAGCCCGCGGCGAAGTAAGCCTGGAACGGCAGCCCCGCTTCGGCTGCCTCGCGTGCAATGTGGAATGCACGCCAGGCCAGCACGACGAACAAGCCGAGCGTGACGACGACGCCGGCGAGACCGAGCTCTTCCGCGAGCACTGCGAACACGAAGTCCGTGTGTGCCTCGGGCAGATAGAACAGCTTCTGCACGCTCGATCCGAGCCCGACGCCGAACATCTCGCCGCGACCGATGGCGATCAGCGATTGCGTGAGCTGGAAGCCGGAATTGAACGGATCCGCCCACGGATCCATGAAGGCCGTGAGTCGCTTGAGCCGATACGCGGACGTGACGGCGATGATCGCCATGCCGCCGGCAGCAAGCAGCACGAGCGCGAGGAAGTGACGCAGCTTCACGCCCGCGAGGAACAGGATGCCGAGGCCGGTCGCCATGATGACGGTCGCTGCGCCGAAATCCGGCTCCAGCAACAACAGCAGCGCCGCACCCATCAGCACGCCGAGCGGCTTGAGGAAACCTTTCAGGTTCTGCTTGAGCTCCGCCTGCTTGCGCACGACGTAGCTCGCGAGATACGTCAACAGCAGCACGCGCGCGAGCTCGGAGCCCTGGAAATTCATGATGCCTGCGCGCAGCCAGCGGCGGCTGCCATTCACTTCGTGGCCGATGCCCGGCACCAGCACGATCACCAGAATCAGGAACGCGAACAGCAGCAGCGGCAGGCTGATGCGCTCCCAGACGTTCGTCGGGATCAGCATCGCGATCACGGCGCAAACGAGTCCGAGCACGACGCCGACCATCTGCTTGTCGAAATAGCGCAGCGGCTCGTGCAGCTGCTTGTCGGCGATCGAGATCGAAGCCGACGTCATCATGACGAGGCCGAGCAGCAGCAGCGCGCCGACGGTCAGCAGCAGAACCGAGTCGAATGCGAAGCGCCGTGGGCGGGCGCTCGAGCGGGCGAAGGCGAGTGCTGCGGCGTTCATGCTTCGAGCCTCCTGACGGATGCTGCGAACATGTAGCCGCGATGCGCGTAGTCACGAAACATGTCGAAACTCGCGCAGGCAGGAGACAGCAGAACGGTTTCGCCGGAGCGTGCAGCACGCGCGGCGCGCTGCACGGCATCGTCCATGTCTTTCGCAAACTCGATGCTCGCGACACCTTCCAGCGCCGCGGCGAGCAGCTTCGCGTCTTGCCCGAGCAGCACGACGTGCCGGACCTTGCCGCGGAACGCCGCAGCGAGCGGCGTGAAGTCCTGGCCTTTGCCTTGTCCGCCGGCGATCAGCACGAGCGAGCCCGGCATGCCGGCCACGGCGGCGAGTGTCGCGCCGACGTTCGTGCCCTTCGAATCGTTCACGTAGCGCACGCCGCGCACGTCGGCGATCCACTGCGACCGATGCGGCAGTCCGGTGAATTCACGCAGCGCCTGCACGCACGGTTCTTGCGGGAGTTGCAGCGCATCGCACATGGCGAGCGCCGCCAGCGCGTTCGCGACGTTGTGCAGCCCGGAGATCTTCAGCTCGGACATCGCGAGGATCTGGCGTCCGCCGTGCATCAGCGCAACGTCCTCACCCAGCGGCAACGTGTAGTAATCGCCGCCCACATCCGAGCGCAGCGTGAACGACAGCACGCGCGGCGCACGATGCGGCATGGCCTGCACCAACGGGTCGTCGAGGTTGATCACGACAGCGTCGCAGTTCTGGAAGATGCGAGCCTTCGACGACGCGTATTCGCTGACG
>Ga0070686_100002174_pt1 | contig 10821 bp, 12 predicted proteins | sample KBSS23LmetaG_FD_65654 | JGI IMG/M metagenome (GOLD analysis project Ga0070686, IMG submission 65654) | Switchgrass rhizosphere microbial communities from Kellogg Biological Station, Michigan, USA - KBS S2-3L metaG | ecosystem: Host-associated > Plants > Roots > Rhizosphere ...
TAAATTGTCTGACGCTTCGGCGGGTGAAACACGACGCGTTGAAGTAGCGTCACGAAGAGTCGGCTTGCACCCGATGACTCGACAACGTTTCATTGTGCCGAATAAAAAACCGCGGTGAATGGAAACTTCCATCACCGCGGCTGCGAAAGAAAAATCAGGTCAGAATGTTACTCTACAACCCAGGTCTCACCACTGTTCATCAGTTTTTCGAGATTACCTGGTCCAGTTTTGGCGATCGCCGCGTCAATCTGTTCGTCCATCATCTCTTCATAAGTCGGACGTTCGACCGCACGGAAGATGCCCACCGGTTGTGGGAAGTCAGGTTGTTCCATGCGCGCGAGCATGAATGCCACTGATGGATCGTTAAGATAGATGTCGTGCACGAGCAGATCGTTCTCAGTAATTCCGTTCTCACCAATGGTGACAACTTCAGGGTGTGCGCCATTCATGCGAATACCCTTGTTGCGGTCCTTACCAAAAACCATCGGCTTACCGTGCTCCAAGTACAGCACCCGGTCTGATCGAACGCCGCGTTCGGCGAAGTAATCAAACGCACCATCGTTGAAGATGTTGCAGTTCTGGTAGACCTCGATAAACGAAATCCCTTTATGCTTTGCGGCAGCTTCAACAACTCCGCCGAGATGTTTGACATCGATATCGATCGAGCGCGCGACGAATGTCGACTCACTTGCAATCGCTAATGACAGGGGATTAACGGGATAGTCGATCGTCCCCGCTGGTGTCGATTTCGTTTTCTTTCCAAATTCCGAGGTCGGACTGTACTGTCCTTTCGTTAACCCATAGATGCGGTTGTTGAAAAGGATGTAGTTGATGTCGAGGTTGCGGCGAATGGCATGCATAAAATGGTTTCCACCAATCGACAACGCATCGCCGTCACCGGTGATCACCCAAACGCTTAATTCTGGATTAGCACACTTGATGCCCGTTGCAATTGCCGGCGCCCGGCCGTGAATACTGTGAAAACCATAGGTGTTCATATAATAGGGAAATCGGGAAGAGCAACCAATGCCCGAAACGAAAACCACCTTCTCGCGGGAGATGCCCAACTCAGGCATCACCTTCTGGACGTTGTTGAGAATGGCGTAGTCGCCGCAGCCCGGACACCAACGCACTTCCTGATCGGAGATGAAGTCGGCCTTTTTCAACTGTCCCGGCGGCGGCGCAATGCGGCCCGATACCGGCGAGCCCCCTTCGCTTTCGGCCGAAACAACTGGCGCATTTACGTTTCCATTCCCATTGTGTCCGTTACTTTGTGTACTCATTCGATCTCCTGACTGGCTATTTAAAGATATCGACTACCGCAACTCTGAAGCCCGGTAACAAATCATCCGCAGCAACAGATTCTCCCGCGCGTGAGGAACGCAACCCGAACCTACAAATACTCTTCAACCTTTCTAATAATCTCGCGGATCTGGAACGGCCGTCCTTTCACCTTCGAGAACGCAACTGCGTCCACCAGGTACTTCGCACGAATCATTGTGCACAGCTGACCAAGATTCATCTCCGGAATGATCACGGTTTCAAATCCGCGCAGTACATCTCCGAGGTTCCGGGGAAACGGATTCAAGTGACGCAGGTGGGCCGCCGAAACACTTTTGCCTTCTCGCTGCATTCTCTCAACGGCCGAACTGATCGAGCCGTACGTCGATCCCCAACCAAGCACTAGCACTTTGCCGGTCGTTTCGCCCAACACTTCGACGGGCGGTATATCGGCAACCGCACGGTCGACTTTTTCCTGACGCAACTTCACCATCAAGTGGTGATTCTCAGGATCGTAGTTGACGTTACCGGTGATGTGCTGCTTCTCGATTCCGCCGATGCGGTGCTCAAGCCCGGGTGTTCCCGGCAACGCGTACGGACGTGCCAGAGTTTCAGGATCGCGAGCGTACGGCATAAACGACGCCGGATCAGTCGCGAACTTCACTTCGATCTTCGGCAAATCTTCAATGCGCGGAATGGACCATGGCTCGGCTCCGTTCGCGAGATAGCCGTCTGACAAGTAAAAGACAGGAACCATGTACTTGAACGCGAGCCTGACGGATTCAATCGCCATATGGAAGCAGTCGCCGGGCGTCGATGGCGCAACAACAATCGCCGGGCATTCACCGTTTCGCCCCCACACTGCCTGAAATAGATCAGCTTGTTCCGTTTTGGTCGGAAGACCCGTTGATGGACCACCGCGTTGCACGTTCACGATCACGAGTGGCAGTTCTGTCATCACTGCCAAACCGATCGCTTCCTGTTTGAGTGCGACGCCTGGGCCAGACGTTCCAGTCAATCCGATGTGTCCTGCGAAGCTTGCACCAATTGCGGAACATACCGCTGCGATTTCGTCCTCAGCCTGGAACGTCCGAACACCAAAACTCTTGTGACGCGCCAGTTCATGGAGAATGTCTGACGCGGGCGTAATCGGATACGAACCATAGAAAAGCGGTCGCCCGGCGAGCTGCGACGCGGCGACGAATCCAATTGCTGTCGCTTCGTTGCCGGTCAATTTCCGATACTTACCGGGCGCTATCTTCGCCTTCTTAACAGTGTAATGGGTGGTGAAAACTTCAGTGGTGTCTGCAAAGTTATAACCGGTCTTCAGCGCAATCTCGTTCGCCTTTGCCAGCTGCGGGTTCTTGCCGAATTTCGCTTGAATCCAATTCAGTGTGTTCTCCATCGGTCGATCGTAAAGCCAGTAAAGAACACCGAGCGCGAAGAAGTTCTTGCACCGATCGATCTCTTTTCGTGAAAGCTCGACGTTGCCTTTCAACGCGTTCATGTTGAGCGTCGAAATTGGCAACTTGTGCACGCGATATCCGGCAAGTGACGTGTCGTCGAGCGGGTTCGCTGCATAGTTCGCGTATTTCAAATTCTCCGGGGTGAAACCGTCAGTGTTAATGATAAGCGTGCCACCCTCTTCCAGATCCGGCAGGTTCACCTTCAGCGCCGCAGGATTCATCGCCACCAAAACGTTCGGCTGATCTCCAGGCGTCTTGATGTCCTGGCTGGAGAAGTTCAATTGAAATCCGCTGACGCCCGGCAAGCTTCCGGCGGGGGCGCGAATCTCAGCGGGGAAGTCGGGCAAGGTCGAAATGTCGTTGCCAACGACAGCTGACGTATTCGTAAATTGAGTGCCGGTTAACTGCATTCCGTCGCCGGAGTCTCCGGCAAACCGAATGGTCACGGTCTCGACTTCCTCCAAATTCTTTTCAGCCGAAGTGACAGGCGGTTCGATAACAGTGCTCATTGATTTCTAATTAACCCCTTCCAATTTGATTCTCAAACATTCGGTCTTCAGCGGGCGTCGCGAAACTATCCTCAATCGGGTGACCGTTCATCGAGGATTTTTGCGCATGCCCAAGTTGGTCAACGGGTATTGGCGCGGCTTTCCGGCCAATTTTCGGAGTGGACTTTCGTGATAATCCCCAACAACTTCCACGCGCGATTCTACCAGCAAAGCGAAGACCACAAAAGCGGACTTTTAGATGGGGAGAATGCGGCGTCGGGTTCGCATACTAACGCGACGCAAAAAGTGCTTGTAGTTCTTTGTCGTAAGGCGACATCGCCGCCAGCTCCGCGATGATTCCGGGGAGAATGCTCAGAGTGTAGTCGACCTCTTCAGCAGTGTTGTATCTGCCGAGTGAGAATCTGATCGAGCCCTGAGCTGCCGTGTAGGGAACATTCATGGCGCGAAGCGTAGGAGACGATTGCTTCGTGCTGGAGTGACAAGCCGAGCCAGTGGAGACACAAACGCCAGCTTTATCCAAATGCGCCAGGATGTTTTGCCCTTCGACATATTCAAACGAAATGTTCGAAGTGTTCGGCAACCGTTTCTCGGGTTCACGCGCGCCGTTCACGCGCGCATTTGGAATCGTGGTAAGGATCTGGGATTCAAATCGATCACGAAGCGCGCATATCTCTTCGTGATTGTCTGATTGGCTCGCGAGCTCACAAGCTGCGCCTAAGCCTACGATGTTTGGCACCGCGGATGTGCCTGCACGCCGCCCATGCTCTTGCGCTCCGCCGACGATGAACGATGGCAACGTCACACCCGAGCGCACGTACATCGCGCCGATTCCCTGCGGCGCATGAAGTTTGTGACCAGACAAAGCGAAGAGATCGACATTTGTTTCCTTCAGATTAATTAGGATCTTGCCCACCGCTTGCACTCCATCCACGTGGAACAACGCCGACGATTGTTTCCGCACAATCTCGCCAATCGTTTTCATGGGAAACAGTACGCCAGTTTCATTATTGGCCAGCATCACTGATACGAGCGCGGTGTCAGCGCGTAATGAACGTCGCAATTCATCGACATCCAGTTCACCCCGTTCATCCACACCGAGCCAGGTGACTTCGTATCCTTCCTTTTCAAGCAAGGCACAAAGATTTCTGACGGCCTCGTGCTCAACCTGCGTTGTGATGATGTGTCGCTTGTCTGGTTGTGTGGATAGCGCTCCTCGGATGGCCCAATTGTCAGACTCGGATCCACATGATGTGAAAACAATTTCACCGCTGTCGGCGCCAATCAAAGAAGCGACTTGTTCACGCGAATGCTCGACAGCGTCTTTCATCTTGCGTCCCAGCGCATGAGCAGATGAGGGATTGCCGAACAGTTCCGTTAGATAAGGCTGCATCGCCGCAGCTACTTCAGGAGCGACGCGTGTTGTGGCGTTGTTATCGAGGTAAATCATGGTCGTTATCCATTGTCAGGGTGAAACAGTCGGTATCCCGACACGTCGGGATAGCGTCAGGTCGTCTTTTGTTATACCCGATCTTGAGTGTTACCCGCATCGACCCGATGCTATCCCGACGTGTCGGGATACTGACTGTTTTGCGCCTTCGCCGACCTCTAAGCTCTACCGGCAGCGTCGAGCATCTCTTCGATCAGCGGGTGACACGAACCGCAACCACCACCTGCATTACACGCCCGGATAACTTCTGACACCGTGGCCAGTCCCTTCTCAGCGATCTCCGTTTCAATTACACGCTCTGAAACGCAAAAACAGGTGCAGATCAACGCCTCATCACCATTCCATTCGTGTCTGACTGCGTCGCTGTACTTCTGAATTGCCGCAACAAATGCGTCGCACCCGAGTCTGACGCAACTCACATCGGCTGTTTCTTCGAGGATACTCGTCGGCGTTTGCGCAATCACGGCCGCGTCGGCTGGTGTCAATCCTTTAATGCGCTCGGTCAATAATGACAACGAAGCGATCAGATCACTGCAGCCAGCCGCTTTGAATTTTGCGTCAGCGATTCGGTGCTGCTCATCAATCTGAATCGACACACGAACCGCGGCGCCACACTGCATCGACGCCGCTCGTCCTACAAAGCTGGGCTCGCCCGTGTCGCCGACGTTGCGCGGCTGAAAAAAATGGTCATTAACAGACATCATCAGTTCCACATTTAGGGCGAAATCGCGTGAATTCTCAAGAGGCGAGTCAGGTCAGAACAGGAGCGAAGCGACTGCCTTTTGACAACGGCGATCTGTTGCCAGTCGACGCCGCAGTCGCTTCGCTCCTGTTCTGACCTGATCCAGCGTCGCGGTTTGGCAAACAACTCCGGATCAGCTACGCTTTTCCGTTCAAAGCACCGGCAGAATTAGAACAATATGACTCAAACAAACGAAGAAGCAATCCTCGACGCTTTGCGTCAAATAAATGATCCCGACCTACATAAGGATATTGTCGCGCTTGGATTCGTCCGAGACCTGAAGATCAACGGTGGCGCCGTCTCTTTTCGCATCGTCTTAACGACCCCTGCATGCCCGGTGAAAGCTGAAATGGAAAGTGCCGCCCGCGACCTGGTTCTCGGTGTTCCGGGAGTCACGTCCGTGGAAGTAAAGATGGACGCCGAGGTACCCAAAGGTCGAGGGCTGGGCGAGAAGGTCGTCATTGAAGGGATCAGAAACATCATTGCTGTTTCGTCCGGCAAGGGTGGCGTTGGCAAATCAACCGTGGCGGTGAACGTCGCCGTTTCGCTTGCACTGGATGGTGCTCGCGTCGGTTTGATGGACGCTGACGTTTATGGTCCAAATGTTCCATTGATGCTTGGCGCCAGCGATGCGCGGCCTGAGATCGACGGCAATCGTCTGATTCCGATTGAGGCGTACGGCGTGAAGTTGATGTCGATGGCCCTACTACAACCCGGCGACAAGCCAATGATTGTAAGAGGTCCTATCCTTCACGGGCTCGTTAAGCAGTTCCTGTCCGATGTGAAGTGGGGTGAGCTGGATTATCTAATCGTGGATATGCCTCCAGGTACAGGCGACGTTCAATTGTCCCTGGCGCAGTTGGTTCCCGTCCAAGGCGCAGTTCTGGTCACGACTCCTCAGGATGTCGCCGTCGCAGATGTCCGCCGCGCTCTCAGGATGTTCGAAACCGTCGCGATTCCAGTTCTCGGCGTTGTTGAGAACATGAGCTACTTCGTCGCTCCCGACACCGGAACTCGGTACAACATCTTTGGCGAAGGCGGCGGGCAGCGGCTTTCGCATATGTATCACGTGCCATTTCTCGGCGCGATTCCGTTAGGTATGGAGGTTCGCGAAGGTGGAGACAAGGGCGTTCCTGTGGTTGTGAGCCAACCCGATTCGCCCCAAGCCCAGGCGTTTAAGAAGGTAGCCGAAGAGGTGGCGCGGCAGGTGTCGATCGAGGCGATGAAACCCGAACTTGTCGTTTTGGGCAAAGGACAATAAGATAAACACGGCTTTTGGCCTTAGATCTTTGAGCTTTGTTCTTCGTTCTTTGCGAGCGGCACAAAGTACCAAGGACAAAGTAGAAAACACCAACAAAGTATTAGGGAGAGGAAGATAACGAAATGTCAGCAACCACAGCGCCCGCAGTGGCTTTGAATGTCACTGAAAATGCGGCCACGGAGATTAAGAAGTTTATTGCAAGCGAAGAAGGACTGCCCGAGACGGCAGGCCTTCGAGTGAGAGTCGTTCCGGGGGGCTGCTCCGGTTTTCAGTACAGTTTGAACATCGAAGAGAACTCGCGTGAAGGCGACTTCATTCTCGATGAAAGAGGCATTCGCATGTTTGTTGACATGTTCAGCGCCCAATATCTAAACGGCGTCGAAATCGACTACGTGACGGGAGTCATGGGTTCAGGTTTCACGTTCAAGAATCCGAATGCTACCGGCAGCTGCGGCTGCGGTTCATCCTTCAACGCTTAGACAAAACAAAACTCAAAACCCACGCGGTGCGTAACAAACAGTTGCGCACCGCGTTTATTTGTCCTCGCATCTGGAACTAATGAAGTGCCCGCGGCGTCTGATTACCAATCACGCCAGCCAGAGGTATGTCATGAGTCGCATTACGCCAAGGTTAATCACCTTTCTCGCCTGCTTAGGTATAGGCTGCCTTTCATCAATTCCGTTTTCAACCAGCAGTTCGACGATCCCGAGAGTAATGCTGCCTGCTCGGAATGGTGAGATCCAGGAAATCACGATGCAGGTCATTTACGATGGGTGCGGAGGAAGAGACTGTCCTGACTACAAGATGATTTTCCAACGTCAGGGACGTGAGGATTATTACTCGAGTGTGACAAAGATCGGACTGCAGTCTCACGAAATCAAAGTGGGAGATCTATCGAAAGCCGACTTTGATCAACTGGCACGGGTCATCGAGTCGCAGTCGTTTTTTGAGCTGGACAACGTTTATCCTAAGGATGCTGCGTGCGCCGATTGCGTATTTACAACAGTCACAGTAGTTCGGAACGGGCTACGAAAGAAAGTCGTTCATGTATACGACGACTTGCCGCTGCAACTTTGGACCATTCACAGAACAATAGAGGGGATGGAATCGCAGATTCAATGGAAGACGCATCCGCTTTTCCGGCCGTAATCACGTTCGCTCAGGCTATATCTGATGCCGACGTCGAGCTCGCGCGCACGCTATTCAAGGAATATGAGCAATCGATTGGCGTAAGTCTCTGTTTTCAGAATTTCGATCAGGAACTCGCAAATCTTCCCGGCGATTATGCTCCGCCATCCGGTCGTCTTTTGGTGATACGCGTCGCCGGTGAGGTTGCTGGCTGCATAGCCCTTCGAAAAGTAGACGACAATACTTGTGAGATGAAGCGGCTCTATCTTCGTCCGGAATTTCGCGGAAGAAGACTGGGCGAACCCATAGTGGCCAACGTCATCCACGAAGCGAAAACAATCGGATATTTGAAAATGCGACTCGACACGATGCCTGGAAGGATGGACCAGGCAATCAAACTGTATCGATCCATCGGATTTAAAGAGATTCCTGCCTATTACAACTCGCCATTCACTGACACTCTTTACATGGAGTTGGACCTAACGAAATAACTGTAGTGGCCGCCGGCTTTATTTTCGACGCAGAGGCAACAACGTCGGGCGGCCCGGAGGGCGGCCCCTACAGTCACTTCGCTTGCCGGTTGCTCCCATTTGTGTCAAATTCAATGCGCAATCAAACACAACTGGAGCTAAGACTAATGCCGAAGATTCAAGCGGAAACTGCCACCGGTCTCGTCGAAACTGACGCACCGGAAGGAAAGAAACTCGTACTCTGCCTCGAAGACGCAGGCATCGACATTTTGCACCGTTGCGGTGGGAACGCTCGCTGCACGACCTGTCGCGTCGAAGTGCTTGATGGTGAGCCCGGTGAAATGCAGGAACTCGAACGTAACCGGTTAGCTGTTGAAGTTGAGCTGGCGCCGAACACGCGCTTGTCATGTCAGATTCGCGTGAGTAGCGATCTGCACGTGCGAGTGATCAATCAGGTGAGCACACGCGGAATGGATGCGGGCCCAAGACCACTAGATTAAAGGGAAAAGGGGAAGAGGAGAACAGCGAAAAGGGAAAGTGAAAGAAGCGCTCGTATTCGCATCTTCCCCCTTCCCCTATTCCCCTTTTTCCCTCTTGCCCTTTTTCTCTTCCCCTTTTCCCCTTTTTTTCGTAATCTTCGCGAGTAATTCCAGCAAAAACAATCTAAACAGGCGTGTTCGTACGAGACAGTGAAGTGGGCCTGTCTGGTGCCTGTTTTAGCAATCCGGAGGACATATGCTTATCGAGTCAACTGTGCATCTCCCCTTCAGTCTGGCTATGCTGCAGGATGTGTTTCACGCTCCCGACGCGCAGGCTTTCACGCGCATCCTCTTTCGCTGGTTTCACTTCGTGGCCGGCATTACCTGGATCGGACTCCTCTACTTTTTTAATCTCGTAAACGTACCTGTTCAGAAGGGTCTCGACGCTGAAACGAAGAAGAAGGTAAATCCGGATCTTCTCGGACGTGCACTTTGGTGGTTCCGTTGGGGTGCAGTTGTAACGGTACTCGCCGGCTTCTCTTACTACGCGATGTACATTCTTCTCCCCGACGTTAAGAACGCGAACACACTCGGAGGCGGATCTATCAACGTTTGGTTTGTACTGTTCTCATGGCTGACCTACCCGATCGTCCTCTTCGCGATCGAGTTCCTGATTATCAAGAAAGTACCGGGCGTCATCAAAGACGGTCGTGTATTTGCCGTAGTGATGATTGTCCTCGTGGCCTTCTTCTCATGGGCGTTGGTCAGGTTCTTCACTGGAATGCTGTCAGTCGGCGGCGAGAGCTGGGCGAGCAACAAGACCTACTCGATCGGGATCGGGGGCGCATACGGCTTAGTCATGCTGCTGAATGTTTGGGGAATCATCTGGCCAAACAACAAGCGCATTCTCGCAGCAACTGCCGGAACTGGCCCTGCTGCCCCACCTGAACTGGCGCGACAGGCATTTATCGCATCGCGCACCAACACATGGTTATCGCTGCCGATGTTGTTATTCATGGCGGCATCACACGGCGATTGGATCATGCTTGGCAAGTAACTACAAGGATGAAGGATGAGGCATGAAGGATCTTCGTGCCTCGTCTCAATCCTTCATCTTTGGGTTTTCATCTTTCATCCCTCACCCGTTCCGAATCGCCACACTAATTCCGTCACCTTACAACTTCTTCGTCACATCCCAGCGCAATAGTTACCTGGGTTCAAAGCATTCAATAGGAGGTCTTACTACATGAGTTCGAGCACAGGTATCTATACAGCACGGCAATTTAACCTTAGTGGCCTAAACGGGATTTCGGATGAAACGCTTGAGATGCACTTCAAACTGTATGAGGGCTATGTCAAGGAAACCAACAATCTCACCGAACGGATCGCTGAGTTCATCGCCGATGGCAAAGTCGATCAGGAAGAGATGCCCGCGTATTCTGAATTTACGAGACGACTCGGGTTCGAATACAACGGTATGGTCCTCCATGAGTACTATTTCGACAATCTAAAGAGTGGCGGCGGCACTGGCGATCCAGCCCGGTCGACAGAATTCGTAAAGTCAGCAGAGTCGGCGTTTGGCACGTACGACATTTGGAAAGCGGACTTCGTTGGTATTGGAAAGATGCGCGGAGTTGGTTGGGCCATCTGTTATCAAAATCCGGCGAATGGACGTTTGTCGAACCACTGGATCACGCTGCATGAGACGGGAAACGTCGCTGGCTTCACTCCCATTCTAGTGATGGACGTTTGGGAACACGCGTTCCTGCTCGACTACAAACCTGCCGAGCGACCGAAGTACATCGAAGCATTCTTCTCCAACATCGATTGGAATACGGTGGAAGGTCGATTGGGAAAAACTAGCGGAGCGAAATCGGCGCGCGCGTAAGAACATTCGCCGCAGATTCACGCAGATAAGCGCGGATCAGAGAATCTAATAAGCTAACGTCTCTTGCTCTAATCTGCTTTTATCCGCGTGACTCTGCGGCTTCTCTTACTTCTGCGGCAGTGGTGGTTTCGTTAAACCGCAATCAGTCAC
>Ga0070686_100002179_pt1 | contig 10812 bp, 6 predicted proteins | sample KBSS23LmetaG_FD_65654 | JGI IMG/M metagenome (GOLD analysis project Ga0070686, IMG submission 65654) | Switchgrass rhizosphere microbial communities from Kellogg Biological Station, Michigan, USA - KBS S2-3L metaG | ecosystem: Host-associated > Plants > Roots > Rhizosphere ...
TCGCTAACGACGCCGGTATCCGTCACCTTCGCAGTGAATCGATAACCCCACTTCGGGACCGTCTCGATGTACTTGATGTCCTGACGGTCATCATCCAACACCTTCCGGAGCAGCGAAACGTTGTTAGCGAGATTCGCCTCCTCCACGAAGGCGTCTGGCCACAGCCGATCTGTCAATTCCTTCTTCGTTACAAGTCGACCGCTGTTCTCGACCAAGACCACGAGCGTCTCAAACGCTTTCGGCGGCAGGGAGATGGGTTCGCCATTTCGCGAGAGGAGGCGTTCTGCGACATCAAGCCGAAATGGCCCGAAACAGAACGTAGGTCTTTGCGGTTCACTCATTTTTCGCCCAAATGGGCGTCCTTAGACAGAACCTGAAAGGAAATTAGATTTTCGCTGAGACTTAAACGGTGGGTCGCATTAGCGTCGCGATGTCGCTGAGCACCAACAAGCGACCACCAACCGTCGACGGATGTCACGTCAGAGTAACCCGACGGTCCTTGGTCCAAAGCTCGCCGATTGTACCTGCGGGTTGGTCAGGCAGCAACGAACACAATCGACGGTTGGTGAACGATCTTTCATTCGGGTGGATCCGGAAGGGTCACCCGCAAAACCCAACTCAAAAGGAGAGAGTTATGTACATCGCTAAGTCGCTTAATCGAATCGCCGCATCGTTTCTAATGATTGCAATGCTCACGACGACCGTAGCCAGTGGTCAGCAGTCGAGCAACTCGACGAAGAAGGTGCTCGTTGGCAGCTGGGTGGAGACAGTCACGTTCGCAGGTGGGGTGATGCCGCCATTAAAGTCGCTGGTTACCTTTGCTGCGGATGGAACGATGACGGTAGCTGATCAAGGCAACGTCAACACTGGCGCTGGTCAACTTTTCAGTGCGGGCCATGGTGCCTGGGCCGCCCAGGGAGAGCGTACGTTCAACTGGAATGTGATCGAACTAATCTCTGATCTCAACGGAAACCTGTTGGGAACACTAAACGTGCGAGGAACATATACGGTGGATCAATCCGGGAATGGATATAGCGGGTCGTTCTTTGCTGAAGTGAAAGACACGACGGGAAACGTGTTGTTTGCGGTTGATGGAACCAATGCGGGCGTGCGGATTCAGGTGGAGCCGTTGCCTTGAAGTGGTTTGACAGAGAGAACAGATCATATGAGAGACCACCGACTTCATGTCGGTGGTCTCTTCTACGCCGTGGGCGCGGGATGTTATAGCAACGGCGCGTCTATAAATATTGCACCGCTCTGCGGCGACTTTCTAACCTCTCACTTAAATCCGTCGATCAGAACAACATCATGATTCCACTTGGTGCTCACGTACGCTAGCTGCCTTCGATCTGGCGAGAAGGAAAATTCGAATTCGTCTTCCGCTTTAACGGTCGTTAGCTCCTGTGGCGCGCCGGAATACATTGACTGGCGGTATACCTTCACCTTCCCCTGACTCTGGTTCGCGTAGATCACTGTCGCGTTGTCAGCGTCCCAGCGAATGCTCCTCGAGATCCACAACCCCGGCGCCAACTTCAACTCACTCACCACCTTCATATCGTCTGTACTTCTAATCGTAATCTGTGCTTCGTGGTCATACTTCGGAAAATGAAAACACGCCACGAGTTTTCCATCAGGAGACACGGACGGATACGCAGCATACTCGTTAGTCAATTGAATCGGTTCACCGCCATCCAGCGGAACTTTCCAAAGCAGACTGCTTTCAGATGAGTTGTAGTAAACCCATTTACCATCCGGTGACACCGCCGCATTTCTTTCGGCATAACCGTTCGTCAACTGGACTAAATTACTGCCGTCTGGATCCATTCGAAACAGATGCTGCGCACCCGTGCGACTCGAGTGGAACACTATGCGATGGTCAGGCGACAGCGACGGCCAATCGTTGTACCCGGCATTGAAACTCAATTGTTTCGGATCGGTTCCATCACTATTGGCAATCCACAAATCAGTACCCGTTTGTGAGGCCGCGTTATAGAGAATCCTTCCATCAGTGGTCCACACAATGGTACCGCGTCCATCGGCGACATTTTTTGCTTTGTTGGCCGCAGTGTTCGGCGATATCCAGATGTGAGACGCGAGCGTAGACTCAACGGCAATCATCGCACTCGCATCAGCGTTGAGGCTGAAACACAGGTAGTTGTTCAGATCGTTGGTCAACTTTCGCAGCGCGCCGTCAGGATACGACATGCGCCAGAACTGCGGATTGGTGGTCGCAGACTCGCGAGCGCATATGAGCAAGCCATCACCACTCGGTAACCATTCCAGTTGTCGCACTGCATACCAGTTTGGCACAACTAAAAGTCGTGCTTGAGCCGTCTCCACATCTAGTTCCGAGATTTTGATCGTTTGTCGAGAAGAATCCGTTTCACCTGTCGCAAATACAACTTTCTTTCCGTCGGGCGATAATGAAAATGCGCGGATCCAATCGGGCCCCTTACTCGTTACCAGAGTGCGTTCCTGCCGGCTCTCGAGGTCACCGATGTAAAGAGTGTCTTCTCTGGTGATTCGGTTTCGGCGTCGAAAGACGACTTTGTGATCGTCCGCAGATAAGGAGAACGCACCGTCTATGTCATCAAGCAGTTTGATCGCGGGTCCCTTGAGTGTGGGAATGCGATATAGATCGCTGGGCTGGTTCTCATCATGTCGAGCGAAGAAGATGTAATTCCCGTCGTGAGAGAAAGATATTTGCCGGTAAGAAAGGTCGCTGGGCGGAATCACTTGTACACGAATCTGCGTTGCGAGTTGGACTAGCCAAATGCTTTCCTGTCCCGGATTCTCCTGAATGTAAGCAAACTGTTTTGCATCAGGCGAAATCGCCGCCGACACTGCATTGCCGTAAGACGTAATCTGTTCGTAATGGATGTTCGCGTTGGGTGTCGCGATCTCACCACCATGATTAGTGGCGGCTACGTGAACGGAGGAATTACGATTTAGACGCCGCGCCGCTGCAATCACCGCAACCATTGACGCCACGATCAAAAGCAATGAAAGCGTCAGCTTTCTATTGAAGAGTATTCCCGACGCCCAACGTGTTTCGATGGATTTATGTGACGATTTGGTAGGTACTTCTGCCGGAGATGCGATTACGGGAGTGGCAGCGACTTCCGATTGCTTAGACGAGCCCTCATTTAAGACTTCTTTTACTTCTGCCTTAAACCTATAACCACGACGAGGAACTGTCTCAATATAAGTCGATCCCCGTTTCGTATCGCCCAGAGCTTTGCGCAGTCTCGTGATGTTAAAAGTTATGTTGCTCTCCTCGACAAAAACATCCGGCCAGAGGGTGTCCAGAATCTTTTGTTTTGTGACGATAGAGCCTTGATGCCTCACCAGCAGCAGGAGGGTTTCGAAAGCCTTCGGTGTTAGAGGCACCATTTGGTCATCGCGTAGAAGAACCTGCTCCTCAACATCAATGACGAATGAATCGAACTGGTAAGTGTGTCTGAGGCCAGGGAACATAAGCCTCTAGTAACTCTCTAGGAATTAACTAACGCTACTCTAAGGACTTTTACTCCACGTGCGGCGAAAGTGTGAGTAGGGGGAGCCGTATCTTACCACAGCCTCCTCACCCGACAAGGATTGCTCTGCGCGTCCTTCCCAATTCCCCCGTTCTGCCGCGATTGGCGCTTTTGCGCGTCGTTCACGCCTTAACCGGTGAGGCCGATCTTTCAAGACCTTGAGACTGCCAATCGTTTTTAACGGACACCGTCCACCGGATTACCCCAAAGAACAAAGGAGATTTATATGCAGCAAACAAAGCGAATCAAAGTCATTCTCCTCAGCATGGCTTTCCTTACATGTGGAGTGCTGGTCTTGTCGTCGAGCGCGCGAGTCCGTGCTCAACTAATCGACCGAACCCAAAACCCCAACTTGGCTAATTTCGGTATTGCCAAATCGTACACTCAACAGATCGGCGCCGGTCGTGGCAACCTCACAACACCTGATTCGTCGTCGTTCATAATCGGTCGGGATCCATTTCGCGCGATCCGCCGGGGACGTCAACTTTTCCAACGCAAGTTTCTGCGCAGCCAGGGTCAGGGCCCACTCGCTGACGACGGCGTCGGGGATATCAATAACAATCTAGCTCTTGGCGCTGGACTTGCCGACAGTTGCGCCGGGTGTCATGGTCGACCTCGTGGCGGTGGTGGTTTTGGCGGGGATGTTGTTACGCGCCCCGACAGTCGTGACGCGCCCCACCTGTATGGCCTTGGTCTAAAAGAAATGCTTGCTGATGAGATAACGAGCGACCTGCGAACCATACGGGCCCAAGCTATTGCTGAAGCTCACGCAACGAATCGACGTGTTACGAGGCAGCTCAACAGCAAAGGTATCAACTATGGATCGATCAGTGCTGAGCCTGACGGTACCGTCGGTACGAATGACGTGCGAGGCGTTGATCCTGATCTTCGGGTAAGACCTTTCTTTGCGCACGGTGGAAAGATCTCAATCCGCGAATTCATCGTGGGTGCATTTAATGATGAGATGGGTCTTCAATCCGTTGACCCTGAGATGATGCAAGCACACAACGGAGCCAGAGTAGTGACACCGGCTGGTATCGTCCTTGATGGAGCGCAGGATCGCATTGAGGCGCCGCCGACAGACAGCGACATCGCGGATCCAGATCATGACGGAGTTTCGAATGAAGTTCCAACAAGTGTTGTGGACTTCATGGAGTTCTATCTGCTCAATTACTTTAAGGCTGCGACCTACCAGCAGACCGACGACACCAGGCAGGGTCGAACTCTTTTTGATCGCATTGGATGTAGTGAATGCCACATTGCAGATCTGCAAATCAATCGTGATCGTCGCGTCGGGGACGTCGACACCGCTTATGATCCGCAGCGCGGCATCTTCAACAATCTCTTTGCGACTGTGAATCCGCTGTTTGAAACGGTGGATGACAACACGGGTTTCGCAACGCTGAAACGACCCAGACTGCAACCGTTCCGCGTCACAAACATCTTCACGGATCTAAAACGCCACAACGTCGGATCCGCCTTCTATGAAAGAAACTTTGATGGAACGATGAGGACGGAGTTTTTGACGACGCCGCTCTGGGGTGTCGGATCGACGCCGCCATATGGTCATGATGGACGAAGCATTAACCTGATGGAAGTAATTCTTCGGCACGGCGGAGAAGCTCAAGCTGCGCGCGACACTTTTGCTCGACTACCTTCAGGTCAGCAGGCGCGCATCATTGCGTTTCTTAATTCGCTGGTAGTTTTTCCACCGGAGGATACTGCTTCCACACTCGATCCCGGGAATCGAAACGCCGTCAACTTCCCGCAATTCGGTCACGGGAGCATTCGTTTGCCGGCATTGTTCAATAATCCAAATGATCCGGAGTAGGGAAGTCGTTGCCGATTGGAACGAGATCCAGCGATTTCCAAAGATTACACCGATTAGATTTTAGAAAAGCGACGTTGAGTATTTTGCGCTACCGAATGCAATTTCGGCAGTCAAAAGATCAACTTCGCTTTCTTAAAACCTAATCGGTGTAATCTGCGGAAATCGGCGGATCTGCTTAATTCGTTTTCTCTGACTGAATATAAAAGTTCCGATTCACTTCAAAGCTTTTAATCTCTTCCGGGTATTCAAGAGTCTGTTTTGTTTCATTCGGCCTAATGACAGTTTCTTTCCCATTGATCATAACGCGCACCGGCATCGCAAAACCCGGAACGACGCGTTCATAATTAAATGAAACCGTCTTTCCGTTTACGGTGTATTTCAGCAGCGGAATCTTTGTTGTTCGCAGGTACTGATCAAATACCTTGCTGAAATTAATGCCAGCTTTTTTTGTAATGTACGACTCAATCTGTTCCGTCGTAACCGTCTGATGCCAGAAGTCAGCATTCAGCCCATGCAGGATCGAGCGCCATTTCTCATCGTCGTTGATAATCTGGCGAATGGTGTGCAGCATGTTCCCGCCCTTGGGATACATGTCGCCTGACCCTTCTCGATTTGTTCCATAAGTCCCGATTACTGGCCGGTCGTTTCTGATGCTCCGGCGAGTTCCGACAACGTAGTCCTCCGCATCTTTCTTTCCGAAGTGGTATTCGACAAAAAGATTCTCTGCATAGTTAGCAAAGCCTTCGTGTATCCACATGTCAGCGGCGTCTTTCATGGAGATGTTGTTACCAAACCATTCATGCGCTGACTCATGAACGATGATGAAGTCGAATTTAAAACCAACACCGCAAGCACACGGGTCGCGCTGCAGATAACCGTTCCTGAACCAGTTGCCGTAAGTCACTGAACTTTGATGTTCCATACCGGGATACGAAACGGTAACCAGCTTGTAGCCGTCTTCATAAAAAGGATATTTGCCGAACCAGTACTCAAAAGCCTCGAGCATCCGGCGTACTTCCTTGAATTGTTTCATCGCTGCGTCTTTCTGATGAGGCAGAACCCAGTACTCAATATCCAACACACCATTTTTGCCTTGATACTTGTCGGAGAGATTTATGTAGTTTCCGATGTTTACGTTGACGCCATAGTTATTGATCGGGTTCACGACCTCCCAGTGGTAAGTTTTCTTCTTAGCAGCGACATCATGGTCTGTCTTCTTCAAGCGGCCATTGGAAACAGCCACCAGGTTCTCAGGCACGGTCACGCTTATTTGCATACCGCGATCAGGTTCATCCGCTCCATGATCTTTGTTAGGCCACCAGATACTTGCTCCGATTCCCTCGCACGTGGTGTTGATAAAAGGATCTCCAAGATCGTCTCGTCCCCAGGTTATGCCACCTTCCCACGGCGGATTCTTACTGGCGGTCGGAATACCTTCGTAGAACACTTCGATTTTATCTTCGATTCCTTTTGGCAGTTCCTTTTCAAACATCACCCAGTAGACGTTGCCGTCACGTTCAAATTTAAGTTGTGCGTCGCCATGGGTGATCTTCGTAATTGCCAGGGGCGGCTGCAAATCGATCTGCATCTTGTTTCCCGGCTTTAGAGTCTTGAACGTTATTGTGTTTGATCCTATCAAGCGTCTTCTTTCAAGGATGAATTCCACCTGCAAATCGTAATGTAGCAAGTCCCACCATTCACGTTCGGGAGTTACTGAGCCGCGAAGTCGCTCTTGCGGAGTAATGTTTTCGGTCTGGGCGAGAACGTGAGCAACGACTGGCAGCTGCAGGAAAAGTGCAAGGGCAATTATTTTGAGTTTGCGCATGTCACCTCTTCGAAAATCGCAGTTCTTGATCAGTACCCACCTCGCCGTAGACAGCTTAGGGTTTCGTGTTACTTCGTGCGGTCGTGGATCGTTTTCTTAGGATAGACGATCCACGAAATCACACGAAATCACACATCGAGAAATTAGCCGCAGATTTACAGATAGGCAGAGATCTAACCTAATAGAAAAGGGAAACGCTGGCTCTATGAGCTTTCTGATCTGAGTTTATCTGTGCAAACCGGCGGCTTAAATTTTGGCATTTCGGAATCTCGCACATCTGTGGCTATAATGCGGAGCCTTGCCGAAGTGGCGGAACTGGCAGACGCGCACGTTTGAGGGGCGTGTGAGGTAACTCGTGGGGGTTCGAGTCCCCCCTTCGGCACCATCTTCCTCATTAATCTTTTATTTACAGCGATTTACAATTTGCAGTATCTTCTTGGTGTCTACAAAACTCACGAAATAGACACCAAGGAGTAACCTGGTATGAGTAATGCAAAGGTTCTCGCCTTCTCTACGCACCACCCTCAGACCTCCAACCCACGGCGCGCTAAGAAACAGGTTCGGATCATAAAGAAGATTCGTAGTGATCGGCGTCTGGCAGTTCGTCTCTTTGCGACAACTCAACGGGCGTTATGTCTGGGATAAACGTGACGGGCATTACTTCATCGAATGGTGGGAAGGTAAGCGCCGGCGACGAGAGTTGGCTGGTCAAACTCCCAGCCAGGCGACTGAAGCGCAACGGAGAAAACGAAACGAACTCGTTGGCGAACAAATAATGGGAGGCGCTCGACCCGTTGCTGAACGCTTAGAACTCGACGAGACCGTCCCACCCGTCCGACCCGTGCGAGCAGTTTGAGATCATGAGGCTATTAAAAGTTAATTAATGGGATTGCGGCAGGTTCATTCGCCGGGCCACATCTTTCCAACGCGGATCTGACTTAAGTTTATCGAGCACCGGGTAGTGGCCATATCCTGTCATGAACCCATCTCCCCGGACGAAACTTTCGTTTATAACCTCGAAAGCCTTGTCGAAGTCGTCCAAGGCGATATAGACGAGAGCCAAATCAAATAGGTCTCGATCAGTCGCCCGGCTCAGAAAATCCAAAGCTTTTTGGCGATTGCCCATCCGAGCATAGATATAGGCCATTGCCAAAGGGTTGTTACTCCATTGGACCGTCAGCTTAAGAGCCTCGTCGAATCTACCGAGTTCGACGTAGAGATCCGATAGGTTCGTGTACGCCAGCCGCCACTTCGGATCGATCACGATCGCACGTTTCAACTGCTTCTCCGCTTCTTCGAACCGGTGAGCCTGGATTAGAAAGGATCCGTGTACCTGGGGCCACCACGGCTCGGCCGGGTCAAGCCGCATTGCTTTTTCCATCTGCTCACTCATTTCATCCACTCTCTCCAATCGGGAAAGGATATAGGCGTAGGCGAAATGCGCCTTCGCGTTGTTAGGATCGAGCTCAATACCACGTTTACACGAAGCCTCGCCTCCGGCCCAGTCGAAGTCATAGTTATTGCGCAGAAAGCACATTGACACGTGAGCGGCGGAGTTTTCAGGGTCGATCTCGAGCGCCTTTAGGGCAGCGGCTCTCGAGGGTTTTTCGGCCTCTCCCAAACTGACATCCCCCACGATTCCGCGAACTTGCCAGGCGTCGGCAAGACCTGCCCATGCTTCGGCGTATTCGGGTTCAAGGCTCACGGCTCTTTGAAACTCCTCGATGCCCCGTCGTGCACCCTCCCTCGTCCACATGTAGATGTGATGTCTTCCTAGTAGGAACGCCTCGATCGCCCTCGGGTCGATCGACTTCCGGCTATCGAGCCGGCGCTCTTCAGCGGGCGTGAATTGTACCCGGATCTCGCCCGCCAAGGCCTGCGCGATCTCACTCTGAAGCCTTAGTATTTCGGACATCTGCCGCTCGTAATTGCGCGACCAGATTGGAGAATCGGTTGCCGCATCGATCAGCCGCGTGGATATTAGGATGCGGTCGCCCGACCGTTGTACCGAGCCTTCGACGATCCCTTCCACTCCGAGTTCTTTCGCGATCTCAGGGATAGATTTTCCTGACTGTTTGTATCTCATTACGGACGTGCGCGAGATCACCTTAAGCGAGCCGATCTTCGAAAGGTTCCCTATTAATGCCTCCGTCATTCCTTCGGCGAAGTAATCCTGAGAAGCGTCGCCCGAAAGATTTTTAAGTGGCAAAACTGCGATTGATTTGATTTGTTTGGCCCTCGTTGAGGCTGCGCGATTCGAGTAAAACCAGTAGCCCAAGCTCATCACCGACAAAACCAGGATTGCTAAACCTGCCAAAAATCCGCGCTTGTGCTTTTTGATTTCCCGAGAAATGTATTCCGCGGGTGAAGTTGTTTGCGCGTTTAGAGCCGCCGTAACATGGGCGGCTTTGACCGCCGTTGCTTCCTCATTATTTGACGGCACGGCCGAACGCTCAAGTTTTTCGCTAAACGCGAATTCTTGTTTGAAGTCCTTCAAATCAATCAGTAAATCTTTCGCTGTCTGGTAACGCTCCTCACGGTCCTTTCTGAGTGCTTTGTTGATTATCCGTTCAAGTTCCTGCGGCACCTCAGGCGTTTGTCGCCTCAAAGGCTGCGGCTCTTTATTCAGGATTGAATCGATGGTCACTATCGCATTACCGCCGACAAAGGGCGGTTTCCCTGCCACCATTTCATAAATCAACGCTCCGAGACTGAAAATGTCAGTGCGCTCGTCAACCCGCTCGCCTTTCGCTTGTTCGGGCGACATATAATTGACCGTACCGACAATCACGCCTTTGGCCGTCAAGTTCTGCCTGACGGTTGGCTCTTCAGAGCTGACCGGGGATTTGTTTTTTTCCTCCAACAGCTTCGCCAGGCCGAAATCCAAAACTTTTACGTAACCGTCGGGCCGGACCATTACGTTTTCCGGTTTGATGTCACGGTGAACCAGATGCGCTTTGTGCGCCGCCGCCAGGGCACTCGTGATTTGGATTGCAATGTCCAGAATCGCCGGCAATCTCAGTCGTGAGGCGCGGATGATTTCACGCAGGGTTTTACCTTCGATGTATTCGCTGACGATAAAACGCGCATCTGCCGTTTCACCGAATTCGTAAATCGTCAAAATGTTCGGATGGTTTAAAGCAGATGCCCCTTTTGCTTCAGCGACAAATCTGTGGAGGTTCGCTTCGTCCTGACTGAATTCTTCGTTAAGAATTTTGATCGCCACATTGCGGTCGAGTTTTTTGTCTCTGGCAAGATAGACCTCACCCATTCCGCCTTCGCCGATTTGTTCGACTACCTCGTAATGCCCAAAACATTTTCCCGTTTCGAGTTTTTTGGTTGCTTCAATCACATCTGCAACTTTGGCGATGGCGGCTGTTTCCATAAAACTTTCGGCACCGTCGTGCGATGACAAAAGCGATTCGACTTCAGCGAGCAGAGTTTTATCATCGCCGCAAACTTGGTTGAGAAACCTGCGGCGCTCTTCGGGCTTGTAGCGTAAAGCCGAATCAAAAATTTCCCTGACTTTTTGCCATCTTGCGTCAGACATCGGTTTAGCTTCGCGTCAATGAGCCAGGTCTTTGCCATTCGCCAATCGCGTTTGATGGTTGATTCGGAAA
>Ga0070686_100002182_pt1 | contig 10808 bp, 10 predicted proteins | sample KBSS23LmetaG_FD_65654 | JGI IMG/M metagenome (GOLD analysis project Ga0070686, IMG submission 65654) | Switchgrass rhizosphere microbial communities from Kellogg Biological Station, Michigan, USA - KBS S2-3L metaG | ecosystem: Host-associated > Plants > Roots > Rhizosphere ...
GTCTCACCGGGGCTGAGCGGTTGGCTCCTCTCCGGGGTGAGGTCGAACCAGACTCCGTGGGCACGGTATTCGTAGTCGACGGTGAACTCCACCGCGGCATTGGTGGTGGGCGACGGCAGCATGCGCTCGAAGTAAATCGAGCGGATGGAACTCTCGGGCGGCGCCAGCGTGTAGCGGGCCGGCTCGCTTCGCACGATGCGAAGGTTGTCTTGAACTGACGATTGTCGCGGGAGCGGCAACCAGGCACGGGCTGGGCTCGGTTCATTGAGGGCGCTCCACGCGTCGGGCTTCAGGCGAAGCGCCATATGAACGCTGAATTGTTTTGGGAGAACATAGGGACGGCCGGCGCTCCGGGCGGCGTCCCGAATGGCCATGGCGTTGGTCCACATTGCTCTGGCCAGGGCGGGGTTGCCGCGCGGGCGCAGGCGGCGCGATTCCAATTCCGGATGCCGAAAAAACAAGTTGCTGACGCTCACCTTCAGATATCGCACGGAGCCGTCGATGGGGCGCCCGTCAAACCGGCCGGCCTTGAGCCAAGCGCTAAACTCCGCGTCGGTCAGATCGCGGACAGCGGAACGAACGGCGGCAGCGAGTTCGTCGCGGGAGAGAGGGTAATCTTGTCGGATACGCCACAGGCGTTCGCGTTCGAATTCGACCTGGCGATAGGTGGCAGTGGCAGGGGAGAGCGAAGTTCCGGCCAGCGAAGCGGCGGCGAGGGCGTCGGCTTCCGCGAACTTTCCCGCTTCCTCGAACTGCCGCAATCTGGTCAGAACGGCCGGAGAAGTTATCGCCTCTTCGGCTTGGGCTTGCCCTGAGCGTGTCGAATGGGCCAAGGCGAGGCAGGCGATGGCGAGAAACAGGTCAAGAAGCGCCGCAGCTTTTCGGATGGGCGGGGCGGAGCGAGGGGACTGCTCGCAAGACATGGGCGGAGCATAGCCGGGAGGGATTGGTTTCTGCAGGCAATTTGTTTACACAATGGAGATTGCCTCTCAAGAGGGCTTGCTTAATGCTTGAGCGTCGAACGGCTCGATGCCGGAGAACGCTCGTATGAACGTGCTGCTTTTTTTAGTGGGGTGGTTCCTCCTCTTGCTGTTGTGCTGGCCACTGGCGTTGCTGGTGCTGGTGCTGGCGCCGCTGCTCTGGCTCATTGCGCTGCCGTTTCGGCTGGCGGGAGTCTGTATCGAGGCCGTCTTTGCGCTCGTGCGGACGCTGCTGTTTTTGCCGGCGCGGTTGCTCGGCTACCGGCCAAAAGCCAAGGCGTAGGCACAGTGCTAGCGTGTTTCGGCTGGACCTCCTGGTCGGACCTGGTCGGTAACTCCCCCTGCGCGTAGCGCAATTCGCCACCGGGCTGACAAGTTTACGACCAGGTTTCAGGCAAACAAAGATCGCGAGACACCTACTCATATCCGAGCTGAAGGCATGGCGCATATCCACGAGAAGATCGATTTTACCGTGGCCATCTTTGTCGTGCATCAGCGTCGAGTTCTTCTCATTCACCACCGCAAGCTATGCAAGTGGCTTCCACTAGGTGGGCATATCGAGTTGGAGGAAGATCCGGAGCAGGCGGCATTGCGCGAGGCGCGCGAGGAGAGCGGGCTGGAGGTCGAGTTGCTCGGCGACCGTCCGCCCACGACGGAGCCCGGCACACGCGCACTCATTGCCCCGCGCTTCCTCGATATTCACCGCATTAACGACACCCACGAGCACATCGGCATGATTTATTGGGCTCGCCCGAAAGCCGGGCAGGTCGAGCTGGCGGTGGAGGAGCATCACGACATCCGCTGGGTGACGTCAGACGAACTGGAGTCACTTCATCCGCCGATGAGCGGGGCGGTGATGTGGTATTGCCGGAAGGCAATTGAGGAGATTGACCAGTAGTCAGTCGGTCCGTCCAAATTGTTCAATTCCCAGTAACAAGTGACAAGTTACCCGTCGCTCTGGATAAAACACAACGGCAGGAGCGGGGCACAACTCCGCTCCTGCCGTCTCAGACTAGACTCAACTTCTCCACGAGACCTCCTAGCCTGAACCCCTCACACAAAACACGTAGTGTTTCACTTCTCGTAATAGCATTTAGCAGGTCAAATGCCGTTCTCAGGCGTGAGAAGGAGGCCGGGGGGGGCGGGGTCGCCTGGGCGGCAGGCGTTGCGGGGACGGCGGGCGGGCGCAGCGCGGTAGCGCAGGCTTGGAAGCCTTGGATGCCTGCGCTACGTCGCCGCGCTTTTGTCGAATCGGGGGTAGTAGCGAGATGGGCCCGTGCGGCGGCAGCGCCACTCGTTCAACCGGGGCCAGGGGGTGTCGGAGAGGACGTCTTTTTGGCGCGGAGCAGCAGGGCGGTGTCCGACATGGGGGAAGAGGGCTTCCGTGGCTTCTTGGCCGAGTGGCCGGTCAGGATTTCGAATCCTTCCTGGTCCACCCACTGGCAAGGCAACGATTCTTTCTTCTCTTTCCGTTTTGCGGGTTCGCTCATGATAAAGCGCCTGGGTTGAACGTCCAGATGCTCGATAAGACATCGGCAACTCGCGGTCGAACATTAAACCGGCGAGCGACACCGGAAGAAGGCAGGCAAGTCCTGTTCATGCTGTGGTGGTGATGTGGAGCATTGTGGGTTTGCCACCCTATTGGCTTTAACGCTTGCGCCAGCGGTTTGGATGCGAACAAAGAAATTCCTAGCCTCCAGGGGTGGGTTTCCTCAACATTCCACCTGTCCTGATTGTCGGTTTCCCCGCGGCTTGGCCCATGGGCACTAGTGAATTGCGGCGAAAGTGACTGGCAGTCTCAGTTGCGAGAATGAAAGCGAAGATCATCATCACACCAAAAAAGGCCGTGCTCGATCCGCAGGGCAAGACAGTCCAGAACGCCCTGGCGCAGATGGGCTACGAAGGAATCGGGGCGGTGCATGTTGGCAAATACCTGGAGGTGGAGCTGGCGGGGCAGGACCGCGAGCAGGCTCGAGCAGCGCTGGATGATGCCTGTCATAAGTTCCTCAGCAACCCCGTGATCGAGGATTACCGGTTAGAGATTGAATAAGGGCAGGCATGAATATCGCCGTTCTCCAGTTTCCGGCTTCCAATTGTGACCAGGACGCCGTGCATGCCATGCGGGTGCTCGGCCATGCCGCCGACTTGGTGTGGCACAAGGAACGCAGCCTCGGGCCCGTTGACGCAGTCGTTGTTCCCGGTGGGTTTAGTTACGGCGATTACCTGCGGTGCGGGGCGATTGCGCGGTTCAGTCCGGTGATGCAAGCGGTGCAGAACTTCGCGGCGCAAGGCGGCTTGGTTTTGGGAATCTGCAATGGCTTTCAAGTTCTGTGCGAGGCCGGGCTGCTTCCCGGGGCGCTGATCCGAAATCGCTCGTTGCAATTCCGTTGCGAGCATGTGTTGCTGAAAACCGCCACCCCCGACTCGCCATTCACTAATCAGATTCCTGCCGGCAAACTGCTGCGTGTCCCGATTGCGCACGGTGAGGGCTGCTACTTTGCTGACGCTGAGACGATCGCCAGCCTGCGCGCGGCCAATCGTATCCTCTGGTACTATGCCAACGCCGCAGGCGAACTGACCGAACGGGCCAATCCCAACGGCTCGGTCGAAAATATCGCCGGCATTTGCAATGAACGCCGGAACGTGGCCGGTCTCATGCCGCATCCGGAGCGCGCCTGCGAATCGCTCCTTGGCAGCGAAGACGGGCGTTGGATCTTCGAGAGCATGGCCCATTTCTTCAAGTCGCCGGCTGGGAAGTCCGCGGAGGCGCGTGTCCTCGCGTAGCGCAGGTTCTGACGCGCAAAACGAGCTATCCACACCGAAGGAGCGGAGGGGTGCCAGCCCAGGGCAAGCCCGTCCGCGGGCACCGCCCGGGATCACCAATGACGTCCACGCCCCATCGGGGCGTGAGGCGAGTGTCCGATCCTCAAACCATTAGTAACTCGAACAGGCGTGGAAGTCTTGGAAGCCTGCGCGACGGCGCCGCGGCAATTATCCGATTTCCTTTTTGCCGGGGCCTTCGTTACCATCCGCCCCGTGAAACAACTCTTCTCCCTTTGCCGGGCTGCTTTTGTCCTTCCGTCGCTGCTCATCGTTCTGAGCTTTGAGCTGGGTCCGGTGCCCGTGGCGGCCTCAGCCGGCGCCGTCGGGCTCAAAACCGTTGCGGAAGGATTCGTCTCGCCGTTAAACTTGGCGACGTTGCCGGATGGATCCAAGCGCCTGGTGATCGCGGATCAGACAGGGGTCGTGCGTGTGCTGGACCAGGACGGGAAATTGCGGGAACAGCCCTATCTCGATTTGCGGGAGAGGATGACCAAGCTCAACGAAGGATTTGATGAGCGAGGGTTGCTCGGCTTGGTTTACCATCCGGGCTTCAACCCGAACCGGAAACTCTACCTCTATTACAGCGCGCCGCGTCGGAGCAATCTCTCCACCAACTGGGATCACACGGCCCGGCTTTCGGAATTTCAGGTGACGCCGGACGGCTCGAAGGTCGATCTTCGCACAGAAAAAGTGTTGTTGGAGATCGACGAACCGCAGATGAATCACAATTGCGGGCGCCTGGCTTTTGGGCCCGATGGTTATCTTTACCTCGGCGTGGGCGATGGCGGCGGAGCCAACGACAACGAATTTGGGCACGCCGACGGGACCGGGAACGGGCAGGACACCAAGACGCTGCTCGGAAAGATTCTGCGGATTGATGTCAACAAAGGCTCGCCTTATGGCATCCCGACGGACAATCCGTTTGCCGACGGCAAGCTGGGGCGTCCGGAGATTTACGCGTACGGTTTGCGCAACCCCTGGGGCATTTCATTTGATCGCGGGGGTAGCCATGAGCTATTTGCCGTGGATGTGGGGCAGAACCTGTTCGAGGAGCTCAACATCATTGTGAAGGGCGGCAATTATGGTTGGCGCGCGCGCGAAGGCGTCCACGGCTTTGATCCGAAAGCGCCCAATGAACCTCCGGCGAACCCGCCGACGACCGATGCTTTGGGACGACCATTTGTGGATCCCGTCGCGGAATACAAGCATCCGCCCCGAAACAAGATCGATCCAAAAGCGGTGCAAGGGATCTCCGTGACGGGCGGCTATGTGTATCGCGGGAAGGCGTTGCCGCAATTGCAGGGCAGGTATGTCTTTGCCGATTGGTCACGGACGTGGGCATTGCCGGACGGGATCCTGCTCACCGCGACGCGCGAGGGCGAAGGTTCGAGTGCGAAATGGACCCTGGACCTGCTGCCGGTGGCCACGCCGAATGGCAAGATTCCCGCCTATATCGTGGCGTTAGGCGAGGATGCAGACGGTGAACTTTATCTGCTCACCAACGGCCGCAACAGTCTGACTGGCCAGACCGGCAAGGTCATGAAGCTCGTGCCTGCGGAGTGAGATGGGTTAAAAGGTTCTTCGCGATTTTGCTTCTGCCGTTGTGTGTGGGGGCGGGGTTGGCGCTGGTGCGGGTCGTGCGCTCTACCGGGAGTGCGGATGTCTTCTGGGTGGCATTCCTGGGCGGGACGGCCTGTTGGTTCGCGGTGTTTCTGCTGCTGCCCAAGCCGATGCTGCTTTATGTGTTTGGTCACGAGCTCACGCATGCCCTCTGGGCGTGGCTGTTTGGCGGACGTGTCAGCAAGTTCAAGGTAAGCGCCAAAGGCGGGCACGTGGTCATCTCGAAAAGCAATTTCCTCATTGTGTTGGCTCCCTACTTCTTTCCGCTTTATGTCGTCGGGGTCGTCTTGCTTTTCTTTCTGGGCCACGTGCTGTTCGGGTGGGAACGATATCTCGTCTGGTTTCACCTGCTGGTCGGGGCCGCCTACGCGTTTCATGTCACCTTGACCTGGCATATCCTTCAAACCCGCCAGTCCGACATCACCAGCCAGGGCTACCTGTTTTCGGCCGTGATTATTTTTTTAGGAAATATTGGCGTGCTCTTGGTGGGGTTACCGATGCTGACGGCGCGCGTGGCGGTGTTGACCGCGTTGGGCTGGTGGCTGCAGGAGTCCGGCGCTGTGTTGCAGCGGCTATCACATCTATGGTGAACGCTCAATACCCAGTCATCAATAACCAGTACCGAGTCACCAGTCAGACTGGTCACTGGTCACTGGTCACTGGTCACTGGGGATTGATGATTTGAGGGCCGACCACGCGCGCGAAGCAAGAACTGCGCTCACGGGCAAGGCGCGCTTCGCAGGCTTGGAAGCGCTTGGAAGCCTGCGCTACATCGTCGCGTCGGGGGCTGTTCGTGACTTGGCTGCCGGTGAGCGACGCACCCTGCGAGGTGGACGGTCAATTCCAGCGAGGAATTTCCTACCGAAGCGGTACGGGTTTGGCTGTTATCCGCTGTTATCCACACCCCACCCTAACCCCCTCCCCCCAGGAGAGGGAACCCCCTTGGCCGCCTTCCGAGCGTTCCCGCGTGCGGCCAACAAAACGCTTCGTTCCCGCCGCGAGCGCGCGAATTCGCGAATCGCCGGTTTCAGATGCCTGCCGCGATGGCGTCTCCCATTTCTTTCGTGCCGATTTTTTTCCCGGCGGGCTCGGCTGGGTTATAGATGTCGCCGGTGCGCCAGCCGGCGGTGATGGCTTTGGCGACGGCGGTTTCGACGGCTTGAGCGGCGTCGGGGCGGTTGAAGCTGTAACGCAGCATCAAGGCGGCAGAAAGAATCTGCGCGATGGGATTGGCGAGGTTTTTCCCGGCGATGTCGGGCGCTGTGCCGCCGGCCGGTTCGTAGAATCCAAAGGTGCGGGTGGCGTCCGTGCGGCCGAGGCTGGCACTGGGGAGCATGCCGAGCGAACCGGCCAGGGCGGCAGCTTCGTCGCTTAAAATGTCACCGAACATATTTTCGCAAAGCAGCACATCAAACTGGGTGGGTTTGAGCAGAAGCTGCATGGCGCCATTGTCGACAAACATGTGTTCCAGCGTGACGTTCGGGTATTGCCGGCCCACGTTCGTGACCACCTCGCGCCAGAGCACGCCGTTCTCAAGGACGTTGGCTTTGTCGATGCTGGTCACTTTGCGGCGCCGTGGCGCGGCCGCCTGGAAGGCGACGTGCGCGATGCGCTCAATCTCTGGGGTGGTGTAGACCATCGTGTCGATGGCGCGCTGAACTCCGGCGGACACCGTCTCGGTTTTTTTGGGCTGACCGAAGTACATCCCGCCGGTGAGCTCGCGCACGACCAGGATGTCGATGCCCTGGCCCTGCCGTTCGGGACGCAGCGGGCAGGAGTGGGAGAGTTCGAGCGGAAGTTTAACCGGGCGCAGGTTGGCGAAGAGGCCGAACTCCTTGCGCAGGCGCAACAGGGCGGCGCGTTCAGGTCGCTGTTCCTTCGGTATGGTCGGGTCGCGTTCAGGCAGACCGACTGAGCCAAAAAGGATGGAATCCGATTTCCGGCAGAGTTCCAGGGTGGACTCGGGCAAGGCCTGCCCGGCAGCGTCAATTCCGGCCCATCCCACGGGCGCTTCAGTGATTTGAAACGGGAGCGAGAACCGGCGCTCCACGGCGCGCAGCACTTTGATGGCTTCGCCCATGACTTCGGGGCCGATGCCATCTCCAGCCAAAGCGGCGATCTGAAAAGCAGGTGAACTCATAAGCGGTCGAGCATACGCGATGGCGGGAAAGTTCAAAGCTCAAACCGGCTTCACGGGAACAAGCCGCGCGTGCGCTTGGCGTCGTGGACGCGTTTGATGCCGATACTCAGCGCGGCGTGGCGCATCGGGAGCTTGTTTTTTCGGCTGAAGGCCAGCGTCTGGCTGAAGGCGCCTTCCAGGATGCGAAAAAGTTTGTCCACCACTTCGGATTCGGTCCAAAAGAAACTTTGCAGATCCTGGACCCACTCGAAATAGCTCACGATTACCCCGCCCGCGTTACAGAGGATGTCGGGGATAATAAAGATCTCGGGTCGCTGTTGCAGGATCTTGTCGGCTTCGGGGGTGGTGGGGCCGTTGGCCGCTTCCGCCAGAATCCGGCAGCGAATCTGACCGGCGTTGGTTTCGGTGATTTGCCGCTCGAGCGCGGCCGGCACCAGAATGTCGCAAGGCAGAGTCAGCAACTGTGCGTTGGTGATGGCTTGTCCGCCGGCGAACCCGGAAACAGTGCGCGTGGCGGCGAGGTGTTTCTCGAGATCCCACAGGTTCAGGCCACGCTCATTGAGGACGCCGCCATTGGCATCGCTCACGGCGATGATCTTGACCCCATATTTGGCCAGCGAAAACGCAGCCACGCTTCCGACATTGCCAAAGCCTTGCACGACGGCGGTGCTGCGGCCGGCTTCCAAGCCGAGCATATCCATGGCGCGATTGACGACGTAACCCACGCCTCGTCCCGTGGCCTCGCGACGGCCGAGCGAGCCGCCCAAAAGCACCGGCTTGCCCGTCACCACGCCGGGCACGGAATTGCCCACGTGCACGGAGTAAGTGTCCATCATCCAGGCCATGGTCTGCTCATTGGTGCCGAGGTCCGGCGCCGGTATATCCACCTGCGGCCCGATGAACGGAATAATTTCCTGCGTGTAACGGCGGGTGACACGCTCCAATTCCAGAGCCGACAATTGGCCAGGGTCGCAGCTGACGCCGCCTTTGGCCCCGCCATACGGCAATCCGCATAGCGCACATTTCCAGCTCATCCACATGGCCAAAGCCGCCACTTCGCCCAGCGAAACGTCCGGGTGATATCGGGTGCCGCCTTTGGTGGGACCCAACGTCAGGTGATGTTGCACGCGATAGCCGGTGAACACTGCCGTGCGGCCATCGTCGCGATGAATAGGGATGGCGACCGTCAGTGAGCGTTTCGGATACTTCATCCGGTCGCGGTCATCGAGGGGCATCTGCAGATAATCGGCGACGAGATCAAACTGCTGGGCGGCCATGCGGAAGGTGGGATGGTCGTAAACGTTCACGCGCCGAACAGTAACGAGCGCGCATCAGGGCGACAATGCCGAAGGGCGTCGCGGCGCGACGTAGCGGCTCTCGGGAGAGGGCCGCCGACTGGAACAACTGGTGCGATGGTCAAGTGAAAGATGAGTGTGTGGGTATGGATGGGAGTGCGGCGGTCGGCCGGCCGCCGCGACCGGAGCCATGGAGATTCAGCTTTTCGGAGGGGCGAAAGTATGGCACAAGCAGCGGCATGAACTCCTGGCGCTTTCGTCCTTCCTGCTGGCTCGTACTCTCCGCGGTCTGCCTGGCTGTTGTCCAGGTGGCGACTGCTGCTGAAACCAAGCCCCTCCGGGCGATGCTGATTACAGGAGGATGCTGTCACGAATACGGCAAGCAGAAGGACGTGTTGAAGCTGGGGCTGGAGGATCGAATAAATGTCGAGGTGGTTCAGGTGCATACCGCCGATACCAGCACCAAGGCGCGGTTCGAGATGTATGAGAAGCCAGGCTGGGCAAAAGGGTTTGATGTCATCATCCACGATGAGTGCACGTCGGACGTGAAGGAGATGCCGTACGTGCAAAACATTCTGGCCGCTCACAAGGAGGGTATCGCCGCCGTCAACTTGCATTGCGCCATGCACTGTTATCGCACCGGCACGGAGGATTGGTTTCAGTTCGTTGGCATCCAATCCGCCGCGCACGGACCGCAGGAGCCGATCGCCCTTCAATTCCTCGACGCCCAGCATCCTGTTACGATGGGACTGACCGACTGGACAACCGTTCGGGAAGAGCTTTACAACAACCTCAAGGTGTTCCCCACGGCGCATCCGCTAGCGCGCGGCAAGCAATTCGTTAAACAACGCGACGGCGCCGACAAGTCGGTCGAGTACGTGGTGGTGTGGGTGAACGAATACGAGAAGACGCGCGTCTTCAGCACAACCCTCGGTCACAACACGGCCACCGTCAGCGACCCACGCTACCTGGACCTGGTCTCCCGCGGCCTGCTTTGGTCATGCAACAAGCTGGGGCCGGATGGGAAGCCCGCCGCCGGATATGGTCGCAAGCGCTGACGCCTAACGCGGGCTTGGAAGCCTGCGCTACGACATTTAATCGGGAGCATTGGTCCAGGATTTGCGTCGAATGGGCCATGAAGATTCGTTCCCTGGTCCTCCTCGGCTGGCTGTCCTTCCTTCCGATACAGTCGCTATTCGGCGCCGGCTTGATTCTCGTGCACGAGAAGGATTTTTGGCGGGAGCCGCCGCCGCGAATCGTGCCACCAGAGATAATGCCGCCACCGCGGCCTCATCCTCCCTATGTTCCTCCTCCGCCCCCAGTGTGGGCGCCCCTGGAGACGCGGTTGGCCAAAGCGAACGTCCGGATCAAAGACCAGTGGGCGACGACCAAGGTGGAGCAGGAGTTTTACAATCCGAACGCCCGCCCGCTCGAAGGCACATTTTTGTTCCCCATCCCCAAAGGAGCTCAGGTCGACAAGGTAACCATGGAGGTCAACGGGAAGCCCGTGGAGGCAGAGTTGTTGACGTCCGAGAAAGCCAAGGGGATCTACGAAGATATCGTCCGCAAGCTGAAGGACCCGGCCCTATTGGAATACGCCGGGCGGGATTTGATTAAAGTCAGGATATTTCCCATTGAAGCGCACAGCCCCAAGCGCATCACGCTTTCGTATTCGCAATTGCTCAAGTCGGACGGCGGCTTGGTCAGCTACGTTCTGCCGCTGAGCGCGGAACGATATTCAGCCAAGCCCGTCCAATCTGTGAGTGTTAAACTTGAATTGGAGACCGCACGAGCGCTCAAATCGATCTATTCTCCCAGTCACAAAGTGGAGATCCAGCGCCAGGGTGGGACGCGTGCCGTGGTTGGCTACGAAACGACCGCGGCCGCTCCCGACACCGACTTTCAATTGCTCTTCAGCCAGGAACGGGACGACCTGGGGTTGAATCTTCT
>Ga0070686_100002183_pt1 | contig 10804 bp, 8 predicted proteins | sample KBSS23LmetaG_FD_65654 | JGI IMG/M metagenome (GOLD analysis project Ga0070686, IMG submission 65654) | Switchgrass rhizosphere microbial communities from Kellogg Biological Station, Michigan, USA - KBS S2-3L metaG | ecosystem: Host-associated > Plants > Roots > Rhizosphere ...
GTGAAGCGACTCTTCGAACTGAAAGTCAATTGCGCGGGCAGAACCGGGGGCGAAAGCAAATCGGGCTGCGCGAGCAAGGCAGCGGCGCGTTCGGTTTGATCGGCGCGTCGAAAGCCGGAGCGCACGCTGGTGGTTGCGGCGGCGATGCACATCCGGTCGAGTGCCTGTTGCAGATAGGTCAACACGTTAAAGTTCGCCGCTGGACCAGCGTTCGCCCGCGCGCAACACGCGATGGCGCTGGCCCAAAAGCGCGCACGTCTTCACAAATTCCTCGGGCGACGCGGTGTTGAATTCGAACATGTCGTAATGACACGGGATCACCAAACGCGCGCCGATATTGTGCGCGAGCGTGGCCGCTTCGGAGCCATTCAAGTTGCCGGCGACACGACGTTCGGGCGCGGCGCCGTTGATCGGCAAGAGCGCGACGTCCACGGACCAATCCACCAATTGTTCGAGCATGCCGTCGTAACGCACGGTGTCGCCGCTGTGATAAATGGTCCACGCACCGAACCGCACGATGTAACCGAGGTACTGACAGCGGCCCGCTTCGTCGCGATCAATCTTTTCGTGCGCGGCGGGAATGGCGTGGAAGGTAAATCCGCCCGTGGTCACGCTTTGGCCGGCATCGACGCCGATGGGGAATTCGGGCGGAGTCTTCAAACGATGGGCCACGAATTCGCGATTGGCTTCGGGAATGACGAAGGCGGATTTTGGATTGTTCGCGAAAATTGGGAGCAACGTTTCCGCGTCGAGATGATCGGTGTGATTATGGCTCGACGTGACGACATCGACGAAGCTCAGTTTTTCGGGCGCGATCACCAGCTCGGTCATGCGTGTGTGCGGCTTGTCGGTCTGCGCGTATTTTTTGGTGAGCGAATCGGACAGGTACGGATCGAGCAGTAAGAAATGATCGCGCCATTTGACGAGGAAGCCGCTTTGGCCGAGCCACCAGAGGAAAAAATCATCCTGCGAACGCGCCGCCGCGATGTCTGCGAGAAGATCTTCGTCCTGCAAAACCGGCTTGATCATAGGTAGGGCGCGTCTCTCCGAGCGCGCCGCCGATCGTCGTTTGAGCGTCCAAAGCGAAGATCGCGTTGGGTGTAAACGCGAGGCGGTTCATTGAATGCGTTGGGCTCCGGCTGCGGCGCGCTCGGAGAGACGCGCCCTACCTTATCGCCGCGTTCAATCAAACTCACAAAATTCCCAGATCCTTTCTCACCGACTTAACCCCCGCCACCATGTTTTTCAATTTCTGCTTTGAGGCCCAACGCGCGGTCTGACTCAAACCGCAATCGGGCGCGAACGACAGTCGTTCGGCGGGCGCGTGTCGCAAACAAAGCTTTACGCGTTGCGCCACGTCTTCCGGTGTCTCGATGTAATAACTTTTCACGTCGATGATCCCGACCGCGACGTCTTTGCGTTTCGCGATTTCGGCGATTAATTCAATCTCCGCAAATTCGCGGCTGGCCATTTCGACATGAATTTCATCAACCGAAAAATCCAGGAACGCCGGAAACATCGGCGCGTAATGTCGCAGGCCGACCGCGCGCGCTTTGTAATTGCCAAAGCAAAGGTGCGTCGACAGACGACATTTGCCGACGATCGGATCGACAGTGCGATTGAAGATTTCGACGAATTTCTTTGGATCTTCGCGGTGCGCGTAACAGCTCATCGAAGGTTCATCGACGGTAATTTCCGCGCAACCGGCGGCGACGAGCGCTTCCAATTCGGCGCGCACGATTGGCAACAAACCCTCGGTCAATGCGTAACGATCGCGATACGGACCGCCCGGAAGGAGGCGCCCGCTCAACGTGTATGGACCCGGGACGCTCGCTTTCAAAACGGGTCCGGTGGGCGCCAGACGTTTAAGGCGTTTGAAATCTTCGACCGTGCCGAGACCGCGCGGGGCGCGCAATTCTTCGGTCACGCGATGTTTGCCGCGTTGATCGTGCGCGGGCGGACCGAAGCGTCGCGGCGAAGCGGATTCGAGTTCGATGCCCTGGATGAATCCGTAAAACGAAAGATTAAAATCGAGCCGCGTTTGTTCGCCGTCCGTGATGACATCGAGCCCGGCGTCGGTCTGATCCGCAATGGCGATGCGCACGGCGTCATCGACCATTTCCGCGCGATCGGCCTCGCCAAATTGATCGAGATGCTGAACCGCAAATTCGAGCCATCCCGGAAACGGATAACTTCCAATCACCGTCGTGCGCAAACCCCGCGAACTCATGCGGCGAGAATAGGTCGATGAACTCGGAAGGTAAAGCCTCGTAGGAATCGACGGCAGGAGATTTCGATTTCCTCAAGTGGTAGCAGCCGAGGTGACGAGGCTCCTTATTCCTTCGCGAAAAATAGTGAGAGCCTTGTCACCTCGGCTGCTACGAATTTTGAAGGAATCTCCTGCCGTCGATTCCTACGGGGAAAGGGGAAAGGCTTTCGCGGCAATGTCGTGGCGGAAGTGGGCGCGGTCGAAGTGGATTTTTTCGACGGCGGCGTAGGCGTTTTTTTGGGCGGTTTGGAGATCGGCGCCGAGCGCGGTGACGCCGAGGACGCGTCCGCCGTTGGTGAGGATTTGGCTGTTCTTGAGCGCTGTGCCGGCGTGGAAAACTTTGACGCCTGCGTGGTTGATGGTGTCGAGGCCGGTGATGGGAAGGCCCTTGGGATAGGCGCCAGGATAACCGCCCGAGGCCATGACGACACAGACGGCGGGTTTGGAATTCCAGCGCATCTCGATTTTTTCGAGAGCGCCCGAAACGCTGGCGTCGAGCAGTTCAACCAAATCGGTTTCGAGGCGCATCATGTAAACCTGGGTCTCGGGATCGCCGAAGCGCGCGTTGAATTCGAGAATTTTGGGGCCGGATTTCGTCAGCATCACGCCGGGATAAAGGAGCCCGCGAAAATCGATTCCCTCGGCCGCGCAACCTTTCAGCCACGGTTCAAGAATCGTGCGGCCCGTTTCGGCGAGTTGCGCGTCGGTCAGAAATGGAGTCGGACTGTACGTGCCCATGCCGCCGGTGTTCAGGCCTTCGTCGTGATCGAGCGCGCGTTTGTGATCCTGCGAAGTCGGGAAAAGCTTCGCGGTTTTTCCATCGCATAACGCGTGCAAAGAAATCTCCGGGCCTTCGAGCAATTCCTGGATCACGATTGTGGCGCCCGCGGCTCCGAACGATTTTTGCAAAAGAATTTCGTCGATCGCGCGATTCGCTTCGTGAACGTTGTGCGTGATCAACACGCCCTTGCCCAGCGCGAGCCCATCGGCCTTCACTGCGCAACGGCCATCCAAGGAATGCGCGAATTGTTTCGCTTTGGTGGCGTCGCTGAATGTCCCCGCCTTCGCAGTGGGGATGCCGTATTTCTCCATGAAGTTTTGCGAAAAAACTTTGGATGATTCAAACTGCGCAGCTTTTTTGTTCGGACCCCAAATGCGATGGCCGCGACTTTGAAACAAGTCGACGACGCCGAGCGCGAGCGGATTGTCCGGGCCCACGACGGTGAGATCGGGCTTATTCTTTTCCGCGAAATCGAGCAAGCCGGGCAGGTCTTCCGCGCTAATTGAAATGCATTGAACAGGCGAACCGTTGCGCAGGCGTTCGAGCGAAATGCCCGCGTTCCCGGAGGCGCACCACATCTGCGTGGCGTGCGGCGACTGCGCCAGTTTCCACACCAGCGCATGTTCGCGACCGCCCGAACCGAGAACGAGAATTTTCATTATTTCGCGAGCGCCTGTTCGAGAATTTCGTTGAGGCGTTTGAGCATCGTGCGCGGGTCTTCGAGCAACCCAGCGGCGATGCGCGCGTTGTCGAAAAGCTGCTCCGTCACTTTGCCCGCGAGCGATTCGTTGCTTTGGCGCATGTTTTCGAGGCGCACGATCAATGGATGCGCGGGATTAATTTCCAGATCGAGCTTGGGCTCCATTTCGCCGCCGCCTTTGTTCATCGATTTCATGATGCGCCGCATGGTCGCGCCCATCCCGCCTTCCTGGTCCTTCACCAGCGCGGGGGAATCGACCAGGCGCTTCGAAGGCCGCACGTCCGCCACTTTTTCGCCGAGAGATTTCTTCATCCACTCCGCGAGACCTTTGGACTGTTCGTCGCTCAATTCATTTTCGCGTTTTTGCGGCTGCTCGACCTCCAAATTCGCGCGATCTGCCGCCTGCAAAGTCTTGCCGTCGAACTCGCGCAAATGATCCATCACGAACTCGTCCCACGGATCGTAAAGGAACAGCACTTCCCATTTCTTCGACGCGAACACTTCGTAATACGGGCTCGATTCGGCGGCCTCGCGACTCGTCGTCAACAGATAAAAAATCTCCTTCTGATCCGACGGCATGCGCTTCACATAATCCGCCAGCGACGTTCGCTGATCTTTCGGCAACGTCGAACTTTCATAGCGCAACAACTTCCCGAGCCCGTCCTTGTGAGTGAAATCGGTGACCACTCCTTCCTTGATGAAACGATGATATTCGTTGAAGAATTTGTTGTACGTGTCGGGATTTTTCTCCGCCGTTTCGTCGAGAAACTTGATGAAGCGCGACGTGATGACCTTGTTCAACTTCGCCATCAACGACGTGTCCTGCATCGTCTCGCGCGAAATGTTCAACGGCAAATCCTCGCTATCGACCACGCCCTTCAAAAACCGCAGCCAATCGGGAAACAGATTTTTCGCTTTCGGCTGAATGAGGACCTTGCGGCAATACAGATTCACCTCCGATTCCGAGCGCGCCATCCCGCTCGCTTCCATATTGCGCGAGGGCACATACAACAGCGCGTTGATCGCGAGGGGCGCATCGGCACTAAAATGCAAACGCAACAAGGGCGCCTCCGAATCGTGCCCGATGTATTTGTAAAACTCGTTGTATTCCTCTTCCTTGATCTCCGATTTGCTGCGGGTCCACAACGCCTGCATCGTGTTGATCGCCTTGCCGTCGAGCTCGATCGGGAACGGCACGAAATTCGAGTAACGCTTGATGATCGATTCGAGCTTCCAACCTTCGGCGAAATCTTTTTGCTCGTCGTTCAAGTGCAGCGTGATCTTCGTCCCGCGCGCGATGTCGGGAGCCGGTTCGATCTCATAACCGCCGCCGCCCGACGAAATCCAACGCCAGCCCTGCTCCTCGCCCGTGTAAGAGCGCGTCTCGACCGTCACCTTGTCCGCGACCATGAAGGCCGAATAAAAACCAACACCGAATTGCCCGATCAAATTCAGGTCGGGCTTTTTCTCCTCGGTCAACGATTTCAAAAACGCCTTCGAGCCCGAATGCGCGATCGTGCCGAGATTTGCGATCAATTCCGCATGTGTCATCCCGATGCCCGTGTCTGTGATCGTGATGATTTTCTCGTCCTTCTTGGCCTCGATCGAAATGTTCAGCGGCAGATCGGATTGCAAAATCGTTTTCCCCGACGCTTGCAAAAATCGCAGCTTTTCGAGGGCATCGGACGCATTGGAAATCAGTTCGCGAACGAAAATTTCTTTATCGGTGTAAAGCGAATGAATGACGATATTCAGCAACTGCTGAATCTCCGCCTGGAACGAATGTTTCTCCGGTGCGCTCATAAGGGCGCAATAGGTACCCGCGCGCCGCCGAATTTTCAAGCGGCCAGCGTGGAAACTTTGATGGGCGTCCGCTTGACGGCGGATTTCCAAGTCCTACTCTCGCCGAAATCTGCGCTTCTATTATCTATTCCAACGCGAGTGGGTGCGTCGAGTCGCCGGGCCGGGTCGGCGGAAGGAACTGATTTTCACATCGTATATCGCCTGCGCCGCGACCACTGTGATTGCGCTGGTCAACCTGGGTTTTCCGCTCGCGAATTTCGGGCCTTTCATGTTTCGGGCGCTGCTGATGGGCGCGATGTATTTCGCGTATCGCGCCAGCTTCGGTTTGGCGGCGGAACTGGCGGAGGATCGCCAAAATCAAATGCTTACGCTGACGTTCCTGACGGGCGCGCGCTCGGCCGATTTGTTCCTGAGCAAACTGGCCGCCCGCGCGCTCGCCGCTTTGTATTCGAGTCTCGCGCTGTTGCCGTGCCTGATGGTTTCGATTTTGTATGGCGGGATCACGTTTCAATTATGCGCGGTGGCGTTCCTGCTCCTGCCCGCGTCCGTGATTTTTTTCAGCGCGTTCGAATTTTTGGGCGCCGCGGTCAAACGCGAACCGGGCGGAGCGGAGCAGTTTGCGGATCGGTCGAAGCTGGTCGCGCTCGCGTGGCCCTGGGCGATCGATCGGCTGGCGCAAATCATTACCGGGGCGCCGATGGATAAATCGATTTATCTATTTACGCCCGCGCACACGGCCTGGGCGATATGGGAAGGTTTGACGCTGCCGTGGGAGTTTTCCGAAGCGATCGTTAGCATCCTTATCAACATTGCGCTGGGACTTCTCGTCCTCGGTGTCAGCGGCTGGATTCTGGATCGAAGCTGGCAGGAAGAGACGGGTTGGAACGGTCCACGCCAGCTTTTGACGAAGGCGAATCGGGCGTGGGCAGCCAGGATTCGTCCGTTGCTGGAGACCGCGCCGATGCTCTGGCTGGCGGCGTTCGATCGGTCCGCGCTAATGTATGCCTGGATGTCCGTGTGGTTGATTCTTGCGCTCTGGGTGGCGGGCTTCATGGCGTGGCGCGGGGATTGGCTGCTGCCCGCGATTTTTTATCTCACGCCGGCGTTGATGATTGCGGTGGTGCGAACGCAAATGATTTTGCGCGCGGCGCGACGAATGGCCAAACATCGGCGCGAAGGCGAGCTCGAATTATTGGCCACCACGCCGCTCGAGCCTCAGACGATGGTGGGCGACGAAATCGACGCTGCGTCGCTGCAATTCCGCACGCTGATTCGCACGGTGCGCGGGCTGACGTTGGGATTTCTGTTTGTGCTGACGGCGATTCACCCTTGGCACGGCGCGGCAATTTGGGTGCATGCCATGGTTTCGGCGTTTCTGATTTGGTGCAGCTTCATTCGGCCGACGGGGTCGATCGCGTTTTACCAATGGATCGGCCTGAACACGGGTCATGGCTCGGGCCCGGTGTTTCGGCGCCTGGGCGGTTCAGCGATGGGAGGGATCTGGCCAGCCTACAATATGATTCGGCACGGGCTGAACGCGATGCGCACGTTCCCGACTGGCGATACGATTGAGATTTGCATCGTGGCGCTCTTCGGTTTCGCGGCCACCGTGATCGCGATTCATTATAATCATGATCGCCGCAAGTATCGGACGCTGGCGGAGAAACATTTTCGGGAGATCGCCCAAGCGCCGCTGCCTTCCGCCGCGATGATCAAGAACTGGGATGGGTTAAAACCGCTCGTCGAGCCGTAGGGCTACGGTTTAATAAATTCGACCAGGATGACGTCCGCGGGGATTCCTCCGTCGTCGCGACCGCGCCGGCTCTGGCGTCGGTAGAGGCGGAGAAATTCGGGAAAATTCAAAATCAAATCCGCCAGCAGTTTTGGTTTCGGAATCGGCCGGTGCGGCGGGTAGCGGTGCAGTTTGAATTCGGCCAGCGCGCGTCTTCGGACGCTCGAAGGGGGAGCCGACCAGCGCATCTTGACGCCCAACAAGTCGGCCAGCTTTTGGTAGGCCTGCAAATTCCAGCGGGTCATGTGATGGGGCGGATGGTTCATGACATCGAACCAATCGGACTCGAAAGACATCGGCGAATAGGGCGTGCTCACAAACAGGCGGCCCCCCGGCGCAACGAGCGCGAGCATCGAACGGCAAAAACTTACCGGGTCCTCGACGTGTTCCAGGCAATGAAACGAAGTGACCGCGGGGAATTGCCCCGGCGCGATGAATCCAGCCTGCGCCGCCGTTTCCATGGTTCCGCAGAACGAATGAAAACCAAGCTGGCGGCACGCCGTCACCGCCGGTTCGTTCATATCGAGCGCGTATTTGTCCGTCACCGAAACTCCGTCCAGCAGGCGCAAAAAATCGCCTTTGCCGCAGCCGACGTCGAGGATCTTGGGAGAGGAGCCAATTTCGCCAATCAAGCGTCGAACCTGCCCATATTCCCACCGGATGCCCGGGTAATAGGAGGGGAATTGGCTAACCCATTCGTAAAACTCGGCGTTCCCCGGGCGCATGGGCCACGCGAATTCCAGCCCAGTCTCGGCGCAACGCCACAGGGAATAATCGACCTCGACCGCCTGGTCCGGCGGATTTGACCCGTAATATTTTCCCAATTCCCCAAGAATGAACGTCCGCGGCAGGTCGCGGAGTTTCGTTGGTGGCAACGAGCTGAGAGGCGATTTCATTCTTGTGCGAATAATGCTAGTCGCGGGGGCAGGCCCTGTAAAAGAAATTTGCCCGAAGCGCGGTTGGCTTGATTGTAAAGGCCCGGAATCGTACTCTTTCGGGGATGGAAATTATGGACAGGTTGAGTGGCTCGCCAGATCGCATCGCGAAATGAAGGTCGCGATATTGACGGTCGATGCCCGCGAGTTTTACAAGGACTACGATCGCCCCCCCTATTTTGGCACCGCGCCCGAAGCATTGCTCAAGGGCTTCGCCCAATTGCCCGACGTCGAAACGCATGTCATCGGTTGCGTGCGCGCGCCGCTTCCGCCGGTGGAAAAGCTCGCGCCCAACGTGACCTACCACGCCCTGCGGGTGCCGAGAATCGGCTGGCTTAGCACGCTTTACGCCGGTTGCATTTTGGCCACGCGCCGGAAACTCCGCGAGCTTCAGCCGGACATCGTGCATGGCCAGGGCACCGAACGCGATTCTGCGTTTACCGCTGCGTTGTCGGGCTTTCCCAATGTCGTTACGGTTCATGGCAACGTGCGCCAGGTGATCACCAAGCTCGGAGCCGCGCCGTTTTCCGCACTATGGATGATTGGGCGCATAGAAGCCTGGACGCTGCGCAAGACGCAGGGGGTGGTTTGCCTGACCAATTATACCCTCCAACAAGTTCGCGACCTGGCCCGCCGCACCTGGGTCGTTCCCAATGCGGTCGATGAATCGTTTTTTGGCATCCAACGGAATGCGAATGATTCCACCGCGATTTTGTGCGTGGCGAATATTCTTCCCTATAAAAATCAGAACTTCCTGATTCGCGCGCTCGATCCTGTGGCCGAGAAACTTGGGCTTCGCCTTATTTTCCTGGGTTCGAAAGGCGTGGACGAAAATTACTGCCAGGAGTTTTTCGACCTGGTGAAAACGCGTCCATGGTGCTCGCACGAAGGGTTCAAAAAAGGGGATGAACTCAAAGCGTATTTAAGTTCCGCGCGCCTGCTGGTCCTCCCCACACTCGAAGATAACTGTCCAATGGTGGCGCTCGAAGCGATGGCTGCGGGCCTGCCCATCGCCGCTTCGCGCATCGGCGGCGTTCCCGACCTCATCGACCATGGCGTTACGGGATTAATGTTCGATCCGCACAGCGCCGACGAGATGCGCGAGGCCATTGTGAAATTATTTTCGAATCAGCCGTGGGCCGAGCAAATGGGCGCGGCGGGCCAACAACGCGCCCGCGAGCAGCATCGCCCGGTCCAGATCGCCAGGCGTCATGTCGAGATTTACCGCGAGTTGCTCAGCGCTCGTTCGTAAATTTTTTTGAATTCCGCGCCAATCTCCAACCACGATTTCGGCTTTGGCGGTGTTGGGAGGCCGGGCGCCTGGTCGTAGAATTGCCGCAGGGTTTGGGCCGTCGCCGACACGCCGGTCAGCGGACAATAACTCGCCATCGCTCCGAACGTCGTCCGGGCCCAGGGCAAATCGGTTAGCAACAGCGGACACTCGCACGCGGACGCTTCGAGCGCGGAAAGGCTCAACGTTTCGCGATCACTCAACAACACGAAACCCCGCGCTTCGCGATAAATTCTTGCCAATTTGGCGCGGTCGCGAATTCCCCCCTCGTAACGCACAAACTCGCTGTGGCCTTTCGCGATATCGATGAATTTCTGCGCGTAGGGATCCGACTCCGCATAGGGCGTGCCGATCACCCAGACCGGTGTCTTTGCCGCGATGGCGGACTGAGCCAATTCGACCACGCGTTTCCGTTCCGTAATCACCGCGGTGCAGACCAGCCATTTGCCCCGTTCCGCTGGCTCGCTTTTCAAAAACGCGTCCTCCACGCCATTCGGAGCCACATGCAGCCGGTCCGCAGGCGTGGCGTAAATCGTCCGCATCAATTTGGCTTCGAACGGAGTCAGCGCCACGACCGCCTCCGATCGCATGAACAAATCCCAATTCAGTCGAAATTTAAGGCCGGGCGGCGCAAAACGGCGAACCACTTTGAACACCACTTTCTGGGCGAGAAGGCGCGCCGGCGAGCGCGATCCGACCCCCGTGAGCAGCGGCGCAAAAACCATTTTGATGCCTTTATTCCTCGCCAGCTCCGCATAACCCGGCGTCGGCCGCCCAAAAAAATGAATCAATTCCGGCTGCTGATCCTCCTGCCACCAACGCATCCAATCCGCATCGACACCATTGGCCCGCACTGCTGCCATGGTTTGTTCGATTTGGATTTGAAAACCGCCATGCGCGAGGACAAACGGCGTCTCATGGTCGAACAGAACTTTCACACGGCGCATTATCCGGGGGACAGCTCCGACCGCAATCTGTTTTCGCTTCCACCCCAACATCCGAATCAAAAAATTGCCATCGAACTGAACTTTCTGATGATATATTGGCGGGCGTGAAAACTGTCGCGGTGATTGGCGCTTCGAACGATCGAAGCAAATATGGGAACAAAGCGGTGCGCGCGTTCGCGAAGGCCGGCTACGAGGTTTTTCCGGTGAATCCGAACGAGCCGGAAGTCGAAGGACTCAAATCGTATCCCTCCATTCGCGACGTGCCCGGCGACTTGGAAAAGGTCAC
>Ga0070686_100002184_pt1 | contig 10801 bp, 17 predicted proteins | sample KBSS23LmetaG_FD_65654 | JGI IMG/M metagenome (GOLD analysis project Ga0070686, IMG submission 65654) | Switchgrass rhizosphere microbial communities from Kellogg Biological Station, Michigan, USA - KBS S2-3L metaG | ecosystem: Host-associated > Plants > Roots > Rhizosphere ...
TAGCAACCGATGTCCATCAAACGCTTGATGTCCATCTGGATTCGCTTGCGCAGGTCGCCTTCGATTTCGCCTTCGGCTTCCAGGATGGCCCTGATGCGCGCCAACTCGTCTTCGCTCAAGTCCCGAACGCGAGTATCAAGGCTGACCGCGGCCTTCTTAAGAATACTGCTCGAACGCGAGCGGCCGATCCCGTAGATATAAGTCAGCCCAACCTCGGCCCGTTTGTTTGGTGGAAGATCGACGCCTGCTACACGTGCCATTTTTGTAAACACTCTCCAGTAAATTCAAGTCAGCGATTTCGTGAAATCCGCAATCGCCAATCTCAAATCGAAAATCAATTATCCCTGCCGCTGTTTATGTTTGGGGTTGACGCAAATCACTCGCACCACGCCTTTGCGGTGGATGACTTTGCACTTGTCACACATTTTTTTGACTGAAGCACGGACTTTCATTTCAGCAACCCTCTAATCTTTTTTACTTGTATCGGTAAGTAATCCGGCCGCGGTTCAGGTCGTACGGCGAGAGCTCTACCAGGACGCGATCGCCCGGGAGGATCCGAATAAAATGCTTTCGCATCTTGCCCGAAACGTGGGCCAACACCAGATGCTGGCTCTCTTCCAACTCAACCTTAAACATGGCGTTAGGCAAAGTCTCAAGGACTTTAGCCATAACTTCTATAGCCTCTTCCTTTGCCATATCCGCTCAGAACGAATTTGCCTGTACCGACAAACTGCAAATAGTAGCATGCCACTTTAGCTTTGCCAAGCCGCGCTGGCCGTTAGGGTTATGGGTTGAAGCTTGAGCCCGCCAGGGCAGCCTCCGCAGGGTCGTTGGCGGCGATTTTGGTCAATACTTCGGGGCCTTCCTCGGTTATGGCGATGGTGTGCTCCACGTGCGCGCTGGGCTTTCCGTCCAGCGTCACGACCGTCCAGCCGTCCGCCAAAACCTTCGTGTGCTGCGTTCCCAAATTGATCATTGGCTCGACAGCAAACACATATCCGGCCTTTATTTTCGGGCCCTGACCGCGCTTGCCGTAGTTTGGTATCTGCGGATCTTCGTGCATGCGACGGCCAATGCCATGCCCGACGTAGTCACGCACCACCCCATAACCGCGGGCCTCGGCATGCTGCTGCACTACCGCGCCAATATCTCCCAAATGTCTTCCGGGCCGGCACTCTTCAATCGCTAAATCCAGACACTCTTCGGTGACGCGAACCAGCGCCAGCCAGTCCTCGCTGACGTTTCCGACCGGGACTGTCGTCGCGGTGTCGCCCACAAAACCTTCCAGCGTCACGCCGCAATCGATCGAAAAAATGTCGCCGTCCTTCAAGACGTAGTCGGACGGGAACCCATGGACCACCTGCTCATTAACTGATGCACAGATCGAATACGGAAAGCCGTGGTAGCCCTTGAACGTCGGTAACCCGCCGGCGTCGCGAATCATCTTCTCCGCGGCGCGATCGATTTCAATCGTAGTGACGCCGGGCTGGACCAGACGCTTGAGCTCCTGGAGCACAAGACCAGTAACGCGCCCCGCGGCCCGCATCTTCTCGAGTTCCTTTTTGGACTTTCCAATAATCATGAAAAACGGTGAACGGTCAAAAGTGAAAAGTGAAAGGTCAAGCGTCCTTTCCCAAAGTCTTGCTTTTCACTTTTCACCCTTCACTTTTCACTATTCCTTCTATGTCCCGGTAAATCGCTTCCGGCTCGCGCGTGCCGTCTACCTCATGCAAAACGTTCGCTTCCTTGTAGTAATCAAGCAGCGGTCGTGTCTGCACCTCATAAGTCGTCAGTCGCGCTTGCACCGTGTCCGGATTATCGTCCGCGCGATGGCTGAGCTGGGCCTCGGGGTGCAGGTCGCAAACGTTATCAAACTTCGGCGCCTTGAAATAAATATTATAGATTTCAAAGCAGATCGGACAAATGCGACGGCCCACCATGCGTTTCACCAAAAGCTCGCGCGGCACGTCGATTTCAACCGCCTGAATCTTTTTTTCCTGCTCGACCGCCAGCTGTTCAAGCATTTCTGCCTGCGCGGGCGTGCGTGGAAAACCGTCGAGGATGTAACCGTTGCGGCAGTCGTCGCGGCTGGTGCGCTCCTGGACCACGCGAATCGTCACGTCATCCGGAACGAGCTGTCCCGCGGCCATCAACTCGCGAACTTCGGTGGCGAGCGGCGTTTGCGCCTCTTTCAGCGCGCGAAACATATCGCCGGTTGAAATCTGCGGCAAATTCAGGCGTTCTTGAAGCAAGCGCGCCTGCGTGCCTTTTCCAGCACCAGGCGCCCCCATCAAGACGATGATTTTAAACATAGCGGATTTTCGATTGCCAATTGCCAATTTCCGATTGGCGCATCGTTCTCAGCTTGAGTTTTGTGAACCGGCAATCGCAATCAGCAAATCGAAAATGGCTTTAGGCCCGCCGCCCGCGGAGACGCCCGCCACCACCGAGGAACCCTTCGTAGTTTCGCATCACCAGCTGGGCCTCAATTTGCGCCACCGTATCCATGGCCACGCCGACGAGAATCAGTAACGACGTGCCGCCAAAGTAAAACTGATAACCCATGCCCGTGGGAATCCACGACAAACCGGGCGTGCTGCTGACAAACGCGTCCAGCCAGTTACCGATGAAAGGCAAACGCGCCACCTTGAAGCCGCTCAACATGAACTGGGGCACGAAAGCAACGAGGGCCAGGTAAACCGCACCAACTACGGTCAAACGCGTAAGTATGCTGTTGAGATACTCGGCAGTCGCGCGGCCCGGTCGAATGCCCGGCATGAAGCCGCCGTGCTTGCGCAGATTGTCCGCCACTTCTTCGACGTTAAAAACAATCGAGACGTAGAAAAAGGTGAAGAACAGAATCAACCCGAGAAAGATCGCCTCGTAATAAGGATCGCTCGCGTGAAAGGTCTGGAAGAAACCGTAGATCGCGATCCACGCCTTCGACCCTTGCCAGCCCGTTTGCGTTTGGTTCGGCGGAAACGCGGCAAACAAACTCTGCGGCATCGAAAGCACCGACGACGCAAAGATGACGGGAATCACGCCACCCATATTGATCTTCAGCGGCATCGTTGTTTGCTGGCCGCCGACGAGTTGCCGGCCCACGTGGCGTTTGGCATAACTCACCGGCACCTTGCGCCGCGCCGCTTCGACAAAAACGATAAAAGCGATGATCCCGACGAGCGCGAGCACGAGCGCGAAAACTCCCAACGTTTCCAGTGTGTCGCCGCTCTTCAAACGCCCCGCAACCTGTTCCACGCCGCGCGGCAAACCGATTACGATGCCCGCGAAAATCAAAAGCGAAATGCCGTTGCCGACGCCGCGTTCGGTGATCTGTTCACCGAGCCACATGACGAAGATCGTGCCCGTCGTCAAAGTCAGCACGGTCGTCAGCAAAAATCCCCACGTGTTCGCGCCGACGCCGTTAGCCTGCAGCCAGTGCGCCACAAAAGACGTCTGAATACCAGCCAGCAGCACCGTCAAATAACGCGTCCACTGGTTGATCTTTTGCCGGCCCATCTCGCCTTCTTCCTGCAGCTTCTTCAACTGCGGCGAGACGACCGTCATCAATTGCAAAATGATCGAGGCGGTAATGTAGGGGGTGACACCGAGCGCGAAAATCGAAATCGTGCGGAAGTTTCCGCCCGAGAAAAGATCCAAAACGCCGAGCAGCGTTCCGGCAACGTCGTGCCAAACCTGGTCCAGTCGATCCTTGTTGATTCCCGGAGCGCCGATGTGCGCGCCGAGGCGATAGACGGCCAACAGCCCGAGCGTAAACAAAATGCGCCGGCGCAGATCCGGCACATTGAACATATTGCGAACAGCCGCAAAAAACTTATCCATTAGCGTCCTTTCGCCTCGCGTCTCCCGTAGCGCTCGAAACGCGACTGAGAGCGGGGAATGCGTCGTCCTGCCCTTTCTTTACCCTTTCCCGGTCCTCGACCTTACGCTACTGCCTTGCCAATCTCTGTTGCGGCGCCGCCGGCTTTCTCGATTTTCTCGCGCGCGCTCTTCGTGAAACGGTGCGCGGAAATTTTGAGCGGCTTCGACAGTTCGCCGTTGCCGAGCACAACCACGTCGTGTTTGGCCTTCTTGATGATCCCGCGGTCGTGCAGCAATTCGGGCGTCACTTCTTCGTTCGCCTCGAAGCTGCGATCGAGCGCACCGAGACTAACTTCGAGCCAGCGCTTTTTGAAGATGTTGGTAAAACCGCGCTTGGGCAAACGACGATGCAGCGGCATCTGTCCGCCTTCGAAACCGATCTTGGCGGAGTAACCCGAGCGCGACTTCTGGCCCTTCTCGCCACGGCCGGCTGTCTTGCCGAGGCCGGAGCCTGGGCCGCGACCCACGCGCTTCTTCTTGTGCAACGAACCCTTTGCCGGTTTTAGATTGTTCAGACTGAGTGCCATAACTTTGTTCTTTGTTCAGGTCGCTATTCAATAATTCTTATCAAGTGCGGCACTTTCGCAACCACGCCGCGCATCGACGCGTTGTCAGGCCGTTCAACTATTTGATTGAGCTTCGTCAATCCTAAACTCCGCACGATCGTCTTGTGCGTCTCAGGCGTGGCGATGAAACTCCGGTAGTACTGAATCCGGATCGTCCCCTCGCTTGCCGCGCCCCCCGCCTGGTCCTTCTTTACTCTTTTCGGCATAACCCCTCAAATACTGTAAATGGTGAATGGTAAATGGTGAAAGTAAGAATGAGTTCAACGGCCCGACTATTTACCTTTCACTTTTCACTGTTCACCGTTTCTAGATTTCTTCGACCTGCTTGCCGCGCAGGCGCGCCAGCTCCATCGGATCTTTCATGCGCAGCAGCGCGTCGAAAGTTGCGCGCACAACGTTGTGCGGATTCGTGGAACCCAAAACCTTCGTGCGCACGTCGTGCACGCCGACCGCCTGCATCACCGCGCGCACTGCGCCGCCGGCGATAACTCCAGTTCCCTCAGCCGCGGGTTTGACCAACACGCGTCCGGCGCCAAACTTTCCGATCAACTGATGCGGCACCGTATTTTGGATCAAAGGCACGCGGATCAAACTCTTCTTGGCGGCTTCGACCGCCTTCTTGATCGCCAAAGGCACTTCGCGCGCCTTGCCCGTGCCGAAGCCCACGTGGCCACCTTCGTCACCGACGACGACCAGCGCGGCAAACGACATATTCTTGCCGCCCTTCACCACTTTGGTGACGCGGTTGATGGAGATGACTTGATCTTTCAAATCCAGGCCCTGGGCCGAGATGCGCTGCTTAGGTTGTCTCATTGCTTTTTGGTTTTCTTGCGCGGCTTCTCTTCCGCTGGTTCTTCGGGACCCGCTTCGGCCCTGGCAGCTTCTTCCGCCGCCCGGGCTTCGAGTTCGTTTTTGTTCAGACCGGCCTCGCGCGCCGCGTCAGTCAGGGCCTTGATGCGGCCGTGATACAAGTAACCGCCGCGGTCAAACACCACGCTGCTGATCCCTTTTTCCAACGCGCGTTCGGCGATTGTCTTGCCGATGCGTTGCGCGGCTTCGATGTTGCCGCCGGTGGATCCGCGCAGGTCCTTTTCAGTAGTCGACGCTGACACGATCGTCTTGCCGAGCTGATCGTCCACCACCTGCGCCGAGATATGATTCAGGCTGCGATAGATCGCCAGGCGCGGCCGCTCGCTGCTGCCTTTGACCTTGCGGCGAATGCGCCCGTGAATCGCTTCGCGAATTGTTGCTCTACTCGTGTTTGCCATTGCTCTCTTCCGTGAATGGTAAATGGTGAACGGTAAATGGAGGGTCTCCTATTCACCATTGACCATTTACTATTTACCGCTATTTGCCCGTCTTGCCAGGCTTCAACTTGATCGGCACATCCGCATAGCGAATGCCCTTTCCTTTGTACGCGTCGGGCTTGCGCAGTTTGTACATCTCCGCCGCCACCTGACCCAGTTTCTGTTTGTCGATGCTGGTCAACGTCAACGTCGTCTGATACTGCTGAATGCTTCCCTTGGTCGTCATGCGCTCGGCCTTGGCTTCGACGCCGTCCGGCAGCGGAAACTCGATCGGGTGCGAATAACCAAGCGAGAAAACGATCCGCTTCGCCTGCACGTCGGCTTTGTAACCGACGCCGACCACGTCCATCTGCCGCGTGAACCCTTCGGTGACGCCGACGATTGCGTTGTTGGCGAGCGCGCGGGCCAACCCGTGCAGCGGCGCCAGATCGTCCGAAGCGCGTTCAGCCTGCAGCTCCGCGCCTTCGAGTTTGAAACTGATGCCGGCGGGAATCGGGGTCTTCAGGTTTCCCTTCGGGCCCTTCACTTCGAGCTCCCGGTCCCCAATGGTGACTGAAACACCTTTGGGTAATGTGATTACTTTCTTGCCAATGCGCGACATAATTTTGAACCTCAGTTACAAGTGAAAAGTGAAAGGTGAAAAGTCAGAACCAGGATTCACCCTTCCGCACACCGCTTACTTTTCACTCTTCACTTTTCACTTTTCACCGTTCCTAGTAAATCTGCGCCAACAGCTCGCCGCCCATATTTTCCCGGCGCGCCGCCTTCCCGCTCATCAAACCCTTGGAGGTGGAAACGATGTTCACGCCGTAGCCACCCAACACTTTCGGTATCTCGCTGGAGCCGACATACACGCGCCGGCCCGGCCGCGACACTCTTTCGAGGTGCGTGATTGACGAAGTGCCGCGTGCGTCGTAGCGCAGGAAGATGCGAATGGTGCGCTTGAGGCCTTCACCCTTCAGGACAAAGTTATTGATGTAACCCTCTTCTTTCAGAATACGGGCAATCTCAAGCTTCAGCTTCGAGGCCGGAATATCAGCGCGCGAGTGCTTCGCTCTGATAGCGTTGCGGATTCGCGTCAACATGTCGGCGATAGGATCAGTCATTCTTAACTCCAGATACTAGATACTAGATGTTAGATATCAGATGTCAGTCGGACGTCAGAACCAGCATCTGACATCCAGCATCTAACATCTGCCTTACTACCAACTAGACTTAACGACGCCGGGGATTTGTCCCTCGAGCGCCAACTGGCGAAAACAGATGCGGCACAAATTAAACTTCCGCAGGTAAGCCCGCGATCGGCCACACCGCTTGCAACGCGTGTACGCACGCACCGCAAATTTCGGTTTCCGCTGCGATTTCGCAATTAGTGATTTCTTTGCCATAACGTCAGATACTAGATGTTAGATATCAGATGCTAGATGTTGATTGGGCCAGGTACTGACATCTAGCATCCAGCATCCAGCATCTCGCTTACGCCCTAAAGGGCATTCCCAGCGCCTTCAAAAGTGCGCGAGCCTGTTCGTCGTTTCGTGCCGTCGTAATAATCGAGATGTTCATCCCGCGCAGTTTGTCGACTTTGTTGAAATCGATTTCGGGAAAAATCAACTGCTCGCGGACGCCGATGGTGTAGTTGCCGCGGCCGTCGAAAGCCTTCGGCGAAACTCCGCGAAAGTCTCTCACGCGCGGCAGCGCAATCGACACCAGCCGGTCGAGAAATTCATACATGCGATCGCCGCGCAGCGTGACCATCACACCAATCGGCATTCCCTGCCGCAACTTGAACGAGGCGATCGACTTCTTCGCTTTGGTGATGACGGGCTTCTGTCCGGTGATGGCGCGCAGCTCGTCGGCCGCCGTGTCGAGAATCTTGGCATTGGCAATCGCTTCGCCCATACCCATGTTCAGCACGACTTTCTGCACGCGCGGGATCGCCATCGGGTTCTTGATCCCGAATTCTTTGGCAATCGCCGGCGCCACCTCTTTTTGATAACGCTCTTTTAACCTTGCTGCCATTTTCAAACCTCGTGAAAGGTGAAAGGTGAATAGTGACAAGTCAGAACCCGGCACTTCATCTATTCACTTTTCACTATTTACTTTTCACCGTTCTTACTTCTCCAAAGACTGTCCGCTGCCTGAAGCGACGCGAATTTTTGAGCCGTCGCCTTCCACCTGATATTTCACGCGCGTCGGTTTGCCCGATTGCGGGTCAATCATCTGCACGTTGGAAATGTTGATGAACGCTTCTTTCTCGATGATGCCGCCGCCGCGATTGCTCTGCGGGTTGGCGCGCTGATGGCGCTTGATCACACCGACGCCTTCAACTTTGATCTTGCCGGTCATGGGCGCCACTTCGAGCACGCGACCGCGCTTGCCTTTGTCGCGGCCCGCGATGATCACCACCTGATCGTTCTTCCTGATTTTTGAACGCTTTGTTCCCGCCATAACTCTTAAATAACCTCCGGCGCCAGCGACACGATTTTCATGTAGTTCTTATCGCGCAACTCGCGCGCTACGGGGCCAAACACGCGCGTGCCGATCGGCGTCCCGTCTTCTTTAATCAGCACCGCCGCGTTTTGGTCGAAACGAATATAGGTCCCATCCTTGCGTCTAACTTCCTTGCGCGTGCGCACGATGACCGCGTCCTGGACCGTTCCTTTTTTGATCGTGCCGTCCGGCGATGCCTCTTTGACGGTCACCTTGATCCGATCACCCAGGCTCGCGATCTTTCCGGTCGAGCCGCCGATGGGCATGATCATCTCAACCCTTCTCGCGCCTGAATTGTCGGCGACCTCCAGGGAGGTCTGCATCTGAATCATTGCTACACCTCGTGAATGGTAAATGGTGAATGGTAAATAGGAGGAACTGCTCTTTTTCTATTCACCATTGACCATTCACCATTTACCGTTTTTATTTTGCTGCCTTCTGCACAATCTCAATTACGCGCCAACGCTTCCGTGCCGACATCGGCCGCGTCTCGACAATTCGCACCTTGTCGCCAATGGTCGCGCCCAGTTCGTCGTGGGCCATGAACTTCGAAGTGCGTCGCACATAACGACGATACTTCGTGTGTTTCACCAGCCGGTCCACGCGCACGACCACTGTCTTCTGCATTTTGTCGGAAACTACCGCGCCAACTTTCTGCGAACGGTGCGCGCGCTTCTTCTCCGCGGCCTCAGCGCCTGCCTTGTTATCCGGCACGTCGCTCGGGGCCAACAGGTTGTCCGGAACATCGCTCTGGTTCGCGCCGCTATTCGTTTCTGCTTGATTCTCTTCTGCCATGCTTCTCACTTCGGTTGCCGGCGGTCCGGCGTTTGATGCTTTATGTTTTCCGGCTTAGGCGGTGGCCGGCGTCTTGCTCATCACGCGCTGCCGCGTAATCGTTTGCAGCCGCGCCAGCGATTTCTTTTCTTCGCGGATGCGTTTGACCGCGTCCACTTCGCCGAGCGCCAGTTTGAACTTCAAACGAAACAGCGACTCTTTTATGCGCGCCGTCTCCGCCTGCAACTCTTCCTCAGAAAAATCGTGATACTTGTCCAGCTCTTCGCGCCGTTTCATAACTAAATCGCGCCTCCCTCTTGATCCGCGCGGGTAACAAATTTCGTCTTGATGGGAAGTTTCTGCGCGGCCAGACGCATCGCGTCGCGCGCCGTCTTCTCGTCCACTCCCTCGATTTCGTAAAGAATCCGGCCGGGTTTGACTACGGCCACCCAGTATTCCGGCGCGCCCTTGCCTTTGCCCATGCGCGTTTCCGCCGGCTTCTTCGTCACCGGTTTGTCGGGAAACATGCGAATCCAGATTTTGCCGCCGCGCTTGATGTGGCGGGTCATCGCAATACGCGCCGCTTCGATCTGGCGGTCCGTGATCCACGCCGGCTCCAAACACTTGAGCCCATACTCACCAAAGCTGATCTCGCTGCCGCGAGTCGCGGTGCCAGTCATGCGTCCGCGCATCTGCTTTCGGTGCTTAACTTTTTTCGGCATCAACATAGCGTTTTACTCATTTCCGCTTGCCAATTTCCGATTGCCGAGTTCAGCCGTGACGCATGCTTGCGTTTTCAATCGGCAATTGGCAACCGGCAATCGCAAATCCCTTTATCCGTTCTCGCCTCGCGGCCTCCTGCCGTCCGACCCGCCTCCGCCTTCACGTTCGCGCCGCGTGCGTGGGCGCCGCTCGCGTTCGCCCATGCGCGTTTCGTTGATCGGATCCGAACCCGTGCCGCGGGCCATCGCCGCTTTCGCGTCAAGAATTTCGCCGCGATAGATCCAAACTTTCACACCAATCTGGCCAAACGTCGTGCGCGCTTCCGCCAGACCGTAATCGATGTCCGCGCGGAGCGTGTGCAAAGGAAGCTGTCCCTGCAAGTGCCACTCGCTGCGGGCGATCTCAGCGCCGTTCAAACGACCGCTGACTTTCACCTTGATTCCCTGCGCGCCAAATCGCAGCGACTCTTCCACGGCCTTGCGCATCGCGCGCCGGAAAGCGATACGCTTCTCGAGCTGCGCCGCAATCTTCTCGGCCTGGAGCTGCGCGTTGAGTTCAGGTTTATGAATTTCCTGAATCGAAACCAAAACTTCGCGGCCGGTCTTGGCTGAAAGATCGCTCTTCAGTTTGTCGATCTCCGCGCCCTTGCGACCGATGATGATGCCCGGTCGCGACGTGTAGATGATGATCTTGAGCCGGTTGGCGGCGCGCTCGATGTCGACATGGGAAACACCCGCGCCGGCGAAACGCTGCTTCAGATCGCGCTTGAGCTTGAGGTCTTCCAACAAGTACTCGCCATACTGCTTCTTCGCGAACCAGTGCGAATGCCAGTCCTTGTTGTAGCCGAGGCGAAATCCGTAGGGATGAACTTTCTGACCCACAATCTTCTCCAGTTCTTCGTTTCAGCTCTGAATTCTGAGATTTGAAATTCCAGATCCGAGATCTCAAATTTGAAATCAGAGCTTTAAAATCTGAGATCTCAAATTCTCAGATCAGTTAACCAGCAAACGCTTACTCGTCCGTCTTAGCCTTCTTCTTCGCGGCGCGTTTGGCCGACTT
>Ga0070686_100002188_pt1 | contig 10797 bp, 7 predicted proteins | sample KBSS23LmetaG_FD_65654 | JGI IMG/M metagenome (GOLD analysis project Ga0070686, IMG submission 65654) | Switchgrass rhizosphere microbial communities from Kellogg Biological Station, Michigan, USA - KBS S2-3L metaG | ecosystem: Host-associated > Plants > Roots > Rhizosphere ...
CTGCACGAACCGCGCGAAGCACCGTGCGCCGTTGCCACACATTTCGCCGGTACTGCCGTCGCTATTGTAGAAATCCCACGCCCAGTCTGCTTTCCCGGTGCGGGCCGGAACGAGAATCAGCACGCCGTCCGCACCGACGCCCCGGTGGCGATCGCACAGCCGTACGATCTGGTCGCGGCTCAGCTGGATGGTTTGCGCCCGGTTGTCGAGGAGCACAAAGTCATTTCCCGCACCGTTCATTTTCGTAAATTCCAAAAGCACGACCGAAAGGTACAACGACCGCCGAAATTACCAAACCAAAATGAAGTCGTGCAAAAATGGAGTGTCGGAGTGATGGGGAACTGCCTGTTCGGCACAATACCCATCGCTCCAATACTCCATCCCTCCGTCTCTCCGGCGCCCGCATTATCACTTTACACCCCGCCGTCCAGACCGCAGAGTATTCGCGTGTCAGTCTCGACTGAAGCTGGCCGGTTAGGGACTCAAACCCGTCAGCCCGAACCCGGCACTCAAACCTGGCCCGAATTGGAAACCGCCCTCCGGCGGTCGCAGGATCATTTGCTTAACCTCCAGCGGCCCGAAGGCTACTGGATCGGCGAACTGATGGTGGATTCCACGCTCGTCGCCGACCTGGTGGCCTATCACCACTGGAACGGAAAAGTTGACCCGGAATGGCAGCGCAAAGCGGTCAATCACATCCTCTCGATGCAGTCGCCCGACGGCGGCTGGAACATTTATCACGGCGGACCGTCCGAAGTGAACGCCACCATCAAGGCGTATCTGGCTCTCAAACTCGCCGGCGTGCCGGTGACCGATCCCCGCATGCTCCGGGCGCGCGAAGTGGCGATGAACCTCGGCGGCGTGCCGCGGATGAATACGTTTTCGAAGTTGTATCTCGCGTTGCTGGGGCTGTTCCCGTGGGATTATGTGCCGACGATTCCGGCCGAAATCATCCTGATCGGCAAATGGTTTCACGTGAACTTTTACGAGATGAGTTCGTGGAGCCGATCGATGCTCGTGCCGCTGGCGATCATCAATCACTTCAAGCCGACGCGCAAAGCGAAGGTCACGTTGGACGAGTTGTATCCGGAGGGATATCACGAACGCGACCTGGCAATCCCGCCCGATCCGCAGACGTTCACGTGGCGCAATTTTTTCCTGTGGCTCGATCAGTTGCATAAATTCGTCGAGAACAACAAGCTGCGTCCGTTTCGCAAACGCGCGCTGAAAAAAGCCGAAGAATGGATGCTAGAACGCTTCGAGGGGTCCGATGGTTTGGCGGCGATCTTCCCGGCGATGTTGAATGCGTTGATTGCGTTGAAGGCGCTGGGTTATCCCGACGATCATCCGCAGGTCATCCGCGCCGAACGCGAATTGAAAAAGCTCGAGCACGAAACGGCGGACAGCGTGCGCATCGAGCCGTGTTTTTCGCCGGTGTGGGATACCGCGATCGTGGCGATTTGTCTGGTCGAATCGGGCGTGCCCGCGACGCATCCGGCCATGGCGCGCGCCAGTTCGTGGCTGATGGACAAGGAGATTCGATTTCGCGGCGATTGGAAATACAAGAACCCGGTCGATGTCGAGCCGAGCGGTTGGGTGTTCGAATTCGAAAACAAATGGAATCCGGATGTCGATGACACCGCGATGGTGTTGCTGGCCTTGCGGCTGATTCCCAGCGCGGATCGCCAGCGTCGCGATGAATGTTTGCAGCGGGCGTTGAAATGGATGATGACCTTCCAGTGCAAAGACGGCGGCTGGGCGGCGTTCGACAAGGATTGCACCAAGGGCATTCTGGAAAAAGTTCCGTTCGCGGATCACAACGCGATGCTCGATCCGGAGTGCGCTGACATCACCGCGCGCATTTTGGAACTGTTGGGTTACGAGGGTTATTCGATCAATCATCCGCAGGTGCAGAAGGCGATCGAATTCGTGCGCAGCCATCAGGAGGCGGATGGTTCGTGGTATGGGCGTTGGGGCGTGAATTATATTTACGGCACGTGGCAGGTTTTGCGCGGTTTGCAGGCGATGGGCCTCGATATGAGCGAGGCGTGGCTGCAAAAGGGCGGACAATGGCTGGAGAGCGTGCAGCACGAAGACGGCGGTTGGGGCGAACGTTGCAACACGTATGATGACCCGGTGTTTAAAGGGCAGGGGCCGAGCACCGCTTCGCAGACGGCGTGGGCGGTCATGGGCCTTTGCACGTTCGGCGATCCGGATCGCCCGAGCTTGCAGCGCGGGATTCGTTATTTGATCGATACGCAAAACGCGGATGGTTCGTGGACCGAACACGAGATCACCGGCACCGGTTTTCCGCGCGTGTTCTATTTGAAATATGACATGTATCGGAACGCCTGGCCCTTGCTGGCGATGGCGACTTACCGCAAGTTGCTACAATCCAAACGCGCTTTGGCCAACGAGTCCGCGCTCGTCGCGGCGAAATAGATTTACCTCGCAGGGATCGACGGAAGGAGATTCTAATGATTCCGGAAACCAATTAAATGTCCGCCCCTCTGCTCATTTGTTTCGCCGTCAAGGAAGAGGTGAAATTTTTCAAACGCCCGGCCGGGGTGCGCACGCTGATCACGGGGATGGGCCGCCGCAACGCCTTTGCCGCGCTCGATAAATACCTGGCGCAGGAAACGCCTTCGGGCATTTTGACGTGCGGCTTCGCGGGCGCTTTGAATCCCAAGCTGGAGGTCGGCGCGATCGTTTACGAAGTCGATGAAGGCGCGCCGTGGGAAAAAGCGCTGCTCGAATCGAACGCCAAGCTAGCCCGGTTCGAATGTGCCGCGCGCGTTGCCATCACGGTGAACGAGAAATATAAATTGTGGCACGCGACCAATGCCGACGCCGTTGAAATGGAGTCAGACACCATTCGCGAAATGGCCCGCCGCAAAAGCATTCCGAGCGCGACCATTCGCACGATTTCCGACACCGCCCATCAAAATCTGCCGCTCGATTTCAATCGCATCCTGACGCCCGATCATCGCATCGATTTTGCGAAGCTCGCGGTGCGCCTCCTTTTTTCGCCGCGCAAAATCGCCGAGCTTCTCCGCTTCCAGGCCCAGACTGTGACCGCTGCCCAAACACTGGCGGCGTTTCTCGACAAACTTTTGGCCCAGACTTCCGTTACTCAAAAACCTTCCGATTCGGGTCGATAAAAAACCAGCAGCCCGCCGCCACCATAAAGGTGCAGGCAATCGCGAACACGGGCGCGTTCCAGTTTCCAAAATGCGCCAGCAAACCCGTCACCGCCGGCGGCCCAAAAATCGCGCCGATCTGACCCGCGGTGTTCATGATGGCGCTGATTACGCCGACGTGCGCGCCGCCGATGTCCTGGCACGCGCTCCATTGCGCGCCCAGCGTGAACATCATCGACGCAATCGAAATCGCCATTAGCGCCACTGCGACATACGGACGTTCCGAAAATGCCGAACCCACCATCGCCAAACCCGCGACGAGATTCCCAACAATTCCAATTCCCGCGCGGCCAATGCGAAGTCCAAATCGCCGCACCATCGCGTCCGTTGCCAATCCGCCAAAAAGGTCGCCCACCACGCTTAAAATCAACGGCGCGCCCGCGGCGAACCCAAGTTCCATCGCGCTGAAACCATACTTTTCCTTGAGCATCGTCGGCAGCCAGGTGATGCAAAAATAAAAGGCCACACTGTTCGGCACGTACGAAAGCGACAGGGGCAACACGTTCGAATTCCCCAGCGCGCGGCGCCAATATTCCCAGCCTTCGTGTCCCGCAGCCACCGGTCCTCGATTCGCGGCGATCTCGGCTGCTTCCGCCGCGTTCACGCTTGGATGCTCCGAAGGTTCGTTCCGGAACCAGCGAAACCAAACCAGGCTCCACACGATTCCGACGCAACCGAAAATGACGAAGATGAATCGCCATTGCACAATCGCCGTGAGCGCCACCACCAACATCGGCGTGAGCCCGCCAGCGAGATGCGCGCCGCAAAAGAAAAGTCCTTGCACACGTCCCCGTTCCCGCAATGGAATCCAGCGCGAAAACGTCCGGGCCACCGAAGGCCACGCGCCGGCTTCTCCCACACCGAACAAAAACCGGGTCACCAACATCTGCGCGTAACTGAAGGCCGCCCCCGTCAACATCGTCCACGCCGACCACCACAGAACGATCCGCGTCAACACCAACCGCGTTCCCTTCCGATCGGCCCACCATGCCGTCGGAATTTCGAAAAGCGCATACGCAATCCCAAAGGCGCTGTACACCCAACTCATCTGCGCCTTCGAAAGCGCCAGGTCTTTCATGATCGACGGAGCCAATGTCGCGATGCACGCCCGATCCAAATACGTCACCATCGCCAACAAACTCAACAGCCCAAACACGCGGTAGCGAACCCGCGTGGCACGACCAGCTCTCTTCGTGTTTTGAATGTTGAATTCCTCGCTCACTGTTTCTACGAGATTTGGCCACGCTCCAACTTGCGCATCATGCGGGATCGAGAAATCTTTCCGGGAAACACCCCTAGCGTCCACTCGGTTTTTCGAGTTTGATCCACCGATGGTAGATAAAAAATCCTCTCGCGCGCGGGCGTTGGTCGCAGTGGCAGCGGTGTTGTTGGGCCTGGCGCCGCGAGTTGAAGGACAGCCAACCAATTCTCCGGCGCCGGAAAAGATCGTTCTGCCCAAGTCTGTGCCCGATCCGCTCGAGCCGATGAATCGCGCGTTGTGGGCGTTCAATAAGGGCGTGATGAGCGGGGTTATTCAGCCGACGAGCAAATTTTATCGCGCGGTGGTCGTGAAGCCGGTTCGCAATGGCATCAGCAACATGGGGAAGAATATTGTTTATCCGAAACGGCTCATGAACAATTTGCTGCAGCAAAAATGGGTCGGCGCGCGCGATGAAACGTATCGTTTTCTTTGCAACTCAACCCTTGGCGTCGCCGGCTTTTTCGATGTCGCCACGAAAAAATGGAAGATTCCCGCCTCGGATGCGGACTTTGGCCAGACGCTAGGGCAATGGGGTTGGGAGCCGCATTTTTTCCTGATGCTCCCGTTTGTCGGGCCGAGCAACGATCGCGACACGGTGGGCTATGCGGTGGACACGGCGGCCAATCCGTTGATTTACATTACGCCCTACGATTTCGAAGCAAACAATCCGGCGACGTATCTTGGTCCTTACAGTTATTTCAGCTATGGCGTGATGTATAACGACCTGTCCGATTCGGTGGATGAATATGTGCGCTTCAGCCGCGCGGAGATGGATCCGTATTCGGAGCTTCAATATGCCTGGACGTTCGCGCGCGCGAATCGTGTCGCCGATTTCGAGGTCAAAGGCACGCAGGACCAGGCTTCGCTCGAAACGATCGAATCGGTTTTCTTCACGTTCCAGGATCCGGAATTCCCGCGGCATGCGCGCACTCAATCGGTTTTGATTCCATCGACCAAGCGCAAGTTGCAGTTCACCTATTGGATGCAAAAAGGAAAAGCGGACGTCGTTTACATCGTGCCGGGTTTGGGCTCGCATCGTCTCGCCAACACTTCTCTCGCCCTAGCCGAGCTCGCTTACAAAAATGGGTTTTCCGTGGTGTGCGTGAGCAGTCCGTTCAATTCTGAATTCATGGAACACGCTTCGACCGCGCCCATGCCGGCTTATCTTCCTGTCGATGGCCGCGACCTGCACGCGGCATTGACCGAAGTCGATCGGCAGTTGAATCGCACTTATCCAAATCGCTTTCTCGATCGCGCCTTAATGGGCTACTCGATGGGCGCGCTTGAATCGCTTTATCTTGCCGGGACCGAATCGACCAACCAGGAACCGCTGCTCAAATTCGACCGGTATGTCGCGATTAACACGCCCGTCCGCATGATTCATGGCGCGTCCAAGCTCGACGAATATTACAACGCCCCTTTGCAATGGCCGACGGCCGAACGCACCGACAATTTGGAGAATACCTTTTTGAAAGTGGCCGCTTTGAGCAAGGGCAGTCTAACGCCGCACTCGTCGCTGCCTTTCAGCGCGGTCGAATCGCAGTTCCTCGTCGGGCTCACTTTCCGCCTCATGTTGCGCGACATTATTTTCACGAGCCAGCGCCGCAACAACCAGGGCGTGCTCCAGCATCCGATCAAGAATTTCCGCCGCGACCCGATCTACCAGGAAATTCTCGCCTATTCGTACCACGACTACTTCGAAAAATTCGCCATCCCCTACTACCAAAGCCGCGGGATCGGTTCAGCCGCGTCCCAGGCCATCGAATCCGCCGGCGACTTGCACACGTACGAAAATGGGCTGCGCGCCAATCCGAAAATTCGCGTCATCACGAACCAAAACGATTTTCTGCTCGCCGACGAAGACCTCGCGTGGCTGCAAAAGACTTTTTCGCCCGAGCAACTCACCATTTTCAAACAAGGTGGTCACCTCGGTAACCTCGGCAACCCCGCCGTCCAAAAAGCCATCCTCGATGGGCTCATCGGCTCGAAAGCGTCGCCGCCGAAATCGGATGGCGCGCCGGTCGTTCCTGTGAAGCCAGTCAAGCCAGTTTCACTTTGAGCCGGCGGTCGCGCATTTTGAGGCGATTGAGTTTTTCGACGACGGCGGGCGCCTGGTCGGTGGCGACATCGACGAAGGTGTGGCGTTCGCGGACGTCGATTTCGCCGAGGGCTCCTTCGGGCAGGGGCAGTTGGCTTTTGATTAATTGGGCGATGGCCTCTTTGTTGATGCCGTTCACGGAACCGGTGCTGATGAAGATGCGCTTTTGATTTTCGGGCACGGCGCGACTCGGCTTGGGGGGCGGGCGCGGAGGGGCCACGGGTTTGGGCAATGGAGCTTCTTTTTTCTCAAGCGTCGGTTCGGGCGTTTCACGCACGGGTGCGGCCAGTGGCGTTTCCCGGACAGGCTCTCCCGTGGCGCGCGCCGGTTTAATAATTTCGCGCCTGGGCGCAGGGGAAGCCACTTGTTCACGCGGAGTCCGGCGGTCGTGCACGCGATCGTGTTCCTGGGCGAAGCTGCGAGGGGCTTCACGACGCGGTTCTCTTCGGTCATCGCGACCGTCGCGAACATCCCGGATGTCGCCTCTTCGATCGTCCCGGCGATCGGGCGGCGGTTGAAATTCCGGCGCGGCTTTCGTCTGGCCATCCTGGAGTTGATGGATGAGCGCGGAAGCAATATCGGTCGAGTTGAAACCCTCTTCGAGCAGCACTTCGATCAAGCGATCCTGCTTTTTATATTTTCCGCTTTGCAAGGTGGTTCGCAGCTTGCCTAGGAAAACGCCGGCGCGCGCTTCTTCGACTTCGTTCGCGCTCGGCGGTTTGGCGCGTTGAATGCGCGTTTTCGTGTAGCGCTCGATGTGATTGATTTGAAACAATTCGCGCCCGGCCACGAAGGAAATCGCGCGTCCACTGCGGCCCGCGCGGCCCGTGCGACCGATGCGATGCACGTAATCCTCCACGTCGTACGGCAAATCGTAATTGAAAACGACCTCGACATTTTCGACGTCGATCCCGCGCGCGGCCACGTCGGTCGCCACGAGAAATTCCAGGTTCGAACGCCGAAATTTATTCATTACGCGATCGCGCATGGCCTGGCTCATGTCGCCGTGCAAACGATCCGCCGAATATCCCTGCGCGTTCAAATGATCGACCAGGTCATCGACCATCCGCTTCGTGTTGCAAAAAATAATGCCGAGCTTCAAATCGTGGATGTCGATCACGCGCGTCAATAATTCCACTTTGAAACGCCGATCCACTTCGTAAAAAATTTGTTCGACCGTCGGCACCGTGACCGATTTTTGTTCGATGCGAACGTTCAACGGATCGCGCGCGTACGATTTGATCAAATACTGGATCGGCGCGGGCAACGTCGCCGAAAAGAAAACCAGCTGCCGTTGCGCCGGGACCGATTTCAAAATCAATTCGATGTCGTCGCGAAAGCCCATGTCCAACATGACATCCGCCTCGTCGAGCACGACCATCTTCACCTGCTCCAGCCGGATCGTCCCGCGCCGCATGTGATCCATCACGCGCCCCGGCGTTCCGATGACGATTTGCACGCCCGCTTTGAGCCCGGCGAATTGCCGTTCATACGATTGCCCGCCATAAATCGGCAGCGCATGAATCCCGCGTTTGAAGAGCGACAACTTGTGCACTTCCTCGGAAACCTGCACCGCGAGTTCGCGCGTCGGGCAAAGAATGATCACCTGGATCACGCGCAGATTGGCATCGACTTTTTCGATCGCGGGAATGGCGAAGGCGGCGGTTTTGCCCGAGCCCGTCTGCGATTGCCCAACCACATCGCGTCCGGCCAGGATGGGCGGAATCGCCTCCGCCTGGATAGGCGCGGCCTTCTCGAAGCCAAGTTTGTCGATGGCTTTGAGCACCTCCGGTGAAATTCCGAGTTCCGAAAAAAGTTTGGTATTCATTCTCCCTGTCCAAGCGTAACACCATTGCGCGAAAGAACAGTAAAATAAGGAACACTCGCACGGGCTGCTCCGTTAACTTCGCTTCGTCAACACCGCATAAGTCAGAAATAATTCGCCCTTGATCTGCTTCATTTGTTTTAACTTCAAATGCGCGGCTTGTTCCACGGAAGCGAATCCCGGGCCGTCGCACAAAGTTGGCGCGCGCCCGCCGCAGAGCACGAGCGGGCAAATCGTCACGTGTATTTCGTCCACGACGCGGGCGCGGATCAGCGCCGCATTCGTTTCCCCGCCGCCTTCGCAAAGAAGGCGTTTGATCCCGAATTTCTGGCGCAACCAGCGAATGGCCGGCGGAAACGAAATGCTCTTTTTTCCAAAGCCCTTCACGGTGGCAAGTCCATCCAACCGTTGCGCGCAGGCTTTCGCCGCCGTGGTCGTGGTCAGCACGACAATTGGCGAAACGGGTTTTTTAAAAATGCGCGCGGCTGGATCGACGCGGCCATCCTGGCTGACGATGATTCGCATCGGTTCCGGCGGGAGGCCCAGGCGTTGGCGTTTCCGGCGGCAGGCCGCCGGGCCAGCCGCCAAATCGATCGCAAACGTTTCGATCGTTTCCGCTCCGCACAAGACCGCGTCCGCCTCCGCGCGCAATTCGAAGACAAACTGCCGATCCCGCGCGCTGCTGAATTGAATCAGCGAACAATTCTCCAGGGCCAGCTTGCCATCGAGCGACACCGCCCCATTCGTAAACACAAACGGCATTTCGCGACCCTGCTTCATCCTTGATTGAATAATACTCGCGCCTCGGGAAATTGACGAATCGTCCTCGGCAAGTTCGTTGATTCGACGAGGCATCGCGGACAGATCCAGGATTTGAAATAGTTCCGACCGTGGACGGGACGACCTTGGAGGCGACAACTGGAAACTTCCCTGTGATCGGTGATTTGAAACATAGCCACATTTCGCTTGCGCTGTTCGCGATTTTCTGTTTTGCTCCCGGCGTCGGTTCATTAAAAAACTTAATAATTTTCGATTAAAATGAAAATGAATTCCCGCCTGTTGGCAGTATTCCTGAGTTTGGGAGCTGTTCCGTTTCTGTCCGTCAATTCCCGCGCGGACGTCATGATCGGTGGATCGGCGACTTCCCATGCACAAGCGAATGGCCAAAATGGCTTCCAGTCCGATACGCATACGCTCACCTTGGGGACGGGCTCGGTTTCCGCAGCCGCTGGTGGCGGATTTGAACAGGGTTCAGGCAATAGCATGGGCCTCTTCAGCGTGGCGACGGATTTTTCCGGCGTGGTCACGATTACGGGTTCAGTGACGAGTTCAGCCAGCGCCCAGGATTTTAACGAATACGGTCCGTTTGGCAGTGCGTATGCGTCCATTGCGGCGAACCTTTTGTTGGACCAGCCCTACAGCTATATTTTTACGTCGAGCGGATCGTCCGGCGCCGTCGCCTCGGGCGGGGTATCCCACTCGGAGGCCGCCGCTTCCAGCGTAAGCTTTAACTCACTCGGCGGGTTGGACGTGACAGGCGGCTCTTTCAACACTTCTGACTCCGGGGTCCTCGCTCCGGGTTTGTATGTTCTGTCTGCGGATGCTTCTTCCAGCGCTTCCATGTATGATTTTGGTGACAATTCAAATAACGCCCATGGTTCGGCCAGCTTTAGCCTGGAGTTGACCCCGGAGGGATCTGCGGTTCCTGAGGTCGGTTCGGGTGTTATCATGGGCGGCGCGATGCTGGTCCTGGTTGGCCTGCACCGTTTTCGTCGGCAACGCGCGCACGCGTGATTTCAATGCGGTTGTTAAACGCCGCGCGCCCTTTTTTGTGGACCGCCCTGGTCGCGGTTTGTCTTTTTGGGTGTTCTCGATCCAAAGTTCCCACCAACGGGGCCAACGTCAGTCCGCCTGGAGCCTGGTTTCGCGATGTCACAGCGGAGGCCGGTCTTAACTTCTTCCATGATCCGGGCACCCGGGTGACCGAGAATTATTTCATGCCGGGCATGGTTGGCTCGGGCGCGGCGTTGTTCGATTTCGATAATGATGGACGGTTGGACATCCTGCTGCTCCAAAACGGCGGGCCGGAATCCAAATCCCATCACCAACTTTTTCACCAGGGCGCCGATGGACGATTCTCGAATGTAAGCGTTGGGTCCGGGTTGGATGTCGCTGGTTATGGAATGGGAGTGGCAATCGGCGATGTCAACAATGACGGCTGGCCTGATGTGCTCATCACCGAGTTTGGCCGGGCGCGGCTGTTTCTGAACAAAAAGAACGGGAACTTTCAGGATATCTCGAAGGAAGCGGGGATCGAAAATTCTCAATGGGGAACGTCGGCTGCATTTGTGGATTACGACCGGGACGGCTGGCTGGATTTGGTCTTGGTCAATTACGTCCATTACGAACCGGA
>Ga0070686_100002189_pt1 | contig 10794 bp, 9 predicted proteins | sample KBSS23LmetaG_FD_65654 | JGI IMG/M metagenome (GOLD analysis project Ga0070686, IMG submission 65654) | Switchgrass rhizosphere microbial communities from Kellogg Biological Station, Michigan, USA - KBS S2-3L metaG | ecosystem: Host-associated > Plants > Roots > Rhizosphere ...
GATTTTTCGATCCGTGCACGCGGCGCCAGCGGCGACGATCCGCTCGGCGCGGTGATGCTCGAGGTCAACGTGCTCGCCTCGACGCTGCACGATCAGCGGCTCGGCGCGCTCGAGGCCGGCGCCCTGCTGCGCACGGTGATGGTGGAAATCGACGTCGCGGTCTTCACCTTCGACGGCGCGCAGACGCTGCGGCTGGTGAACCGCGCCGGCGAGCGGCTGCTGGCGCAGCCCGCCGAGCAGTTGCTGGGCCGCACCGCCGACGAACTCGGGCTGCGGCCGTGCCTGGTCGGGCCGTCGCCGCGCATCGAGGAAGGCGCATTCGCCGGCGGCTCGGGACGGTACGAAGTACGGCGGACGACGTTTCGCCAGGGCGGGCGGCCGCACCAACTGCTCGTGCTCGCCGACGTGAGCCGGCCTCTGCGTGACGAGGAACGACAGGCGTGGCAGCGGCTGATTCGCGTGATCGGTCACGAGATCAACAACTCGCTGGCACCGATCAAATCGATCGCCGGCAGCCTCGAATCGATGCTCGCGCACGCGTCGGGGCCGGACAGCGGCTTCGGATCGGATCCCGAAACGCTCGACGACATGAAGCGCGGACTTGCCGTGATTGCGGCGCGCTCGGATTCGTTGAGCCGCTTCACCACCGCATACGCGCGGCTCGCCAAGCTGCCGGCGCCGCGGATCGACTCGGTCAACGTGACCGCGCTCGTCCGGCGCATCGCCAGCGTCGAGACCAAGCTGCCGATCCAGATCGCCGAGTCGCCGGATCTCACCATCCGCGCCGATCCGGATCAGCTCGAGCAGTTGTTGATCAACCTCGTTCACAACGCATCGGATGCGGCGCTGCAAACCGGCGGCGGCGTGACGGTCGGATGGCGCCGCGACGGCCGCAGCTTCGAGCTGTGGATCGACGACGAAGGATCGGGGCTGACCAACGCGTCGAATTTGTTCGTGCCGTTTTTCACCACCAAGCCTGGCGGATCGGGCATCGGCCTCGTGCTCAGCCGGCAGATTGCCGAAGCACACGGCGGTACTTTGACGCTCGACAACCGCACCGATCGGCGCGGCTGCCGCGCGTTTCTTCGTTTGCCGCTCTAACTGGCCTCGCGCTTGCTATGTGAACCGCCGGGCATGCGCGCGCTCTCTCGCTGGGCCATTGCGGTCTTCGCCAATCCAATCGGCATCGTCGTTCTCGCGGCACTCGATTCGACGCTGTTCTTCTCACTGCCCTTCGGCATCGACGCGGTAGTCATCATTCTCGCGGCGCGGATGCGCGACACGTGGTGGATCGTTCCGCTGCTCGCCAGCCTCGGCTCCGTCGCCGGCGCTGCGCTCACGTTCTGGATGGGCAAAAAGATCGGCGAGAAGGGGCTCGATCGCTGGGTCACCGACGAACGGCGGCTCGATCGCATCCGCCGCCAGATCCGCGACAAGGGCGCGATCGCGCTCGCCGTCCTCGACCTGATCCCGCCGCCGTTTCCGTTCACGCCGTTCGTGCTCGCTGCCGGCGCGCTCGAAGTCGCGCCGCGGATGTTCTTCGGCACGCTCGTCGTCTGCCGGATCTTCCGCTTCGGCCTCGAGGCATTGCTCGCGATCCGCTACGGCCGCCGGATTCTGAGCTGGCTGGATTCCGACATCTTCCACGACGTCGTCACCTTCTTCATCGTCATCGCGATCGTGCTCACCGCGCTGTCGCTGGTGAAGATCGTTCGCTCGACGAGGTCCCCGAGCCAGAGGCGAGCGGCGGCCTAGCTCCCGCCGGGCGTAGGAATTTGGTGCAGGCTGAGCCGTCCTCGCGTGAGAATTACGACACTGTCAGCCCGACAGCTGTCCGGAAACGGGCGTTTCCCTTACAGCCGAGCCGGCACAGGACTTGATTGCCGGTCCGGCGGATGCCCGATACCACCGGCAACATCCTGATCGTCGAAGACGACCCCGACGTCAGGGACATGCTGTCGACGCTGCTTACGCTGGAGGGGTTCCACCCCGTCGCCGCCGAAGACGGCCTCGAAGGTCTCCATCTCCTGCGGGCCGTGCGGCATCGCTCCGCCGAAATCCCCTGCCTGGTGCTGCTCGACCTCAAGATGCCGAGGCTGAGCGGACACGAGTTCCGCCGCGCACAGCTCGGCGATCCAATCGTCGCCGACGTACCGGTCGTGGTCATGTCGGGCGCGGTCGACCTCGAGCAAAAAGCGCAGGCGATCGGTGCGGTGGCGACGGTGCCCAAGCCGATCAACGTCGATTCGCTGATGGATGTCGTGCGGAAGTTCTGCGTGGTTGTCCGGCAGTCGCAGCAGCCTACGGACGGCCGCTGACCGCCTGACGCACGGCGTTGGCGAGAACCGCGCCGAGCGCCGCGGCCGCGACGAGCAGCGCCGGAACGGGCCGCTCGTCAATCATGTAAATCAGCACGATGCCGATGACGCCGCCGATGCTGAGCGTCCCAAGCGCGTCAGTGACTCTGCTGAGCCGTCCCTTCGGGCAGCGGTGATGCTCAGTGAGCGCCCCGAAGCACTTCGGGCATGTCGCCATTCAGTGGGCCATTTTACACCATGAGCTGGCGCTGACCGGCGCACGCGACTAGTACCCGCTCGCTTTCGCCTCGTCGCCAATCTTCTTCCCGTTCTGCCACGTGTTGGCGCACAGCGGATGCGTGAACTGCGATGGACCGTCGACGCTGCTGTAGGTGATGTCGTCGGCGAACTGCCCTTTCTCCGGATCGAGGTTGGCGAGATGGCGGATGCGCTTGGCGATTTCATGATCGGCGCACGCGGTATCGCCGCTGACGCCGAGTCCGCCGACGCGGGTCTTGCCGCGATAGAGCGGGACGCCGCCGCCGAACGCAATAGCGCCGCCGCACACCTTGCCGTTAGTCTTCGAGGCGTCCTCGGGCGACACGAGACACTCCGGATTGAACGGGTTCGGTTGAGCGACGCCCCACAGCGAATGCCCCGGCTGCGTCAGCGTGTAGAGACGCGCGGTGGACAGCGGCTGCACGTCGCTGCTGAACGCGTTGGCTGTGTAGGCCTTGGCCTTGGCAATCGCCTGGCTGCCTGGCCAGGAACTAGCCGGCTCGTCGGTCGCAACCGCGGTCGCGCAGATTTCGCCCTGCCGGTTGACGACTGATGCCCACTCCATCTTCCCTGAGTACAAACCGCCGGCGTCGCCGCCTTCGCCCGGCGCCTGGCGCAGCCATTTCTTCAGGTCGTCGGCGCCAGGCAGATCGCGGCAGCCTGCGCTGGCTGCGCCCTGTTTGGGCCCGCGACTCTGATCGCCGGCCGATCCGGTCTGCGTTTCGGCCGGACTCTTCGCGTTACCGGAACAGGCGCCGACGACGAGCGCCAGCACTGTGACGATCGCAAGTCGCATGGATTCATCCTTCAAGTCAGCCATCAGCCTTTCAGCAAGCGACAATTCAGCTGGGCGGCTGAATCTCGTTCCGCGTGCGGAACGATTTGACGTAGGCGACGATCTTCCAGATGTCGTCGTCGTTCAGCTTCACGCCCCACGACGGCATCCCGTGGCGGCGGCCTTCGGCGATGCTGCTGAACACCTGCGCGTCGGTGTCCCCGTACATCCAGTCGACGTCGCGCAAGCTCGGGCCCATCCCGCCGCCGCCGTGATCGCCGTGACAGCCGGCACAGTTCATCCGGTTGAACAGCTGCCGGCCCTGGCCCATCGCGATCTTGTCGTCGCGGTATGGATTCGTCTTCGTCGGCCGGTTCTCGCCGGGCCCGGGAATCGGACCGACGTTGACGACCATCGGCGGCGGCGCGGCATTGGGCGCGGCCGTGCCGCGCGTCAGATCGCACGCCGACGCGCCGGCAACGGCGGCGAGCACGACGAGGACGCCGCGCAATCGCCTGCTCATGACGTCTTCTCCACGAGCGGCACGCCGTACTCGATCAGCACGCGGCGAATCTCATCGTGGCGGCGCACGATCACCTCGTCCAGCCGCCGCGCCAGCGCCGTGTCGTCGCGCCGCACGCCCATCGCGATGTCGTAGACGAAGCGGACGTAGCGGCTGTCGGCCTGCGGCGACACCGGCGTCACCTCGATCGGGACCGGCTCGCGCTTCGCGAAATAGCCGGCGAGCGGCCCCCACGCGACCGCGACGTCGACTTTTCCGTTCGCGACCGCGTCGATCAGGCGGCGCGGCGGATCGGGCTGCGAGTAGTCGCCGTAGACGGTGTAGCCGCGGACGTTCTGCACGATCTGCCGCGCCGCGAGCGCCTGCGCCGCCGGCGGGTTCGCGTAGTCGTCGCCGGTAACCTGGATGCCGATGGTGAGCGTCTTCAGCCGCGGATCGTCGAACGACCGCACGTGCAGCGCGCGATCCTGCCGCGACACGAACACATAGGTGGAGCGATAGTACGGGCGCGTCGGACGCAGCATCTCGAACTCGGCCGGCACACCCATGACGAGGTCGCACTGGTTGGCCTCGAGCGTGTTGCGCACGAACCCGCGCCGCTGCGGCAGCCAGAAATAGGTGAGCGGACGGTGCAGGTCCCGCGCGACGATCTCGGCAATCCGGTTCTCGAAACCGGCACGACGCTGATTCGAGAACGGCAGGTTATTCGGATCGGCGCAAACGCGCAGGGGCGCGGCGGCGGCGCCGCTGAAACCGGAGAGCACCGGCAGCACCAGCAGCAGCGCGAACGTCTTACAGCCCGAAGACATAGAGCACATCTCCCGGGCCCGTGTACTTCTTGATCTCCTTCATCGCGCCGACGACGCCGAGCCCGGCGTAGGGATCGTCGGTCGACACGTCAGGGAACGCGACCGCGCCCATCCATCCGCCGATCCCCGAATAGATCGCGACGTACTGCTTGCCGTCGGGACCGAGATACGTCATCGGATTGCCGACGATGCCCGACCCGCAATGGAACTTCCAGAGCTCGGTGCCGGTGCGCGCGTCGATCGCCTTGAACCACCCGTCCATCGTGCCGAAGAAAATCACGTCGCCGCCGGTCGCGAGGACACCGCTGTAAACCGGAAACTTCTCGTCCTTGACGCCCCAGACTTTCTGCCCTTTGACCGGATCCCACGCGACCAGCTCGCCCTGGTAGCCGCCCGGCCCGGGATACATCTTCACGCTGGCGCCGAGGTAGGGCGTCCCGGCGATGTAGTTCGCCTCGACGCCCTCGTAGTCCATGCAGGTGTTGTGCGCCGGAATGTAGACGAGGCCGGTGCGCGGCGAGAACGCCGACGGAATCACGTCCTTCGCACCGGTCGACGAGGGGCAGATGCCTTTGGTGACCGAGCCGTAGCGCGTCCGCTTGGTCGCGTCTTCAACCGGTCGGCCGGTCTTCAGATCCCAGCTCGTCGCCCAGTTCGTCGGCTGGAAAGTATCGGCTTTGAGCACCTCGCCGGTCTCGCGATCGAGGACGAACACGTAGCCGGTGCGACCCGGGTGGATCAGCAGCTTGCGCATGCTGCCGTTCCATTGCATGTCGACGAGCATGTTCTCCATGATCTCGTCGTAGTCCCAGGCGTCGTGCTCGACGATCTGATACGCCCAGCGCAGCTCGCCCGTGTCGGCATCGCGCGCCATGATCGCGCACGACCACTTGTTGGCGCCGACGCGCATGTCAGGGTTCCAGACGCCGGGATTGCCGGTACCGTAGTAAAAGAGGTTGGTTTCGGGGTCGTACGAGATCCAGCCCCACACCGTCGATCCGCCGAGCTTCCACTGCTCGCTGGGCCACGAGCTGACGCCGAGATCCTTGCCGCGATCCTTTTCGTAGAACGCCTTGAAGTTCGCGCCGATCTTCACGTCGGCATCAGGCCCGGTGTTGTAGGCGCGCCACATTTCTTTCCCGCTGCCCAGATCCAGGGCGACCACGTAGCCGCGCACGCCGAGTTCGCCACCGGAATTGCCGACGATCACCTTGTCCTTCACGACGAGTGGCGCGGCGGTGAACGTTTCACCGACATCGGGATTGCCGACGCGCGTCCGCCACACTTCGTGGCCGTCGTTCGCGTCGACGGCGACCACGGTCGTGTCGAGCAGGCTGTAGACGATCTTGCCGTCGGCGAAGTGCGCGCCGCGGTTGACGACGTCGCAGCAGGCGATGCCGACGGCGCGGCGATCGGGATGCGGCTCGTACGCGAACTTCAGCGCGCCGCCGGTCTTGGTGAGATCGATCGCCAGCAGGTTGTTGGGGAACGGCGTGACCACGTACATCGTGTTGTTCACGACGAGCGGCTGCCCTTCGTGCCCGTGCGGGATGCCGGTGCTCAGCGTCGTGATGACGCGCAGATCTTTGACGTTCGCAGTGGTGATGCTGTCGAGCGTGCTGTAGCGGAGGTTGCCGTAATCGCCGGCGGCCATTCCCCATTCGCCATGCGGCACGTCGGCGATGAGGTGCGTCGATGGCGGCACACCGGCCACACCGCCGCGCGGCGCCGGCCCCGCGCCACCGGTTTCCTGCTTTCGGCTACACGCGACCGCTGAGGCGATGCCCAGGGACACACCGGCGATGGCTAACCGCTTTAGCAGAGCTTGTCGTGTCACGCGCCTCGCTTTCGAGCGTCAGCGGAGCAACACGAATGCCAGATAAAGAAGTGGAGGGGCTCGGGGCTGGGGCCTGGCTGTTACGGCAAGTCCCAAGCCGCCAGCCCCGACTGCGACAGTTCAAGCGTGAGCGCCTCTCATCGCGCCAAACACCGCAATGTGCGAATCGACGACGCGCTTGCGCTCGGCTTCGTCCGGCTCCAGCGTCCAGACGCCGCGCTGCGACGTGCCGCCGAGAATGATCCCGTCGCTGCGCGCCATCATGTGAATGCCCAGCGACGCGCCCGGCACCGGCGGCACGCCGCCGTTGGTGTGGTACTGCACCTCAGGCTGCGGCACCAGCACCGTCAGTTGTCCCTTGAGCGGGATCAGTTCCTGATCGCCGAACAGCTCGCGCGCCCCCAGGCCTGTACAGTTGAAGACGACCGGCTCAGTGAGCGTCATCAGATCGCGCGGCGCGTCGAACTTGCGCATCACGATCCGTCCGCCGAACAGCATGAAGTCGCGCATCAGCGCGTCGAGGTAGATCGACGGCTCGATGCGGATCTGCGGCGATCGCACCGCATATTTGGTCGCGAACGGATGCTCGCCCGGTCCGTACACTTCGCGTCCGGTGTTGAAGGGCGCGTCCAGATTCGGCCGCTCGGCATTCTCGGCCTGCGCCGCCGGCGGATTGTTGGTCAACGAATAGTTGTCGAGCCACGAGACGCCGTACTGCGTGCCGGCCAGCAGCTGCAGCTGCCGGAACGCAATGTTGGCCGCGCGGAAGTACTGCGCGTCCCACGCCGCGGTCCGCTGCGTCGCGTCGACCAGCCCGGACGCCGGCGTGAAGCCGGCGAGCGACATGTTCGACGTCACGTTCGGCGGCACGGCCAGCGCGTAGATCGTCACCTGGTAGCCGCGGCGCTGCAGCTGTCGCGCGCACGTCAGCCCCACCGACCCGCAGCCGATCACCGCCGCCTGCCGCGCCGGGTGATCGGCCGCGAGTTCAGCCGCCATCAATCCCGTCCCCCAGGCCAGCGACATCCCGGCGCCGCCGTGTCCGTAGTTGTGCACGATCAGCTTGTCGTCGAGTTTGTCGCTTTTCACCACGAAGCCGGTGTCGCGGTGCGGCCGCAGTCCGACGGTCGTGCGGATGATTCGATCCCATGACGCCTTCACCGGCGGCAGCGACAGCGGCGTGCGCCGCGGCGTGAGCGTCGGCGCCGTCTTCGGGCCGCACGCGCTCAGGCCGAAGCCGACGGCAGCCATGCTGCTGCTGGCAAGAAATGTCCGTCTATTCATCAGGTCCCTTGTGATGCCGCCGAGTGTTCGCGTTCGATACGTTCCACGTCGAGCGCATGTACTCCCGCGGCGGCTGATCTGCTGACCATCGAGCGGCCGACGGGCAGCATTGTGATCGGAGTGCGCGGATTATAAGGCGGCCGGCCGGATTTTCCTGCGCGCGTCAGGCGGCGGGCCGCAGCAGCGTTGAAATTGTCGCGAGCAGCTGGGTCGCGTCGACCGGCTTGGCAACGTGGATGGCGAACCCCGACTCGAGCGCCCGCTCGACGTCCTCGGCCCGGGCGTGCGCCGTCAACGCGATCGCCGGCAGGCGGCGGTCGCCGTGCTCCTCGGCGCGGAGCGAGCGCATCAGCGAGTAGCCGTCTTCGCCGGGCATGCCGATGTCGGCGATCAGCACATCCGGGTGCAGCCGGTGAACGAGCGCGCGCGTGTCGCGCGCCGACGCCGTGGTCGCCACACTGGCGCCGGCGCCTTCGAGCATCGCCCGCACGACTTCCCTGGCATCGGGATCGTCGTCGACGACGAGGATGCAGGTGCCGCGCAAATCGACGTCGCTCGGCGCGACATGACCCGACGGGCGGCCGGCCACGCCCTGCGGCGCCGACGCGAGCGTGACCGTGAACGTCGAGCCGCGATCCTCGCCTTCGCTGTACGCCCGCACCGTGCCGCCGTGCAGCTCGACGAGGTGGCGGACGATCGCGAGGCCGAGCCCAAGGCCGCCGTGCGCCCGCATCGTGCCAGTGTCACCCTGACGAAAACGCTCGAACACGTAGGGCAGCAGCGCCGGCGCGATGCCGATGCCGGTGTCGCGCACCGCCAGCTCTGTCGTCGCGCCGGCGGCGCGCACGGTGACGTCGACGCGGCCGCCGCGCGGCGTGAATCGCACGGAGTTGGCGAGCAGGTTCCACACCACCTGCTGGAGCCGATGCGGATCGCCGACGACGGTCATCACGTCGTCGTCGACCTGGCGGTTGAGCGCCACGCCTTTCATTTCGGCGGCCGGCCGAACGGCTTCGATCGCCGCGTCGACGACGCCGACGAGCGAGACCTCGCCGATCTTCAGCCGCAGCTGGCCGTTGACGATCCGGGTGACGTCGAGCAGATCTTCGACGAGGCGCACTTCCGTGCGGGCGCTCCGTTCGATGACCCGCAGCGCGTGATCCTCGCGCGCCGGATCGAGCTTGTGCTGGCGCAGCATCGACACCCAGCCGACGATCGCGGTCAACGGCGTGCGCAGCTCGTGCGAGAGCGTTCCGAGGAAATCGTCCTTGGTACGGTTGGCGGTTTCAGCCTCGAGCCGCGCCGCTTTCTCGCGCTGCACCAGCTCCCCCACTGCCTTCGCCATCCGCGACAGGGCGCGCGACAGCTGGCTCACCTCCGGCGGTCCGCCGCCCGGAATCGGCATGTCGAAGCGCCCCGCCTCGATCTCGCGCGCCGCCGCGGCGAGCGACGCCAGCCGCGTCGTGACGGTGTGCGCGATGATCCACGACACGACGGTGCCGAGCACGACCAGCACCACCGAGGCGATCACGACCAGCCGGCCGAGACGATTGATTGGCGCGAGCGCATCGGTGTAGTCCAGCGACGTGACCACGCAGCTGCCGCTGAACGCCGCGACCGGTTCCACCGCCGCGAGCACGCCGTTTCCGGTGGCGTCGCCGCTGAGGACGTCTGCGCTTTCGCCGTTGAGACACTGATCGATGGCGCGGGCGAGCGGCGCCGAGGCGCGCAGATCGGGCGGCTGGGCCGACGCCGGAATGAGCACCCGACCTGAGTGATCGACGAGCGTGTTCGTGCCTTTGCCCTGGAGGCCGGATCGATCCTGGAAGATGCCGGCCAGCGTGGCGATCGGATAGAGCACGCGGACGACGGTTCGTCCGCGCGTGAGCTGAATGATGTAGCTGGTGCCCGCAGCCGTCTCGATCTGCGTCGCCAGGCGATCGTCTGCCTGCACCGCGGCCTCTCGCGGCACCGCACCGATCGCCGCGATCCGCCGCGGACCATAGCGCATCTCGACGGCGGTGGCGCGCTCGGCGCGCTGGAATCCGGTCAACGCGACGTGCACGCATTCCTGGTCCCAGTCGATCGCGCGCATCGTCGCGCGCTCGCCGCAGAGCGAGTCGAGGCTGGCGAGAAACGCCCGCAGACGATCCTGCTGGCTGTGAATGTCGCGCGTCACCGCGTACTCGCGCGCGCCGGCGACCACGCGCGCGCTGGCAACAGCTTGCCTGGTGAGACTTTCCCGACCCTGCCGGTACGCGAACGAGGCGACGAACCCCGCCACCGCGATCGTAATCACGATCAGCGCTGCCGCGAATTGCACCCGAATCGACGGTAATCGCATGTGTAGTAATGAACGACGCCTGGATGCAGGCGTACAGCGGCAGGGGGGACTAGCAGTCTAGCATCCGCGCTGGCGCGCGCTGCACGCAAAAAGCGTCGACGCGGGGACGCGCCGGCGCGCGATCGGCAACCGCGGACGCGCCGATCGCGCGCGATTTACCGCGCCGCCGTCGCCGGCGTGCGTGGCTTCATGTTGGCGAGGGCGAACGCCCACTCGTCGGCGAGCTCGGCGATCCGCTTGTCGGTCGGACGATAGCCGTGCGAACCCTGGGTCTCGATGCGGATCAACACTGGCTTGTCGCAGCCTTGCGCCGCCTGCAAAGTCGCCGCGAACTTGAACGAATGGCTCGGCACGACGCGATCGTCGTGATCGGCCGTCGTCACCAGCGTCGCCGGATAACAGGTGCCGGACTTCACGTTGTGCAGCGGCGAGTATTTCGCGAGGTAGGCGAAGTCCTTCTCGTGCTCGGACGATCCGTACTCGGTCGCCCAGGCCGAACCGCCGGTGAACTTGTGATAGCGGAGCATGTCCATCACGCCGACCGCGGGGAGCGCGACGGCAAAGAGGTCGGGCCGCTGCTCCATCACCGCGCCGACCAGCAGGCCACCGTTCGAGCCGCCCATGATCCCGAGCGTCTGCGGCGAGG
>Ga0070686_100002198_pt1 | contig 10775 bp, 12 predicted proteins | sample KBSS23LmetaG_FD_65654 | JGI IMG/M metagenome (GOLD analysis project Ga0070686, IMG submission 65654) | Switchgrass rhizosphere microbial communities from Kellogg Biological Station, Michigan, USA - KBS S2-3L metaG | ecosystem: Host-associated > Plants > Roots > Rhizosphere ...
AACAGCACATAATCCGAGCGACAAGCCGTTAGAGCTAAACGGCTATCAGGTGAGGTATGCGTATCGCGTGTTACAGGGTAGCGAAATGCCTAGCTCAATGTCTTACCAAGCGGCGGCGAACTATCTCCTTAAGACGTTTGGACGCGATGCGTTAGTCAAGACAGCGAAGCTAGCCGATCAAGAGTGGAAACGGAAATACGGCAAGCGCAAGCGTAACCCCCGGCGGAAAAGCGAAAAGGACGCTTTTGGCGTATCGCATCCGGTAGACAATCCGGCGAAGGTTTACGCGCTACGCTGGCAGACAACGCAACAATTTAGCCCGGATCGGTTTGCTCGCAAGGCGGACGCGATTAAAGCGGGCAAGCAGAAGGTTGATAATCGCTGGCTTAATAGCCCGGCAGGGCAACGCGACATTCTACAGCTATTCGAGCTAACCCCGGGCAAGCAGCATTATCTAAGGCCAATAGGCCCGAGCAAGGCCGTAACTAATTATCTGGAAGGGAAAGGCCCGCATCCTAACCCGGAACTGTTCGGGGCGGACGCTAAGGCCGGAGCTAAGCGCGTCGCTAAGATACGCCCGGTTATTGAGAAGGGGACAGGCGCAAGGGGCGAGATTATCGGAAGCGCCCCGGGCGGGTTTGTTAAGGTGAAGTGGCTAAACCGTTCCAAGCCGTCTCTGATTAAGCCGTCGCAGCTAAAGCGCGGTAACCTGTTTGAGCATATCGGCTATAAGCTCAACCCGGATAAAGACGCCTTGCGGCAAAAGTCACGCAAACAGCTACTAGCAGAGCGACGCAAGCTCTCGGGCGCGTTAGCGCGATACAGTGGCGACGATAAGACGTGGAAGCTAATACAAAAGGAAATTGACGCGATAGACGATGCGTTAGCGTCCCATCTGACTTGGTTTAATCTGCCCCCCGGCGCTAAGCGTAAGAACCCTCAGGCGGACGTTAATTTTTGGGTTAAGGCCGTCCGGCAATTATTCCCGATTAAGGATAGCGAGCGCGGGCCTATTGCCTCGTTCCTGCTAGAGCGAATAAGCCCGGCAGAAGCTAAAGCCGTTATGATTAAGCTCGGGCTAGCATGGCCCCGGGATATTGTTATTGAGAATCCTAAGCCGTCTCGGGCTAAAGTTATTGCAGCAACAAAAGGCGCGCTGCGTGGCGCGCAGACTAAGCCGCTAGGAACGTCTTACGGTTGGCGTGAACATCAAAAGGAATTAAAGGCAAGACTAAAACGCGCTCGGACTGCAACCGTAGGGCCAAAAGGTAAGCTACCTAACCCGGAAAGCTCGCCGTTTAAGGATGCGGTTAAGATCATCAAAAAGGAAATTCGCCGGGTTATCGCGGAAGCTAAGCGAGACAAAACGGTAGCAATGGGAAGCGCTACGATTAAGCAGGGGATACGTCCGCAAGGCTTGACTATTCCCGTTAGCGCTTACAACGGCGCTTTTGAAACGGCGCTTTACGAGATAGTAAGCGAGAAAAGCTATCCCACAACTATCGAGGACGGGCGGGCGGTTGTATGGTTCGGCTCTAAGCCCTTTAAGGTAGACAAGCAAGGGCGACAGATTAACCCGAGCGTTAAAGCGTTAGCGGAGAAGTTTCAGGGCAAGGCTAGCGGCGCGGTAACAGAGTTGAAGGCGGCTAACTCGGCCCCTCGGGACTTAGCCCGGATCGGTAAGCTCGTATTCCTTAAGGTTGTAGGTGTCGGGCAAGTCCGAACCCCGGGCATGATGTTAGCCGCCGATACCCGCGAGCGCCTTTGGATTACCGGGACGCGAGCGCCGTTATTTACGCCCCGAGCACAACCCGGGACTATGAAAGACTTTGGCGAGGTTGCGGAGATTTGCTATTTAACCGCTAAGACGCATATAGGCGACGGTAAGACCTTTGAGTACGTGCATAAGTTTGGCGAGGACGGCGGCAAGCGCCCGCACTTGCTAGTTGATGCCGAAGGGATGCCCGTACTACGTGGCGGGGATTATCGGATTAAGGCGGAAGGGATCGTAAACTAATGAACGGCTTTAACTATCCCGCGTTTAACTCGGGGGGCTTTGACGATGATTTTACGGCGCTGGGCTTAACTGAGTCCGGGCAGACAGGCCCGCCCCTTGTCTATATTGACGAAAAGCCTGCTGATAGCATCTACAGCAAAAGCCGGGGGACTGTTCGGTTGCCCGTTGTCCGGTTGGATGCCGGGGCCGTAGCGCCCGAGCCTGAACCCGCTAGCGCCGGGACGGGGATTAAAACCCTGCTAGCCTCGGGCGGCGCTAGCGGCGAGATTAACCTATCAGGCGGAACGCTGCTACTTGTAGCGCTCGGGCTGTTCTTACTACTAAAGAAATGAGGGCGGACTTATGGCGCGGAGACATAGAGGGCGGCGTTTCTGGCAAGGCAACCCGTTTGGCTTACCCGATCAGGTTGTTGTATTCAACGCCCCGGACGAGGACGCTGTTAAGGCGTGTCCCTGTAAGGGCGGCGACGGGCTAGGCACTCAGGTTAAACAGAATCCGGTCATAGCGCTAACCGTGGCGGCGGTTATTGGCTATCTCTTAGCCAAGCGCTAACGATATTGAAAGGCGATCAAGGGGTTAATCGGTTCACGGTTTGGAGGGTTTCAAAATGCGGATAGTAAGAGTCCACAACCCGAGCGGGTTAAGGACAACTAAAGTCAGGAAAGGAAAAAAAGCAATGGCAAGACGACGAAGAAAGGCGGGTACAACGACTCGCCGCAGGCGTCGCCGGACGGTTGCGATTAACCCGCGCAGGCGGAAACATTCGCGGAGACGGCGGCACAACCCGGTTGTGTTGCACAGGCGACATAGCAGGCGGCGACGCCGGGGCGGGTTTGGACGCAGGCGCAACCCCTCGGCCCTTCGTGTCGGACAAATCGCTAAGGATATGATCTATGGTGCGGGCGGAGCAATCCTAACCCGTAGCATAACGAGTATTGCTAGCGGGTTTGTTCCCGGCGCATTCGCGGGATCGCCCTTTATCGATCCGGTACTTCAGGCGGCGGCGGCGGCTACGGTTGTTCGCTGGGCTGGCAAGAAGTTTCTTGGCTCGGCTCAGGGTGACATTATGATGCTGGGCGGCCTTATCTCAGCCGGGCTTAGCTTGGCGGATCGGTTCGTTCCTAATCTTCAGGGGCAGCTAACGAATATCGTAAGGATACCCGTGGCGGCGGCCCCCGGAGCGGCGCAAGGCGCTCAGGCGCTAAGCGACGTTGAGGACGTTGATCTAGTAGCCTCGGGCTTTGGCGACGTTGAGGACGTTGATCCCAGCATCCTAGCTTATTAACCCCCTAGCGCAGTCCCGCACAGCGGGAACGCTATACAAGCAAGCCCGGGCGGAAGGCTCGGAGAAAGTTAACACGAATGAGCAATCTAGCTTATATCGAAGGTTCGAAAGGCAAGTTAATCGGTATCAACCTCGATAACTTGTCAGGCGCGGACTTTGCGCGGATTAAGGGCAAGCTAAAGAACGTGCGGGATCATATCCTGTTCGACTCTTTGCGTTTCAAGGCCGCTACCGCGTGGGCTCCACAAACCCATAAGATGTTTTCAATCCCGAACGGCCAACAAGCGACGTTGGCTAACGATTCGACCGTGAGTTATATCAAGGTCGATAGCGACACTAACCTAGTCGGTAACGGCGGACAGTTGCCTAGCGGCGACTTTTTCACAGTGCAATCGATCATGGTTAAGGTTGCCGTCGCTCAGAACGAGTACACGACGCCGCTTAACGGAGGATCAACAATCAATGCAACCCCGGTTGTAACGGTTGTCCTCGTTGGCGACGGCGCGGATACGCAAGTTTTGGCAATGACCGAAAACACAACCCTAGCGTTTTATGTCGATGATACCCGCCTCTACGAGAACGGTACTATTGACTACTTCCCGCAAGGGTTCGGGTATTCAGGTTGGAACGGCGGCGGCGCTGGCGGTATGGCGCAAAACGGCGGAGTGTTGCCGCGCATGCTGGCCCGGCCTCGGCACTTGCGAGAATTGCAGCGGTTCGTTATTAACATCACGAACCTCGTTACCCTAACCGTTCCCGTATCGTGTCGCCTTAAGGTTGGACTTTGGGGCGCTCTGTACGTTCCGGTTGGTTAGTTCGGTAGTTCCCCGCGTTAGCCTGTAGACGTGAAACGGGTTTAGCGCATTAAGGCTTATGAGACTTTATCAGCAACAATTAGACGCGCAAATTGCCGCGCTAGCTAACGGCGGCTATAGTCCGCCGGACGCGATTAACCGGGCCTTTAAGCAAGCCCGGCTTAACGCGGTTAGCAAGGCGCTCGGACTGCAAAACATTTTCCTATCAACTAACGGGGCGTTTGAGCAGACTAGTCCCTTCGCTACGTTTACGGTTTATACGAAGCCCTTGCAAAAGGACGTTATCGTAATGGGTTGCGCTCTAATGTCGTTTGATGAGCGCACAGAGAACCGGATCGGCAGCGAGTTTCGGTTGCGCTTGCCCCAGCCGTTAGAGCATCTATCGCAAAACTACATTTTCCCGGCTATGGCCTTTGCGCCCGCGACTTACTCCGTTTTCTTTCCCGCCCCGTTTATCCTGAAGGCAAGCGAGCAGATAGCGATTGACTTCGGGCTTAACGCCCCTCAGTCCGATATGGGGACAATTCAGGAAGGCGAGAATATACAGATCGTCCTATTCTGTGCGACGGTTAAGAACTGTCTTAGCAGCGAGGATATACAGATACTTGACCGGGCCGTTCAGATTATTAACGAGACGGACTATCAACGCCGGGTTCTGCTGAATAGCTATACTCACGGCTCGGTAGCGGTTACTTCGCAAACCGATAGCCCTTTCTTTTCGGCGGTTGATAATATGGTGGTTTATCCCGGCTTCGGTTCATCGGCTGCGATAACTAAGGGAACGTTAACGACAAGCGAAACCCGCCCGGCGGACATACCGCTAATCGTGACCGGGTTAGGGCTTAATTCATGCGGCGAGACGGTTAGAATTAGCGATACGGCGACGGGTTATAGCTTTACTCTCGGGGACTTTGTTTATGCACACTCGCTGTGGTATCCCGAGGAATTTGTTGTGTTCACTACCCGGGGGCCGTACTTCTCGTTCTTTAAGCTCCCCGTTCCGCATCTGTTAAAGCCCGGGGCGACTTTGTTTACTGAACATCTAAGTAGCGATCAGGCATCACAAAGCGCTTTCAACCCCGAGTATATGGTTTGGGAGTGCCTACAACCATGAGCATATATAACGAAGTCTTTGATCGCTGCTACAACGAGTTAGCGGGGACGGCGGGCCGGGTTAAGGACGTTTACAATAAGCGGCGCTATAACCGGGCGATCCTTGCGCTACGCTGTCAAAACTATTTTCTTAGCTGCGAGTTCACTAACGAAAGCGGCCTAGCCGGGGTTACGGGAACGGATCGGACGGACGCAATAGAGCGCCGGATCATCCTACGCGGCGGCGGTATGGACGCCTGCTTTATCGGCGGGACGGGACTGTACTTTGATGTTCCGCCTACTGGCGAAGTTAACGTGAGGGTTTTTCGTAGCGGCTCTAACAAGCCTCAGTTTAACTTAGAGAAGCTACGCCCGGGGCATTACTTCTCGGAAGGCGGGGCTCAGCCGTTCGCCCTTCAATGGCCGATCCCCATGACGTTAGAGCCTAACGAGATTATTCTAACTGAGTTTGAACAAGTTAGCGCTTGCGCGGCGGAGACGATTTACGCGCTTAACTTCTACGGTGTTGCGGTTGATCCTTATCTTCGCTGTGAGTCCGCGTTACCTGAAAGCATTAGCGAACAGATAGCGAGAATCCCTATACAGCGGCCCCGCTATCTTCACCTTAAGACGGATAACGGCGCGGGGACAATCTGCTTCGATAGCGTGATAAGCGACGCCCGGGCGGTTGGTAGTACCATCGAAGCGCCCGATCACATGCTTGTGCTAGGTTGGCGGCGTTGGGTGTTGGGAATGAATCAGGACTTAGGCGCTAGCCCGAGGACTAACGTTAGGCTAGTGATTAACGGCGGCTCGGCATTTTCGCGGGTAGAAATACCCGTCAAGGGTTTTGAGTATTTCGCCCGGGCCGGGGACGGTTACTTCAAGTTTGCTGTCCCTCACTTCGTACCTAAGGGATCGTCGCTAGCGCTATCAGTAACTAGCGACATAACGGACAGTACGCCCCCCGCACAATACGAGGGCGAAGTAGAGTTACTTTGTGTGACAGTATGATCAGTGCTCAACGTGCATTCAGATTAGCGGTAGAGAAGGAACTAGGCGGCAAGGGTATAACGCCCGAGGAACGACTAGCGGACGCGGTTAAGGCCCGGCGTTGCCGTAACCTGTTCTTCTCTGCTACGGCCCCGGTGGTAGATAACGGCTCGGCAACCCCGGACGTTATCGTACAGGCGCAAACCCGGCCCCTCGGTATCCCGGTTATCGTTGCCGATATGCTTAACTTTTTCGAGCCTTACGTTGTAGGGTTCTATCCCGGCGTTATCTGGCAGTTACAAAGAATCTTCGTTACAGGTGTCGGGCCTCAAGAGGACTTTTTCGGGGCCGGGAATTTCCTTTGCTCGTTATTTACCCTCGGGCATTATCAGGCTAGTCGTACTAGCGGCTCGGATGCCCCAAGCAATAAGACAGACTTTCTTAGCTATCTAATGCGCCCGGGGGAGATTTTTCAATTTAGCTGGGAACTGTTAGACATTGGCTCAACGACGCAGACGGCAACCTGTCCCGAGGCGTTTATTAGAGGGCTAACCGTCTTACCGAAAGGGGACAAGACGGGCGAGCTATGCGGGACGTTAAAGCAGCAAGTTTGCTCGTATATCGCTAAGCATGATCCCGAGACGTTTATACTCGATTTGCGGATACCCTCAACTAGCTTCCCGGCCTCGGGCGTTACCCGGGCGTTCAGTACGCCGTTACAGGAACGGCCCTTGCTCGTTTACGGGATCGCAACGAACATTACCGGGGCTCAGGTTACGTTCCGGGACGATGGGCTACGCTGGGAGTTTTGCATAGCGCCAACAGTACCCCGGCAGGCGATTGTTGCAGGCGTCCCGGCGGCGGGTGTTTATCCGGCTAGCTGGGGGACGGGGCTACCATTCACAGCGATAGCGAATAACGGGGATGCTCAGATGCACGAAGCCTATAACATGCTACCCGTCCCGCACTTGCTAGCGCCTAATACGTCTCTAACGTTCCGGTTAACTAACGGCATAAGGCCGGACGGAACTACGGGCGCTTATCAGCAAACTATGAGCACTAATAACAATTTTGGGGCGAGCACAGGGGACGGACATATAACGTTACTATGTAGGACGGTTTGATATGTCGCTAGCGGGTTGGGGCGCGGCTGTAGTAGACGGTGGCGGCGGGTGGAGTACAGGCCCGTCAACTACTGGCTCAACAAGTGGAGGATGGTCAACCGGGACTATCCCGAGCGGCGTTAGCGGTTGGACGTTTGCCAGTAGTCCGGCCCCGGCCCCGGCCCCGAGCTACTACTATCAGAGCTATTCACTGTTAGCGCCGTCAACCCAGCAAGCCCCGGCAAGGTCTTATGACGTGGCCGATCCCTACGGCGAGGGCGGGTTATACGTTGAGTTCGATTCGCCGTTATTGCATTTCCTGAAGGGCGGACAATCGCCGGAACTGACGGCCCGGCAACAAGCGCAACGAAGTTTGATTGACTTGTTACTACTCGGGGGCATAGTCGCCGTTCTGCTTAAATAACCTAATGCCAATACCGCCCGCCACAATTCAAATAACCGGGACGCCGATAACATCGCAGCTAGGCGTAGGGACGGCTCAGGGGAACGCGCTACAGATTAGCGGCCTAACCCTTCAGCCTAATGCGCCCGGGTGGACGTTAACCGATTGGATGGGCGGGCCGGGTAGTGTTAGCGGAACGTGGATCGCAACGTCCGGCGCGGAACGCTCAGGGGGCGGCACTGTTAAGGGCGGGGTAGCGCCCGGGCCGCAAGGGGGCGACGGTAGCGGCGGCGGTAGCGGCGGCGGCGCGATAGGCTTACTTGATGACAGTCCGGCCCCGGCTACCGGGCGGTTAAGCCGTACTGAGTGGCTATTTTTAATTCTTGTCGGGGCGCTTTTGCTGAAAGGTAAATGATGGTAGGGATTAACAAGGCTCCACTAATTGACGATCTAGAGTCTATCTTTTCCCGAGTTAAGGCCGGGATAGCCCCTAAGGCTTTTGGGCGAGGGCAGATAGTCGCGCTTATAGTTCAAAACCCGTTACTAAGGGCGGATAGGACGGCGAATAACTCCCCCGTTTGGATTGGTAACGCTACTAATCAGATATGGTATCTACTTCCCGGGGCGGAGACTCCCGTTCTGTACGCAGAGGACTTGAAAGACCTATACCTTAAGATAGACTTCCCCGCAGCTAACCCGAACGGCGAAATACTGACCATTGCGCCTAATGACGCCGGGACAGGGTATACGGTAGGCGATTTGCTAATACTGCAATTCCCGGGCGCTGGCTTGGCGACGGTTACAGTAGCAACGACTAACACCGGGATAACGGCGGCAACCCTGAACGCCGGGGGCGCGGGCTATGTCCCGGGCGATACGGTTACGGTTGACGGCGGCGGTACGTTAGCGATCTTGACTGTTCTAACCGTTGACGGCGGCGGCGCTGTGTTGACCTTTAGTATTACTAGCGCCGGGAACGGCTACGCGGTTGCGGCGGGCGTGGCGACTACAGCAACGACAGGCGTGGGCGCAGGGTTTAAGGTTAACATTACCGAAGTCTTAGGCTCGATTCTAACCGTTACGGTAACAGACGGCGGGACGGGCTATCAGGTGGACGATGAAATAACGGACGTAAGCGGGGGAACAGGGGACGATGCGACGTTTACCGTACTAACCGTTGATACTGTTACGCCGGAACTGACTGAGGTTAGCGTACTAATCTATCGCAAGCGAGAAGGGCAAAAGCAATGAGGATAAGGTATCTCTTAGCGCTTGCGCTGTTAATCGTGTCGGGGGTTACGACGCAAGCTCAGGAACGGGCCGGGCGGGTTAACCCGGCGCTTATCCCGTTACCCGCGCCCTTTCAGTTTGTTGACCGTATCTTGCGTCCGTGTAGCTCAGGCGCTACGCCCTTTGTTTCAGCTATCGCGGCCTCGGATGGGGACTTTGATATAACAACGTGCGCCGGGCGTAGCGTAACGATTAACGGAACGATCATAACGCCTAGCTCGCTGGGTAACGTTATCGGCCCGGGGAGTAGCACTAACAACGCGATAGTGCGGTGGAATGGTACAACCGGGACGCTGATTAAAAACTCCGTCTTTATCCTTGATAACTCCGGGAACGCTACTACGCCCGGCAGTATTACAACCGGGAACGCCGGGGGCGTTACGGGTAGCGTTGCCTTGTCCGGCGCTACGTCTGGAACGGTTACAGTAACAACTAAAGCGGCGGCGGGTACATGGACGTTTACCTTGCCGGACACAGACGGCAATTCTGGCGAGTTCCTACAGACAAACGGATCGGGCGTAACGGCATGGGCGGCGGCGACGGGGACGACGATTAATGCTACCAATAACGTTATACCTAAACGACTAAACGCGGGCGCGTTTACTGACTCCCGAATCACGGACGACGGGACGACTATAACAGCGGATACCGGGGCCGGAAATTTTGTAGCGGGCGACGATACGGCGGCGGGCAACGGGACGTTAATAACCTTAAATGACTCTCTTAAGCTAATCAGAATAACCGCCGACGATGTTCATACGGGAACATCGTTAAGCCTTGACGGTTCGACTACAAGGGCGTTCTTAGCAGACGGCGCGGGGCATGGTACGTTAACGCTAGACGGGGTTACGCAACAGCAAACGCTAGGTAATAGCAATTCATTCATTAGATTAGATAAAGATACCGCGCCACAGATGATCTTAAGCTCGCCTAATATCGTTACGTCCGGGGCGGGTTCGTTTCAGCCGGATACGACAGGGACAACCGATCTCGGCGGTACTAACGGATGGAAGCAATTATTCATAGACTCCACGATTACAGCGGGCGGTACGACAGGCGCACAAACGATTAACAAGTCGGCGGGCTCGGTTAACTTCGCCGCAGCCGCTACGTCGCTTGTAGTAACGTCTAACAAGGTGACAACTAGTAGCATCGTTATGTGTACCGTAGCGACGAACGACACAACGCTTAAGAGCGTTCAATGTGTCGCGGCGGCGGGCTCGTTTACGATGTTTGCAAACGCCGCAGCAACGGCGGAAACGAGAGTTAACTTCTGGATACTAAACCAATGAAAATTCTAAAACTTTGGTTCGTAGTGATCGCCGTCGCGTTAATAGCGGGCGGCGTTATCGCGTATGCTCAAACTCAGTCAACGTTTACGGTAGGGGGGCTAACGATTACGGCCCCGGCAAGTCCCGCCGTCAACGTTGCCGCCCCCGGCAGGAACGGGACACTAGCGCTTAAGGAAGATATACCCGTAGTTCCGCCCGGGACTCAGGTTTTCGCCGGGCAGTTTACGGTTAACGGTTCGGCAACGTTTACCGGGATAACGGCGGCCCCTGTCTGTTCGGTTAACCCGCGTTTCACTACTAGCGCTAATGGTTTGCAAGTTACGGTAATTGATTATGTCTGTACCGCGAAAAACAACTAAGGCCGCTATTATTGTATGGCTCGCTGTCTGTCTTTTGCTGGGCGTAGCGCTGGGCTGTCTTATCGCCTTTGCGCCGGACTCTGCTAGCGCAAGCGGGCCGTTTGCGCCTGTCGTTAGCGGGATCAA
>Ga0070686_100002200_pt1 | contig 10771 bp, 3 predicted proteins | sample KBSS23LmetaG_FD_65654 | JGI IMG/M metagenome (GOLD analysis project Ga0070686, IMG submission 65654) | Switchgrass rhizosphere microbial communities from Kellogg Biological Station, Michigan, USA - KBS S2-3L metaG | ecosystem: Host-associated > Plants > Roots > Rhizosphere ...
GGTGTCGTAGTTGTAGTTGTTCATCGGGTTGAGGTTGCGCGTCGTGTAGAAGTTCGACTCGCCGAACTGGTTGTCCATCAGCCGGCTGTAGGTGTAGCTGACCCGCGCCGCCCAGCCGTGCGTCATCCGCTTGCTCACCTCGATGACGCCGGCGTTGTAGCGGTTGATGCCCTCCGTCGTCTGCAGCATCAGGATGTTGCTGAACTGCGGGAACGGACGCAGCAGCTGCGAGCGCGAGATCGTCGCCTGGCTGGCGAGCGGACCGGCGCCGGCGACGCCGAAGAACGGGTTCGCGACCGCCTGGTTGAGTACGCTGTTGCCAAGCGCGAGGTACTTCGGATCGAGCTGGTTGATGTTGATCGCGCTGTCTACGGTGCCGCCGAGCGGCAGGTGGTCGCCGCGCGCGCCAACATAGGTGAGCGTCAACGCCATGCCAGCGCCGAGCTCGCGCTGGAAGTCGGCAGAGTACTGCTGCACGCGTGGCGCGGTGCGATCCTGGTTGACGAACGAGATGCTGGTGCCGACCCCGCTCAGCAACCCGAGCGAATTGCCGTTCGGCGGGACGAGGCCGTTCGGGAACGGGTTGGCGAGCGTGACGACTGGCGTCACCGCTGTCTGCGGCACGGTGGTGTTGTTGGTGAAGCCGATCTGCCCGTAGTTGCCGTTGTTCGACGTGGCGCTCGGCACCGGATAGTTGTACGGCGCCCAGTAGAGGCCGTAGCCTCCGCGCACTACGGTCTTCGAATCGAGCGAGTAGACCACGCCGACGCGCGGCGACCACTTCTGCCGCGGCGGATTGCCCTGCGTCGTCGGGTTGCCGTTGACGCCGGCGTACATCAGCCCGCCAACGACGTTGCGCGCGGCCGTGCCGCCGGTCGGATCGACGCTCGCCGGGATGACCACGCCGGACAGACCGTTGACGGTCGTGCGATCGAAGCCGACGGTGAAATTGTTGTTCACCTCGCGCATGCCGTCTTCGCGCTCGATGCGCAGCCCGTAGTTCACCGTCAACTTCGAGCTCACGCGCCAGTCGTCCTGCGCGTAGCCGCTGTAGTAGTTGGTGTAGATGTCGAGTGGCGTGGTCAGCGTCATGTTGTCGCCGAGGCTGCTGCTGCTCTGCAGATCACCGCTCGGGTAGCCGAGCAGGAACGTGGCGATCGCGTTGCCGTCGGCGGCGCTGCCGTTGTTCGAACCGGTCGACGACGTGAATTCGCGGCCGAAGGTCAGACAACTGGCCGAGCAGCCGGGGTTCAACAGGTAGGCGCCGATCCTCCGGTAGTCGCCGCCGAACTTGAAGGTGTGCGTGCTGACGAAGCGCGAGTAGGCGGCGTTGCCGCCGACCGACTTGTAGGTGCGGTTGGACGGGTTGATTGCGCCGAGCAACTGCTGCGCGACGCCGTAGCCGGTCGTGAAGATCTGCGGAAACTTCGAGACCCCGGTCTGCCCGATCTGGTTCATGAAGGTCGGCGAGAAGCCGAGCGTCCCCGGGTCGAACGGAATCGTCGTCGTGCTGTTGTCGATAAATCGCGTCCAGCCGAACCGCAGCGCGAGGACCGAGTTGTCGCCCGGGATCCAGGTGTTGTTGATGGCGAGGATTTGCGGCCGCCGCTTCAGCAGGTAGTCGCCCGGATCGGCGAACCGGTTCGGATCGTCGAGGCCGATGTAGTAGTAATTCGAGCACGGCTCGTTGGTGCGGTTGTACATGTAGAAGCCGGTCAGGCTCACCTTGTCGGTGAACTTGTGTTCCAGCTTGATCGCGTATTCCTGCTGGAAGTTGTCGACGATCTGCGCCGTCGCGTTGTAGTTCGCCGAGCCGTTGTCGACGTTGGTTTGCGGCAGCGGCAGGTACTGCAGCATCGCCTTCGCGACCGGGTTGATCCGGTCCGCCGGGATGATGTTGTTCGGGAACGGCAGATGGGTCAACGGATCGTAGATCCGGATCGGCGTGGTGCCGGAGGTGACCGCCGAGAAGTCACCGTTGCGCTCGGCGGAGGTCGGCAGCACGAGCGATCCGTTGCGCGTCGAGACGTCGTGGTAGTTCTCGCTGCTGAACCAGAAGAACGTCTTGTCCTTCTTGATCGGCCCGCCGATGCCGCCGCCGCCCAGGTAGTAGACCTGATCGGGCTTGGCGTTTTTCGACAGGCACGACGCGTCGCTGGTCGAGCAGCCCTCGTACGCTTTCTGCGCGAAGTAGTTGTTCGCGGCGCCCCACACCGGCCGCGTCTGGAAGAACACCGATCCGCGCAGCACATTCGATCCGGATCGGAGCGTCGTGTTGAACACGCCGCCGCCGGTCCGTCCCATCTCCGCGTCGTAGGTGTGCACCTGCACTTTCACGTCGTCGAGGCCTTCGATCGTCGGGTTGGCGACGGCGCGGTTGGTGAGATCGGTGATCGGCACGCCGTCGAGCGTGTAGTTGTTGCCGCGGCGCGTCCCGCCGCCGAGCGAGAGCAGCGACGCGTTGGTCTGATCCTGCTGGCGGTTGAACTGCGCGTCGCCGGAGGGAATCACTGTCGGCACCGTCGTGCCGACGAGGAATGCCGCGCGGCCCGAACTGGGCAGCGTCTGCAGCGCGGCGGAATCGAGCACCGTGCCGGTCGAGGCGTTCGCCGTCTCGATCAACGGTGCCTCGCCGGTGACGGTGACGTTCTCCTCGATCGCGCCGACTTCGAGCGTGAGATCGACGACGAGGAAGGTCTGCGTGCCGATCCGGATGTTGCCGCGATCGACGGTCTTGTAGCCCTGAATCGTCGCCTTCACCGCGTAGGTGCCGGGATCGACGTTGGCGAACGCATACTCGCCGCGGTCGTTGGTCACGACAGACCGCTTGATGTTGGTCTGCTCGTTGGTGAGCGTCACCTCGACGCCCGGGACCACGCCTCCAGAGTCCTTGATCGCGCCGCGGAGGCCCCCCTGGAAGCCCTGACCGGACACATCAGCCGCGAGACACACGACGACCGACGCCGCAAGAACGAGCGCAGCCCGAAGCCTCATGATCCCCCTCCGCGATGACCGAGTGGACCGACTTCCGTTGGGTGTGAAGGCTGGATTCTAGAACGCGGCGGCCGGTGCGGTTACAAAAAAAGATAAAAAAAGAGCGGCGCCTCGAGGCGCCGCTCCAATCCGACGAATCGCGACAACGATCTAGATCGCGTCTACGGCTTTTTCACTTCGAACTTGATCGTCTTGAGGATGCCGGCTTCCTTGGGCAGCTCCGAGTCGCCAGCCGGGAACTTGTTGGCGTTGAACACGAACGCGAGGATGTCGGCGTTCTGCTGGCCGGACAGCGATCCCGGCGCGTTCTGCGGCATCGAGATCCGGATGCGCTCGAAGAGGTCCCCGACGGTGAGCCCGTCCCAGCCGGCCATGAACTCGCCGCCCGACAGCGGCGGCGCCATCTCGCCGCCGGTCAGCTCGCTGCCGTGGCACGACGCGCACTGTTCCGAATACAGGCCCTTGCCGCGATCGGCCTGCGCCTGCGTATACACGCCATCCCACACCGACTTGGTCGGCGGCTGCGCGTGAAGGTTGGTGCCGAGGACGAGCACGGTTGCGAAGGGAACGACGGCGATCGCCGCAAAGCGTAATTTCATGATGTCGATTGTACAGCAAGGTCGAAGGTAGAGGGCAGAAAGGCAGCAAGGCAAGGCAGAAGGTAGAAGGTAGAAGGTTGACGGCAGAAGGAGCGCGCTGCTGCCCTCCTGCCGTTTACCTTCAACCTTCGACCGCGTTAGAAGCGGTACCTGAAGCTGAGCTGCCAGATCTGCATGAACCCGGCCTGCGTCGTGATGCGGCCGAAAGCCTGGTTGTTGATCTGGTTGCTGTCGATGCCGTTGAACTTCGGCGTGTTCGTCAGGTTGAGGAACTCGAAGCGGATCTCACCCGACTGGTTGCCGGCGAACTGCGTCTGCTTCGCGATCACAAGATCGACGTTCTTGCGGAACTGATACCGCGCGTCTCCATCGGTGCGCGGCGCGTTGCCGTAGACGCCGGCGCCCGGATTCGCGAAGGCCGCCGCCGTGAAGAAGCGCGCGTCGGGATGCAGCGCGTCGGACACACGGTCCTCATCGCTGCCGCTGGTGTTCGGATCACCGATCAAGTTCGGGCGCTGACGGCCGCCGAACAGGCCCAGGTTCGCGTCCGAGACGCCCTGGCTCAACACCGAGTTGAGCGGAGCGCCGCTCACCAGCTCGACGACAGCGGATGCCGTCCAGCCGCCGAGCAACAAGTGTTTCGCACTGCCTCTGGCGGCCGGCGACGGGAACACGTAGATGGGCGCCAGGATGATACGGTGCGGTGAATCGAAGTTGCTGACGCTGTACTCGGCATCGAGGTCGTAGTTGTTCTGCGGCGTCGCCGTGCGCGTCTGGTAGACGTTGTCCTGCCCGAACTGGTTGTCCATGGTCTTGCTGAACGTGTAGCTCAAGCGCCCGCCCCACCCTGTGCTGCCGGTCCGCTTGTCGAGCGTCGCCGTCATGGCGTTGTACTGACGCCGCCCTCCGGCCGTCGTCTCGATCATGTTGATGTCGCCGAACTCGGGGAACGGCCGCAGCAGCTGTCCCTGCTGGATCGTCGAGCTGGCGCCGAGTTCGCCGGCCGCGGGAATGCCGAAGAACGGGTTCGGCACGAGCGTGCGGAGCGCCGCCGCATCCCAGCTCCCGTTCGGTCCCGGGAAGCGGGCACGCGCCACGGCCGGATCGATCTGGTTGATGTTGATCGCCGTCGACTCCGCCGTACCGGCATAGCCGATGTCGCGTCCCGACGCGCCGACATAGCCGAGGGTGACCGCCATGTTACCGGGCAGCTCGCGCTGCACGTCGACGGAGTACTGGTGCACTTTCGGCGCGCCCTTGGTCTGATCGACGAACTCGATGTTGCCGCCGACGCCGGTGAGCAGGCCGAGCGAGCTGCCGGTCGGCTGCTGGATCGTCGGGAACGGGTTGTCGAGCACCGTCAGCGGCACAGAGGTCTCTGAGGGGTTCTGCACCAGCGCGGTCGTGCGCGAGTAGCCGATCTGGCCGTGATGCGACCCCGAGAAATTCCACGGCGCGTAGAACAGGCCGTAGCCGGCCCGCACTACGGTGTCCTTGTTCACGGCGTAGGTCATGCCGACGCGCGGCGCGACCTTCGCGCGCGGCGGATCGCCCTGATACGTGTTGGCGCCGTTCACGCCCGCGTAGATCAGGCCGCCACGCAGCGTCTGGCCGGCGAGCAGGCCGGTCTTCGGCACCTGGGTGTCGATCGGGTTGATGGCCGTGCGATCGAACGCGACCGTCTGCTGGTCGTTGATCTCGCGCAGGCCGTCTTCGCGCTCGATGCGCACGCCGTAGTTCACCGTCAGGTTCGAGTTCACGCGCCAGTCGTCCTGCGCGTAGCCGCCCCAGTAGTTCAGATACCACTCGCCCGCACCTGGCGTGGCCGGCACATCACCGGCGTACGGCAGGCCGAGCAGCAGGCTGGCAAGCTCGTGGCCGCCAGCACCATTCCGGCCGGTGAACAGCGAGTTGAACTGGAAGCTGCCGCCAAGCGCCGGCTCACCGTTCGGACCGAGCGCGACCGTGTTGTCGAGCGCCACGCCCATTCGCCGGAAGTCCCCGCCGAACTTGTAACTGTGGCTGCCCTTCAGGTGCGTGACCGTGGCATTGATCGTCACCGGGCTCTTCCACCGCGTCGGATAGCCGCCCCAGCCGCCGACGGCCTCGGTTCCCTGATCGAAATACAGCGACGGGAACGTGTCCGAGCCGCCCGGACCGAGCGCGTTGACGTACGACGGGGCGAAGCCGAGCGACTGAAGCCCTGGCGTGAACGCCTGCTTGTCGCAGGAATCCTGCCACGTCGAGAAGCCGTAGCGCATCGTCAGCACGGTGCGATCGTTCAGCACGTCGGTCGCGTTGACGGTGAGCACGTGCGGCCGACGGCGCAGCGGGCCGAACCACTGGTCCTGATCCGCCATGAACAGTTTGTCCGCTTGCATGATCGTGCTGCCCGGCTCGTTGGTCCGGTTGTAGATGTAGGAGCCGGTCAGCGAGAAGTTCTGGGTGATCTTGTGCTCGACCTTGCCGGTGAACATGTCGGCCATGTCGACGACGTTCGCCGTGCCGATCGCGTTGGCCTCGCCGTTCTCGTTCTGCGCCATCGGCCCCTGGATCGTGTCGGTCGGCCACAGCTTCATGATGTTGAGGCCGACTTGGCTCACCGCGGGATGCGTCAGCGGAATGATGCCGTTCGTGAACAGGCCGCCGGTCGCGATCGATCCAGTACCTGTCGCTGGGCAGCGCGCGCCGGCGACGCCGCTGCGGCACCACGGGTTGAAGAGCACGACCGGCGCGCCGTTGACCGTCGTGTGGGAGAAGTCGCCGTTGCGCTGGTTCGCGGTCGGCCAGACCTCCTGCTGATTCCGGGTCGTGCCCGATCGGTAGCCCTCGGTAGCGGCCCAGAAGAACGTCCGATCCTTCTTGATCGGACCGCCGGCGCCGCCGCCATACAACCGGTAGTACACCGTGTCTTCGCCGGTCTGTTCCTTCGACAATCCAGCGGTCGAGTTGAAGAAATTCTGCGACTGCCCCCAGACCGGCCGCGTCTGGTAAAAGCCGGACCCGTGATAGTTGTTCGTGCCCGAGCGCATCGTCACGTTGAAGACGCCGCCGCCGGTGCGTCCCATCTCGGCGTCGTAGGTGTGGACCTGCACCTTTACTTCTTCCACCGCTTCCATCGTCGGGTTCAGCACGGCACGGCCGCGCAGCTCCGAGATTGGAATGCCGTCGAGGAGGTAGTTGTTGGCGCGGATGCCGCCGCCGCCCATCGAGACGCGCGACGCGTTGGTCTGATCCTGCTGGCGGTTGAATTGCGGATCACCGGTCGGCATCACGGTCGGAACCGTCACGCCGATGAGGAACGCGTTGCGGCCCGGCGCGGGCAGCGACTCGAGCGCCTCTTTGTCGAGGACGCCGCCGGTCGACGCGGTCGACGTGTCAATCAGCGGCGACTGGCCGGTGACGGTGATCGATTCTTCGAGAGCGCCAACCTGCAGCACGACGTCGAGCGTGATGAACTGTTGAGTACCGACGATCAGGCCTTTCGATTCGTAGGTCTTGTATCCGGTGAGCTGCGTTTTCAGCGTGTAGGTGCCGGGCGCCACCGCCGGGAAGTTGTATTGCCCGACCGCGTTGGTGACCACCTCGCGCGAGATATTCGTCGCTTCGTTGACCAGCGTGACCGTGACGCCGGGGATCACCCCGTTTTGGTCGCGGACCTCGCCGCGCACTCCGCCGGTGAACCCCTGCGCGCCGGCGACCACTGCGCTGGCGAGGAGCAGGACGGCGCAGAGCATTGCCCTGGGAACCTGTCTGTCCATGACATCCCTCCGTGAAGACGACCGCGACAATCGGAGACGGGCGCCATTCTAGGTCGCTTCTGTCCTTTCACAACCCTGTAAATGGGCTACGCTTCATCAAAAAAATGTCCGCACCGGCGATTCGGATCGGCGCCGCGACGCTGTTCGCGGTCGTGACGCTCGGCGTGTTACGCGCCGCACCCGCGCCGGCCGACGCGCGGGCCGCACTCGCCCGCGGCATCGAGGCGCTTCACTACTTCGAGTACGAGGAGGCGGACGAAACGTTTCGCGAGGTGCATCGCCTGGACCGCGCGCTGGTGATGGCGTGCTGGGGCGAAGCGATGACGTTTCACCAGACTCTATGGCGCAACGAGGACGTTCAGCAGGCGCGCAACGCCCTGGCGGCCTGCGGGCCGACCCCCGAGGCACGCGCGGCAAAGGCGTCGACTCCGAAAGATCGGATGTACCTCGCCGCCGCGGACTCCCTGTTCGGCGAGGGCGACGGCGCGGTCAGACGACAGAGATATGCCGACTCGATGGCCGCGCTCTACGCGCGCGAACCGGACGATCCCGACGTCGCCTCGTTCTATGCCCTCGCGCTCCTCGGCACGATGTCGCGCGGGTTGATCGGCTCAGATCCGCACGAAGGCCACGTGCAGGCGCTGGCCGGCAGCGCTACGCAGAAGCGGGTGAACGAGATACTTGGCGCGGTGCTCCGCGCGCATCCCTCGCATCCCGGCGCCCTGCACTACCTTCTGCACAACAACGACGATCCGGAGCACGCCGAGGCGGCGCTGCCGGCGGCGCGGACGCTCGCAAAGCTGGCGCCCGATTTCAGCCACGCGCTCCACATGCCGGCGCACATCTTCCTGCAGCGCGGCGACTGGAAGGAGGCGGCCGCGTCGGACGCGGCGGCGTTCGCCGCCTCGGATCGCTGGGTGAAACGCAAAAGCCTGCCGCTCGCTGCGCGCAGCTATCACGCGCTGTCGTGGCTGCAGTACGAGCTGCTGCAGCTCGGACGCTACCGTGAAGCGCGGGCCGCGCTCGACGAGATCGAGCCGGTGGTGCGAAGCGACAGCCGTCAGCTCGGGCTGCTCAGCGATCTGTCGTCGATGCGCGCCCGCTACGTTGTCGAAACCGAGAGCTGGTCGACGATGGCACGGCAAGACACGTTCGGCAACGCCGACGAGCTCTTCGCGATCGCGATGAGCGCGGCGCACACCGGGCGCGGCGACGTCGCCGAGCGTGCGCGGCAGGCGCTCGGTGCAAAAGCGCAAGACCCGCGCGAGGGCGATCTTCGTCCGGCGATCGCAATCATGGAGCGCGAGGTGGCGGCGGCGATCGCATTCGCCGGCGGGCGCCGCGACGAGGCGCTCGCGATCGCGCGCGCCGCTGCGGACGATGAAGCGCGTCTGCCGGCGCCGCTGGGATTACCGGAACCGATCAAGCCGGCGCCTGAGCTGCTCGGCGAGTTGCTGATCGAAGCGGGACGCGCTGCCGATGCCAATCCGTTTTTCGACGCGGCGCTGCGCCGCAACCCGAAACGATCGCGGTCGCTCGCCGGCCGCGCGCGCGCAAAGGCGGCAGCCGGCGACGCCGTGCGGGCGCGCGCGCTCTACGACGAGCTGCTGGTGAACCTCGCCTCGGCGGACGCGGGCATTCCGCTCCTCACCGAAGCGCGCGGCACGACCGTGACCCCGGTGGCCCGCGAGACGCCGGCGTGGATGGGCCTGTTCGCAAGCCCCGGCGGCCTGATGATCGTGGCGCTCGCCGGCGCAATGCTTATCGCCGCCGGCGTGATCATTCGGCGCGCCACGAAAGCGGCGCCCGTGCGTACAAAAAAAACGGGCGCGCCGAAGCGCGCCCGTCGTCGCTGAAAGCTGTCGCTGCTTGCGGCTTGGGGCTTGCGGCTTGGGGCTTGCGGCTTGCCGTAGCCCCGAGCCCCTACCGCGCGGCCGCCTGCGTCGACGGCCGCGTCTCCGACGCCGGCAGCGCGAACGCGATGTACTCGCCCGAGTAGTTGCCGCCGCTCACCGCGACGATGAAATACTGGCGACCGTTCGCCATGTAGGTCATCGGCGAGCCGCTCTGCGGCGCCGGCATCCAGACCGCGCCGACTTCCTTGCCGGTCTGCTTGTCATAGGCGCGCAGCATTGCGCCGCGCGGATGCTCCGGCGTGGTCGTCACCGACGGATCGCCGAGGACGACGAGCGTCTTGGTCACGACCAGGCCGACGCTGCCTGGCTGGCCCGTCTTCGGGATGTTCATCCCCTTCAGGATTGGGCTGTTGCGCACCGCGTCCGGCGTGTCGCCGTGCGGCACCTGCCACTTCAGCTCGCCCTTGTCGAGATCGATCGCGTTGAGCAAGCCGTACGGCGGCTTGAGCAGCGGCAGACCCTGGACCGTCAGACCACCGCCACCGCCGCCCTGCGGCGGCGTCGGCGGCGTGTTCGGCGTCGCGCCCGCGGCCGGCGCCGCGCCGCCGCGCTCCTGCGCGCCCGCCGCCGGCGGCGGCGTTTCGCCACGTCCGCCGCGTCCGCCACGCTGCGGTGCGTCGGCCGCGCTGCCGAATCCCGGTCCTTCGCGCTCGACGAACGGCTGTCCCGCGGTCCCGGCGACGTAGCGGATATCCGAGAAGCCCGCCGGCGGTTCGACCAGGCCGATCGGCGCGATCGAGTGGTTGCTCGCCTGCGCGTAGACGATGTGCGTTTCGGGATCGGCGCCGGCGCCCGGCCAGTTCGTACCGCCCGCCGTGGTCGCGATCGTCAGCGCGGCCAGCGGCCCCTCAACCTTGCTGACGACCCCCGGCAGGAACATCGGACCGAGCTTGTAGCGCGACACGATGCGCTTCGCTTCAGCGTTCAGCTCCGGCGTGAAGTCGATCAGGTCCTCGACCTTCACCGCCTGGCGTGCGTAAGCCGGCGGCTTGGTCGGGAACGGCTGCGTCGGCGAGGTTTTCTCGCCCGGGACGTCAGACTGCGGAACCGGCTTTTCTTCGATCGGCCAGATCGGCTGGCCGGTGATGCGATCGAACACATAGAGGAACGACTCCTTGCTCGGCAGCGCGACGGCTTTGATCGTCTTGCCGTTCACGTTGGCGTCGAGCAGGATGGCCGGCGAGGAGAGGTCGTAGTCCCAGATCGGATGGTGAACGATCTGGAAGTGCCACTTGCGTTGCCCGGTCTTCAGATCGACGCAGACGAGGCTCTCGCCAAACAAGTTGTTCCCGGGACGATGACCGCCGTAGAAATCCGAGGTTGGCGACTCGACCGGAAGATAGACGAGGCCAGCTTCCTCATCGACGGTGATGCCGGTCCACACGCCGGTGTTGCCGTTGGTCGCCCACGATTCGTTTTCCCAGGTGTCGTTGCCGAACTCGCCCGGACGCGGAATCGTGTTGAATGTCCACAGCAGCTTGCCGCTCTTGACGTCGAAGGC
>Ga0070686_100002201_pt1 | contig 10770 bp, 10 predicted proteins | sample KBSS23LmetaG_FD_65654 | JGI IMG/M metagenome (GOLD analysis project Ga0070686, IMG submission 65654) | Switchgrass rhizosphere microbial communities from Kellogg Biological Station, Michigan, USA - KBS S2-3L metaG | ecosystem: Host-associated > Plants > Roots > Rhizosphere ...
AACCCGGACGCAGGGCACGTGGAGACAGCCAGCCAAGACCGCGACACAGGAACCGCAGGCGATGACCGCCCGGCTCGACGCCAGTTCCACCGCCAAGGTGGAGAAATTCCCCTCGTCGTCGAACTGGCCCCAGTCGGGGTAAGCCTTGGTCCCCACCTCGCGGTCCCGAGCACTCCCGACGAACACGATCTCCTCGAAGATATCTTCCAGCTCGCCACGAACACTGGAGAGGAACTTCCACACCTGGGGCGTCATGCGATTGTGCGGACACACCCCTTGGCCGTGGATGATGAGGCGGTTCTGCTTCTCGGGCTCTCTGGCGGGGATGATGCTCGGCTCTTCGACCAGAGCCTTCTTGTCGATCTCCACCGGCAGCCTCGAATACTCCAACGTCTCCAAGGTGATCTGCCGGGTCGGGTAGCCCCGGAGCCCCAGGTGGTAGATGGTATTGCCATCGAACGATGAGGTGGGCAGGTTCATGTGAAACGGCTGCCCACCGCAGTTCCAGTTCTCCACCCCGCCCACCAGCTTGACGTCCGTGACGCAGGGCTGGGCACGGAACAGAGGCTCCAGAGGCTTGCAGGTCTTCTCGTCCATCCACACCTGGAAGCGCTGCCCCGTGACCTTCCAGAACTGGTAGGCCACCGGCCACTGGAGCAGGGCGTCACCCATCTTGCCCGGGAACGTGAACACGACACTCATGCGACCTCCGCAGGACGCCCGGAGGCAGCCCTGAGTTTCAGGATGGCTTCACGCCGTAGCGTGATGGCCCAAGTAAGGAACGTCAGTGCATCCTGCTGGGCGATGGCGGGACTACTGGATGTCGGCTCCGTCATATGGTCGATCTCAAACTGCTCCTTGGTGGCGTAGACGATCTCCGTCGCATCCCCCAGTATCTCCAAGGCCGTGTCCCAGCAGTAGTGAGTCACCCCCGGAACCACGAACCAGCCCAACGTGTCTATCCACTCCCGGCTGACGTAGGGGAAGTTGACCCATGGACCGTGACCGTGATGAGCACTCACGACCCCGATGCGGCTCGGGAAGGCGTCCATGCAACGGGCGACGAACTTGTCCCAGCCCTTGCTCCGGTAGACCGAGTCATCGGTCGATAGCCCGTAGACGTCATAGCGCTTGAATGCCTTGACCAGCGAATCAGCAGCGGCAGCGGGGCCGATGCGACGACCGATGGTGATCTTGAGCCTCGGACCGAAGCGCGCCTTCCAGTTGATGCCGCCGTCCCGGTAGATGTCGATCTGGTCGTCGTCGATGTAGACGGCGATGTCAGCGTCCGAGGTCTCGACGATGGACTCAGCCATGTCGTAGAGCGCGGTGGGACGGGATCGACTAGGACAGACGACAAGCGTCTTCACTCTGCCCTCACGTAACAGTTGTTCTCCACGATGGTCCTTTCCAGACGGAAACCATTATCCAGCGCCCAGAGATGCGCCGGGTCGTCAGGCCCACCATCGACCTCGATCACCAGCACCTTCGTCTGCCAGCGCTTGGGACTGAAGCCCGACAGTATCCACTCCTCTTCGCCATCCGTATCCAGAGACAGCACGTCCAGCCTGTCGAACCCCGCGAGACGGATGCACTGGTCGATGGTGAGGACCAGGGACTCCCCGGGAGCGTTGAACGTCACTCGGGACCGGGTATTGGCGTAGACCAAGGAGTCTTCGACCACCAGCGCCGAGTCTCGGAACGATGGACCAAGGGCCGCATGAAGAGCGAACTTACGGTTCTTGGACAGGATGTCTCGGAAGCGCGGGTTCGGCTCGACGCAGATGCAGCGCCAGCCCTTCTCCTCCAGCATCAGCGTATTGCTCAGGAACCTGCCATCCAGAGCCCCGGCTTCCAGTGCCGTCCCCACGTAGTCTTCGGGGAACTGGCTCAGGATCCAGCGGTCCTCTTCGCGGACAGCGTAGGGCACGAGTGAGTCTGCGACCGCTGGGTAGTCGAGCTTCACAGCGCACCGCCGCGGTCGAGTCTCCGGAACACCCGGTCGACATGGAATCGCCCGACTTCCGCGTAGCCGTCAGGAATCGGCAGCTTGGTGCCGACGTCCTCGAAGCAGAGAACCGTTGGCCTCCAACGATTGAGGTCGCAGCCCTTGAGCACCTCCGGCTCCCAGCCCTCGGTGTCGATAGTCAGGAGGTCGAGCCTTGGGAAGCCAGCCTCCTCCAGCAAGCGGTCGACCGTCCTCACTTCGACCTCGAACGCCTGAGCGTCATCTCGATAGGGCCAGAGACGGGGAGCGAGGCCGGAGTTGCTGGCGTACTTCTCCCCAGCCGTATCCGCCGTGTAGGTGGCCCGACCGTTCTTAGCACCTGCAGCCACAGACCGCCACAACTTCCTCGCGGCGCGACCTGAGGCTTCGTGCAATGGGTTCGGCTCGACGCAGAGCACGATCCAGCCCTTCTCCTCGAAGTGGAGACAAACGCTGCTCGTCGTGCCATCCAAGGCCCCGACCTCACAGGCATATCCAAAGTCCGGCAACAGCGCCGACATGAAGTGATCGAGCAGGAAATCCGCGTGGAACCCGGGGATCTTGTCATCCCACGGCGGAGCCGATTGGGCCATGCCATCCACGACTGACCAACTCATCGCCGCACCCACATGTAGTTGTGACCCTGCTTGCGCTTCTGCACGTACTGACGTCGGTGCAGGTAGTCGAAGATGGGGCTCTCAGATTCCCAGACCTCGACCACGATCACCTCGGGCTTCCAGCGTTCGAGGCTACAACCCTTCAACACGTCCAACTCCGTGCCTTCGGTGTCGATGGTGAGGATGTCGAGCTTCGGCAGTTGCCACTTGTCCATGATGGCGTCCACCGTGCTCACCCGCACGACTTCCTTGCTCCACTTCTTCCCCGGCCTCGAGTCCTCGAACTCCGGCCCCACCTTTGGGACCACACGCTTCATGTCCGGCTTGACGAGCGAGGAGAAGGCTTCCGGGTTCTCATCGTTGATGTAGAACACCGCTTCCCCGATGTGGTCTGAGCAGGCACAGGACTCGACGAACGTCCGCATCTGCCGCAGGGCGGGCAGGAACCTGGGGTTCGCTTCCACCGAGATGATGGTCCAGCGGAACTCCTTCTCCAGCGCCCACGTCGTGTTGACGGAGATGCCGTCCGAAGCCCCGACGTCGATGCCGAAGCCCTGGTAGCCCTCTCGGAAGCAATCGGCTATCCATTGCGACAACTCGCCGTTCACGCCCAATACGGCCCCGTGCTGCGGATCGTAGGTTCCGGGATTCACCCGTGTCACAGCACGAACTCCAGATTCGGCAGCGGAAACACCATCACCGTGCCTTGAGCGAGCAGCGACTTCTCGCGCTTCACGAACTCATTCTTGAACGCCCACGGCAGCACCATCAATCGAGACGGCTTGTCCGCTCGCATCTCTTCTTCCGAAGCGATGGGGAGCCACGAACCCGACATCACGAGACCCAGCTTGGTCGGATTGCGGTCGGCGATGGCTTGGAAGCCTCCCTGGTAGTCCAGGTACTGGAGCAGGACGCAGCCCTTGGTGCTCGCCCCGTAGAGCCACCACTGCCTGCCCGGACCCTCCAGCGTCTCGGTCATCACCTGCTTCCACTTGCGGACGCGGACGGCGAACTCCCGGGCATCTTCACTGGATACGCGCTTGAAGCCCGACATCGACATCGGCTGCACTCCGGGACCCGCCTTCTTAGCGAACACCCTCATGCTGCCGCCGTTCACGTCGTTATGAGTGACGTCGACGATGGCGAGTCCATGGCGGGCGTAGAGATCCCGGAGACTCCAGATGTCGTAGTAGCAGAGATGCTCATGGCAGATGGAATCGAAGGCGTTGGCTTGGACCATCGTGGGGGAGTCGTTGAGCTGGTTGACCCAAACACCGCCGGGGGCCAGCACATTCGCGATGTCAGTGACGAAACGGTCGGGGTTGTCCAAGTCGTAGAACATGGCGGCGGTGGTGATGACATCGCAGCCTCCGGTGCGGTTCGAACGCCACAGGCAGTCGTTGTCCGCAGTGAAGTAGTCGCCGATGACGTGGTCGGAGATCTTGTGCAACTCGTCGTGGAAGTTACGCGCCGGCTCGCAGGCGATGCGCGTGAACTTGTCCGGAAGCTGCGAGAGCAGGTAGCCATCATTGGCACCGATGTCCAGCCACGTGCCCCCCGGACTGTAGGGAACGACAGAATCAACGACGTCTTTCAACGCCGCGCGCATCGACTCGTTGATGCCCGAGCGGTACCAAAACTCGCGGAACAGTAGGTCGGGATCGACCGTGTGCTGGAGTTGCAGGAGCCCGCACTGGGTACAACGCACCAGGTCCAGAGGCGACTTGGGGAGCGAGAGGTCGATCTCGGGGACGAAACGGACCAGATACTGGCTGCCGAGAGAGAGCACGGGCTCGAAGGCTTCGGAGTGGCAGGCGCGACAGGTGGTTCGCCGTTCGTAAACCTCAGCCTTCTTGTCGATGGTCATCACGCCTTCCTTGGTCACGGCGACTTTCAACTTCGTCCTTTCCATCGTCTCTCCCTAGCGAATGGGTTCCCGAGGCACCATGTCGGACCAACTCCGCATCTCGTCGGGATCGAAGTCCCCGGGGTTCAAGCCATCGACATGGATGGGGGTGGCTCCACGGTCCCATGGCGTGTGCTGCTCCTGCCGTCTCATCGGCGAGTAAAGCTCCGACTGGAAGGCATCCGAGTGAGCGTCGGCCCAGTCGATCTTCAACCTCGGGTTGACCGCGTACTGGCCGATGCGCGCCATCTGCTCGCAAAGCCTGTCCACTCCCGGAGCGCCTTTAATCCAGCGCACGTGGCCATCGACCCAGAACGTGGTCGCGGTGTGCAGACGCTCGTACTTCTTCGTGGCACCGCGCTCGAACTGGATGAAGTGGGGCATGGGCTCGTTCACGTCGGCGAAGAAGTTGGCAAGCGCCAGTCTCCACGAGTCTTTCTTCCCGGCACGGGTCTTCTCATCCGTGATGGCAAAGATACGAAGTCCCTGCCTCCGGTAACGCTGGACCGTGGAGACCAGCAGCTTGCCGAAGTCCTCCGCCCGCATCGTCGCATTGCCGACACCCTCGATGACGTAGACGTCTCCCGAGCCGTTCCTCGGGTAGCCGTGAACGACCATCACCGTCTCGTCTTTGTTCGTGACCTTGGTGCCGTCCGAGAACGCCGTGTCACAGCAAATGGCGAACCGCAGCGACGACCACGGCACGTCCTTCTTCTCCACCGCGCACTGGTTGATCTGCTCGCGCGTGATGGGGTTCAGTTCACTGATGGAGGGGTCGTTCATGACCTGGGCCGCATAGCGCAAGGGGTCTGACTTCTGGTACCTGCGGAGACGGTCCTCGGGCCAGACCAACGGGGTCGTGGGCTTGCCTTCAAGGTCACGACCTGAGAGGAAGTAGACATGGATGTTGCCCTCCGGGTCTGTGGGGATGGAATCCGTCGCCATCCCCGACACCGAGGCTACCCCCTGACTCCTGAAGCCGACGCCGAAGTGGTCTTCAGCGTCGTAACGGGTCCCGACCCAGACCACCAAGCCATCACCCTGGACCACGGGGATGAGCGAAGTGATCTGCGAGTTAACCGTCTGGAGCCAGTTGGTGTCGGTCGTGAGCCGCTCGTAGGAGATGGGGTCGTCGTAGAACAAGGCGTCCGGGTGACTGCCGGTGATGGAGGTCTCGACGCCGAAGATGACCATGGATGGGTCCTGACGCGAGGTGTTGCGCCTCGCCCCGTGAACGATCTCCTTGCCACTCCACTTGCGCGCCTGACCTGACCAGTCGCCGTAGAGCTGAGTCCACCACGCATGGTGGTCGGAGCCGTCCAGCACGGCTTTCATCGCCTCGAGCATCTTCTTCGCCAGGTCTTCCTTCTCCGCCCCCGTGGCTGTCGCTATCTCGGGGTCCCTCAAGTGCAGCCAGAGCTGCCCGGCGCGGGTCATGAGCGTGGTCTTGCCGATCTCGCGGTGGACCAAGATGGCAAGATGCTTCTGGAGCTTCAGGCCCTGACGACGCCACTCGAACCACTCATCGACGTGCTTCTGGAACCAGTCGGCCATGGGCTTGTGGACTTCGGGGTCGATCCATCGACGACCCTTGGGGTTGTTCCAAGCGCCGAAGCAGATCTTGAAGAAGAGCCAGAAGTCACGGCGGCACATGTCGCGCATCAACTTCGTGGCGACCTCCGAGTTCCAGCCGTAATCCCTAGCCTTGGGTGGCATTGTCCATCTCGTCGTCTATCCGGTCGGTCATGGCAGCGGCGTCCAGTTTGTGCTGCTTCCGGTCCAAGAGGATCTTCTTCGCCTGCTGACGGCACCACTGCTTCTTGACAGCGATGCCCTTACCCACCGGGAAGCCGGGCGGGAAACCGCCGCGCTTGATCTCCGGGAACATCTGGTAGAGCTGGCGCAACGTCTCCGGGAGTTCGGACTCATCGACGTTCAGGTCTTCGAGGGCGATCTTGGGGGCGGCATGGTTCACCGGACGTCTGGAGAAGGGGAAGGCACGGCGGTAGGCGAACTGGGTACCAATCTGGCCCATGGACTGCATCATCATCGACATGAGTTCCAGCTTCTCCTCATCCCCCTGAGGCTCGGGGATGGTGGCGGCGGTGCCCTCACGGTTCAGGACCAGCTGCAGGGCACGGAGCTGGGCCGTGCCTTCACCGTTCCTCGCCACGTCGGAGACGAGTTTGAGGGCTTCTTCGAAGCTGATGTTCTTGGGTTCTTTGGGTTCGTTCATAAGGGCTTGATGGTGACGATACCAGCGCCCCAGCTAACAGCATTGGGGAGCGTACCAGTGGCATTCACCGCCGCGGCACTCAGGAGTGGCATGAAAGCGATATCAATGACGGTATCGCTCGGGGGACCACCGGAGTTGGTGCCGACATGACCGACACCGCCGGATGGAGCAACGAAGCCTCCGTTCCACGTCGGACCCAAGGCAATAGAAGCGTTCTGTGATGCGACCATGGCCACGGCAAACTCGTTCGCAAACAGCAAGCTCGACGTCGCCAAGGTATCGAACGCCGCCGTGGCAGAACTGTTGCCAGACGAACCGTCCACAGCATTCACCGTCTTGGCTCCGGAGACGGCGACGACGACAGCAGCGCAAGCCGTAGGATTCAAAGCGAATGACGTTATCGCCACCGTCTTGCTGCCCGCCGTGATGTTGTATCGGGCCCACGCGGAAAGAGCCTGATCACCAGCTATAGGAGGAAATCCAGAAACTTCGCTCAATCCCAAACCACCAACAGTAGCCGCCGAGACATCACTGCCATCTCCCGAGACATTCAGAGCCACGCATAACAGGCAAACATCTCCGGCTTTGAAGACACAGTTGGGTATGCTCAAGGAACCGGTGGCCTGCGTGGGATCGTAGAAACTCCCGCTGCCCACGACCGTCGCCGACATGGTGTTGGCAGCACCAACCCCCGCGATCCTGCGGTTCAAGACCTTCAACTTGGTCAGCTTCTCACGAGGCATGACTTCAAGGCATTCAGGGCAGGAGAACATCTTGGGCGGTGGCATCAGGGTCGGCGGCACATCGTAGCCGCAGGACGGGCAATGGAGTTCGATGCGGCTCATGTCACGTCCTCAGAAGGAAGCGGGCGTCTTTGCCCGCAACAGACTGACCGGGGATGCTGATCGTGCCGGAGACGGTAGCACCGCTGTTGATGCTCGTGTCGTAGACGCCATGGATGCGCCTGAACGTGGCGGGCAACGTGTAGTTCTGGCTGCTGGTCTCACCGTTGACGATGACGATGCCATTGGTGAAGTTCCGCACCCAGACATTGCCAACCTTGCTTGCAGCGCCAAGAGGCCTCCCCAACCAGCCATGGTTCGCTGGCGAGAACGTCGTGTCGGTGGCACCCGCGCTCGTCACGGCCCACTCATCGGCGCGCAGAAGACGGTCATTGGCATTCCTACCCGTAGCTCCGGTCCCGGCTCTGGCACCGATGAGACAGGCACAGCCGAGGGTGAAGCGGATGTTCTGGTTGTAGAGTGGGTTGCCGACGCTATCGTCGTTGTCGGACCACAGCAACATGGTTCCGTCGTGAGTGCCGTCACCGCCGCCGTCTCTCGAGTGAGCCTGAGCGAACGCCATGAAGGTATCCATGGTTCCGAAGTGGGAGATGCGAGACGGAAGCGTGTCTCCGAAGAAAAAGTTCTCGATGAACTCGCCCGTGCAGGCAAGGCCATCTGCCTCTGGGCCGTAGAACGTCGAGCCCGAGCCACGGTTGCAGTACGTAGGCTTGCCGGTGAGGCCGATGCGAGTGGCGGCGGTGATGTGCGCGGTGGAAGACGCGGCGTCGAGAGCCGCGGCTGAGCCATAGCCTCGGGCTGCGAAGTCAACTCCGCCCTCGGCGAAGCTGGCGTGCGAGAGGACTGACTCGTAGATGTCGAAAAAGTACCCGTCCCCGCCACGCTCACCGTACTTGGTCCAGATATCGGCGTAGGCGGTGGCAACACCAGACGCGGTCCAGTCCATGTAGCAGCTCAGCGGGTTGTCGCTCGCGTAGTAGTTATGCGGCGGATCCGCGAACGTGAGGCGCTTGTCCGGGGCGGCGAGTGCCAGGTTCCACGTCTCGCCCCATTGCGAGGTGGGCGTTAGGTTCTGGAACGCGGGCGTGAACAGTCCGTACCAGACGATCTTGGCGTTGGGATTGATGGCCTTGATCATCGAAACCACGTTGATGTTGAGCGGGCTCTCGGTGTTCGTGAACGGCGAGATGTTAAGCGTCATCCAGTCGAACTTGGCGAGGTCCGCGATGACGGAGGTGTCGAAGATCTGGGGGGCAGTAAGAATGGGAGAGCCGGAGCCAGCGGTCGGGAAGTAGAGGAACACGTGCGGGTAGCCACCGACGACGCTGGTAAGCGACCCACCGCCCGCGCCACGGATATGGCTGTGGGGGTGGGCGGCGCTGAACTTGGCGAAGTCGCGCTTCAGGACCAGGTCCTCGGTGATGCCCTCACGACCGCAGGCGTCACACTTGAAGCGCTCGAATGGCGGGTTGTCGTTGCTGACGATCTGCACGCCGTGGTTGATGGCGGACCCGCACTCGGGACAGACCAGGGTCTTACGCACACTCAGTCCATCTCCCCGGACCACGGGGCGCAGTAGATGTTGGCGACTCCGATAGCGAAGTGACCCGCGGTCGCATCTAAGCCATTGCTCATCTGGCACTGAGGGGCCATGAACTTGTTGGTGGTCAGCGCATTGCCCTGCTCTTGCCACTTCACTTTCTTGACGCGGTTGAACGCGATTGCCTCGGAGTCAGCGGAAACGTCGTAGACACTGAGCTTGCAGTTGACCCCGGGGTTCACACCCTGATTCGGGTAATGCCACATTTCCCAGAGGAAGGTCGTTCCAGACACCAAGATCCCCGGATTCGCGGCGTGGGTTGTTACATCCAGACTCGTCAACGACCCGGCGTTGTTCTTCAGGATGAACTTGAGAACATCCTGACCCATGGTCGTGTCGTGCCACAGTCCTGTGGTGTTGTTGGGGATCGTGTCCGAGATGCAGATGGGGTTGGTGCTCGCGGTGAATCCCATGAACAATCTCCCAGCATCATTGTTCCATGTTTCGATACGGAAGATTGCGGACATGTAGAAGCCGCCGCAATAGCGCGCGTTCCCGGGCCAGTAGATGTATTCACTGGCCAGCGACTGTCGCGGACCAAGCTCCTGATTGTTGGACCCACCGGCCTCTGTCCAGACCGTGCGCTTCATCTGTGTATCGAACGTCGCGCCCGGGGTCGCGTGACTCAGGGTTCCAACACCGCCCGTGGTCCATGCGGCCCCCAGACCGGCCCCGGCCGATGTAGCTCCATCGGGGACGAACGTGTGGCCACCGAAATACTGGAGACCACGCTGCCACGAAACGGTCGGCCGCGTCATGAATACCCCTGCTCGCTGGCGCGATTGTTTATCCACCTCGGAGTCACGGTGACGTTCCCGGCCGTTCCTATCGGAGTCTCCCACTGATTGTCATACGCGAACACGCGGTTTCCAGTATCGGTGAACACACCAACGTCTTCGCTCGTGTAGTTACCGGATATGCGGCAGTGACGAACCACTGACCGTCCGGCGGCGATCAAAAAGAACCGCGTCACTGCTCCGCCACCGGCAACGACACCGTGGCAGTTCTCGATGATTACGTTGCTCGCGGTGATGTCCAGCGTCGCGCCAATCGTCTTGGTCGTCTCGAAATCGATGTCTTGCAGGCGAATGCCTATGGCGGAGTCAACCTTCACCTCTCCGCTTGCATTGTCTTCCATGTTGCCGCCCACGAAGTTGTGCAGCAGCATCGATGCAACGCCATCCACGCCCACTATGATTTCGATTCCATAGCCCGCGTTGCCGTTGAACGTGCAATCCCTAAAGCTGTTGCAATTCGTGCTCCACGTCCCACTCGTCGAGTTGACGTAGAGGCCAGAGCCTGTGTTGCAGAAGGCAAACAAGCAGTGGTCGCAGACCGTAACAATGGCACTGTCCAGCCACAGACCTACCTGCGGACCATCACCTGACGGCGCACGCCCGCCACTGTCGGAGTTGCCACCGATGCGGACTCGGTTCAGATGATTACGGGGCGTACCTCCGGTAACAGCGTACATCTTGATCCCGTATGCCTTGCCGTTCCCGTAGGCCCAGAGGTCATGGAGAGTGATGTTGCCGGCAGCAATGGTCACACTACCGGAGAGGATGGTCTTGTCCCTTCCGGAGCCGTAGAGCGAGATGTTGGAGTTGGAGATGGTGATGTC
>Ga0070686_100002202_pt1 | contig 10768 bp, 9 predicted proteins | sample KBSS23LmetaG_FD_65654 | JGI IMG/M metagenome (GOLD analysis project Ga0070686, IMG submission 65654) | Switchgrass rhizosphere microbial communities from Kellogg Biological Station, Michigan, USA - KBS S2-3L metaG | ecosystem: Host-associated > Plants > Roots > Rhizosphere ...
GCCGCGGGTGGACGCCTACGGCCTGATCGGGGCATTCGCCGAGGGCGCGACCTACGTGCGCGAGTCGCGGTCGGGCGGCGACGTCGTCCTCGACGTCGTGACCGGCGTCATGCCGGGCGACAACGCGTTCGCGACGCACGGGCACCTCGCCCGGATCCGGATCGTCGGCAGCTGACGGTGGACCCGACCGAGCGCTACCTCTTCGACCTGAACGGGTATCTGGCGGTCTCCGCGGCCTTGTCGGCGCCGACCCTCGCAGCGGTCAACGCGCTCATGGACGAGCGCATCGCGAGCGACGTGCCGGCAGATGCGACGAGCCACCGCTTCGGCGACGTCCTCGACTGGGGACCCGCCGTCCGAGCGCTCATCGACCACGAGCCGATCCTGGCGTACCTCGACGAATTCCTCGGAACGGGCTACCGGCTCGACCACGACTACGCGGATCTGATCCGCAGTGGCAAGGGGCCGATCGGGACGAAGCTTCACGGAGGCGCGGTCCCTTTCGATCCGGGCCAGTGGTACACGTTCGTCGAGGGTAGGCCGCGGTCTGGCCTCATGGTCGTCGCATACAACCTGCGGGATGTGAACCCGGGTGATGGCGGGTTCGGCTGCGTCCCGGGCAGCCACAAGGCCAACCTGCCCTTCCCCGACGCGTGGCGCGAGCTCGAGCAGGATCTCGACGGTCTCGTCCGCCCCGTCACGGGCCCGGCCGGCACCGCGATCATCTTCACGGAGGCGATGACCCACGGGACGCTCCCGTGGCGAGGCGCCGGGGAGCGGCGGACGCTCTTCCTCAAATACGACCCGGGTCCGCTCGCGTGGGGCGCGAGCTTCTACGACCGCGAACGCTGGCCCGACCTGACGCCCCGTCAGCGATCGATGCTCGAGTCCCCGAACGCCCGGTACGGAGGTCGCCCGACCGCGTAGGACGACGGTCCCGCCCGTCCCCGACCAAGACGTAAAACCCGTTGCGGCGGCGCAACGTTGAGGTTGCCTTCCCTCGTCCGACGATGCCACATTGGCCGTCCTTGAGACCGGGGGGCGGGATGGAGGAAGGGCCCCATGCGTCGTCTGTACGCGCTCGTCTTCGGCGTGGTCCTCAGCGTATCGGCGATCGCGCCGGCAACGGCGAAGGACCAACCAGCCGGTGGGCTGGACATGTACTCAGCGACCGTGGATGCGGCAACAGCCGGCCGCCTGGCATCCGCCGGATACGACATCGTCGACCAGCAGATCAACGCGGATGGAAAGGTCACGCTCAGCATCGTCCTGTCCGGGAAGCAGCGCGCGCAGTTGCGACGGGAGGGCGTGAACGCCGACGCCATCCGTGACGCGAAGGGCAGGACGTCGAGCCAGCGAGCGGCCGCCCAGGCGACCGCCGGCTTCAACGTCTGGCGCTCGTGGGACCAGACGGGCGGCATCCGCGACGAGCTCTACGACGTCGCCAAGAAGAACGCCGGCTTCGTCAAGCTCGAGGTCCTCGGAAAGACCGGTCAGGGCCGCGAGATCATCGCGCTCAAGGTCACCCAGGGCGCGAAAGGCACGAAAGATGGCGCCCGGCCGGCGGCGCTGTTCATCTCGAACCAGCACGCCCGGGAATGGATCTCGGTCGAGGTCAACCGACGGCTGCTTCGCTGGATCCTCGATCAGCGGAGGCTCGAGAACCCGGCGATCATCGACCTGCTCAAGACCACCGAGTTGTGGTTCATCATCTCGGCCAACCCGGACGGCTATCAGTACACGTTCGATCACGAGCGGCTGTGGCGGAAGAACCTCCGCGACAACAACGGTGACAGCCAGACCGCCATCGGCGACGGTGTCGACCCGAACCGGAACTTCGACGAGCACTGGAACTACGACAACGAGGGCTCGTCCTCGCAGACCGCCAGCGACACCTACCGCGGGCCGGTCAAGAAGTCCGAACCCGAGACGACCGCCGCGTCGGGCCTGATCGACCGGATCAAACCCAAGACGCTGGTCAACTGGCACTCGTTCGGTCCGTTGATCCTGTTCCCACAGGGTTGGCAGGTCGGCACGCCAGACGCCGATAACCCGATCTACACGGCTCTGGGTGGGACGGACGCGAACCCGGCCATCCCGGGCTTCGACCCCGGCATCAGCGCAGAGGAGCTGTACGTCACCAACGGTGAGACCACCGACTATGCCGACGTCCGCGACGGGACGCTGGCCATCACCCCTGAGCTCGAGGAAGGCTGTACCGGTTGCGGATTCGTCTTCCCCGATGACGAGGGGATGATCCAGGCCGAGTTCGAGAAGACGCTGCCGTTCTCGCTGGACATGGCGAAGACAGCGGCCGACCCGGATTCGCCGGTCTCGCACCTGGGTAACACGGTCAAGCCGTTCTACCTGTCCCAGACCGAGGTCGACGCCGAGAACGGCGCGCTGTCGATGTTCGACTTCCGGTTCGCGAAGTCGTTCGGCGATCCTCAGGAAGTACGCGTCCTGGCGAAGCGCAGCTTGGGGACCGTTAGCCTCAAGTTCCAGATCAACGGAGGGGCGATCCAGACCCGGTCGACGTCGCAGTGGAACGGCGGCGACCGGTACGGCCCCGGCAACGACACCTACTACCACGTCATGAGGGGCACGATCAGCGGCACGAGCCCCGGCGACAGCGTCAAGGTCTGGTTCACCGGTGGTGGTCAGACGAGCGACTCGTTCACCTATTCCGCCGCGTCGGAGACCGGTCGCCACGTCCTGGTGATGGCCGCCGAGGACTACACCGGCGCCTCGCCGGTGCAGACCGCCACCTCCCCGAAGTACCTGTCGTACTACGCGGCGGCGTTGGACACGAACGGCATCGCGTACGACGTCTACGACGTCGATGCCAACAGTCGCACCGCCCCGGACGCCCTCGGTGTCCTGAGCCACTACGACGCCGTCATCTGGTACACGGGTGACGACATCATCACCCGCGAACCGGGATGGAGCGGTGGCAACGCCTCGCGGCTGGCGCTCCAGGAGCTCTACGAGGTCCGCGACTACCTCAACGAAGGCGGCAAGGTGTTCTACACGGGGAAGTACGCGGGGCACCAGTACGCACCCGGACACGGGACCCAGCTGTACGACCCGTTTGCAAATGCCCGATGTCTGGGCGGCCCGAACCCTGCGGAAGCCCTGTGCCGGCCCCTCGGCGGTTCCGGCGACAACGTGAACGACGTGCTCGAGTACTGGTTCGGTGCGTCCCTCGTGAACGAGGCCGCCGGCATCAACCCGGATACGGGTGATCCGTACGACGTCCTCGGTTTGACCGGACCGCTTGCCGGTCTGAGCTTCGGCTTCAACGGTACCGACAGCGCCCAGAACCAGGATCACAACGCATCGTTCATCACGACGAGCGGGCTGTTGCCCGAGGCCGGCTACCCGCAGTTCGCGAGCCACTCGGCAGCGAATTACGACCGGCCGGGCGGACCGTTCCTGCCGCATACGGGCAGCGCCTATGTGTACTCCCAGATCTCGGATATCTCGTACAAGCGCCTGGCGCGCACGATCAACGTGCCTGCCGGCGGTGCCACGATGTCGTTCTGGACGTCGTATGACACCGAGCTCGATTGGGACCACATCTTCGTCGAGGCCCACACCGTGGGTCAGAACGACTGGACGACACTGCCGGACCAGAACGGTCACACGACCCAGGCCACCGGCGAAAGCTGCAAGCAGGAGAACTCCGGCGGGTGGCGCACGCTCCACCCGTTCCTCGACCACTATCAGACCCAGAACGGACCATCGACGTGCGACCCGAGCGGCACGACAGGCGCCTGGAATGCGGCATCGGGCGGCTCCGGCGGGTGGCAGCAGTGGTCGGTCGACCTGTCGGCCTATGCGGGCAAGCAGGTCGAGCTCTCGATCTCATATGCCAGCGACTGGGCGACGCAGGGTCTCGGCGTCTTCGTCGATGACATCGTGGTCTCGACCGGCGAGGGGTCGACCTCATTCGAGGCCTCGTTCGATGGCTGGACCCCGGGTCAACCGTCGGATAGTGCCGCGAACGGGAACGACTTCATCCGCACGACGGCAGCCGGCTTCCCCGAGGCCGCGGTCGTGACGACTCCCGACACGGTGTACATGGGCTTCGGGTTCGAAGGCATCACCGACGCCGCTGTTCGGGCCACGGTCATGGACCGCGTGATGGGGTACCTCCTGGGCAGCTGATCCATCGAAGTCCTGTTCACACGAAGAAGCCCGGGGCGACGCCCCGGGCTTCGATCCGTCTTGGCAGGCCGTCGGTCAGTCGGCGCGCTCCTCGACCGACGTCGTCACGTCTTCTGAGCGGACGGGCCCCTCGAAGCTGAGCTCGAGCACCCGGTCGAAGCCGAGCGCGTCCGAGTTCGCCGGCGGCGCGTCCTGGGTGAACGCGAGGTGGATGGCGCCTGCCTTCTCGGTGATCGCCAGTCCGACGATCTCGTCGCGAGGCAGTCCGACCCAGACCACGCGCAGGGTGTCGGCGTCGACGTTCTCGACCTTGACGCGGAACCAGCGGACCGACATGCCGTCACCGGGGTTCCCGGACGAGGCGACATCCAGCTTGCCGGTCGCGTCGTCGATCGCGACGGATACGTCGTCGCCGGTCAGGTTCTTGAGCGGGACCGCGATGTCGCCATCGGTCGGCGCCTCGGACGGAGCCGCGGTCGGCTGCGCCGGCGCGCGGGTCGGCTCGACGACGGGTGACGCCGTCGGCGTGGCGACGGACGGGGCGCTCGGGGCGGGTCGATGCCCGTAGGCGGCGTCGGCCGCGAACACGACGACGACAGAAAGGGTCAGGCCGCCGACGATCGCGGCGATGGGGCGGAAGGGGGAGCGGGACATCTAGGGTTCCTTTGGAGGTGTGGTGACCCGGATCAGGCTCCGGGCATGACCGAATGGAACCGCAGCCTTGCGCGCGCGACGACCGACGCGGGTGGTCAGCCCGGCAGCGACATTCGTCGATGTCGTGCGCGGGCAGTCGTCGAGGTTCGAACGCCTAGCAGTCAGCGGATAGACCATATGTTCTATACTCGTCTTGTGGCGTGTCGAGATCAGCGTCCTGCGAATGTCGCCTACTACCGGCGGAACCGCGCATCCGAGATCGCTCGCGTGCAGGTCCGACAGCGTGGGACCGTGGAGTTGCTCAGGGGACTTCGCGAACGCCCTGTATGGACTGCGGAGGTTCATTCGAGCCTCATCAGATGGATTTCGACCATCGGGATGACGCGATGAAATCGTTCAGGCTGACTTCCGGAGGCGCGTTGCTCCCGCCGACGGCCGTCATCCTCCATGAAGCAACCAAATGCGATGTGGTGTGCGCGAACTGCCACCGGATCCGGACGCGGCAGCGCCATCAGGCGCGACCACCTGCCGCCCCTGGGGCGTCGCGCTACCTGGATCGGAAGCGGACGAACTGGCGTCGACAGGCGACGATCTGGATCGATGTCGAGCCGTGCCGTGTTCCGATTGCGGCGAGCGCTACCCCCCGTGCGCGATGGACTTCGACCATCGCGATCCCAGCACGAAGCGGGCTGCCGTCACCAGGATGATCGGACGAGCTGGTACGCAGCGCCTACTGGACGAGATCGCGAAGTGCGATATCGTCTGTGCGAACTGTCATCGCCTTCGAACATTCCGAAGACGTTCGGCAGCGACGGCGCGGGAGTAGCTCAGTTGGTGGAGCGGCAGCCTTCCAAGCTGCATGTCGCGGGTTCGAGTCCCGTCTCCCGCTCCAATCCCCCTTGACTCTTATGAGTCGGCGGCCTGTCCGTGCGCTGTCGTCGCGTCCAGCGTCATCGGGCCATCCGGATCGCGCCCGACGATCAGCCCACGGGCATCGTCCACCACGATGATCGCCGCCTCATAGGTCGAGCACGTCGAGGCGCAATCACGAAATGTGCCTTCGGCTGAAACGACCCAGGACGTCGTGTCGGTGCTGAAGGTCAGAGCGGATGGCTGACCATCCGGATCGTTCGAGCTCACCGGCTCGAACGGGGCGACCAACCGGATGCTCCTGACATGGAACGGTCGAAGCACGCGTCCGAGCGCCTCGGCGTCCGCGCGCACCGACGCCGCGACGGTCTGCTGGACCTGGTCAACGGACATCCGGTGCGTCACGCCGGGCGGGATGTCGACGGCGGGTGGAAGACCGGGGACGTATCCGCATGCCGCGACGATGACGGCCGCGATGGTGAGCGCGGCCAGCTTCCACGGAAGGGGCCGACGCGGCCCGAGTCGCAACCGAGGCGGCGGCATCAGCGTTCGCGCACGAACTCCTCGAGCGGTCGTCGCCCCGTTCGAGGGCCGGTCCGCGGCCTGCGCGCCTCCTCGGTCGGATGTCCGATCGAGACGATCGTCCGGACGAACGCCGGCGACGTGACGCCGAGCAGCTCGCCGATGGCCGCGTAGTCCTTTTCCTCGATCCAGCCGATCCCGGCGCCGAGGTCCATGGCCGACGCCGCGATGAGGATCCGCTCCGCGACGCGTGCTTCGTCATACGCGTCCGACTCGCTGTCCTCGCCGGGCATCGCGATGGCGATCGCGAGCGGCGCCTTGCCGACGTACCGGGCGTGGACGGAGATCTCGCCGATCTGCCGCCGCACGTCCGCATCGCGGACCACGATGAACTGCCACGGCTGCGTGTTCATCGAGCTGCCGGTCCAGCGGGAGACCTCGAGGATGGCGTGGAGGTCGTCCTCGGAGACAGGCTCGTCGGTGAAGCTGCGGATCTGCCGGGTCTTCCGAAGTGCCCGAAGGACGACGTCCCGGGTATCGGTCGTTGTCGTGCGAACTTCCATAGCGAGCAGTCTATGCCCGCTACGCCGCGCCAAGGGCTAAGAAGACCACCCCGACCGCTACAGCCGCGATGCCGACCCACTGCACACGACCGAGCCGCTCCCCAAGGGTCAGCCAGGCGATGATCGCGGCCGCTGTGGCGAACTGCGCCGCGAGCGCCGAGGTGACGGCGATGCTCTCGCTCGCCCCCCACCCGACGGCGAGGAAGCCCCCGACTTCACCCGCGCCCGCGATCGCGATGAACGGCAGCGCGGCCCGAGTCACCCGGAATCGCCCGGTGGCCGCGAGCGGGATCGTGATCAGGATGACGCCGACGATCCGCGGCGGGAGGATCGCCCAGCCCGCCGCGATATCCGCGCCGATCCGTCCGGTCGCATAGAGCGAGGCGCCGAACGCGAGTCCGGCGAATCCGCCGAACAGCACCGCCCGCATCGACGCCCGCGGATCGGCGGTGTCGGGGTCTCGCCCCAGCGAGGCGAGGATGACTCCGAGGCCGACCACGGCGACGCCGACCGTCTCGACCCCTGCCAGCGTCTCCCCAGCGAGCATGGCGAGGACCGCCGCGATCGCTCCTTCCGACGCGGCCAGCGCCCCGACCACGCCGACCTTGCCCGTCCGCAGTGCGATGTACTCCGCTCCGAGGCCCAGGACGTTGCCGAGACCGGCGATCAGGAGATATGGGATCTGCGCCGGGGTCGGGCGCGTGTCGCCGACGGTCAGGGCGGCGATCGGGACGGCCAGGGCGAGGCCGAAGAGCATGACGCCGGCGAGCGTCGGCCCGGCACCGATCATCCGTGTCGAACGGGTCGACGCCAGTAGGGCCGCGGTGAAGCATGCAGCCGCGAGCAGGCCGCCGATGATCGCGGTCAGGGGAGACGCCTCATGAAGGCGCGAGCATACGGTCCGGCAGCCGACTCAAGCGGTCTCGGCTAGAGTCCCGCCGTGGCGAATCCCCGCAAGGCGCGGATCATCGGCGACCGCTACCAGCTCGGCCGGGTCATCGGGCGGGGCGGGATGGCGACGATCCACGAGGCGATGGATCTCCGGTTGGAGCGTCCCGTCGCTGTCAAGCTGCTCCGACCCGAGGCTGCGGCCGACGCCGACCTCGCGGATCGGTTCCGACGTGAGGCGCTCGCGGCGACGGTCCTCCGGCATCCGAATATCGTCGCCTGCCTCGACACGGGCACCGACGATGGCCAGCCGTACCTGGTCATGGACCTGGTCGACGGCGAGGACCTCGCGGAGCGGCTGAAACGCGGCGGGCGACTCGCGCCGACGCATGCCGCCCGGATCGGGCTCGATGTGGCTCGCGCCCTCGGCGTCGCGCATGTCCGCGGGATCGTCCATCGGGACGTGAAGCCCGGGAACATCCTGCTCGCCTCCGACGGCCGAGCGATGGTCACCGACTTCGGCATCGCGCGGCTCGCCGCGGATGCGGAGGCGGCACGGCCGGGGACGACGCTCGGGTCTGTCCACTATTTCAGCCCGGAGCAGGCGAAGGGCGCGACGACCACGCCGGCGTCCGATGTCTACGGTCTTGGCCTGGTCCTGTACGAAGCCATGACTGGGGCGCGCGCGTTCGGCGGCGAGACGACGGACGCGATCGCACTGGCGCGCATCGGTGCGACACCACCCTCGCCGCGATCGATCCGCCCTGAGGTTCCCGTCGATCTCGATGCCGTGGTGCGGCGGGCGCTGGCGCCCGAACCGGCAGATCGGTACGCCAACGGCAACGCGATGGCCACGGCGCTCGAGGCCGCGATGCAGACCGCCGACGACGCGAGCCCGACGACGATCGTCAGCACGCCCGTCGTCGCCGACGTACCGCCCGAACCCTCGACTCATCCGGAGCGACCGGCACGGGCACGACCACGGACGACCGCCGCACCGCGTTCGCGCAGGCAGGGTCGGGGACGCTCCGCGCCCAGCGGCGTCCTCATCGCCCTGCTTGCGCTGATCGGCATCGTGGGCGGCGCGATCGCCGTCGCGGCGCTCGCGGGCGGCAGCCGCACGCTCGACTCGGGGTTGCCGGCGAGTGAGGCGGCGGTCGAGACCCCGACGCGCACACCCAAGCCGACACCGACCCCGAGCCCGACACCGTCACCCACGCCCAAGCCGACCCCATCAGCCACACCCACGCCGAGTCCGACGCCGGTCGCCGAGGGCGCCACGGCCGATCTGTGCGAGATCTTCTTCGATATCCCGTGCGGACTCGGCGCCGGGCGCTATGCGCCATCGCGGTTCCGGCCGGCATTCGACATCGAGCTCGGCGATGGCTGGTCGAATGCCGCGCACCGGGAGGACATCGTGGTCCTCACGCGGCCCGAGGGGACGCTGACCTTCGCGGGTGGACTCCGCCAGGTCTTCCCTCGTGGCAAGCCCGGCGAACCGAGCACGCATGCCCGCGACCTGATGGAGTCGTTCATCGCGACCGACGGTGTCGGGGCGACCAAGCCCAAAGGCATCCGCATCGACCGTCGCCGGGCATATTCGAGCGACCTGCAGCCGGTCGGCCGCACGCGCGTCCCGCTCTTCTCGACGGACGGCAGCACCTTCAATCTCGAGCCGGATCGCACGACCCGGATCGTGGTCGTCGACCTGCCCGGCGACGACACGATCGTCTTCGCGATCGAACCCAGCGACGGCTATGAGCTGCGCGACATCCTCGAGACCGCCGATCCGGTCGCCGGATCGATCAACTGGCGCTGACGCTCCGAGGCGAACCACCCTCGAGGCCGAGGTGGCGGGCCAGGAATGCCCAGCGATCGCGGCGTGCTTCGGCGATACGCATCGCGTGGTCCGCGCCGTCGTAGGTGACCAGCTCGGCCCCGGCGGCCGCCTCGGAGCGGAACTCGAGCGCCGACATCGCCGCGATGTAGAAGTCGTCAGCGGCGAACTGGAACAGGACCGGGGCCGCGACGTCGGCGACGCGCTCGATCGGGTCGAGTGGCCGAAGCGCCCGCAGGTACTCGATCCGATCGTCGGTGAGATCCCAGAACGGCAGGAACCAGTCGCCCCAACGCGGTGTCGCCGCGATGATCACGAGGCCCCGCACGCGATCGTCACCCGCGGCGGCAAGTGTCGCCAGCATCGCGCCGAAGTCATGCCCGACGATGGCGAGCCGCCCGGGATCCACGCTCGGGTGGGCGGCGAGCAGATCGAGGCCCGCGCGGAAGCGATCGACCTCGGCCTCGATCGCGGGACCGTCGTGGGCAGCACCGCTCGGATCGCTCGCCCATGGGAAGCGGCCCTGCGGCAGCAGGCTCACGACGCCATCGCCTGCAAGCTCGACCGCTTCCTCGACGAACTGTGTCCGGTCGCCGTCGGGTGCCTTGGGGTCGAACCAGTGCCAGAACATCACGCCCGCTCCACGCACGCTCGGGTCCGCCGGCGACCCCGTGCTGGACGGCGTGATCAGGTAGGCCTCGACGGTGGATCCCTCCGGCCCGGCATAGGTGATGTCCTCGATCAGCGCATGGCCACGGCGTTCGCCGGCCCGGCCTGTTTCGGTCATCGCTCCTCCCCGTCCATCGTCGCAAAACGTGGACGGTCGGTGCATCCAGTCGACACCATGGTCCTATCGACGGTGGTCCTTTCGCGGCTCACAGTCAGCAGGTGATCCGTCCGAATCGGCTGCGTTCATCGTCACGACGCGCCCTGAAGCGGCTCGCGGGGGACCCGCATGTCCTGCTCGCGGTCGCCGTCGTCCTCGCGGCGCTCGTGATCGAGCTCGCGTCCCGTGGCAACCCCATCCTGGTCGTCATCCCGTCGGTCGTGTACCTCGTGGTCCAGTGCGCACTGGGCCTGAGCCCGCGTGCCCGGCGATCTCCGACGCTCGATACGGCGCGCTTGCTGTTCGCACTCGTGGCGGTCATCTGGATGAGCGTCGGCACCGGCAACCCCGCGACCCTGCCCCTCGCCTCACTGACGCTCCCGATCGTCGTCATGGCGGCCGCGATGGGCACCCGCCACGTGCTTGTCATCGGCGGCG
>Ga0070686_100002206_pt1 | contig 10761 bp, 9 predicted proteins | sample KBSS23LmetaG_FD_65654 | JGI IMG/M metagenome (GOLD analysis project Ga0070686, IMG submission 65654) | Switchgrass rhizosphere microbial communities from Kellogg Biological Station, Michigan, USA - KBS S2-3L metaG | ecosystem: Host-associated > Plants > Roots > Rhizosphere ...
ATGGATTCTTTGTAATTTGTGGTGGATTTACCCTTTTTCTCAATTAAGCGGAAGCGCTACTTCAGGTGCTTTGAACGCAGACCAAAACATGCGATCCTTGCAGGAAGTTAGTGCTTTTTATCCAAATAGTGAACTTCTCAGATTACGACAATCATACATGAATGGATCAACTAGCCCTTATTTTGAGCATTTTAGTTCCTTATTTGTTCAGAGAGTTAGTTGGTTTATTTTTGCATTTGTTGTATTTGGAATTATTGTTGCAGTATATAAAATTGTAAAGCAACGTGTACAAATTGAGCTCTATCTCTTCTTTCTTTTACTATTTTTAACAGGATGGTTTATTAGTAAGGGAGCAAATCCTCCTTTAGGAAATGAATTTTTCAGATTCCTATTTGAAAAAGTATCAGTTTTTCAAGTACTTAGAAATCCTTATGAAAAGTTTGGAGTAGTATATTTGTTGGGATATTCTTTTTTCTTCTCAGTGGGTTTGATCTGGATTGCCTCAAAATTTGTAAAGTTACAAAGCACAATTGTTGTAGCATTGCTAATTTTAATGTGTGGATATTTAGTGTTGCCACTTTGGAATGGCGAATTGTTTAAGAACACATATTATGTAAAAGTGCCAAGTTACTACGAAACTGCTAATTCATATTTGAAAGAGATTACGGATGAAGATGCAAGAATATTTCAACTCCCGTTCCTAAGAGGTTCTGCTGTTGTGTATGACTGGAACTATAGAGGAGAAGATCCATCAGAATTTTTATTCGATAAAGCCTCCGTCTCACGAACTCTATCAAATCCGTTTATTGATGAGTTCTATCTTGAGCTTGGTGATCCAAAGATATTTAGAGAAAACAATAATTATGCAAAACTTTTAGCGATAATGAACGTGGATACGATTGTTCTCCATGAGGACCTTATTGCAAGCGGTTATTATCAGGAGACTGTTAATGATACTCGCGTAAGTATAAATAATTGGTCAGATGTTTCTCACAAGGAGGATTTTGGTAAACTTGATATATTTACGTTACCTGAAGAAAAACTGCCAGGGAGGGTATATCTGAGTGCCCATATAAAAACGGCTAAAACGCTTCAAGACGGGTTTGGACTTATCGCAAGCAGCGATTTTGATCCGAAGAAAGATACTCTCTCTATTGAATCACAAAACAATCGTCCCATTGATGATTCAAAAATCCTGAAATTACCTCAATTCCATACTAATAAACTTTCAAAAACTCATTATCAGATATCTATAGAAAAATCTGAAGCTCCTTATATAGTAGTGCTCGCAAATAACTTCAGTAATTCATGGATTGCACGAATCGGGAATGATATCCAAACTGACCATTTCGTTGTCAATGGTTTTGCAAATGGGTGGGTTGTTGATGAAAAAGGGGATTATATAATTGATATTACATTCAAAGTTTGGCCGTGGGATTAATTATTCTTTCTTTGCCACAATTAAAAACAAATTCAACTTTCGCTGTTTTACTTCTTCTAATGTGGGATTTTTCCAGAATGAAAGTTTAGAGGTAAGTTTGATTTTATATGAAAAATTATTTTCTTTTAAAACTTTTATAATATCTTCGACTTTATTAAATTTATTACTTACATCTCCATGATACTCAATGATCAAATTTTCAACAAACTTCAATTTCTTCTGACATTCTTTTAAAACTTGTGCTTCCATACCTTCTATGTCAAGTTTCAAAAGGTCTACCGGTTTATCAATATAGTCTGATAATTTTACTGTCTTCACTTTTACCTTTTTATATTCATCGGGATTGTATCGCATTGAAATATTTGTTGTATCTCCCCATGATGCTTCTTCAGGATTTTTACGAATGAAAAATTCTGTAAATCCTTTTTTTGTTGAAACTGCAGCATCTATGATTTTGATATTTTTGTAGTTATTCTGTTTAACATTCAGTTTAAGAAGTTTTAAAGGAATAGGACTCGGTTCAAAAACAATGATTTGAGAGTTGGGCCATTTCTTTTTAAAGTACAATGCAGTTGTTCCAATATGTCCGCCACAATCAATAATAAAAGGAGTAATATTTCTTGTCTTGAATTTATAATCCTGGAAGATAAACTCGTCTTTGTAGAGAAGAAGAAATTCAAACCAATTATAAAAGGAGAACTTTTGGCCAAAAATACGTAGAGATTGGGGTTTCATATGTGCTATTATACGATAAGAAACTATTGTAAAATACCTTTGAATTATGGAAGAAAAGATTGATAAACTTCTTAAAAATACCGGCGACATGGCATTAAAACGCCGCGCAAAAAAGATTCTTCTCGCAGTAAACCCTCAGAAAAATGAAAAAATCTTGGATATTGGTTGTGGAGATGGATATTATTTGCATCTCATGTCCAATCTTGGCGTTCCACTTTCATTAACTGGGACAGATTATGATGAAGTGGGCTTGGTAAAGGCACGAAAAAATCTTGGTAAGAAAATCCCGTTATTTCAAGGGGACTTAATGAAAAAACTTCCATTTAAAAATGCCCAGTTTAATAAAGCAACAATGAGTGAAGTTTCTGAACACTTGCCCAATGATGTAAAAGGATTGAAAGAAGTTCATAGAATCTTGAAAAAAGGCGGAACGTTAGTCCTAACCGTTCCTTGTCATAATTATCCATTGTTTTGGGACCCAATCAATTGGACACTTGAACATCTCTTTGGAACCCATGTTACATCAGGATTCTTCGCTGGTCTTTGGAATCAACACGAGCGGCTCTATACTCCAGAACAAATTAAAAAAGTTGTCGAAAAGGCAGGATTTAAAGTTCAACATATAGAAACAACAACATGGTGGTGTTTGCCATTTAATCACTATATTGTAAATCTTGTCGCACGTCTTTTGGCACATGGAAATATATCTAAAGAAACTAGGAGTTCACTCTCCAAATTCTCAAAAGAAGTGCAGCGGCCATGGTATCTCAATCTTGCTTTTGGATTTGTAAACCAACTTGATAAACTCAATGATATTTGGCATCCGAAGAATCGGGGGGTAGGGGTATTTGTCGTTGCAACAAAATGATTTTTCAGAAAACAGCTTCTTTTATTGAAAAGCAAATCTTTTTCATACTTTTCGTAATGGTTGTCTGGTTATTGGTCAGAAATAGCTTTAGTGTCGCAACAGAATTCTTCTTTTGGAAAGATGATTGGTTTCTCAAATGGTCCGCTCTCTATAACCCCAATAGTTTTTACAAGGGATTTAATTATTGGCTACTTCGATTCCCAGAGTTTTATCTTCGTGTTCTTATAACTGATAGTGTCATATGGCAACGAATTGGCCTTGTCATGAAATTTATAAATAGCATCATCTTTTATTTCTTTATACAGACCTTATTTAAAAATAAGAAAATGGCAGTAGCGGGAAGTATGCTCTATGCCTCATACAGTGGAGGAATGGAAATTTATACGTGGGCAATCCTAAATACGCTTCTTATACCAATAGTCCTTGGGGGAATTATAGCGTTTGATAAATTTCTTCAAACCCAAAAGATCCGATTTTTAATTGGAACGGGGATATCATTTCTTCTCTCTAATATTTTATATTTTGGGAGAACACTCGGTATGATCCCTTTCTTCCTCTTTTGGTTTGCTTTGTATGAAATGAACTCTACTAAATTAAACTATAAAAAACTAAAAATAAGTATACTTTTTCTTCTCTCAACCTTGAGTTTTTTTGTTCTCAATTTTTTTGCTGGATTTATATCAGGACAAAATTGGAAACCACAATTTTTCCTCGAAGGATTACAGCAGTATCCAATCTTTTTTGCATCGCTCGGGAATTTACTCCGTATTCCTTTTTCAAGGCATTATGAAATAGGAGGATTGACTGAGTTTAGTGCAATAAGTATGTGGATTGGGATTGGAGGACTCATTCTTTGTGTTGTAACAACATCTTTATTCACATATACAAAAAGACAAGTATTCTATTGGATCGCAGTTTTCTTAAGTTGGGCATATTTTTTGTATTTTTTTAACTGGATGTATGGTGGTGGAGGAGTAAGCACCTTAGTTGGATCTGCACATCGATACCTTGCGTTGTCAGCAATGAGTCTACTTATTATTTGGTCACTTTTACTTTCCTATCTTCGAGGGAAATGGTTTTATGTAATTCTTTTTCTTCTCATTTCAATGAATTTAGACTATTCGCATTTTATCGTAGGAAATGACTTAAAAGTTCGTGATCGTATCAAGATTGAATCTCTCTACAAAGAAATTAATCAGATTCTTGATAAAGATGATGATGTCCAAGTTCTTATTCTTGATACTCCGAATGAACTTAAGTCATTTGTTGTACAAGGGTGGTATCCCTTTACCTATGCATATTATAAAGGTCTTTCTGGGACGAATAAGTTCCCAACCATTATTGCAGAATCAGAGGCAGGACAAAAATGGATTTGTGCTGATAAAAGTGAAAAACAACAAATTGCAAACATGGCAGGATTTGTTGATTATCGGAATGATACTGTTCTTTATAAAGAACACATTTATTGGTTTACCATATCAGAGGATGGGAATTTGAAGGACAGGACTTTAGAACTTTATTCAAATATCCAAGATTGTAAAAACGTTATGACCGAGACTTCGATGCAACAATAGCAATCAAATTGCCATACGTAAACTTTGAATTCATTTCGTATCTATTACAAGACTTCGCTAGTCGTTCATGAGGGATAAGAAACGAAAGAAAATTAAATGAAACAAACGTATCAATTTTGTATTTCGCATCTTCAAAAGTTTTGACTAATGTTTTTGGGTCAAACTTTGATAAATGTTGTTTCCCACTTAGTTCAGGGGCAAGACGGAAGGCATCTAACATCCATTCAAGGAGAACCCAACCACTTTTAAAATTTGGTGTGACGATACAAACTTTTCCAGTTCGAGTCAATATATTCTTAAATGATTTGATAACTTTTTTGGCTTCCTTATCATTTAAATGTTCAATGACATCAACCATAATGATGATGTCAAATTTCCTCTGTACCTTTCCCAATTTACGAACATCTCCAACTTGGACTTTGACATTTTTAATTTTCTTTTCCTTTATCTTCCTTTTTAGGAAATCAACTGCTTCATCATTATAATCAATCGCCACAATCTCCTTTACTTTTTTTGCAAACATAAATTCAAAGTTCCCAGACCCAGGACCTATATCTAAAATGCGATTTGTTTTTTTGACATTCAGGAGTTTTTCAATGGCATCAAGTTTTGTCTTATACCAATTTGAATGAATATAATTCTTACTTTGGAGCGCGTTGTATTGATAATCAGGAGGTATTCCTAATCTTTTTTCAATAATATCGTTTTTGTTCTTATTCATTTTGTATAAATCCTTTTTGGAATTTGTTTCTCTTTATACCATAAAATTCTCATAAGTTTTACTAAGGTTAGGTATACATTAACTGTTTTTTCTTTTGGGGCATGTTTCTTGTTATCTGCATAAAATTTCTCACTTTCTTTATAGGTATCCAGAACTTCAACTTGTATATTCTTTTTCCAATATTTTCGTATAAACGGTTTTTCTATAGTATGAATTACATTTGAGTAGTTAATTCCATTTTGGTTCAGAACTTCATGCATTTCTTTACTTTTACGATTAAAAAACAATACATCCTTCTTCTCAAAAATAAACCATAAATGACTGTCAAATGGTTGAATCGTTTCAATAACTCCATTGGGAACTTCAATATATCCTGCTTTAGAAATTCGAGTAATTTCTTTTATTGCTTTCTTTGGATCCGGCACATGTTCAAGAAGGTGGCTACAAAAAGAAAAATCAAATGCATTATCTTTGAATGGAAGTTTTTCTACTTTTGCATCGACAAACGTTCCAATATCGTGAATTGTTTGAGACCTAGTAGTTCTTTGTACATTCCCAAAAGACAGGCTATCGACATAGACATCGGCTCGCCAAAACGGTTTATCTCCAGAACCAATATCCACAACTAATGCATCTTTGTCAATTCTAAACCCCGGCTCAATTTTACGTTGGTAAAAAAAATGCAACTTAGAAATGATATTCATACATTTGAATCAGTAATAGTATATCTTCGTATCTATAAAGTATACTATAGCAATATAATTCATTTATGGATATTAAGGAACTTCATATCTTTGCCCTTGCTTCTCACGGAAATGGCATCTCAGGTGGAGATCGAATTTGGATAGAACTTACAAGACGATGGAGTAAGAAATTCCCAATTACAGTTCATACGTGGAAAGAAGGGAAAGAAATGGGGGAGAGACAGAACCTTAATGAACAAAAAACAAAAAGCAAAAAGCAAGGAAAATTAGAATTTAAGATTTATGATTTTAGATTTGTTTGCAATTTGGGATTTGTAATTTGTTATTTGGCAAGGATAGTTAAAGGTATTCAGATCGGTTTAACATTACAATTTAATAACGATAATTCAACATATCTCTATAATGCTTCTGAATTCTGGATGGATGCATTTCCGTGTATTTTATTAAAAATGAGATATCCAAAAATTAATTGGATCGCGACGTGGTATCAGACGGCTCCAAATCCTTTTAAAGGGTACGTTGAACAGAAAACAGAAAACAAAGAACAAAGAACAAGAGAGAAAAAGTATTTTGCAAAAGCATTAGTATATTGGCTTACGCAACTTCCTGTTAAACCACTTATTAAAAAATATGCTGATAAAGTAATCGTAAATAATGAGAGTGAGCGGAAGCAATTTCCAAATAATAAAACAATCGTTCTCATTGGTGCTGTCCCATTAGATGGCATTAAGAAATATGATTTACGATTTAAGAATAAAGAAAAGAAATGGGATGCGGTCTTTCAAGGCAGATTTCATCCCCAAAAGGGAGTGGTTGAACTTATTACTATTTGGAAGAAAGTCGTTCAATTAAAGCCGAATGCTAAACTTGCAATGATAGGGAACGGTCCTTTGATGGATGAAGTTGTCCGAGCAATAAAAAAAGAAAAATTAGATGAGAATGTAAAACTTTTTGGGTTTGTCTTTGATGGTGATGAAAAGTACAAAATATTTTCAGAAAGTAAAATGGTGTTGCATCCTGCGTTTTATGATTCTGGAGGTATGGCAACTGCTGAAGCAATGGCATTTGGGATTCCAGCGGTAGGATTCAATCTCAAAGCATATGATTCATACTATCCAAAAGGGATGATAAAAGTGAAAGATGAAAAAGAATTTGCACAAACAATTGTTATGTTACTCGATGATGCAAAAAGGCGAGAGAAGATCGGGAAAGAAGCACGGGACCTTATTGAAAAGAACTATTCATGGGAATATCGAGCAGATGAAATACTGAACAAGATAAGAGAGGAGGCGGATGCCGGATCAAGTCCGGCATGACGATTATGATGAAAAAACCTCTCATCTCAATTATTATTGTTAATTTTAATGGCAAGAAATGGCTTAAAGATTGTTTGAGTTCACTTCAGAAACAGTCGTATACCAACTATGAAATTATTCTCGTTGACAACAATTCAAACGATGGAAGTATTCAATTCACTAAGGAAAAATTTCCTAAAGTTCAACTCGTTAAACTATCCGAAAATATCGGTTTTGCTGGGGGAAACAATGAAGGATATAAAAAAGCAAAAGGGGATTATATTTTACTTCTCAATAATGATACAAAAGTGGGAAAGACATTCCTTTCAGATTTCTTGAAAGCATTTGATGAGATTCCCAATCTTGGAATTGCTCAGTCAAAAATAGTATTAATGGATAAAGATCAACTTGATACGTGTGGCGGGTTTTGGACTTCAACTTCTTTTTTATATTATTACGGTAATTTCAAAAATCCCGATTTGCCGATATATAACAAACCATTCCCTGTATTTACGTGTAAAGGTGCATCAGTCCTTATTAAACGCGAAGTTATTGAAAAAATCGGTTTATTTGACGAGCGTTTTTGGAATTATTACGAAGAAACAGATTTTTGTCATCGCGCATGGATTGCTGGCTGGGAGTCGTGGTATTGGCCCAAGGCAGTCTGTGAACATGCAATGGGAGGAACATCACTAACCTTTAAAAATGACTTTATACAATTTCATAATTTTAAAAATAAGCTCTGTTCATACCTTAAAAACTTGTCAATGTTTGAATTAATAAAGACGCTTCCCATATTTCTCATACTCAACATGGCAATCGGAACCCTCTGGTTATTCCAAGGAAAATGGAAACACTCAATTGCAATTATAAAAGCGATTTGGTGGAACATTGTTCATTTTTCAGAAACAATGATGAAGAGAAGAAAGATTCAGGAATCAAGGAAATTTTCTGATTCTTCTATTTGGCAAAAAGTAAAAAAGAATCCAGCTCTAAGTTATTACAAGTATTTATTTACCGATACATTAGGATTATTTTCAGATAAACTATGACACAAAAAAATAACAAGTTCCAATGTCTTCTCTGTGGCAATCAAATGAAGTTTCTTCTCATTGGTTCTGATCTTTTGTATAAGACAACGACTAAAACATATTCAGTTTATAAATGTCAGAATTGTGGATTGGAGAAAATAGAACCTATGCCGTCGGCTCGTGAAATTTCTTTATTTTATCCAAAAACGTACTATGCGTATAATGCAGCAGCTAAAGCTCCGCTCAATTTTTTTGGACGATTGCGAGAGAAAATTATTGAAATAAATTATAGAAAAAATGTAAGAAAAGATCTATTTTATTATCTTGCATCCATCGCACAGAAAAGCTTGAGTGGACTTCCTCTTCAACTAGTTCAAAATGGAAAGTTTTTAGATATCGGTTGTGGCGATGGGTATAATATGCATCTTATGAAGAAGTATGGTTGGGATACGACGGGTTTTGAAATTGGAAAGCAGAAAAAAGTCGGGAATATTTATTATGACAGTGATATTAATTCAATTCATTTTGGTAAAAAATTTAATTTCATTAGGGTATGGCATGTATTAGAGCATGTTCCTAATCCTCGAAAATTTGTCAAAAAGATTAGCGAACTCATGACAGCTGATGGGGCAGTAATGTTAGGAATTCCTAATACTACGAGTTTTAACGCATATTTATTTGGCAAATACTGGTACAACCGTGATATCCCGAGACACCTGTATAATTACAACCCAACAAACCTCACGTTGTTATTCAAAGAATATAATTTAGAACCATATTCAATACGATATGTCTCTGCAGGAGGGTATATTGGAAGTATTCAACATACTATAAATACAACTTTTAAGACAAACTATGATTTGATTAATAATCAAATACTTTTTCTCATAACCTATCCCATTGATATTCTTTGCAATTTTTTTAAACGAGGTGACTCTCTTGCAATAACTTTTAGAAAGGTGAAAGAGTGATATGAGACTTGGAAACATTTGTCCAATTTGTAATTCTCGTAAGACGAAGCTTATCTTACATGCACTGAATGGACATGCAGATAAAGTTTTTGATACAAAAACAAAATTTCAATATGACAGATGCCAAAACTGTGGTGGAATATTTCTTATTAAAAAAAGAAAGAATAAAAAATATTATGAATCTTTTTATAGTGAAGAATATCGAAATGCAGATAAGAGTTTCATAGATAGACTCGGGAACATTATAGTTGCGTTGTCCGATTATCAAAAAATACAACTAATCAATAAATCTATTCAAAAAACAAAGAAGAAAATACAATTACTTGATGTTGGTTCGGGATTTGGAAGATTCTTAAAAAAACTTGATGCTGATCAATTTGACGCCTTTGGCCTTGAAATTGATAAAGATCTGATTACTGAAAGTCGAGATCAAGGACTTTCTATATTTGATGGTGACTTTTTCAACATAGATTTTGGTAAGAAAAAATTTGATTGTATTACGCTTTGGCACGTTATTGAGCATATCGATAATCCGAAGGCACTCTTAGAAAAAATTAATAAATTGTTATCCAAAGAAGGGATTGTTGTTTTTTCAACTCCAAATACTGATAGTATCGGTTTCCAAAAAGGGAAAGAGTATTGGTTTCATCTTGACGCTCCCAGACATCAAATTCTTTACAATAGACAGTCCCTTACCAGTTTGGCAGAAAAATTTGGGTTTGAAGTATTGGAAATAAAAAATAACTTTTATGAATTTCCAACTGATATTTTTTACTCTCTTAAACATATATCTCAAAAAAAACGTTACTATGTAATGTATCCATATTATAAATATACATCTCGTGAAACTATGACGTATGTTTGGAAGAAAATATGATCAATTCTTTTTTAAAATCACTTAAAAATCCACAGACAATAACATTACTTATTCTTTGTCTTATTTTTTTTGTTGTTCCGTTCCTTATTCAAGGGACAGATTATATTGTCGGAGGAGATGACATGAAACTCTATTATATTTTTCCCGAAATGTATTTGAAAAATTATTCTTTTAATATTGCATCTGACAATACCTTAGCCGGCGCCTTAACGGGGTACAGTTCTGTTTCTTACTTTGCACCGTTTTTTGCTGTTATTTATATATTAAAGTTTATTCCAGTAAATACCCAAGCTTTCATGTATGGATTAAATTTTGCATTTGGATTTTATTTTTTTTACAAATTTCTTGGTTTATATATTGAAAATAAAAAAAATACATGGACGATATTTCTATCAAAGATACTCGCTAGTGTGTTTTATATATTTTCACCTTTCCTCAATGAGACATTGTATTCTCATCAGTTAATGCATTTGTATCTCGTAGCTATTCTTCCTTCGACACTCTTTCTTTTTATCAAAGGAATACGAGGAAAAGATCTTCGATA
>Ga0070686_100002208_pt1 | contig 10756 bp, 10 predicted proteins | sample KBSS23LmetaG_FD_65654 | JGI IMG/M metagenome (GOLD analysis project Ga0070686, IMG submission 65654) | Switchgrass rhizosphere microbial communities from Kellogg Biological Station, Michigan, USA - KBS S2-3L metaG | ecosystem: Host-associated > Plants > Roots > Rhizosphere ...
CGGTGATGCGCGATTCCGGCGACTGGTTTCCGGTCGATCACGGAGCCTATGGCGATGCATCAGCGACACAGGTGCGCGAGATCACCGAGCGGATTGAGACCGGCTTGAGTGAGGGCGCCATTTGCATCGGCGCTGGATTTCCATACACGCCGGCGGCGACACGGGAGGAGCTACTCGGCGTGTTTGGAGTCGCGGCGAGGACGCAGACGCCGATACATGTGCACATCACTCCCGGCGCCGATGGGCTGAGAGAAGTGCTGGCGCTCGCTCGCGAGACCGGCGCTCCGTTGCAGGTCGTGCATCTCAACAGCTCGGCGCTCTCGGAAACACCCGCGATGATCGAGATGATCGAGGCGGCTCGCGCCGACGGACAGGACGTAACGGCGGAAGCGTACCCGTACACGGCGGGGATGACCGAGATTCAGTCCGCCACCATCCAGGACACCTACAAATCCGCGACCGACGATCGACTGGCTGCGATCGAATGGCCGCTCACTGGCGAGCGGATGAATCGTGAGACTTTCGCCCGCTATACACAGACGGGCGGACCAATCGTCGTCCACAGCAACACCGAGCCGATGGTGACGGCGGCGATAGCCAGTCCCATCACCATGATCGCCAGCGACACCTACTGGATGAACGGAACCGGACATCCACGCTCTGCGGGGACCTTTTCGAGGGTGCTTGCGCGCTACGTGCGCGAGAGGAATTCAATCTCGCTGGCGGAAGCAATTCGCAAAATGACGCTGATGCCGGCGCAGCGGCTCGAGCGGCGAGTGGCGGCGATGCGGAACAAGGGGCGACTGCGTGTCGGCGCTGATGCGGACATTACGATCTTCGATGCCGCGAGGATCATGGATCGTGCAACGTATCGACAGCCAGGGCTGCCGCCGGTTGGCATTCAGCACGTGATCGTGAACGGGGTATCGGTCGTTTCGGAAGGTCGGCCCATTGAAGGGGTGGCTCCCGGAAAAGCGGTGCGCGCTTCCTATTTGCCGGCGACTGCTACGCGCATGTAATAGCCGCGGTCCACCTTCGCCTGATCGTTGGCGAAGCGAGCGTTCCAGTCGGCCATGCTGGAATCGTCGCGCACGATGAAGCCGGCCGAGCGCAGGTCTTCGGCCATTTCTGCTGGAGTCCAGGCACTAACCTGCGGTTCCCCGATCAACCGGAACATCAGCCGGGCAAAGAACCGACGATGAATCGTGTGGTAGTTCACGATCAGCGTCGAACCGGGCGCGCTTCTCTTCGCGATATCAGCGAGCGTCGCGCGCATCACGTCCCGGCGCAAGTACATGACGACGCCTTCCCAGATCCAGCAGGTAGGCGAAGACCTGTCGTGCCCCGCCTGCTCCAGAACCTTTGCCAGCGATTCGGCCTCGAAGTTGACCGGGACAAACGTGATGCTCCCGTTGGCCGGAGGCAGCTCCGCGAGACGGGCGCGCTTCTCACCCTGGGTCGCCGGATGATCGACCTCGAACACCTTGATGCCTTTCAGCTCGGGCATGCGCCACGCCCGTCCATCGTAGCCGGCACCGACAATGACGAGCTGCTTCGCGCCGCGCACGATTGCATCGCGGACGGCGGCATCGATCGCGGAAGTCCGCAGCGCGATCATGTCTGCCATCACACGCGCCATCTCGACGCCGATGCTGCGCTTCGGTTGCCGGGCCGCTGCTTCTGTCTTGGCGAGACTCTTCTTTCCTTTCTCGTTGAGGAAGACGCGGGCGGTCGGGTCGCGGAAGCCGGGCACATGCGACAGACCAGCGTCGGCAAGTGCGCGACCATGCGTGACGAAGTGCGCGGTGCGGCTCGGACGGTTGGCTTTCATGATGCGGGAACGATACTACGCGCGGATTCCGGGTTACGGAAGTTCGGCGGATCGTGTGCGCTCGATCTTTCGATACGACGTCGGGTCGCCCGCGCCGATTGAGTTGCGCTCCATCCTATCGAGCAGCTCCTGAACCGTGACTGGATGCGCGGCTTCGTCACGCTGGGCGAGTATCATCGTGCCCGCTGCCGTAATTCCACCGAAGAGCGCCGAGAAGACAACATCATCGAAAACGAGGTTCCACGGCACCAGCTCGCCGCCGGTAAGCAGGTTCATGGTCTGCAGGAATGCCGGCACGAACAGTCCCGCGAGAACCGCCCCTCCGATTCCAAAGCGCTTCCAGCTGATTTCCGAAAGCCGCTTGCCGCGATAGGCGATGCCGATGAACGCGAAGAATGCTGCGCCGACGATGCCACCCATGAAGCCGATTCTGATCCCCATCCCGAGTCCATCGACGAGCGCGCGGCCGAAAGGGATGTTGTCGGCGAGTCGCATCGCTGAGGCGACGGCGGTGCCGATCCCACCCCACACCACGCCCCACGCCACCGAGTTTCTGATCGCGGCGCGCAGGCGGGGAAATCTGCTCTCTTCAGACATCAAGATCTCCGGAAGCTCGAACGGTGACTACGTCAGGGTACTTTGTACCGTAAAGTAGTCACGATCAGTCCGGCTGGCTACTTCTTTATGCGCTTCGATTTGGCGGATCCGCCCGACTCATTGGCGGCGACGGCCTCCCTGATCAGCGATTTGAACGCCGCCTCATCGATCTTCTCACCCTCGTGGATGTCGATCGCCCGCCTCGTGTTTCCCTCGAGGCTGGAGTTGAAAAGTTTGGCGGGATCCTTGAGCGACGCGCCCTTGGCGAATGTGAGCTTCACCACTGACTTGTAAGTCTCACCGGTGCAGATGATGCCGGCATGCGACCAGACAGGCGTGCCCGGCGTGGATGCTTTCGCCCACTTCCACTCCTCGACGACTGCGGGATCTGCTTCCTTGATGAGCGCCCGAACTCTGCGCAGCGTTTCGCCGCGCCAGTCTCCGAGCTCGGCGATTCTTTTCGAAATCGACTCGGTTGCCGACCTGCTCTCATTTGATTCCTTCATGCTTTCCTCCTGCTGCGCCATCTGGCGGCGTGTGGCAGTATGAACAAATAGAGTCCGGTGAACAGAAGCAGCGCGAGCGGGAGCAGGGGAGAGTAGGTCACCCAGTTTGGAGGGTTTCCGCGGCCCTGGGAGATCTGGACGAAGTTGGCAATGACCGTCACGGTGAAGAAGATCGACATCCACCGGTGAAACTGCCGGATCCATGCATTCCAGTTCACTCGGCCCTCCGCTGAAAGAGAGAACGACTCATTGAACGCTGATCAACCTGGATTCTTGACGTCGAACTGCTTTGCGTACCTGGCGTGCAGCTCCTGCCATCCGCCGAACTTCATCGCCTCGGGGCCGACTATGCGGCCGATTGGATCTCCACTGAGCATGTGATCCAGCACGTCGAGGCAGAGGTGCCAGCCGGCGGCTCCCATCGCGATGTAGCGGCGATCGATGTTGGTCCACAGAGTGAGACGCGTTCCGCCAGCAGTCGGCTCGAGTTGCCAGCGCATGTCGAAGCCGCCCCACTTGTACTCGAGAAGTCTGGGAGCGTCCGCTCGCGTGACCTTCGTTTCCGTAACGTGAGGCCCTGGTGCTCCGACGGTGGTGAGCTTCACCGTGTTACCGGCTTTGCCGAGGCTGCCATCGGCGTCGAAGGGAGCCCACTCGCGCAGCTGCGCGGGATCGGTGATCGCCTGCCAGACCTTCTCCGGTGGATGATGCAGCTCCCGCACGAGAATGAGCTTCCAGTTCTCGCCGGTTTTCTCCACCTGCGCGGTGACCGGACCCGGTTTGTATTGCTCGCGAGCGATCATCTTTTTCTCCTTGGCTTTCTTTTCGTCGGTTTCGATTGATCCATTCGGTCGAGATGTCGCTCGAGGGCATCCACGTGATCCGACCAGAAGCGGCGGAACTGCTCCAGCCAGGCATCCAGCTCCCGAAGTGGCTCCGGTTTGAGCCGGTATAGCCGGCGCTGAGCGTCGACAGTCGACTCCACGAACCCGGCTTCGCGCAGCACCCGCAGATGCTTTGACACCGTCGGCTGCGGCATGCGAAGCCGGCGCTCGATGTCGCCTACCGACTGCTGCGACGAGACGAGCAGGCTCAATATCGCGCGGCGGTTGGGCTCCGCAATTATGCCGAAGACAGATTCCATGGCCCTAGTATACACAGGCAGGCATATACCTGTCAAGGCATATACTAGAGGCGGACCGAGGCACAAGGACTAAGGGCATCTATGATCGCGGACTAATCGAGGAGCGCCGACTAAAGCGCGCTTTTGTCAGCGATCAGCAGTCAGTCTGCGGTGATCGATGCGCTTAGTCCTCGGGCCTCGGTCAAAAGTCGCTAGCTACAACTCGCCTTGGCGCTCCGCGCGACTGCCTGAACGCGCCCAACCACACTCGCAGTTCTGCCCGCAGCATCTGTGAAACTCAGGTCAAGTGTCAGCTCGACCTGTTCGCTCGACCGGTTCGTTACTCGAATCGTTCCGCTCGCCGTCGTGGCCTGGTAGTTCACGTCGTAATGCGCCGGAGGAAACGTGTAGGTGGATACGCTGAGTGCCACTTCGCCCTGGTTCGGATTCAGGAGATCGTATGGCCCGTACGCGTTCGCGTCACTCTCGTTTGGGTAATTGCTGAAGGCGCCGCTGACCGTGTAGACGTCGCCATTGTGCAGCGCCACCGGCACAGCGAGCGACAGCATCAGTGCCTGATTGCTGGTTGCCTCACTGCCCCGCATGGTAATCAGTAGTCCTTCACCTCCCGTCGATCCTTCGAGGGTGTTGAAGACAAACTCCAGCCCCGAAGGATTTACTGGCGGCGACGTCACGTTGGTATTGGAGTAAAAGAGCAGCGTGTTGTTGGTCACCTGCACCGTAAGCAGGTCAGGCGCCGAGAGTCCGATCGAGTGCTGCTCGCCGCCGCAGCAGGCGTTGATGGCGATGGCGGCGGCTGTCCACGCCGGCGCGAATAATCGTTGAGTACTTATCATGCATCTGCAATTAGCCAGATGCATGCCCGCCACTGAGTCCGACTGCGCGTGTCTGGGACTTGCGAATTACTTTCACCTGCAAAATGAAATGCGCGCGGGCTAAGCCCGCGCGCACCCAAAGTCACTGGCCCTGTCCGCAGGGTTACGGAAGTGCCCTCGGCGTATGCCGGATGACGAGCTCAGTCTCTTCCGTGCTTGTGCCATTATCGATTGCGCGCGAATACCGACGCCGCCAGAGGATTTCGCCGCTTCCAGGCTCCCACCCCGATGTCACGTAGTACGCCGGACGTGGGTCGGTGAGGTACTCGTCCTGATGGAAATGTACGAATGCTCCACCATAGACATGGGCGACCGCTGGCAACGGAACCGGCAGACCGGGGCAGGTCACTGTCACCATCGACTGGGGTCCGCCAACGTGAGGATCGTAGGCGAGGCGCACGTTCTTGATGCCGGAGCTGTCCCTTTCGAAAGCGAAATCGACCACAGCGATCTGTCCATCGGTATTAGCGTAGCTGTTGCTGCAGGTAGGGGTGACGCGAGCGGAAAAGCTCACGATGGAGTGCGAGCCCATCGCCGTCGAGAAACTCGTAGCACCAATCACGTACGGGAGAGCTACCTCGCCATGGGTCTGCCAGACCTCGAATCCCCCCGCGAAATTGATAGTCGACGTGAACTCGAGACGCATGTCGGCGCAGCCCGCCGCCGTCTGGATGTCACCTGGTGGAAGCCTGTCAGCGGCGCCCATCACCTGCATGACGTGGATGATCGCAATCAATTCTTCTATTTCCCTGGTGTTGTGCTGCTGCGCGCAACGTCCGTACGACTGCCGATAGTGATTCACGATTGCGGTTATGACGAGCTCGCGGCCCTCTGACCGCTGTGCGTCGAACGGGGATCCGAGTCCGAGAAGCTCGGTCGCGCGCTCCCAACCCCAGTAAGTCTCGGCGGCGGATTTGAGCTGCTTGTCGTCTGTCTGCGCCGCTACGAGACGGGGCTTCACCACCTGGGTGTAATAGTCGCCAAGCAGCGCGGTGATCTGAGCTATGTCGCCGGCAGTCAGCGGCTCGCCGGCTTTCTTTCCGAGTACCGCGCCAATCGCTTGCTCCAGCCGCGACTGCGCCGAAGCGCCGATTTGCTGGGCGAGCGAGATGATCGCCGCGGCCGATGCCCCGGATACTCCGTTGCCGCTGAAGTGCAAAACGGGGATGTCGAAGGACTGCGGCGTGGTGCCGGGCACCGCTGGCATCAGATGGAAGTCCTGGCCATCGCCGGAATATCCGATTCCCACCACACGTCCTGTCGGGGCAGTCGGCAGATCGATATGCAGCGTCGCGGCGCGCATGAACTCCAGCCCGCTCGGCGCGAGATCCGCGGTTGCCACTGACGAAGCGGCGACTTCGTTGCCGCTCATCGACGTCACCGGCGTAACGGTTATCTCGGTCGGCTGGAGGAGCGCGCCCGCTGGAACCGTGAGGGTGAACGTCGCACCCGATGCGCCATGCGCTACGATCGTCCCGCCGTCGACGCCGATCGATGCCTTGGCTGCGCTGCCGGACTCCTTCACGACGGACACAGTCGGCGTGGTTGCGTTGCCGCCGAGCAGCGGTGGATTGGCGGGGAGATTGAAACCGTCGCCGTCGCCGCCGCCCCCACTCGGCGAGGTTACACTGTCGCCGCCACAGGCGAGCGTGCCGACGATGAGTGCCGCTGCCCAGACTGTGCGTGAGCGGGCGTGAACGTAGTTACCGAACTGCATCTAGCCTCCGGCCGGCGTAGCCGGCACCGAAATGGATGGTCGTGTTCGCTATCGAACGGAGCGGGCAGCGCCGATGAAGCGAGCGTGTCCGTGTTACGCAGCGTCCCCCCGGATACTCTCACTCGTCGTAAATTTTCGGCCGATGACATTCGCGCTATCGCTCCCCGTCCTTCTTTTGCTCCTGCGCGCGACGGCGATTCTCCAGAATCCCGGTAACGACCCGCAGCTCGTTGTGCGCGAGGCGACGCTCGCTATTCGTGGCGACAGCGTTGCCGCCGTGCGAGCGCGATGGGCCGGCCGACTGCAGCGCGATTCAACCGACCGCGCCGCCGCACTCGGGCTCGCGACGCTGGCGCGTCTCACATACGACTTCGACGATGCCGACCGACGCTATCGCCGGCTGTTCGTCGCCGAGCCGGCCCGCGCGGATGCGTACGATGCGTACGCGCGACTCGGACTTGGGCTCGCGATGGAGTACCAGGGGATGCGTGGCGCGGCGTCCAGAACCTGGTTCGAGCAGGCGCTCGAGCGCGCACGCGCAATCGGCGACCGAGTAGCCATGGCGATGGCGCATTTCCGTGTCGGCAACTCCCTCGCGTCGGGCGGAAAGATGGCCGAGGCACTAGCGCACCTGGACAGCGCGGCGCGTCTGCCTGCCACACAGGGAGACGATGTACGCGCGGCTGCCCGCTGCCGGCGCGCTCAGATTCTCGTCGCTACCACTCGACCAGGCGCCGCCGATTCACTTCGCGAGGCGAACACGTTTGCCGCACGCACCGGCGATGGCGAAGCGCAGGGCATCTGTCTTCGCGCGGTCGCCCTCGATTACTGGATGCGCGACAAGCAGGACTCGGCCGCGACGACTGACCAGGCGCTGATCGACCTGCGCAAGCGTATGCGCGATCGCAGCGGACTCGCGTTGGCGTATGCCCTCCACGCCGATCACCTGCACACGTGGGGCGACTTCGGCAGTGCCGTGCGCGCCAGCCGTGCCGCGCTCGCTGAGGCACAGGCATCGCGCAATCATTATGTCGAGGCCACCGCGACTCTCGAGCTGGGCGGAATTGCGCAGACAGTGAACGATTACGCCGCCGCCTCCGAGTATGTGGAGCGTGCGGTGCGCGCCTTCGAGGCGGCGAGTGATTCGGGCGGGCTCATGATCGCGCTCTCCTACCGTCCCGACATCTCACTCGCGGCGGGCGATCTTCCCACTGCGCGACGCCAGCTGCTCGGCCTTCTCGACTACTGGAAGGGATACGGAGACTGGATGCAGCTCGTGGAGCTGTACCGGACTCTGGCTGCGATCGAGACGCGGGCTGGTGATCTCCCGGCGGCAGCCCGGGCCCTGGACGAGGCAGACGCTAACGCGCGCCGGGCACAGACTCCGGCGGCGTTCGCAACTGTTGCGTACGCGCGCGGACAGCTTGGTCTCGCGCGGGGAGATCTGCCGGAGGCCGAACGGCAGTTCACGCGCTACCTCGCATCGATGGATACGACGGAGCACCTGATGCGGTACGATGCGCGTGTGCACCTCGCCCGCGTGTATGCTCGGCGCGGCGTAGCGGAACGGGCGGAGCGTGAGCTCACGAGCGCCGGAGCGGCGCTGGATGCTTGGCGTGCAACTCTCACCGATCCCGAAGTGCGCACGCTCGCTTTTCAGGCGGGCGCGTACGAGGTGAATGACATTAATGCGAGCATCGCCGATGTACTCGCGGCCCTGGTGCGCAGCGGACGCGCCGGAGCGGCATTCGACCTCGCCGAAGCCCGGCGCGCGCGAGAGCTGGCGGGACAGCTCGCGCGAACACGCGCGTTGGCCGAGCAGGTCGCTTCACAGGCCGACAGTGCAGCTCGAGATACGGCGTCGAGCCGGGGGAAGTCGCTAACGCTCAACGAATTCTCTTCTGCGATGCCAGACGACGTTACCGCGTTGCTCGAGTACGTGACGGGCACCGGAGGCGCGCCGACGACGTTGTTTGTGGTGACGCGTGCGACTGCCACGGCTCCGCTGCGAGCGTACGTCCTCGCGACAGCCGACTCGCTTTTGCCGGATGTGTCGCGACTCGTTGGGTTGCTCGAGGGTGGGGACAATCCGGCTGCGCTGGAGCGTTCCCTCGGCGCCGCGCTTCTCGACTCAGCGCTGAGTACTCTCGCGCCGTCGATCACGCGGCTCGTGATCGTCCCCGATGGGCCGCTGCACCGCGTTCCATGGGACGCGCTGCGGCTGGCTAACGGCAAGTACGCTGCGGAGCGGTTCGCGATCACACTGGCGCCATCGGCTTCGGTGGCAGCTACGCTGTGGCGCGCGCGACGCGCACCAGGCCAGCGCGCGGCGCTACTTGCCTTTGGCAATCCTGCGATCGACTCGATGCCGCGACTGCCGGAGTCCGCGAACGAAGCACGGCTTGTCGCCCGCTACGCCGACAACGGTGAAGTACGACTGGGCGACGATGCGACGGCGGACTATCTCGAGCGAGCTTCTCTCGCGTCGTACGACGTGCTGCACTTTGCAACCCACGCTGTAGTGGATGACCGGGTCGCCACGCGAACCGCCCTCGCCCTCGCGCCGGGCCGTGACGATGTGGACGGCCTTGTCGGTCCCGCGGAGCTGGCTGCGCTGCGCCTCAACGGCGCTCTCGTCGTGCTCTCGGCGTGTCGCTCGGTTGGTGGAGTGGTCGTGGATGGCGAGGGAGTGCAGGGACTGACCGCGCCGCTGCTGGCTGCCGGGGCGCACGCGGTCGTCGCCACATCGTGGCGCATCAGTGACCGTGGTACGGTGCCTTTCGTGGAGGCATTCTACGCAGGGATGGCTCGGGGTCTTGCAGTTGGTGACGCGTTGCGCGCGGCCAAACTCGAAGCGATCCAGCGTGGCGCGCCACCACGCGACTGGGCGGCGTTCACCGCGGTCGGCGATCCGCTCCTGATTGTCCCGCTCCACGAGCCTGCCCCGACTTCACGCTGGATGCTGCTCTTGATCGCGCTTCTTGCCGCGGCCGGAGTCGCTGCGGTCGGAATGATTCGCTCGCGCCGCCGCGTCGAGCAGGTGTGAACTTCAGCGAATTGTCAGCGGGCGTTCACGGTTAAACGTCGCGTCGTCGAGCGCAGCTCGCCGCCATCCATCTGAGATCGTACACCCCAACGCAGTTCGCCCGCGCCGAGCTCGGGGCGCGGGATTACGGCGGTGGTGTCGGTTGTCTCTCTCATCGCGCGAACGGATCCCTCCGGGGTCAGCACCTCGAGAGTGTAGCGCCGCGCACCGGTTACTGGCCGCCACACGAATGCGAGCTGACCCGGTGATGAGACAGTAACTATAGTATCAGCGGCAGGAGCAACGAGCGCCGCGCCGGCGGCCGTTCCACGCACGACGTCTGACGATTCGCGGCGGAGAGACAGATTGGGCTTGAGCACCGCGACGAGCGCGAGGCCTGCTGCGAGTGCCGTAACGAGAGAGATCGAGAGCGGCCGCCTCCAGTGAATGCGCCGCACCGCCTCCGAGGTCTGGTCGCGCCGGCCAAGTTCGATCGCGCGGAGCAGCTCGAACTCCTGCCGGCAGTCGGGGCAGGCCATCACATGGTCGAGGGTCCGCAGCCGCCGCTCCTCCGAACCGTCGCGTCCCGCGAGCTCCAGCAATGCCTCGGGGGAGGGGCAATTTGCGCGCTCTGGATCGTTCCGCAACGCCGTCGCGCGCGCGTACGCCTGGCGAAGGTGATCGTCGGTCATGCGCGCTCCTTCTCCCAGGTGATTCCCATCCCAATCAGTCCTTTGCGCATGTCGGCGAGCCCGCGATACAGCAGGTTCCTCGTCTTTGCTTCCGACCATCCAAGAAGCTCTGCAATCTCCTCGCGCTCGTAGCCACTCAGATACATGCGCAGCACCGATCGGCGAGAGAGGGGAAGAGTATCGAGCACAATGAGAATCTGGCGTTCGAGGTCGCGGGCATCCATTTCGTCTGAGGCCTTGTCGTCTGCGGCAAGGCGGTCATAGTGCTCGTCTACGGAGTCGGTGACGCCGGCGCCACGGGCGCGCCGGCGGCGGAGGAGATCGAGAGCCGCGGTCGTCGCAGCTCTGTATACGTATGACGCGCCGAGG
>Ga0070686_100002210_pt1 | contig 10752 bp, 4 predicted proteins | sample KBSS23LmetaG_FD_65654 | JGI IMG/M metagenome (GOLD analysis project Ga0070686, IMG submission 65654) | Switchgrass rhizosphere microbial communities from Kellogg Biological Station, Michigan, USA - KBS S2-3L metaG | ecosystem: Host-associated > Plants > Roots > Rhizosphere ...
CACGCCCGAGACCAAGAGGCATAACGCTAAACACGCTCGAAGCCGCGCCGTAGAATGCTTCATCGGTGACGACGCTAACCGCAGCGCCGTTGAGAGGTCAAGGGGGAGGCCAGGCTTCACTGAATCCGATGCTCCAACACACCGAGACCTTCGACTTCGACGCGCAGCACCTCGCCGCGTTTCCAGGTTTGTTCGGAGCCTGCCACGCAGCAAGCAATGACATCTCCGGCTTCCAATGTCACGGCACCGGCGAGTTGGTGCAGGAATTCCGCTAAACGGGTGACGGGAGATTCGACACTCACCTCCGTTACGAGTTGCCCATCATTCCTGAGTTTCGCATGAAAACCTTGCAGCGCGTGAAATTCTGAAGCCAGCAACAAGGCCGGGCCCAGCGGACAAAAGGTGTCGTAGTTGCGGGAGAGAAATGGATCATGCCCGGCCATTTCGCCGCTGGCGGCCACGTCGAGCAGCAACGTATAGCCAGCCACGGTCTCCAGGCCGGCCTGGCCGCTGGGCGGCGCTGCCCCCAGGATAGCCGCCACACAGACGTCCACGGTCACGGCGGTGACGGACGGCGGAAAGACCACCGGGTTGCCAGAGCCAACCAAGGCAGACGCCACCTTGCACCGAAGCGGCTGTCCGGGTGCTGCGCAAAGGATTTTTCCAGGGCGAGCAACGGGCGGCAGCAAGCGGACCTCATCAAAGCTATAGACGGCGCGTTCGCCCACGGGCAGCGCGGGACGTCGGGCCATGAACGCGAGGGTGTCCCGAGCGCTCCGGAGACCGGATTCGCCCAAGCGCAACCAGGCGTCGAGACTCCGTGGGAGCACAGGCGTCGCGGCTTTCGGCGCATCCTGCAACACAGCCCGCGCCGTCGACGCGACCGAGAGGTCAACCAAATGACCACGCAATTCCGCGCCCAAGCGCCGCGCGCCATCCGCTTCAAAGGAGTAGAGTCGCATCAGAATTCAGCGAGGGCGGCGAAGGGATGGCCTACTGGCCGTTTTGGGCGCGCCACGAGAGCCCTTTTAATTCGGCTTGGCCGGAGATGGTTTGAATTCCGACCGCGCCCTCGCGCGCCAGGCCGTTGAACAGCGTTGGCGGCACGACTTCCACGCCATTGAGCCTGACCGAGACGCGCTCGCCCTCGAGCTTCAATTCCATAATGTTCCACTGCCCGACGGGTCGATCGGCGCGAAGCCGGGGCGAGACCAAAGCGGGCTGAGCCCCATCGACTGCAGCCTTCAGCGCGCCGCTGCCTTCGGGTCCGCACGTCAGCATAACGAGCAATCCGTTCGCGCCGCGAACCAGCAGGCGCGCTTCGCCGCCGTCCACGACGGGTTCAGTGCGTAGAGTGCCCGCGTCACCTCGGGTCGGTTGGCCGCCGCTCTCGGGCACGGAGCGCGGTATTAATCGGGGCAAACCGGCCCAACGCCAACCTAGCCGCAAGACGCCATCGCCCAAGGGACGTTCCGACCAGAGTGGCCGCCCCCCCGCAGCTGGCGCCATGAGCGCATCGGAGGGCCAACCCGAGGATGCGGGTTGTGCGGCGGAGCCGGCCGGCACCAGAGCATTCGAGTTGGTGAAGAGTTTCTCCCATCCTGTGGCGGGCAACGTCGGTGCGGCCTTGCGGGGATCGGCCTTCAACGATTCCAAATAAGCGACCAGGTCGGTGAATTCATCCAACGACAAGGCGTTCTGCAATCCTTCGGGCATGATGGAGAGTGTGCTGCTCCGTCGTTCCAGCACCTGGCTGGGCTCCAGCGTGCGGGTGCGTCCCTCGGCGTCGACCAACACCAACTGTGTAGCAGCCTCAGTTTTGAGAATGCCGCTAATGCTCTCCCCGGACTTCAGTTCCAGTTCGAGCTGCTGATAGCCTTCGCGCACGGCTTTGCTCGGATACAAAATCGCTTCGATCAAGGCGGGGCGCGCGAATTGGGCTCCGGCCGTGGTCATTTCGGGCCCGAGCGCGCCGCCCCAACCATGCACGGCATGACAACGCACACAGGCCACGCGCGTTTCGTCGAAGAATATTTTCTGCCCACGCCACGGATCGCCGTTGGTGACGGCGGCATGGCGGGCGTAATCCTCGGCGGTTTTGCCTTCGTCGCGGCCGGCGGCCAGGAACGGGCAGTTCAACACTTCGGGTTCATCCTCGTAAGCGCGGCGCAGCTCGGCGCGCACGACCGCCGATAATGGCGTGGCGCGCTTCTCCAAGTGGGGCAGCGCCTCGAATCGGATTTCCTTGAAGGCCTTGCGGGCGCGATCGCGGACAACCGCCTCGGGCTGGTTCATGGCCTCCAAATAAGGTTCCAATGCCGCCAGGGACGGCATCGAGGCGAGCCCCCGCCAGGCCGCCTCGCGGGTCTCCGCGTCGCGGGCGGCCAGCAACAGCAGCGGAAGCGCAGCGCGTTCACGCAATCGTCCCAACGCGAGCAATGATTCGCGGCGCGTCTCCAACGGGCTTTCCAGGGCCAATTCCATGAGAAGCCCAACGGTCACGGCGTTGCTGTAGGCGCCCAGGGCATGCACCGCGCTTTCGCGCAAGGCGGGTTGGCCAAAGCGGGCCAAATCGCGGAGTTGCGGCAAGGCGTTGGTGGACTCGACGCGCGCGGTCATGCTGACGGCCTCCAATTGCAAGGCAGGATTCTCACCCGGTTCGAGCATGGTGAGCAGGGCCGCTTCAAGAGCAACCTGCGCGGCGGGGCTGGTCGGCCATAACTGGGGCAGCGCGCCCAGTGCCGCGCGACGCAGTTCTTCGCTCTGTGTCCGGTCCAGCAGAAGTCCCGCAACGCTCCCGGCGAATTGCGCATCGCCCAACTGCCCCAAAGCTTTCACCAGGGCAATTTGAACCGAGTTGGTGGGATTGCTTTTCCAAAGTGTTCGCAAGGCGGACAACGCGCCTTGATCCTGCGCCTCGGCCACGGCCTCGATTCCCGCGATGCGCAAAGGGTCCTCCCGTGCGCCCAAGAGGGAGCGGAAGGCCAGCGTGATTCGGGAGCTTGCCTCCCAATCGACGGTGTGAGCGGGAGGAGAGAGTTGGAACGGGTGATACGCCCACCACTCTCCTTTCCAGGCCGGGGGCTGCCGATGTTGGGCGCGCAATAGCCGCAGGGCATCTTCGCGCGCTTCGGCAGCCACCAACGTGTCGAGCAACAGGGTGATGAGCGCGTCGGCCAGACGGGAGTCGTAAGTATCGCGCAGGGCCAGGGCGACGACGGCCCGCGCCGGCGCATTCTGCGTCCGCAACGCATCGACAATTTCCTGCCAACTGCCTGAGTGCGCCTGGCCGAGGCGATGGAGCGCGGTGAACTGGGCAAAGCGCGGCCAAAGTTCCGTTTCGGGAGCAAGCAGCGCTTGTAACAACGGACCAACGCTGGCCGGGTCTGCCAATCTTCCCAACGCCGTGGCAGCAGCAAACCGGATGGAGGGGTCCGGATCTCTCAAACGCGATTCGACGATGGGGACTGCGCCCATGCCGCCACTCTGGCCCAGCTGCCGGAGCGCTTGCCGCGCGAGACCCGCATCCTGGCCCGAGGCCAATCGGAGGACTTCGTCACGCACCGACCCGCCTCGGTCGAGCGCATGCAGCGCCCACAAGGCGTGGTACCGGGCCAGACGCGGACGGTTCGCGTCCACCAATACCCGTTTGAGATGCGGCTTGGCGGCCAGACCTTGGGCGCTCAGTTCGCGTTGGGCCGTCAGGCGGACCAATTTGCGCGGGTGCCCGAGGCCCGTGAGCAGATCTTCCGTTCGCACCGGCACGGACCGTCCCATGGCGAGCGGAATGTACCAGGCCGGCGTGGGGGCTGCGTTCGTCGCCGCGCCGGCGGTCAAGCGCCAGAGGCGCCCGACGGTGATCTGCTGTTTGTTGTCGAGATGCTGCCAGTCGCAAATATAAAAACCGCGCCCATCCGCGGTCTCGTGAAGGCCGACCGGGCGAAAATCCGGGGGCGGGTCGGGAAAGAGCAGTTCATCGCTTTGGGCGCGGAACGTGCCGCCCGCGCGCTCCAAAACCACCCGGCGCACATTGCGCTGACCGAAGTCGGCCAGGAACAGATTGCCTCGATACGCTTCCGGCAAAGCGTCGTCGTTATAAACCAGCGCCCCGCACGCGGCGCCTGGCCCGTAGTCCGCCAGCATCCAGAGCGTGTAAGGCCGGCGCGGAATGAAATCGAACGGGTAGCCGTAAAATCCCCCATCCACCATGTGCGTGACGCGGCCCATCCATTGGTGCTCATCGGTGTTGTCGTAGGTGAACAATTCATCCTCCGCGTCGATGGCCACATCGAGAATGTTGCGCACGCCGCGCGCGATAATCTCCAATCCCGTTCCATTGGGACGAATTCGCACGACACCGCCGCCATGCAAATCGATCCGTTGCCCGGCCCGGTCCACCGCGCCATAGAGTCCTTTGTCACCCACGGCCAGGTAAAAGTAACCGTCCATGGCCAGCCGAAAATTGGCCGGGACGTGGTCGTTCCAATCCAAAGCCCACGGTTCGGGATTCGTCTGCTCGATGAGCTCGACGCGGTCTTGGCCCACACCGTCCACATCCCGAAACACGCTGAACTTCGGGTTGTGCAAGACATACAGGCGCCCTTCGAGATATTGCATGCCGAAGACGGCGTGCAGATTTTCGGCGAACACGGTCATCCGCCCGTCGGGGAACAGGCAAATAATCCGCCCCAATTGTTCGCTCGCCTTCTTGGTGCTGATGTCCATCGGATCTTCGGCGACGAAGACCCGACCATCCGGGGCGACACAAACCACGGAGGGATGGCGGATGACGGGGGCTTCAGCGACAAGTTTGATTTCCCAGCCGGTCAACGGCACTGGCACGCCGGAGAATGCCGGAGTTGGCGCCATGAGCATCCAACTGGCGGCCGAGAGAACAAGCCTCCCAAGGACAACTTCGCGCCATGAACCTCTCAGGGTCGGGTTGGCGCCAAGAAGGCAGCGCCGGAATGGCGTGCGAGAGCGAGCCCATAAGCCGGACCAGAGATGAGCGATCCGGGACACTAGCGCAGCAATTCTTTCACGCGCGCCGAATCGTGGGTCGGAGGCTGGCAGGCCGTGCCGGTGCAAAGATATACCGTGGGCTTGTTATCTTTCGGCTTGAGCGTGCGGGCGAACGCCTCGACCGGGCCAACCGGGGTTAGAACAACCTTGTTCGGCTGATAAACCCGGTGGGCGGCGCGCATCAGGTCCTTGCCATCGGGCGAAGCAACGTCGCCAGCCAGGACCACCCGGCGCGGTTCCTCCAGAGAAAAGTCGAGGGCCAGCAACATGTACGGAACAGCTTGCGGCAGTTCCTGGAGGCGCGAGGAAAAGAGACGCAGGCTCTTCTCCGCCGCCACGCGGAAATCCGCGCGCTCCGTGATGGCCGCCAGCTTGAGCAAGGCCAGGATGGCGACAGAATTGCCGGACGGCTCCGCCCCATCGTAATCCTCTTTCAGGCGGAGGATCAGGTCGCGCGCGCCGGCTTCGCTTTGCCAGAAGCCGCCCTCTTCGGGGTCGTAAAACTTTTTCAACATCGCGTCGGCCAGTTCGAGGGCGAACTCGAGATGGTCGGGGGTGAGTGTGGCCTGGTATAGTTCCACCACACCGCCCAGGAGGAACGCGTAGGCCTCCAGCAATTGCGCCTTATCGCGCGCGCCGTCGCGCCAGCGGTGATAAAGCGTGTGGGTCGGCGCGTCCCACAGTTTCTGCCGCAGAAAAGCCAGATTCTTCTCGGCGGCCCGGCGGTAGGATTCATCACCCAACACCGCCGAAGCGCGCGCCAGCGACGCGAGCATAAGACCATTCCACGATGCCAGCACCTTGTCGTCAAGATGCGGGCGGACCCGCCGGCTTCGGATCTGAAACAGTTTCGTCTTCGCCGCCTCCAGCAACCCGGCTTCATGCGAGGTCAGGTTGGTGTTCACCAGGCTGAGCACGTTCTGCCCCGCCAACGGTTCGGGGTCGCTGTGATCGACAAAATTCCCCCGCTCCGTCACGCCGAAGACGCGCAGAGCCACTTTCAGTTCTTCCGACGAGAGCACGCGCGTGAGTTCCTCCTGCGTCCAGCAATAGAACTTTCCCTCCTTGCCTTCGCTGTCGGCATCTTCAGCGGAATAGAACCCGCCCTCCGGGTGAGTCATATCGCGCAGGACATAGCGGATGATATCGCGCGCGACGTCGGCGTAGCGTTCCTCGCCGCTGACGAGATAACAATCGAGGTACAGCCCGAGCAACTGCGCGTTGTCGTAGAGCATTTTCTCGAAGTGCGGCACGAGCCATTTGGCATCGACGGAGTAGCGGGCGAAGCCGCCTCCAATCTGATCATAGATGCCTCCCGCGGCCATGCGTTGGCAGGTGTGCAGGACCATTTCCACCGCTTCACGATCATGGGAGCGAACGCCTTGGCGAAGGAGAAAAGCCGGATGACTGGGCGACGGGAACTTCGGCGCATTGCCCCACCCGCCGTGGCGGCGGTCGTAACCTTGCTTGAGTTCCGAACTCGCATGCGTCAACACCGCGTTGGTCAGCGCCAGCGGATTGCGGATCTGGCGCGAAGTCGCCTCCAACAGCTTCTGATGAAAATCCGCCGACGAGCCATTGATTTGTTCCCGCTTGTTTTGCCAGGCATTTTGAATTTGTTGGAGCACCTGGAGAAACCCAGGGCGTCCCTGCTTGCTCTCCGGCGGCCAGTAGGTGCCACCATAAAAGGGCTTGAGGTCCGGAGTGAGAAAGACGTTGAGCGGCCATCCCCCCTGCCCTGTCAGCACTTGCACAAAGGTCATGTAAATCTTGTCCACGTCCGGACGCTCTTCGCGGTCGACTTTGATACAAACAAAATGGTCGTTCAGAAACGCGGCCAGGGGTTCGCTCTCAAACGATTCGCGTTCCATCACGTGGCACCAATGGCAGGTCGAATAACCAATGCTCAGGAAAATCGGCTTGTTCTCCTGGCGCGCCCGATGGAATGCCTCGTCGCCCCAGGCGTACCAATCCACCGGGTTGTGCTGATGTTGGAGAAGATACGGCGACTTCTCACGAGCCAGACGATTCGTATGCACAAACGTAGTCGATTGAAGTTTCATTCCCTTCGGGGGCGCGCACGCCGTCAACATCAGCGCCAACCACCCCGCGGTGAAGGTTAGTTTCGTCATCAATGCTGGGTTACTCTAGGCAACTCATGCCCCGCTGCCAACCCAGGAGTCGAAGATTTCGGTCGAAAGGGTATGGGAACAGTCCCGCGCCGCCGCCTTTGAACAGGAGGCCACGGAGACAACAGCGGGGCTTCCCTCTCCGTTGCCTCCGTTTGCTCCTGTTCAAGAGAGCTCAGCCGCCTTTTTTGGATGGGTGCATTCCTCGAATCTTATCAGGAAAACACCAAGCCTCCTGTCAGACATCGCTCCTGTTTAAATCTGCAGAGGTGACGGGAACACCGCCACCTCTGCCTCGCTGCCGAAAGCCCGGCTCTGGTAAACTCGCTTCGGACCTGCTACCGATTCGCCGGAGCCGCAGCGCCGTCGAGGCGCACACGGAAGAATCCATTCGCACCCAGCACACCCGGTTCCAATTCCATGGAGTTGAACGGCGGCGTCGCCTTGATGCCTTCTTCGAGCACCTTGTAACGATTCGGCGCGTTGCCCGCTTCAACCGTGTAGGTCCGGTCCGCGGCGCTTGGCCAGGACAACACCATGCGTCCGTTGCGCTCACGGAGCGTAAGGCTCAGGTTCGACGCCGGATCGTTTGGGTCCGACCCCAAGGCCTGCTCCCCGAGATTGTTCACGCCGTCTCCGTCAGGGTCGTCCGAATAGAAAACGCCTTGGATGCTGCCGAAGGCGTTCTCTTCCCAACGATCCTGCAAGCCGTCAAGGTCCAGGTCCCCTGCCGTGGGCTGGACGGCCAGGAGCGTGACCGCCCCCGGTTGGGCCTCGAGAACTTCGCCCGTGATGGCGACAAAGTTGGCGAACTGCCCGGCGCGTCCGATGCTCAGCTCAAATCCAGGCGTAGCCTGCGACCCATTGACCCGATTGAAGACGAGCGAAGCGAGCAACGTGCGGTTGCCCGTAACGCCCGTGTGCGGGTCGCGCGCATCGAAATGCGCGCCCATGAAGAGCACTTCGCCATTCGTGGGCTGCGCGGGCGACGGTCCGGGAACCACCGCAGTGCCGTTGTGGAAAAACCAGACGGCCTCATTGCCGTTGGCTTGAGCGACCTGCAATTGTCGCGGGTCGTAGAACACCTTGAACGTGTGACTGACAATGGCCGGGCTGGTGATGTCGGCATAGACCTGCACGGAGATCTGCGGACCACTGGAGGAGGCCTCGCCGTAAACTCGCACGGAGGCCGTCGCCGGCGGCGCCCAGAGCGCCGCCGCCAACAGAAGGCTCGGCGCAGTGAGAATGAACTTCATGGAGAATCCTGATGTCTTCATGGGATACACGCGAAAAGTTCCAAATTTATGGCAGAGAGATGATGCAGTTCGTCCGGCCAAACTGGCTGGCGAAGATCGCCAGGTCCGCGCCATCCACATCGCCGTCCCCGTCCAGATCGGCCACGCACGAGGTCGGCAGGAGGGAGGTGAGGTTCAGGGAGTAGTGGTCGCCGAAGGTCGCGTAATAGAGATGCGAGAACCCATCGGTCGTGCGCGCCCAGGCCGACAGGCGGAATTCATAGGCGCAACTCGTCCAGGGCAAGAGCGCGCCCGAAGCATGAGCCGGGGCGGTGTTGGAGACGATGCCGGTAACGCCGGACCAAACCGGCGGGGTGGAATCGTGGACGCCGACGTACTGGTCGGCGGCGATGGTGCCGCCGGAATGGTTGCGGCCATAACTGACCGTCAGCGCGTAGTCGCGCAGGAAACCGCTGGGGTGCGAGGCGGTGAAATCGAACTGGAGGTTCTCCGTGCTGGAGGCGAGCGGGACGACCCCGCATTCCGGGATTTCCACGCCAAACCGGTTGCGGACGTTGTTGATCGTCGCCGTCACCGGCTCATTATTCACCCAAAGTGTGATCCGGCTGAGGGTGTTGGCAGGAAGCGGCACTTCGACGAGAGCCGCCGTGTACGCCTTGCAGATCAAATCGTAGCGTCCGTTCGGCACGGCCAAGGTGTTCCAGACAATCTTGAGGTCGGGATAAGTCCAGTAGCCGGCCTCTGTGCGCAGATACATCCCGTTGGAATCGGGACCGATGTTTTCCATCGTTGCGGTGACGATGCCGCCTGGCCCGATCGAATAGCGAATCTTGGAAAGCGGATCGGTGATGGGCTGAAAGTCGGCCAAGGCCGGCGGCGTGGAGCCACTCCACGCAGCGACATAGATGCGGTAGTAGCGCACACTGTTGTCGCTGCTGCCGAACAGGCCATGAATCCAAAGGTTGCCGCCAAACGGCGCATCCTGGTGCGGGTAGATGTAAAGAGCGCTGGCCGTGCTGGCATCGACGTTGGCCAGGCCGGCTCGAGCTCCAGTGCGGGTGATCTCCGAAGTTGGAATCTTGCCAATATTGTTGAACAGGAATCCGGTCGTCACGATGCTCCCCAGGCCCGCCTGCATTCCGCTGGGCCCGCCGAAGGCGCCCTGATCGTTGCGGGTGCCGTCGCGGTCGTTGTAGAGCGGGTTCGGATCGCCCGCGTTGATGCAAGGCGAAACCGCCTGCAGCAAATACGGCGGACTCGCCGCGGTGTCAAAACGCGGGTCCACCGAGATATCGCCAGGGCCGGCCGCGGCGAGCCCGCCCGATTGTGGGTTGTAGTTCAGCCACCGATTCCCCCAGACATCGTTGAAGGAAATCAGCGGGACCGCGCCGTGCGAGGCGGTGATGCCGGCACTGTTGCGGGTGAAAATGTTGTTCTTGATGGTGACGTTGGCGCCGTTGTAGCACCAGATGCCGTCATCGGTGTTGTCGGCGACGGTGTTGTTGAGCACCTGAGCGCCCGTGGAAGCCGCCCAGGCAAAATAAAGGCCGGCGCCGCTGTTGCTGTGGATCAGATTGTTGGCAATCAAGGGGGTGGAACTGAGGCTGAGCACGCCGTAATCGAGCAACCCGTCGTCCGGATCGCCATTGGCCTGGATCAGGTTGTTGCGAATGATGGCACTGCTGCCGCCGGAGATGCGCACGCCATTCTTGTTGCCGGCAATCCAGTTGTTGTTGAACTGGACACTGCCTCCAACAATGTTCACGCCCGCAAAGGAGCCATCTCCACTGCGCGTGATTTTGAACCCTTCCATCCGGGTGTCCGAAATGCCGATGGCCGTGACCACATTCGTGTTGCCCAAGCCGCGCAGTATCGTCCGGTTGTAACCCGCTCCCACCACATCGATGCCGCTGCGCAGATGGATGTTTTCCGTGTAGGTGCCTGGATCCACGTTGACCGTGTCGCCCACGGAAGCCGCGTCAATCGCCGCTTGGATCGACTCGCCCGGCGCCACGATTAACGTGTCTTGCCCGGTAATCACCAGGTCCACACCATTACGACGGAAGGTGTCCAGCGGCGGTGTCGTCCCTTCGGTCTCAATGACGGTAGTACAACCGCCGCTCGTGGCGGAGGTGCCGAAGAAAAGGCTGACTCCGACCGGAATCCGCGCGGACATGGTAAAGCAAACGCGCGAACCTTCCGTGATCCGCACGGAAGGAAACGTGAATGTCACCGGCCGGTTTTGCGGTTCGGCGCCGAGGATCAGGAATGTTTCCGTGGCCGTGCCCAGAATGCGTCCATCGTAAGCTCCCGCGCGCGCCGTCAGCGTCATCGAATACGTGCCC
>Ga0070686_100002211_pt1 | contig 10750 bp, 18 predicted proteins | sample KBSS23LmetaG_FD_65654 | JGI IMG/M metagenome (GOLD analysis project Ga0070686, IMG submission 65654) | Switchgrass rhizosphere microbial communities from Kellogg Biological Station, Michigan, USA - KBS S2-3L metaG | ecosystem: Host-associated > Plants > Roots > Rhizosphere ...
GAAAAATAGAGATCAGACCAACTGCCAGGAAGACACATGGGACAGTGCCCGACCTTGTTATTCGCCGTGATACAGCAACTCATCGCCCTGCTGCATTCGTAGCAAAGCTCATGATCTACAACAGGTCGCTCTTTCCCGCACGCTAAACATAGGTCAAGATCCATAATAAACGCATGATCAAACATAACTCCCCCTTCTTGATTAGGCCCCGGCCCCTTCGCCGCCATTTTTGGAACCGCTTTGATCTTTGCCGTCTACAAACCCATGATGTACTGGTGCCCCTGGAGGGCGTAGGCTCTGCTCCGCTGCTGAGGAACAAGGTAACGTAATCTCTGCTTCTGTCATGCCTAATGCTTTGGCAATCGCTGAAACATAAGCAGTTGCATTGCGACGATCATGCAACATGTCTTGCAAGTAGGGCGACGAAATACCAATCTCCAGTGCCACTGATGCCGCAGTCCGACCCTGATCAAATAAGGCTATGTGTATGGCCCGCCGATTGAGCCTTTTTCTGACTGGCATCTGTCCTGAAGTATGTTTTTTTCTCATGTCTTGACATTAGCTAATTCATGCGCATATGTCAAGAGCATACGCAAATAAATTCCCAGTTCCATCTAGCGATATATAACAACAACGAACCGTTCGATGAACAAATAACGCTTCAAGTGAACGATACGAATATGTAGTGTGAAGAGAGAGGAGGAGAGTAACAAAAGCCACTAACCTATGGCGCGGCATTTGCGATAGTAAGCCTGATATAACCAAAACGCCCCATAATCGGAGCGGGAATACCATCCCACTCATTCAAAAGGAGACACAGTGAAAACTTTTCTTTCCATCGCTTGCGGGCTGGTTTTAATCTTCGGTCGGAGTGGATTCGCTTTGAGTCAAACTTTCACCTCCGAGGCCGTTACCCAGGTCTATAATCCTACAGCTACAGACAGCATCTCCGGCAATACCGCAGCCGGAACGGGGGCTGTCAAGCCAAACACAGTTGGCAAATGGAATGTGGGCACGGGGAAAGATGCCCTTGGATTATTAACCAGCGGCAAATGGAATACGGCGCTAGGAACCGGAGCGGGGCGAGTCTGTACGACATGCGCAGAAAACGTCTTTGTCGGAGCGGATAGCGGGCGCGCGACCGCTGCCTCAGTCGCCAACGCCGCCGTCGGGAACCGGAGTATGTATTACCTGTCCACCGGGACTTCTAACACCGCCGTGGGGTGGTGGTCACTGTATTTCAACCGCACAGGGCATCGGAATATTGCGCTGGGAAACGGGGCAGGCTATAACACCACCGGTTCGGACAACATTATGATTGGACATCCTGGGAATAATAATGAAAATGGAACGATCCGTATTGGCGAGAGCTTCTCCCATAAGAAAGTCTACATTGCGGATGTAGACCTATTAGGAAAGATTGCCGAACTAGAGGCCAGGATTCAGGCACTCGAAGCGAAACCTTAGCCCTCCGAGGCTACAGGTAACGAGGAAACACATGAGTCAATCACTCTGTACCTGTACGCATCATGTGGGCGACCCGATTGGCCCGCTTCACCTTGACATCGCGGGCCCACTTGGAATTGAGAATATGCTGGGCAGCTTTCTCATAGTTTCCCTCTTTGCAGTACCACAGCATATTCTTAAAGGTGAGAAGTTTTCGCACCCCCATGAATGACATATTGAGCAAGGCGTTTTGTCGAATCGGCGAGAGCTGCAAGAACCACGGCAGCGCTTTTTGTAATGCCGTCCGACGCTCCACGAGGTCATTCGCAAGGAGCATGAGTGCTTCGATACGAGAGATGCCAGGATTCGCACAGTTCCGCCCGATGCCAATTGTTGGATTTCCCAGAAGCACCATTCCCTTGCGTAATGGCTTCCCCGTCGCATCATCGTAGACCTGGAGCCGGAGCCCTTCGTCAGAAAGCAAGTCTTCTTCAATGGTGGCCATGATTCCTCTTGACTACCCGGGCCGTGAGTACCCCATTTTCTACCCGAATTTCCCGCCATTTGCCCCAGCGATAAAATTCAAACGTGCCACTGCCGCCCGAGTGCAACGTATGATCCGCCAAGGCATACGCCTCCATCATGTGCTGCGTGTCGTAGTCGATACACACCAGAGGCGGGGGAAAGAGTGCGCGTGTCACGTGTAGCCTCCTTTGGGCTATCTACCCACCCCCAAAAGAGCGAGCGAACCTGCGGGCGGTCCCGCTGCTGCAATACTTCTGAGCCGTCGCACCCCTGGCACCGGGCGAAATTCCAGAAACGGATCGAGATAGAGACTCTGGATTTCTCCACCACCCAGGCAGCGGGCATAGACGCGAATGTCATCCATTGCTCCTTCAAAAGTTTCATCTAGGACGACGCTGCGATCTGTGCCGAGTAGAACCACATTGAATCGGATCTGATTGGCAGACGTATTATCGAGCCGCCCATTGATGTAGACACTTGCTGTCGTGCCATCCCACGTGACCGCGATATGGGACCATGATCCATTAGGCACGGTCCCGATGCTCACAATGCGATCTGTCGTATCGACGCCGACCACATTATTGGTCGTATTGATCGCTACACCCGTGTCATTGATGTTCGGCCCCAGACACGTGCGATACGTTGAGGTAACAGGCTTCACCCACATGGCATACGTCACATTGCCCGCGAGAGTGATCGTCGGAGACACGGTCGCATAATCCGCCGTCCCATCAAAACTCAGCGCGGGTCCGAATTGCCCGTTGACCCACGGCGGTGTGCTGATCATCGTGGCATGGCTTCTGTTGCCACTCACATCATAGGCGACAATGCCTCCCCCTTCGTTCAACAACCAGTGACCTACGCACTTATCATAACGCGGGTGGTTCCAGTGCTTCTTGGAGGATACGAGCGCATGGGTAGGCTTGTACTGCATGAGGTTAGATCACTGTGTTGAACACGGGAGTGTATTGGATCTCATGGTTGCCACCGGTCGCGTGCAAAGCCGCAACGGTATTATGAGAAACGAAGATGCCGTGACTCTTCGGGATGTATCCGCCGAAGGCTTGCTTGATCCCGCGTGGATTGAACGCATATACACGCGCTGTCGTAGCATCTACAAACAGCCGCTCGATGACTGCGACCGCCGCCCGCTTGGCGTTGATGCTCGCAAAGGTCTCATCACTATCTGTTCCATCCAACACGTCAGGATACGTCGGTGCATCAGCATAGGAGCCATACACGCTGATCTCGATTTCCTTATCGACCGTGGGCGTTGTCCCGCCAGTAATTTTCCCGCCGACTAGATAATCGTCGTACAGGTTTGACGTATTGCTGATGGCGGTGCTTTCACGCCCGATGATGAGCGAAGCGGAAGTGGCAAGAGAAGCGAGCGTAATAGTGTACGCGGCACTGGACCCGTAGGCGACTTTCACGTCCGCGTTGGAATGCCAGAGACCCGCAAGACCGGGCTGCTCAAAGAAGTCTGTGTGATGTCCTTGATGCCGAGCAAAGAACCCTTCTGCCGACGCCAACGCTTGCCAGAAGTCCGAAGGTAAGTCATGCGTTAAAAGACAGTCCCAACACGCAACCCGCTTCGTCTGCCAGCCGGTTAGCGGAATGCCGCTTTTCCGTAAGCGATAGGCAATCGCTTTATCGAGGAGTTGGTTAATCCATTTCACTATGTGCCCTCCTTTGGGGCATATACAATCCAGGTTACGTCTCTCGTGCCGTGCGGACATCGGCATCCGATATTTGTCCCTCAAAGGTCATCGTTGCCGGGCTGGCATCACTGCCTGTCCCGGTGGCAAAGAGTTTCTCCCCTCGGTTGGCGAGACGTTTGTACAAAGTCAAGAGTTTTGCTCGCGTCGCTGCGCCCCCTACGCCTGAAAAAATGTCATCCAACATCGCCCGTCGATCAGGAAGCGAGGAATTAAATCCGTCCTGGCTAATCATGACCACCGTCTGTAATCGGGTGTGATTGAGGGTGCTGAGTCCTGAGAGGTCCGTACCGACAAAACTGTCACCCAATTCACGGATAGTGATATTCGTGCGGTAGACGGTAAAATTCGGAGAGGCGGGCAGAGCATACGCCGCCGCAATATCGGACGGTCCATTACCAATATTTGGTAAGGCATTCAGTGTGGCGTCTGCGGCGATACTGGTTTTGAGTGTTGCGAGTTGCGCGGGGGTCATAATGGCCTCCTCTAGACGTAGAACAGGTTTATCACCAAGTCTCCCGAAGCGACCGCAACAGCGTCCGCATCGGCACTGCCAGTAGTTGTGGTAATTCCAATTCCGGTCGTAAAATTGATTGGATCGCCGGTCAGAACGTTCGCTGCTCCTAAGCCAGGAACAAGTAACGAAAACAAGAGACTTGCCCCAGCGGTGGGAGTGCCTGCCGTGTTGTGAAAGGCCAGCTTGCGCGCCGCCGCGTTCGTGTTCGTAATCCACCAGCCATAGAGCTTGCCCGCCGATGCCTTGACACTCGTAGCATTGGTACTGCCCGCCGATACCAAATGAAATGTTGATAAATCAGCCGCCATAGTTGCCCAGGAGGGGTCCGCTCCTGCTCCGTTGGTTTTCAAGACCTGGCCCGCCGTGCCAGGCGCTAATGCTACCCACACTGTTGCATTCCGGTACAGAATCGTGCCCCGTGTGGTGGACAGAATATCCAGAATCGCCGTCGCCGAGGCGTTTATGGTCGCATCGCCGGTTCCTGCATCGGCTCCCGTGGCACTGATGGTGATACCAGTGCCTTGTATGACCTTGGCAATGACCGCACTGCCCGAGGTCGCGACGTTCAAATCTGCTCGGGTGACGCCGGTATCGAGAATCTGTGCTGTCCCAACTTGTGTGCGTGCCATACATACTTACGGTGCGAGATAGGAGACGCGAATCCGCGCCCCAGTTTCAGGAGCCGTGACAAACGCAATAGAGTTGGTAGTGAGAGTGTAATCTTCACCGCCGCCTTCTTGCAGCAACCCATTGAGGAAGACTTCTTCTTTTCCAGTGACCGGTGTGGCTGCCAGCGTGAAGGTGACGTTTGAGCCGTTCACCGTCCCACTAGGAACTTCTCTGACAATAAATTTGGCCGTATTTACAGAGAGCCCACCCGCCGCCAATAGCAACGTCGCCCCATTCAATTTAATGCCGAGTTGGTCAGTGGTCGTCTGAAGCCCCCCAGTGGAGAGCATGTTCACACTGAGTGCCGTCCCTGCCCCACCCGCTAACCCATCGCCCGCCACACTGGCTGCGAGCTGTGTTTCCGTCACTCCCGCGTCGGCTACCTTCATACCAGAAGAGGAACGATCTAACGTTGTGCCATTGAGCTTGACCCGTAGCCCGGTCGAGGTTTCTAAACCGCCTGACGTGTTTGGGTTGACGATGACGCTATCCGCCGCCACCGTGAGTGACGTGTCTCCCGCCACTACGTCAAAGGTCGCACCAGTGAGTGTGAGACCTGCCCCCCCAACATAGGAGGTCCCACCGGCAAACAGGGTAAACACCAGCGCCGTGGTGCCAAGGGTAATCGGGTCATTGGTGGTCAGGATAAATTGCTTGTCACCATTGACCGATCCCTCATTAACCCACATCATCATTCCGGCTTTGACTTCGGCGCTGATATTGGCATCAAGCGCCCGAGTCCAGGTGCTTGCGTTGACGAGGTAAATCCCGTTGTCAGCACCCGTGCTTTGATCTTTCACGAGCACTCGATCAGTCGCGCTGAGGGCTACGCCGTCAATGGTCTGCGTTCCCGAAAGCGTGATGTTCGCGGTCGTCGCTACCCGCACCGGATCTTTGACGAGGATACCTTGCCGGGCTGCATCCACCTGCGCAACCGTCGCCGCATCAGTTGCGGCAACACCAGCGAGCAGGTTTGTAATCTTAAAGCCGCCTAGACTCTGATCGGCAGCAAACGTGGCCGCGCCGTCCGTGGTGACAATCGTGGTGTTGACGCTCGCCTTGTCAATCGTCGCGGGTTGTATCTGTTTTGTTCCATGTATGCGCGTTGCGGCCATAAAGATTCCTATCCTTGGTAGGCGAGTTCTACACTATCCCCACTACCGGGGATAAATCCGGTTACGGTGACTACCAAACCCACAACCGTAAAGTTATCACTGGTCTGCCGTAGTCCATTCACATAGAGTGAAACTGAGCCGTTGGCAGGGAGCTGCGAGAGCGTAAAGACTGTTTGATTTCCGCCCAAGACAAACACGTCTTCGTGCCACGGCATAGCGGCACTGCTTCCGTCTGCTCCCGCTGGCCCCGGGGGTCCGACAATCCCGTGCGAGAGGATCTCCTGTCGAAACAACGCCTGCGTGATCGTCTCGCCGTGCTCCGTGGAGAATGACTCGGTCGTAATATTCTGTATGAGGGTATCGCTCACAGATTACCCCTGCGTTCATGTTCGTGTCGCCGCTGTGCGAATGTCACAGATGCCTTGGCCGTTGTCTAATTTTATCACTACATTGTTGCCAGCGAATACATAGCGAATGTCAAACACGGCATCTTTAGCTGCTGTCAGCAGCGCCGTGTTGGCTATCTCCATTGTCAGGATCGTCAGGCCCGGATCGCTCAACGTAATCAGTCCGTCTGTAGCGCCCGGCGAGGTGGAGAATCGGGCCAGCACGGTATCAGACAGTAGCTTGGGTCTGATCTTCATTTCCGCAGTCGTGCCACTGGGCAACGGCACAAGCACCCCTCCTGATTTCCAGGTGAGGACCTCCCGAAAAGAGGCCCCTTTAATAATCACCAATCGGATCGCAGGTACTATGGCTTCAGGCACGTCTCATCCTATCTGTCATGTGCACGTTTGGTGGATGGAACAAATGGGTTTCGTAGATCCTCGCTGGCCAGTGGCTGGGTTTGCCCGGTACTCATGAACGACCGGACTACGAGGTCACTGTTGATTTTTTCCTCTCTCACTTCATCCGCCTTCTTCTCCACCGCTTTCACTGCGCTTCGCATCGCCATCCCGCCGGCGCCCGCAAAGATCCCCAACATGGAAATCACTTGCTCTGTCGTGAGCAGGCCCATCGTGCCGCAGATGCCTACGGCAATGCTGAGCGCGCCGAAGATATAGGTACGGTAGCCGTCAAGCATCTTTTTTCTCCTGTCGGGCTTTTTCAATTTCCCGTGCTGCCACAATCACGACCTCTTCCGTTGCTTTTTTGGTTGCTTCTGCGCTATCTGCGGCTTTCTCTGCCGCCGCAACGATAGACGGCAGCCTTCCTGGACCGGAAGGAGAAACTTTAGTTTCTCCTTCTATGGCATTTGAGGTATCAGCTTTGCGTGTCCCGGATCGTATCTGATGCACCTCTTCCGCCGCCTGTATCTTTTTGGAAATTGCCGCCGCTTCGTCGGTCTGGTCTATATGCGGCTTCTCGTGGATTGCGGGATTCAATAATTCTTTGCGGGCAATTACGAGCATTCGTTGCGCAGCGCTCAGTTGCGCAGTGGTCAAATCATCCTGTTTCCGTAAGTTGAGCAGTTCGACAAACCGCTGCGTTTGTTCTGCCGTTAAGGTTCCTTGTGAAAAGCCATCGGCCAACATATCGAGTTCGGTTAAGTCATCTGATTTCACGAGAGCTGCCAATCCGGTTCGACTGGTGACAATCGCCTCGTCCGACTTCTCACCAATCGTATCCACTTTGGAGTTGACTTGATCCACTTGGGCTTCCATCCGGGCCCGCTTAATCTCCAATTGATTCTCTTTGAATTGATCGAACAGCATCTTAATCACTTGCATGATAAAGAGGACGGCAATCCCTGCTTTTGTTTCCGCGTTCCCGGCCTGGGACATGAGGAGCAGAGTAATGCTTACGCCACCACCTATTGTGATCAGTACAATGGAAATCAGCAGGGCAACGCCCATGCTGCTACGGCGATTCTTCAGCAGAATAGGAACATCAGCGGTTAACACGTTGCCCTACTTTGGTGCATGCACATAATCCTCTTCTCGTCCTTAAACGGAGTCAGACTCCACAATCTCACCGCCCGTGGCCTCTGGTACCCCCCGGAATCTCGCTAATGCTTTCTGGATGCGCGCCAGATCCTCTTGCAGATTCTCCACTACCGCCTCTTTCGCATCGAAGGTGAGTTGCTGCGGAAATCCATCGGCATCGAGCACCAGACAGGCGGCAATCAAGTCTTCTGCCGCCCCAACGACTCTGTTGGCGTGGGAGATCACCTCTTGATACTTGCTCTCCGCTTCGCGCAGTGCCGCTACAACCTCATCCGGGTCTCTGTTGTAGGCTTGCTCGTTCTCTATCCCTTCTAACACATCGTGTGCTTCTGCCAGATAGGATTCAATTTCCGTCACCAACCCTGCCACCGCTGCGCGTGCATTCTCTGTACTCATGTGATGATCTCCCACCTATCAATGACCTATAAATCTTCTTCCTCTATCGTCCCACCTTCCGCGCCTAGATCAACGAAGGTCTGCATGGCACTGGTAATCGTGAGGTTCTTCATACCGTCGCCCAAATCTGCATCAACATCACACATGACATGCGTCTCACCCTTTGCGAGCACGGTCCCGATATTGACGAGGGGATTTCCGTTCGGATCAGCCTCTAAACTCATCAGGGTGCCGTCTTCCATTCTCCACACGGGCGCTACACGGGTATCAGTCGGGGCGGGTTGCTGATTCTTGTCTTTGGGCACTGCGGTATAACGCCTCTTTTTTCCCACTTCAAGGTTAGCCATATACATTGCTCCTTTGAGTAATTCCTCACCTATGTGAGTACGTTTATAGGCGACCCAGCAACACGAGGATGAGCAACACCACCAGCACCAATCCAATCCCGCCACTCGGCCATGCGCCATATTGATGGTAGCCAAATTGGGGCAACCCTCCGACTGCCATAATGATCAGCACGATAATAAGAAGTGTGACGAGTGACATGGCTTACTCCTTTCCGGTGGACATGAAACTCCTGGTAACCTGCGTGGCCTGCTCATTGTCCTTGGCCGCTAGCCCAATGAGCAGCGTTCCGCCCGCTTTTAGCGCCTCGCCAATGATCGGGTTCACCACCACCCCGACGATGTAGCCTGCGAGTACCACCACACCACCGACTGAGGTCCACACATTTTTGAATGAAGGCCACATATCTGCTCCTAATTACAGATCACGGTCGGTGCCGGAGGTGAAGGAAACTCATACGCCCCAATGTCAAAGGCTGGCCCCTGTGGACGCGGTAAGCCGATATAATCATCAATGACCGTTGCGCTCAGATCAAATCCGGTGTTAATCGCCGTGCTGGTATTTTGTAAACGAAAGTCGGCGATGGCCGAATTGATAAACAGCGGATCGGTGGTCAGGTTATTCGAGAGCGTAGAAGATGCTGTATCGACTGGCGTATTAGCGGTATTCGCCCAACAGATGTTATTCCTAGCTATCGCACTGGTCTGCGGAGCCTCGATAGAGATGCAGCGCCCGTTTGCGACATTGAGATTATTCCAGATGGTATTGTTATAGAGGCGATTATTCGTACCACCGAAGCCCAGCCAAATGCCATTGCCTAGATTGGTATAAATTAAGTTGTTATAGAAGAGCGTGTCATTCCCTGACCCCATCAACACGCCATACTTACCATTGCCGTGGATCGTATTGTAGCGATAGGTGTTGCCATGTGCGGTGGCAGGGTTCACATATTGGTCAATACCAGCCCCGCCGTTGTCATGGATGTCGTTATGCTCAATAATTGAGTTTGTTGCCACCGTCCAAATGCCCGGGATATTGGTCCGGGCATGATGAATATTGCAATGGTCAACATGAATTTCCGTCCCCTGCCCATAAATGAGGCCGGTTGGACTCGCTGTGAGACCACCATTTTTGATTTCCGCATTGGAGATCCGCATAAATCCGCTCGTGGCATTAAATCCCCCGAGCTTGTAGCCCTCCTCTGCCGCCCCCGCCGCGTCACAGTTGATCCCGTCAAAAATCACATATTGCTTATTGCTGGTCGTGCCCAATGTCACACAGCGCGTGCCCGCTCCACCACTGGGCGTGAGCCACACTGACGCGCCACTTGCCGCTTTAATAATCAAGGCATTCGCCCAAGTGGTCCCACCGTTGACGCTTTCGTTCAGATGTTCCGCGTAATTCCCTGCTCCAATCTCCACCGTGGCGGTTGCTCCCGCTCCGGCTCCCGTACCAATGCAGGCCAACGCACTCGTGATGGTGAGCTTCGCAGTGGCCAGGGTTTGCGCTTGCGTACAGTTATTCGCGTCGTTGCCTGCTTTGGTCACATAATACATCGGGGGACCTGACAGCACGGCGGTGGTAAACGACCACACGGAATTTGCTGCGAGCGCATTGCCTGCCACGTCTTTGACGCCACTCGCACCACTCACTACGGTTGCCGTGTAGACGGTTGAGGTCGTGAGTACACTCGTAGGCGTCAAAGTGGCTGTAGTACACCCAACGTTACAAGAGACTGAGGCCGGAACGCTGACCGGCCCTGGCGATGTCAGTAGAATGGTGCTCGTGGTCATCGTCGCCACATTCATCGCCTCACTAAAGGTCACGGTGACCGTGGTTCCGGTGGAGACGCCCGTCGCGCCAGAAATGGGCGTGCGCGTCGTCACAGTCGGAGGCGTGGTGTCCGGTGTGCCAAACTCATACGCCCCGATGTCATACGCTGCCCCTTGTGGGCGTGCTGTGCCTATAAAATCGTCTGTCACCGTGGGGGCCGTACTCACTCCCGCATTGATCGCAGGACTTCCGGCTTGCAAGGTGAAATCTCCTGCTCCTGAATTTGTAAATGATGGATTC